>ENA-UERN01003561-UERN01003561.1-human-gut-metagenome-genome-assembly--contig:-NODE-3561-length-10724-cov-7.201183_pt1 | contig 10724 bp, 10 predicted proteins | sample MGYA00242950_ERZ507950 | MGnify/ENA primary metagenome ERZ507950 (study PRJEB26167, sample SAMN06115515) | human gut metagenome | host: Homo sapiens | place: China:Ningxia | collected 2014-11-26...
GCAAGTTTTTACCTCTTGCTAAATGATATAAACCTATGTATAATAGTAAGATAATCAAAGCTAGCGTACCTATAGCCTTGCAGCGGGTCGATGCAGGCATCGGCCCCTACAACAATGTGACGCTTACTAATTTTGGGGTGTAATCATGGCAGACGAAAAATTTTCCAACTTCCTGACGGATATTATCGATGCCGACCTCGCCGAGGGCAAGGTCGATGTCGTGCATACTCGTTTCCCGCCGGAGCCGAACGGCTACCTGCATATCGGCTCCGCCAAGGCGATCTTCATCAACTACACGATCGCCAAACACTACGGCGGCCTGTTCAACCTGCGCTTTGACGACACGAACCCCGCCCGCGAGGGTGACGAGTACGTGCAGAGCATCCTGCAGGACCTGAAATGGCTGGGTGCCGAGCCGAACGGCGGCATTTTCTACGGCAGCGACTATTTTGAGCGCTGCTATGAGTACGCCGAGCAGCTCATCAAGGAGGGCAAGGCCTACGTGGATGACCTGACCCGCGAGGAAATGCAGGAATACCGCGGCAACGACGCCGGCAAGCCCAGCCGCCCGAGCCCCTACCGTGACCGCACGCCGGAGGAGAACCTCGACCTGTTCCGCCGTATGCGCGCGGGTGAGTTTGCCGACGGCGAAAAAACGCTGCGCGCCAAGATCGACCTGGCCAGCCCGAACATGAACATGCGCGACCCGACCATCTACCGCATCAAGCATGTCGAGCATCACCGCCAGGGCGACAAGTGGTGCATCTACCCGATGTACGACTTTGCGCACCCCATTCAGGACGCCATTGAGGGCATCACCTTCAGCCTGTGCAGCCTTGAGTTTGAGAACCACCGCCCGCTGTATGAGTGGGTCATCACGAACCTGTTCGGCAAAGAGTTCCCGAAGCAGCGCGAGTTTGCCCGCCTGAACGTGACGAATACCGTCATGAGCAAGCGTTACCTGCGCGAGCTGGTCGAGAAGAACATCGTGGACGGCTGGGACGACCCCCGTATGCCGACCCTGTCCGGCCTGCGCCGCCGCGGCTACACGCCGACGAGCATCTTCACCTTCGTGAAAGAGGCCGGCATCTCCAAGGCTGACAACCTTGTGGATATGCGCCAGCTGGAGGCCGTGCTGCGCGCCGAGCTGGAGCTGAACGCCCAGCGCCGCGTGGCCGTGCTGGAGCCTGTCAAGCTGATCATCGACAACTATCCCGCCGACCAGTGCGAGTATTTTGACCTGCCCAACAACCCGAACCGCGACGCCAACGACACGACGACCCGCAAGGTCGCCTTCACGAAGGAGCTGTGGATCGAGAACAGCGACTTCTTTGAGGTGCCGCCGCCGAAATTCAAGCGCCTGACCTTGGGCAGCGAGGTCCGCCTGATGGGCGCGTATCTGGTGCGCTGCACCGGCGTGGACAAGGACGAGAACGGCAAGGTCGTGGCCATCCACGCCGAGGCCGACCTCGAGACCCGCAACGGCAACCCCGCCGATGGCCGCAAGGTGCGCGGCACGATCCACTGGGTCAGCTGCGCCCACTGCCTGGACGCCGAGGTCGAGCTGTATGATAAGCTGTTCACCGAGGCCAACATGAACAGCATCCCCGACGACGCGGATTTCAAGGATTACCTGAATCCCGACAGCGTCAAGGTGCTGCAGGGCGCGAAGCTCGAGGAGAGCCTGAAGGACGCCAAGCCCGGTGACCGCTTCCAGTTCGTGCGCAACGGCTACTTTACGCCGGACAGCAAGCACGAGGGCGTCTACAACCGCATCGTCACGCTGAAGGACAGCTTCAAGCTGTAAGCCCTATACGCAAAGCCCGGATCTGCCCCCGCTTTCCGGGGGACAGACCGGGCTTTTTGCAACAAACAGAACTTGTAGGGGCGCCAATGCCCGCCCGCCAACTTAGCGCAGCAGCGCATTTTCCGGAAAAGCTTTTTGATAGCCTAAATATAGAGAAGGAGGTCACACCATGAACCGCACCGCAATGCTGCCGCTCTGCCTGCTGGCGCTGTGGCTGACGGCCTGCGGCACTGCCGAGTCCGCAGCCCCTGCCGCCGCGCCCACCGCTGCGCCGGAGCCGACACCGACCGAAACCCCCGCCCCGCCCGCCGAACCGGCTGCGCCGTACAGCGACCTGCGCTATCTGCCTTGGCTGGACGAGTACGCCCAACAGACCTACCAACCGGGCGAATACACGGCAGAGGACCTGTATACCTACACCTACAACACCGGCACCATCTTTGCGGGGGCCGAGGACGAAGCCGCCGCATTGCTGGAGGCGTGCAAAGACCCCGGTCTGGGTGTGCGCAGCTTGCATGCGCGCGGCATCACCGGCAGGGGCGTGAACGTCGCCATTCTGGACCAGCCGCTGCTGACCGACCACCCCGAATTTGCCGACCGCATCGCCGCTTACTACGATACCGGCTGCGAGGGGGAGACCGCCTCGATGCACGGCCCGGCGGTAGCCAGCCTGCTGGCGGGCAAAACCATCGGCGTGGCACCGGATGCCAACATTTACTATGCGGCCTGGCCTTCCTGGCTGATGGACAGCCGCTATGCCGCGGATGCACTGGATTGGGTGCTGGAGCAAAACGAGGCGCTGCCCGAAGGTGAGAAGATTCGGGTCGTTTCCGTTTCGGCTGCGCCCGGTTCCGCCGATATGTTCCAGAACACCGACCTCTGGAACGCCGCAGCCGCCCGTGCCGAAGAAGCCGGGGTTCTGGTTTTGACCGTAGAGGGCGCAGGCACAAAACCGGACCGCCTTATGCCCTATCCTGCTGTCCTTGACCCAAACGCCCGGGATGACCCAGCCGCCTGTCGGGTCGGCTTTCCTAGCGAGGACGGTTCCTCGGTGTTTGCAAAAAATGCACTTGCTCTCCCCTGCTCTTACCGCACAACAGCCGAGGAATACACCGCCGGGCAGTTCGGCTACACCCACTACGGACAAGGCGGCCTGAGCTGGGGCATCCCCTACTGCGCCGGGGTCATGGCGCTGGGCTGGCAGGTGGACCCCACCCTGACCGGCGATGAGATCATGCGGTATTTGCTTTCCACCGCCGCCACCGGCACGGATGGCAACTCCATTATCGACCCGGTACAGTTTATCCAAACGCTGCAGACCGAGCGCGGTGCATAACAACAGCCGACCCCGCAAAGAGGTCGGCTGTTTTACTTACTCCAGTCCCTTCGCTGCCTTGCAGCGGTTCAGCCAGCCGCCGCGCTTGTAGTAAAGGATAAAAAGCAGCGAGGCCAGCGTCCATGTCAGCGGGTAGCTAAGCTCCACCGTGGCGATGGTATGATACCGCGGCACCATCAGGGTCAGCCACAGCACACGCAAACCGCAGACGAAGAACACCGTGATCAGCGTTGGCACCCGCACATCGCCGCAGCCGCGCAGCGCACCGGAAAGCACCTCAATGCTGATATAGGTAATGTAGACCGGCGTCAGCACATGCATCATACCCACGCCCACCGCAACGACCGCATCGTCCTGACTGAACAGCCGGAACAGCGGCTCGGCCGCGTTGTAGAATACCACGCTGATGACCAGCGTGATGCCCGCCGCCATCGCCATGCAGACCCGCACGCCGCGGCGCACGCGGTCATACTGCCGTGCGCCGAAGTTCTGCCCCGCAAACGTCGTGATGGCGATGCCCAGCGAGTTGATCGTCATCCAGAACACAAAGTCGATCTTGCCGTAGACGCCCCACGCCGCAATCGTGCTGGTGCCGAAGCTGTTCATGCTGCTCTGGATGAACATATTGCTGATGTTGTACATGGCGCTTTGGGCGGCGGCGGGCACGCCGATGGTGCAGATGGCCGCGAAAACATCGCCGTGCAGCCGCAGCTTTTCGGTGCGGATGTGCCACGGCATCCCCTGAGAGCCGACGATGCAGCGCAGCGTCAGCACCGCGCTGGCCACCTGACTGAGCACCGTCGCCAGTGCCGCGCCCATAACGCCCCAGCCGAACACCGCAATGAACACGACGTCCAGCACAATGTTGACGAGCGACGCCGCGATCAGAAAGTACAGCGGACGCTTGGAATCGCCGATGGCACGCAGGATATTGGTGCCCATATTGTAGAGCATCTGCGGGATCATGCCCAGAAAGTAGATGCGCAGATACAGCGCTGCATCGGGCAAAATCTCGTCCGGCGTGCCCAGCAGACGCATCATCGGCGCGGCGGTCACAAGGCCCAGCACGGTCAGCAGCGCGCCAACGGCAACGCTCAGCACCAGCGCCGTGTGCACCTGCCTGTCCACGGCATCGGGGTCATGTGCGCCCCAGCTCTGGGCAATGACGACGCCCGCGCCGCTGCAAAGCCCGACGAACAGGCCCACCAGCAGGTTGACGAAGGGCCCTGTTGCGCCCACCGCGGCCAGCGCGTTTGTGCCCACAAAGTTACCGACGATCAGGGTGTCCGCCGTGTTGTACAACTGCTGGAACAGCGTGCCGAACCAGATGGGCAGAAAGAACAGGAGCAGCTGTTTGGGGATGCTGCCCGTCAGAATATCCGTTTGTTTGACGCTTTTCATAGAATTCTCTCACTTTTCTGTTTCTCGCAACCACATTTTATGCTATAATGGCCCTAATGTAAAGAGGTGATTTTTGTGGGTCTTTATTGGGAGCCCTGTCCCGGCGGTGCGCGGCTGCTGCGGCTGCTGGGCGACACCCCCTGCCCCGCCGTGCCGGGCACAATTGAGGGGCTGCCCGTTGCGGAGCTGGGGCCGTACTGCTTTGCGGACAGGCCGGTCAGGCCCGGGGCCCGGCGCACCGGGGACGACACGCATGAGATCACCGGCAATTTTGTGGAGGAGGTCACCCTGCCCGACACCGTGCGGGTGCTGGACAGCGCGGCGTTTTACAACTGCCGCAGGCTGCGCCGGGTCACGCTGGGGCCCGGAGTCGAGGGGTTCGGCAGTGATTTATTTACGAACTGCCGCCAATTGCAGACCTTCCGCCTGCGGGCTGCCGCCGATGCCCCGACGGGCTTAAAAAAGCTGCTGGGGGCCGTCAGCGCGGACATTACGGTGCAATTGGACGGTGCGCAGCTGTTTTACCCCGAGTATTCGGAGTTTCTGGACGAGAACACGCCCGCGCATATCTTCAACCACAGCATTGAGGGCGAGGGCTACCGGATGCGGCAGTGCTTCACGCCCGGCGGCGCGGTGGATTACGCCGCGTTTGATGCGTCGTTTGCGCAGGCCTGCGTCGGCGAGAGCGAGGACAAGCTCTGCCGGTTAGCACTCGGGCGGCTTGTGCAGCCGTTTGGACTGGGTGACGACGCCCGCGCGGACTACGAGCTTTACCTGACCGCCCACCCGGAGGCAGCGTTCCGGCGTGCTATTGATGACCGGGACGAGGCCGCTCTGCGGCTGCTGGTGGGGCTGAGCCTGCCGACAGCAGACGCCGCGGTCTATTGCGCCCGCGTCGGGTGGAGCGCCGGGGCGGCGGTGCTGTTAGGCAGGGCCAAGCGAGCGAAAAAAACGTATGATTTTGACGATTTGTAGACCATAAGCGGGTGGCAGCGCAAGGCCCGTCAAAGCCCCTCAGGCCGGGCATGCGCGGGCAAAGCCCGCGAGGAAAGCCTCCCCATCAGGGGAGGTGGCCGCGAAGCAGGCCGGAGGGGTTCAGCCCGTTGCCGGGCAGCCACGTAAGCCCGCGGGCCGGGCATGCCCGGCCCCTACATACAGTCATGGAAGAAGGTGTCCACTATAGCCAAACACATCCAAACCCAATCGGAATGGGAGCAGACGATGGCCCGCCGGGTCATGGAGCAGCTGCGGGGGGAGCTGTACCTTGACCAGCGCTACTTAACGGCAGCGCTCGGTGCACTGCCCGCGGCCCCGCGGGAGAGCGGCGGCAGCTTTGCCACCGACGGCGGGGCACTCTACTACCCCACCGCATGGCTGCTGGACACCTACCGCAGGAACCGGCGGTACCTGCCCCGGGCCTACCTGCACAGCCTGTTCCACTGCATCTTCCGGCATCTCTGGCTGCGGGACAGGCGCGACCCCGACCTGTGGGGGCTGGCCTGTGACATCGCCGTGGAGGCCACGCTGGACACCCTGAACACCCCCGCCGCGAAGCGCCCCGTCGGCTGGGTGCGGCAGCAATGCTACACACAGCTGCGCGAAAAGTGCAAATTTTTAGCGGCAGGCCCCATCTACCGCGTCTTAGCACAGACCGACGCGGAGACCTTAAACAAATGGCAGCGGGAATTTTACACCGACAGCCACCGCCTCTGGCCCGCTGACCCGGACAGCCCCGCCGCCCAGATGCGCGGCAAACAGTGGGAGAACCTGGGCCGCCAGACGGAGCTGAGCATGGAGGAAAGCGGCCGGCGCGCCGGGCAGGACACTGCCGCGCAAGCCCTGCAGGCGCAGGTGCAGGCCGGGCGCAGCCGCCGCACCTACCGGGATTTCCTGCGCCGGTTCGCCGTCTGGCATGAGGAGCCGCACCTCGACCCCGAGGAATTCGACCTCGGCTTTTACAGCTACGGCCTGCGCACCTACGGCAACCTGCCGCTGATAGAGCCGCTGGAAAGCCGCGAGGTGAAGAAAATACGCGACTTCGTCATTGTGGTGGACACCAGCGAATCCACGGCGGGCGAGCTGGTCAAGGCGTTCTTAAAAGAGACGTTCACCTTATTAAAAAGTCAGGACAGCTTTTTCCGGCAGTGCCGCATTTTGGTCATGCAGGCGGACAACGCTGTGCGGGATGAGGTCTGGCTGAACGATTTGGACGCGCTGGACCGCTATACGGCGCAGTTCACGCTGGTGGGCGGCGGCGGAACGGACTTCCGCCCCGCGTTTGCCCGCATTGCGCAGCTGCGGCAGGACGGTGTGCTGCGGGACCTGCAGGGCGTGCTGTATTTTACCGACGGCAAGGGCATCTACCCCGCCAAACGCCCGCCGTTTGAGACGGCGTTCCTGTTTTTGGAGAACGGCACCCCTCCGCCCGACGTGCCGCCCTGGGCCATGCGCCTGGTCTTGCAGCCCGAAGAATTTGACCCGAAAGGACGATGAACCATGGATATTCAACGTGCCAAAGAGGAAATTAAGCGCGCCGTGCAGGCGTACCTTGCCACGGACGACATTGGCCGCCCGCTGATCCCCGCCGTGCGGCAGCGCCCCATTCTGCTGATGGGCCCGCCGGGCGTCGGCAAGACCCAGATCATGGAGCAGATCGCGCAGGAGTGCGACATTGCGCTGGTGGCCTACACCATCACCCACCACACCCGCCAGAGCGCCGTCGGCCTGCCGTTCATCCGGGAGCGGAACTACGGCGGGCGCACCCGCAGCGTGACCGAGTACACGATGAGCGAGATCATCGCCAGCGTTTACGCCGCCATGGAGCGCACCGGCAAGAAAAACGGCATCCTGTTCATCGACGAGATCAACTGCGTCAGCGAGACGCTGGCCCCCACGATGCTGCAATTTTTGCAGTGCAAGACCTTCGGCAACCAGGCTGTGCCTGGCGGCTGGGTCATTGTGGCCGCGGGCAATCCGCCGGAGTACAACAAGAGCGTGCGGGAGTTTGACCTTGTCACGCTGGACCGCGTGCGGCGCATCGACATTGAGCCGAAGCTGAGCGTCTGGCAGGACTACGCCCGCGCCCACCGGCTGCACCCCGCCGTGACGGCCTACTTGGAGCTGCGCCCGCAGCATTTTAACAAAATCGAAAACGATGTGGACGGCGTGCAGTTCGTGACTGCCCGCGGGTGGGAGGATCTGTCCGCCTATTTACAGGCTGCGGACAGGCTGGCGCTGCCCGTGGACGAGGGGGTCATCGGGCAGTACCTGCGCCACCCCGAGGTCGCGCGGGATTTTGCGGCCTACTGGGTGCTCTACCGCAAGTACCACGAGGATTACGGCGTCGAGGATATTTTGCAGGGCAAGCCCTATGACGCCGTCATTGCACGGGCGATGGACGCGAGCTTTGACGAGCGCATCAGTCTGGTCAGCCTGCTGCTGGCGGGCCTGAACACCCGCTTTGCCGACGCCCGCGCCACGGGTGCGGTGACGGATGCCTGCTACCAGCAGCTGCGCAGCTTCAAGCGGACGCTGTCCCAGCAGCCCGACGCCGACCCTGCCGACCTGTTTGCCGAGCGGTGCGACGCCTACCGCGCCAAGCTGGAGGCCGACAAGACAGCCGGGGCGCTGCTGCCCGACGAGGCCGCGGCCCGCACCCGCACGCTGGCGCTGCTGACCGCGTGGAGCCGCAGCCTTGACAACGGTCTGGACGCCGACGAGGCGTTTGACACGGTGCGCGGCGCGTTCAACACCCAGGTGCAGCGCCGCGAGGAAGCAGTCTCCGCCGCCAGCAACGCGCTGGAATTTGCCTTTGACTTTATGGAGCAGGCATTTGAGGACGGGCAGGAGATGGTCGTCTTCGTCAACGAGCTGGCACTCGGCCCCGACTCCGCGCCGTTTCTGGCCGAAAACGACTGCGAGCGGTTTGAGCAGTACAGCGAGAAGCTGCTTCTCCACGGCGGCGAGGATGAGCTGCTGGCGGAATTGCAGCGGGATGATGTGCGGGCGGAGGAGCATTCGGCGGAGTTTTGATGTTCACGATGCCCTGTAGGGGCCGGGCATGCCCGGCCCGCGCGTGAAAGGCAAGCGTTCGTCCGCCGTACAGTTGCGGGCCGCACATGTGCGGCCCCTACAAAGCGGCAGCTTGTTGGCTGTTCGCCTAAAAGCCGCGGACGTGACCGCCGCCGTCAGGTTCCGCGGGCGGATATGGAATCCGCCCCTACGGAGCTGTTGTAGGGGGCGGCGTCCCCGACGCCCCGCAGGCAGTTGCTCGTTAAAAAGTATCACTTCTCGTTATATTCTTTACTCTTTTGCGGAATTTTGTTATAATGGCAGTATTCCGTTTATCATCGGACATTTTGAGGGGGTCATTTTATGAAAGCAGTCATCACGGTCATCGGGCAGGACACGGTGGGTGTCGTTGCCAAGGTCAGCGCGGTGTGCGCCGAGCTGAACATCAACATTGAGGACGTTTCCCAGTCCATCATGCAGAATATGTTCTGCATGATCATGCTGGTAGATCTGAGCAAGGCGAACGCCGAGGCCGCCGAGGTCCGGGACCGCTTTGCGGCATTGGGCAAAGAGATGAAGATGCAGGTCACCGTGACCCGGCAGGAAGTCTTTGATGCCATGCACACCATTTAAGGGGGCTGCCACATGAGAATCATCAACAGCCGCGACATTATGGAGACCATTGAGATGCTGACCGCCGAGAATCTCGACGTGCGCACCGTCACAATGGGCATCAGCCTGCTGGACTGCATCGACCCGGATGCGGACAAGGCGTGCGAGAAAATCTACAACAAGATCACCCGTCTGGCGGGCAATTTGGTCTCCGTCGTGGACGGCATCAGCGCCGAATACGGCATCCCCATCGTCAACAAGCGCATCAGCGTCACGCCCATTGCGATGCTGCTGGGCGCCGCGCCCGACGCCGACCCCGTGCAGTACGCCAAAACGCTGGACCGCGCGGCCAAAGCCGTGGGGGTCAACTTCATCGGCGGCTTCGGCGCGCTGGTACACAAGGGCTTTTCCGCGGGCGATAAGCGGCTGATCGCCGCTATCCCCCGCGCACTGGCCGAGACCGATATTGTCTGCTCCAGCGTCAATATCGGCTCGACGAAATCGGGCATCAACATGGACGCCGTCAAGCTGATGGGCGAGGTCGTGCGCGAGACCGCCGAGCTGACGAAGGACAATATGTGCATGGGCGACGCAAAGCTCGTCGTGTTCTGCAACGCGCCCGAGGACAACCCGTTCATGGCGGGCGCGTTCCACGGCGCGGGCGAGCCGGACTGTGAGATCCACGTCGGCGTCTCCGGCCCCGGTGCGGTGCGTGCCGCGCTGGCCAAACTGCCGAAGGACGCCCCGATGGACGAGGTGGCCGAGCTGGTCAAGCGCACGGCATTCAAGATCACCCGCCTGGGCCAGCTGGTAGCGAACCTCGCCAGTGAGCGCCTCGGCGTGCCCGCGGGCATCATTGACCTGTCGCTGGCCCCGACGCCCGCGATTGGCGACAGTGTTGCGAACATTCTGGAGGAGATGGGCCTTGAGAGCTGCGGCTGCTGCGGCACGACGGCCTGCCTGGCCCTGCTGAACGACGCGGTCAAGAAGGGCGGCGTCATGGCGTCCAACCACGTCGGCGGCCTGTCCGGCGCGTTCATCCCCGTGTCGGAGGATGACGGCATGATCAACGCCGCCAACTGCGGCAGCCTGACGCTGGAAAAGCTCGAGGCCATGACCGCGGTCTGCTCCGTCGGCATCGACATGGTCGTCATCCCGGGCGACACGAGCGCCGAGGTCATCAGCGGCCTGATCGCGGATGAGGCCGCCATCGGCATGGTGAACAGCAAGACCACCGCCGTGCGCGTCATCCCCGCCATCGGCCACAAGGCCGGCGACGTGCTGGACTTCGGCGGCCTGCTGGGCCACGCGCCCATCATGCCCATCAGCCGGTTCAGCCCCGCGGTCATGATCCACCGCGGCGGCCGCATCCCCGCCCCGATGCAGGCGCTGAAGAACTGATTGCAATACAAACACCGCCCATGCCGGATTTGGCATGGGCGTTTTTTTGTGGTATAATCAGGATGATAAATTGGAATTTGAGAAGGTAAGTGAATGGGATACCACGATACAAGATACCATGGAGGAATATGATAATGTCGAAAGATGAGTATTTGA
>ENA-UERN01003577-UERN01003577.1-human-gut-metagenome-genome-assembly--contig:-NODE-3577-length-10672-cov-16.919302_pt1 | contig 10672 bp, 11 predicted proteins | sample MGYA00242950_ERZ507950 | MGnify/ENA primary metagenome ERZ507950 (study PRJEB26167, sample SAMN06115515) | human gut metagenome | host: Homo sapiens | place: China:Ningxia | collected 2014-11-26...
GCTTCCATTGCCGTCATATTCATAATACTGACGCGGCTGGCTCTGTCCATTATCCTGTCCCTGACTGTTATCCTGGCTGTTTCCCTGATCCTGACTCTGTGAACCTGAAGAATCTGAGCTACCGTCTGAGGAAGAAGTGTACTCACTCTTCTTTGCCAGTGTGACAGAGAAGGTATTCTCTACATATTCTCCGCCCTGTGCTGTCTTGACAACCACATCGATCGTCTCACCTGCTTTGTAATACTCCATGCGTGAAAACAGTTCATTTCTGGAAGAAATCGTGATGCCATCCAGTTTTGTGATGATGTCACCTTTCTTGATGCCTGCTTTTTCTGCCGGAGAACCTTCTACTACGCTGTATACAAATGCACCTGCCGGCAGATTGTAGATCTGACGTGCTTCTTCGGATACATCTCTTGCATCAACACCGAGGAAACCAAGTTCTTCGCTGTCCGTTACTTTTGCTCTGGTCGTACGGTTCATCAGCTCATCCAGGATCGGAGAAGCTGTATTGATCGGGATCGCATATCCCATACCCTCCACGCCGGTATCTGCTGCCTTTGCGGAATTGATACCGATCAGATTGCCGTTCGCATCGAGCAGTGCACCGCCGCTGTTACCAAAGTTGATCGCTGCATCCGTCTGGATCATATTGTTGCTGACATTATCGATCGTCACTTCCCGGTTCAGGGCACTGATGTAACCTACCGTCAGAGACTGTCCGTATCCGAGTGCATTACCGATCGCGATCACCTGATTGCCGATTTTCAGTTTATCGGAGTCACCCATAACAGCAACTTTCAGTTTGCTCTTTACATCTTCGGAAATATCAGAAAGGCTGACTGCCACAACGGCCAGGTCATGGTCCGAATCCGTACCTTTTACCTGTGCTTTTACGACGGCATCATCGGTGTTTTCCGTATCCACGGTAAAGCAGACGCTCAGTTCTTCTGCTCCGTCCACCACATGGTTGTTGGTAGCGATCAGAAGCTCTTTATCTGTCTTGGCAATGATCACACCGGAACCGGCACTTTCTGTTTCCTGATACTGTGTTGTTCCAAAAAACATGCTCTGTACTTCTTCTACGCCTTTGTTTGTGATCGCTACGATGGATGGCATCGCATTCTCTGCGATCTCAGAAACATCACCGGCTGCTGAGACGCTCTGTGTGACACTCTGGCTGTTATCTGCATCACCGGCTGCCTGTGTCTGCAGCTCTGCTCTCTGCTCAGTCTCACCGGATGAGATAGTCTCGCTTTCTGCCACAAGACTGCTCACGGATTTTTTGGAATCGATCGTTCCGAACGTCACACCAAGCACCAGACCGAATACGACTGCACATCCGAAAGCAACTGCGATCTTCTTGCCTGTGCCAAACGGCTTTTTCCCGCCGCTTTCCAGCGAATGTTTCTGCTGCGGATGATTTTGGTAAACGCCGTCATGCCATCCGTCTTCTCTCTGGTGATACTCGCCATTCTGATAGTACTGACGGTATCCTTTCTTTTCTTCGTTAATATGCTCTTCTGCATGATGCTCTGATGAACCATACTGCTGTGCGTTCTGTGTGCTGCCTGTGATGTGCCAAGACTATTAATACTCCATTTTTGATCATTGCTACCAGTGTCTTTCCAAATATTTACGTTTGTACGTCCGGAAATTGTTGAAGTCGTTTCTACATTTAGGGGTAGACCATTGCCACCGTGGGATACTATTTTATACGTTGCCATATTATATCCTCCTATTCGTATTAAACTAAGTTGTACTTTTCAGGCTAATACTTCATTATTATGATAAAAAAGATAAATGAATTAGGAATTAATAGAGTGTAACAAAAAAATGAACTTAATTAGAAGATTTTTGTCGATTGTTGAAATAACGGTTTACCCGTTCGTTTATAAACGAACGGGTAAACCGTTATACGGTTAATTTTTGGTGTATGCTGTTGACTTCTTCGACGGTCTATGGTAAGATGAGACTGGAATAGAAGATAGTTTTTAGGGCTGCTGCTCGGCAGCTCCGATGGTAAGGAGGCTGGATAGAGTGGCTGCGGCTGGCGGTGGCCGGGAGCTGTAGCGGATTCAATGCTCGTCTGGGCGAGGGTAAATAGTAATTAGGCCCAGAGCGTCTTGGCCGGAAGTGACTGGCTGAGGGTTTAGCAAATACCCATAAGAAGCCGTGACAGGGTTGATACTCCTGTGTGGTGTGCGGGCTTGCCGTAGTAACCTTTGTGAATTGGAAAAGCACACCATGGACCCCACCATGAGTAATCCTTTTGAAAGTGATGGGTAAGTGAAATGTATCGTGTCCCTATCCACCCTCTGATAGTAGCCAGGATACTGTAAATCTCCTGGAGAGCCGCACCCTCTACAAAAGTGCCGACAGATCCCGAACTGCCGTAGATCTCAATAAATCGGGGCTGCACACATAAGCAGCTCAAAAAAGTGTAGGGAGCGATCCCAAAACCGTCACACATAAGACGTTAAAAAGTGTATTTGCCGATTGCCGAGTCTCCGAGGGGAGCTGACATGAGGCGGCTTAGCTTGAACGTATATAAACAGCATAATTTATATAACTTATTTACAGTATATAACGTATATAAGTTATTTGCATGAAATAACAAGAAATCCATAAAAGTAGAAAAATAGATTTATAGAAAAATAGCGGCGAGGGGGGAGGCTCTATGGGACGGCGCAACAAGGCATACCACAAGGATCTCCACCAGCAAGCCTATGACCGCCTGACCGGGATGCAGGCTTTTGGCGAGAGCAAAAAGCAGGCGGTGGCCGATGGGACGGAGAAGGACAAGATTTTTTCCTTCAGCACCTACAAGGCGTACTGGAAACACGTGAAGTATTTCATCAAGTACATCCAGGAGAAGCATCCGGAATGCACCACGCTGAAAAGCGCAAAGAAGTATGTCAATGAGTGGCTGCAAGCCAGGACTGACCAGGGCCTTTCTGCCTGGACGATCCAGCTGGAGGCCAAGGCCATGGGCAAGCTGTACGGCATTTCTCCCGATGATGAAAACTACTTTAAGCCCCCCAAGCGAAACCGGGAGGACATCAAACGGAGCCGCGGCGTCCGTGTGCGGGACAAGCATTTTTCCAAGACGAATAATGATGAGCTGATTCGCTTCTGCAAGGGAACGGGGCTGCGCCGGAGGGAGCTGGCGGAGCTGCGGGGGAAAGACCTGGTTACCAGGGAGCAGATTGAGGCGGAGATCTCCCGGCTGGAGAGCCGGCCGCCGGCGGAGCTGACGCCAGCTGACACAAAGCGCCTGGAAATGCTCCAGGACACCCGTTTGTTCGAGGGGGACTACTTTACCCACGTCCGCAGCGGGAAGGGCGGCAGGGAGCGTCTAAGCCCCATTATCGGCCCGGATTCGGCGCAGATCGTAGAGCGAATGCAGAACACCCCCGGAGAGGAAAAGGTGTGGCAGCACGTCCACCAGAGCGCCGACATTCACGGTTATCGGGCGGAGTATGCCACGGCCATGTATAAGGCCCATGCTCGCCCCATCGAGGAGATACCCTATGACCGGGTGAACAAGGGGACTGGGCGGAAGTATCAGAGCGAGGTTTATACCTGTCGGAAGGATGAAGCTGGGCGGAAGCTGGATAAGGCGGCCATGCTGGTGTGTAGCAAGGCCCTGGGCCATAATCGGATCAGCGTTGTGGCCGACAACTACATCCGGGGCCTGTAAGGAGGGGTGGGCCGTGAGCGAGTTCGTAAAAAAGACGATGATAGGATATAAAGAGCTGGACGGTGGCCACTCTGACCCGGAGTGTACCCATGTGATCCTGACCCTGAAGGAGTACGATGGCCTTTTGCGGGAGATCTCCCAGGCGGAGCAGAAGGCCAGGGACGAAAAGAGAAAGGCCGAGGAAGAAAAAAGGGCTTCTCAGAATAGGGAGCAGCAGACGGTTCAAAAGGCAAACCAGGTCATAGAAAAATGGATGAAGGCGCTGGAAAAAGAGAAGGCTGAAAGCGCCTATCAGAAGGGGTTGAATGAAAACCTGCTGCGTATTGCCAGGGAAAGGGCTAATGCAGATCGAAAGCTGAAGCCCAAGAAAAAACATTCCGGCTATGTTGTGGTGGTGTCATCAGAAAAAGTGTATCGCTATAAGTACAACCGTAGATTGGAAGCGGTAAAGTTATGGGAAACCGTGATCCAAAGCCCCTATTCGGTAGAGTTTCCTGCAAAACAGGCCAAGAAGCTGATACTACAAGAGTTTTTCCCAGAAACCGGGGAGTGGGAAGCTGCCAGGTTAGGAATAGATCGATGGGTTGCCGGTGACTATGAGGATTTCCTGATTGCTGCGGATAAAGACGAGGACTTTTTGAAGCAGAATGTGGCGCTGATGGGATACCGAAGTTTCAGGGCCAATTATCGGGTCGGGTACTGGGAAGTAATATTGGCTCATACAAGGCCGCTGGGAGTTGTTCCAAAGGATATGAGAGTGAGCTGAAGGGGGTAGAGATGATGAAACTGGGACTGTGCGCGGAGGATGCGGTAACACATAATCTGACCGTGGTATGGACTGGCCTGGACGCTGGGGAGCTGAAGGAAGGGGAGCAGATGGAGATCCAGGTGGCCGGTCACTGGATCGAGGTTGAGCTGGAGCGAGATCCTGACGGTGGCTGGCGCTGGCGTGACCTGGAGACTGGCTGGAGCCTGAAGCGCACCGATGTTGCGCCGGTCAGTGTCCGGAAAATCGACGCCTAAAATTAGCCTGTCCATGGGTCTTGAAAGCGCCGCATGGACAGGCTATAATTACAAACAGAAATAGGGAAAAATGTATTGATAATATATGCCTCATAGTAGGGGCATAAGGAGAGTGGAACTATGCCGAAATTTGGTTTGTCGAAAGATGGGGAAAAATGTATTGATAATATATGCCCCCCTATGGGCCTTTAGGCCCTCAAAGAAATCTCTTAAAATTCTCTCTCGGACAGGGAGAAAGTCGGAGGGGAAAAGGGGGGTGGGCGGAGGCTGTGGGAATGTGGTAAACCCAACGGGTTTTCCATCATTTCCATGGCCGGAGCCCAGGGGGAAAGGGGGAGGTGACTTTCTCTTTAAGGCCCCGAAGGGGCCGCTCTTTGGCTCCCCCTTTCCCCCCTCCCGCCCGCAGGCGTTTTTGTGGGAACAGATTTTTGATAATTTTTCTTCTGGAGGTGATTCTATGGCTACGGATCAGCAGGCCGCTATGGAGCAGCTGCGGGCGTTGTATCGGGAAAAAAATGAGCATCTGGAGAAGTTCCTGGAGCCGGTCACGCCTTTTGAGTTTTATCGGGAGATCTTCCCTGTGGGCAGCTTTGAGCGGAAGGGCCATTTTGAGGACGAAAAGGGCAACGGGATCGCGGTGACGGTGCCGCCGAAGGCTGCGGGGATTGCCCTGGAGATCCAGGAGGAAGGCAAGGCCAAACGCTATACCATCACCGATGAACTGTCGGAGCTGTCGGAGGTCTACGACACGGACTTCACCATCATGTCCCCTCTGTCCTACTTCGGTCGGCGTCGATGCGGCAAGAATGCCCGGTATCTCTATGCCCTGGTCTTTGACCTGGATGGGGTGGGGATGCCCCAGCTCCGGGATACGCTGCACCAGATGAATAAGGATATTTTGCCCCAGGCAACCTTTGTCGTAAACAGCGGGACGGGACTTCACTTGTATTATGTCCTGGAGGAGCCGATCCCTATGTACCCGCACAACCAGAAATGCTTGAAGGAGCTGAAATATTCTCTCACCCGGCAGATTTGGAACAGGTACACCTCCACCATCAAGGAGCCGCAGATGCAGGGTATATTGCAGGGGTTTCGGGTGGTCGGCTCCGGCTCCAAGCTGGGCAGGGAATACCCAGTGACGGCCTACCGGCTCGGCGGGCGGGTGACACTGGAGAAGTTACTGGAGTTTATCCCGGACAGTAACGGGGAGCAGCAGCAGCTTCTGGGCCTTATGAGGAAGGGGCGGCTCTCGATGGCCGAGGCAAAGGAGAAGTACCCGGACTGGTATGAGCGGCGGATCGTTAAGAAAGAGCGGCGGGGCCGCTGGACGGTCAAGCGAGACCTGTACGACTGGTGGCTGCACCGGATCGGGGATGAGATTCGGGTGGGCCATCGGTTCTATGGCATTATGACGCTGGCCATCTATGCGAAGAAGTGTGACATTGACGAGGATGAGCTGCGCAGGGACGCTTTCTCCCTGCTGAAACCCTATGATGATATGAGCGTTGAGGACATCAACCGATTCACGAAAGACGATGTGGTATGTGCCCTGGAGATGTTCAATGAGGATTATGTGACATTTCCCAGGGACGATATAGCCAAGCTCTCCGGCCTATCTATGCCCGTCAATAAGCGGAACTGGCGTAAGCAAGCAGAGCATTTGCGTAGAGCGAGGGCCGTACAGATGATCGATTATCCAAATTTTGAGTGGGCTGGCCGCCCATCGGTGCAAGCGCGGGTTTATGAATGGCGTCAGCAGCACCCGGAGGGGCGCAAGGCCGACTGCCATCGGGACACGGGCCTTGACCCTAAGACGATCCGCAAGTGGTGGAATAGTCAGAGTGCCGATTGACAAATAATATATATCGTGATATATATTGATTAGGAGGTGACTGCTATGGAGATGGCAAAGGTTTTTGAAAACGGACGGAGCCAAGCGGTGCGTCTGCCAAAGAAATTTCGCTTCAAGGTAGACGAGGTTATTGTGCAGCAGCTTGGGGATGCGGTTCTCCTGGTTCCCAAAGAGTCCTTATGGCAGACATTCATGGACGGCTTGAACGGTTTCACCAGCGATATTTTTGAGGGTGGACGAGATCAGGGCGTCCAAGAGGAGCGAGAGAGCCTATGACCTATATGTTGGACACAAATATTTGTATCTATGCTATGAAGAAAAAACCGGAAAAGGTGCTGCATAGGTTCCGGGAGGAGCTGGATGGAGGGCTTTGCATTTCCTCTATCACTTTGGCCGAGTTGGAATACGGTATGAAACATAGCTCTGACCCAGTAAAAAATGAGCAGGCCCTTTTGAGGTTCCTGGCTCCGTTGAGCATCCTTCCCTTTGGGGCGGGGGCGGCGTCGGAGTATGGGGAGATTCGAGCCTATTTGCAGAGCCAGGGAACACCAATCGGCCCTCTGGATATGCTGATTGCTGCCCATGCACGGGCAGAGAGAATGATCCTGGTAACGAATAATGTACGAGAGTTTGAGCGTGTACCGGATCTGGAAATCGAAAACTGGGCGGAGTAAAGGATGGTGTAGATAGTGCAGAGAAAGGTCTTGCAAATCGGCTACGAGCCAGAGCGTGATCGCTTGACCTGGGACGGCTGGGACATTCATTGCGGCCAGGGGTTGGAAGTGCTGCTCCCGGATCGGATTGGTGGTGGAACGTGGCGGTCTGTCTCATTCGAGTACAATTCCAGCGGGTGGTATATGCCTGGGCAACCTGGTGTATCACCAGTGGGCCTGTGGGCGCGCGAGATTTCGGAGGGCTGATATGAATTGCCGCTATACTGATGAAGAGCTGAAGGAAGATGTGGAGCGTACCATTGGGATCAGAGCGAAGGATATTGAGAAGATCCAGTTCTGCGGCCTGTGGCATATTCGGTTCCGGGCCTTTGGTACGGACTTCTATTATTATCGAGCCGATTCCGATGACACGGTGCATTTAGTTGAGTCGCCCTGGAAATGGGAATAAGACGGACAGAAAAAAGCGGGGTAAAGCCCCGCTTTTTTCTTGACATAATTGAAATAAATGATATACTTGATATAAGTTATATAAAATAAATAATGTATATAAATGAAATAAAAAGGAGTGGGAACTGTGAAGGTAATTGCAATCGCAAACCAAAAAGGCGGCGTGGCCAAGACCACCACAACGCATAACCTGGGCGTTGCGCTGGCGGACCAGGGAAAGCGGGTGCTGCTCATTGACCTGGACAGCCAGGCCAGCTTGACGATTAGTGTGGGCCTGGAGCCGCTGGAGGTGGAGCAGACAATCGTGGATGTGCTGCGGAAGGAGGGGCTGCCGCTCATGGAGTGTGTGCAGCGGCTCAATGACCGGCTGCACATCGTCACGTCGATCATCGACTTGGCGCCCATGGAGATGGAGCTGCTCTCCAGAGCCAGCAGGGAGAAGATTCTGGATCGGGCGCTGCGGCCAGTTCGGGAGCAATATGATTTTATCCTGATTGACTGTCCGCCGCAGCTCTCCATCCTGACCATCAACGCCCTTTCATGCGCCGACGGGGTGGTGATCCCGGTCAAGACGGATTACCTGGCCTACCGGGGCCTGACCCAGCTTCAGGATAGTATCCAGGAGATCCAGGAGATGATCAACCCGGGTCTGAAGGTGCTGGGGGTAATCGCTACGCTGTACGATACCAGGGTGGCAGATGACCGGGAGATCCTGGCCCTACTCCGGAAGGAATACAATCTGCTGGGTGTGATTAAGCGGTTAGCTGTGGCGAAGAAGGGAATTTATGACGGCCTGGCGGCGGTGGAGCAGGCCCCGAACAGCGATCTTGCGAGAGAATATGTGGCCATAGCAGAAATGATTATGTCCGGGAAAGATAAGAGGGAGGCGTATGAGCATGAGTAAGCTGGAAGAACGGGAGAGCCGCAGGAGATCTACCGCAGTTGGGAAATTCGTGGAGCAGACGCCCGTGGAGGCTGGCAGCTCCGGACGCCGGGGGCGGCCAAAGGAAGATCGGGAGCTGAAAAAAAGGATAAGTCTTTCTGTTTGTCCCAGTTTGTATGAAGATATCCGGAAAATTGCTTATGTGCAGCGGAGTAGTATAAGCGATTTAATTGGGCAGATGATGGAAAAGTACCGTGTAGATCATGCCGTGGAGTTACAACAGTACAGCAATATTGTCAATCAAAAGGGTGATAGAGATATTTATAAGTAGTTGCTATTCCAGTAATATTCAAGAGCATACCCGGAAGTTGTTGAGGTTACAGTAAGAGTGACAATTTCTTGCTCTGGTACGTTTAACTCTGGATCATAGATGTTTTCTGGGAAAATACCAATTGGCAATATATCTGACGGGTGTATAAAGTGTAAATATAGAATCCCGTCAAATTTTCTGGTTAATCCATCGGACGTAATTAATTTATCTATCAAGGTTTGTGTACGGATGACAAGATCATCTAATTTTGTAGCAGTGAAGTGATCTTCTATTAAATCTATAATTTCTGATTGAGAGGACGGGGGACGGCAAATCATGTAGTATATATCAGCTCGTTTTTCAGAATAAATATATTCGAAAGATAATTCATAGATATTTTGTTCGTTGAGTTCTTTTTTTAGTTTTTCGTGTGAGATATAATTGCCTATTAGGTAGAATGTGAATAAGAAAGCTAAAATTATTAGCACTATCAATCGTATATGGTTTTGAAATTTTTTCTTTATCATATATTTCTCCTTGGTTGGGCAATCCGTATTTTCGGCAAAAGAGACGAATTTTAGAGAAAAACGGCCACCCTTTGGTGGCCGTTTTTCTCTAAATGACGGAGTTTTTGTGCATACTGTACATTTTGTAACAGGATGTACTTTTAAAGAGAACCACTAAATGATACATCAAAATCCATGTAAGAAATAAATGGCTTGTATGCACCCTTGCAATTTTTATAGTGTTGCAGTACATACCATGCACAGAACTGCTGAGTCCATCCATAGATTTTTTTGACGTCATTATCATCGAGGCCAAAATGATCAAACAGAGAATAACTTAAGGTTCCGCTAAAGGTGGAGCCAGTACAACGGAAATTCTTGATGGTAATGCTGTAGCCCCAAACTTGGTTAACGCAAATTTGGAGGCCATTGCTTCTATCGTCCTTTGTATTGAAGTATGGATTTGGGACATCATGCAATTCTTTCTGGAAAGCTGTGTTCTGATAGAAGGAGCGTATATCTCCATCGTATTGTTTGATATATTTTATAATAATATTTTTTGTTTTCGTCACCATTTCTTGGGTCTTACTGTGATTTTTTGCTCTTTGAGTCAATGTGCTGTTTCTATAGACGGAGCCGGTTCCATCTAAGAAATGGTTAAACATCGCTTTTGCAACGGTAGTCATTGCTGAGTCGGTTGTAGCAAACATAGAAACGAGTTTCATCATATGATCTTTTACCGCTTGAGGCCCCTGAGGGGGAAGGACAGTGCTTGAGGAAGGAGGCATATCAAATATAGATGCTTCATCAGACAAAACAGGGGAAAGTGATAAAAGCTGGCTCTTTGTCTTATCATTATAGGTCATGTCTGGAGCTACTGAACCATCCGCAGATTTTCCAGGAGATGTATAGGTTTGGAAGATTTTTAAATTAGAAATATTAAGATCAGAAAGTTTGCTTATCTTCCATTTCTGTGCAGCTGATGAAGTGTTTCTTGCTTGCCAAACTACATTAGATCCGCTGGCTGTTCCTGTTGCAGTTAAATATTTAGTTTTATCTGAATTCAGTTGTATTAAGTATACGTTATTTCCTTGAGACATAAAGTTGACATACGTGTCAGAATTGGAGGTGTATACATCACAGTTCCAGTTTGTTCTATATGCATTGAGCATATAAGTAGTGTTATTCAGTGTGCGGACTTGCTGTGATGTGCCAAGACTATTAATACTCCAGTTTTGATCATTGCTACCAGTGTCGTTCCAAATATTTACGTT
>ENA-UERN01003578-UERN01003578.1-human-gut-metagenome-genome-assembly--contig:-NODE-3578-length-10672-cov-10.315904_pt1 | contig 10672 bp, 5 predicted proteins | sample MGYA00242950_ERZ507950 | MGnify/ENA primary metagenome ERZ507950 (study PRJEB26167, sample SAMN06115515) | human gut metagenome | host: Homo sapiens | place: China:Ningxia | collected 2014-11-26...
AGGAACTCCTCGGAGGTGTAGTCCCAGTAGCGGCAGTACCAGACGCCGTGGATGTATTTGCGGGTCATCGGAACCCGCCCGCTGATGGCTCCCAGATCGGCCAGCGCGGCCTTGTAGTCGTTGCCGTAGACAAAGCAGTACTGGTCCTGCACATGGCTGCGGGTGTCGCGCGGGCAGAGCCATCCGTCGACCAGGAGATCGGACCGCTCGTCGTCGATCACATACCAGCCGTCACGGCTCAGCAGACCGTCCTGCATGGGTATCTCCCCGGTAACGCGGTCGAGGGTTTCGACCGGACCGCCGAGGTTGTTGCGGAAGATGCAGCGGTTGGTGAACTTCTTCTCCTTGCCGTTGAGCTTATAGTAGGCCGCAAAGTTATGCAGTCCGAACGGGAACCCGTCATGCTCGTAGACGATACGCAGAGCCTCGGTCGTGATCTCGTAACGGTCGCCGCCCAGCGCCCGCACCTCGAACCGGTCCGCAGGAAGCAGGTTCAAACGGTCGTAGGCGAAGATCGTGGGATCGTCGATGAACTTGCCGTCACGGGCGAATTCCAGACGGAAGAGCGTCGGCGTGATGAGCGTCAGGCGATTTTCGCCGAAAACGAGGGGATTGCCCGCAGGCTGCGCCGAAGCGGCGATCCCGCCGCAAAGAAACAGCAGCAGCAGTAAAATGCGATTTTTCATGAATCGTTAAAAATGAGTTGGGTATTAAAATTCTCCGCACCGCCGTAACAGTCGGTGCGGAGAAAAAGCTGTCGTGCGCGGACTATTGACCGGCCGTATTGCGGATACGCTCGGTATAGACATTGCCGTAGGGATCGGAAGCCTTTACCGTGACTTCGTTCCAGGCCGCGGACGACGGTTTGTAATAAAACATATGGTCGCAGTTCGACTCCGGTTCTGCCGTCGGACGGTGTTCGGGCACGGTTTCGCCGAACATGAAGTCATAGGCACGGCGGTCCATCTCGTATTTCAGGTTCGATCCGGAGGGCAGGGTCGTCCAGGCCGCATCGTCCTCTTTCACCTCGACCGTCCAGGTGGAATGCCAGTTGAAAATATTGAAAATCAACCCGTCGCGGTATTTCTCAGACACCGCCTGTCCGGGACCGTAGAGGTACATCTGGTACTCTTCGGGATAGGCCGTGCCTTTGTAGTACCAGTTTTTGATCCGGTTGCCCTCGATCTCGTAGACCGCATAGCCGCGGGGACTGCCGTCGTTGCACAGCTCCTCGCCGTTCCAGTAGGCGCCCATCACGGCGCCGAGCGTATTCTCCTCGATGATTTCGGAGATCGTCGTCGTGTAGTTGTTGTGCGAATGTCCCGAAAGAATGCGGACATTGTACCCGTCGAGCAGTTCGTAGAGCTCCCGGTAGTTGGCGACGTGGCTCGTGGGACGGTTGCGGCGCGAGGTGGCGATATGCACGCCGAGGATAATCAGCTTGTCCTTGGGGACATATTTCAGGTCTTGTTCCAGCCACGCCATTTGCGCCTCGGTAATTTCGGCGGTATAGTTGGAAGAACCGGTGTAGAGCACGTCGTCGAGCACGACGAAATGGCAGTCGCCGATATTGTACGAATAATAGGTGGGGCCGAACGCCGAACGGAAACTATGGTCGGCCTCCGTGTCCACGCCGATGGCCTTGTCGTGGTCGTGGTTGCCGATCACCTGGAAGACAGGTACGCCGATCTTCCGGATCTGCTCCTTGTAAACGCTGTGGAAAGGCATGTTGTCCCACACCAGGTCGCCCAGCGAAATGCCGTAGACCGGCTTGTCCAACTCCTGCTGTACGTAAGGCACCAGCAAAGGCAGCACCTCCTTTTCGAGCATGACGACCTCGTCGTCGCGGCCGATCTGCACGTCGGCCAACGCCAACAGGGTGAACCGCTCCTTCTTGCCGGTGCGCTCGAGCGTAAAACTGCGCTGCACGACATCCCGGTCGCCGAGACTGATCTTTTTGTAGATGGCCGGAAAACCGTCTTTAAGGGGTATTTCGCAGTCGGCAGGCACCGATACGAACACGAACGGAGTGCTTTTCTTTACACGCATCTGGTAGACCCCCTGCGCATCGGTGGCCGTTACGGTGAACCCGTCGCTCACGACCACGCCTTCGATCGGATTCTTGCCGTCGGTAACGCGGCCCACGAGGTTCATGCCGGGTTCGGGGGTGATGTCTACCTTTTCGTAAAGGCCGCCGAGTATTTGGGCGCCTTCGTCCTCGGAACAGGCCGTGAAGCCTACGGCGAGCAGGACTATCAGCAGGTATTTAAACAGGTATTTGATCATTGTTCAGTTTTTTTGTTTGGTTTATGCAAAAGCCGGACTTCTCCCCGGACGCCCTCGGGCATCCGGGGAGAAGCGGCGTTCTACTCCTCGGCTGCACCTCCGTACCCCGGATTCTGCTTGATCAGGTTGTTGGCCGATATGGCCGAGTTGGGAATCGGGAAGCGGTTCATGTTCTTGTCATTCGAGGGGGTGTGGTCCCACCACGACTCGGAGGTGAACGCGCCCCAGCGGATCAGATCGGTGCGGCGGCGGCCCTCTCCGAGGAACTCGATCATCCACTCGTCGAGCATGCGGTACTCGTCGAGGTTGTCCACGGTCACGGGATCGGGATCGTTGCGGTTCTCGAAGTTACGCGCACGCACCTGATTGATCAGTTCGGCGGCCTCCTTCTTGTGTCCGGCGCGCAATTCGCATTCGGCCAGCATGTAATAAATCTCCGAAAGGCGGATGACCGGGCAGTCGGGATTCCAGCGCAGCTGCTTGTCCGCAAGGTTGGGCTGCGGGGATTTCACCAGACGGATGCCCGAGTTCTCCTCGCCGTCGGCCATCGTCGAAGGCAATTCGGCCACCGAGCCGTATTTGCTGCCCACCTCCGAGAAGCGGGCTACCTGATCCACCATATTGATAACTTTGCCGCTGTACTCTTTCTGCCCCAGACACTCCTTGGTCGGATCGTCGAAATTGACCTGCTTGCCGACGAGAAACATACCCTCGTATTGCTTGTTGCCGAGATAGCGGTAAGGCTTCTTGCGCAGGTCCTTGTCGTTGAACTTGCGGTAGGGGCTGCCCAGTTTCCACTGGGTATAGTAGCTCCCCTGCGGATTGAGCGAAGGCGCCAGGATGAATCCGTTGTAACCGGCGGTTTCGATGTCGAAATAGACATAGGACGAATAGTGGTAGAAATACTTGAAATACCAGTTCCACTCGACCTTCGAGTTCTCCGACGGAACGTTCCAGATCGCCTCGCGCGAAGAGTCGTTGTCGAAAGTGTGGGGGCCGTACCACGTATCGTCCAGTTCGTAAACGCCGTAAAGACCGCCGATGATGTCGCGGCAGATCTGCGCGCATTCGTCGAAATGCTTTTCTCCGATGTACGCTTCGGCGTTAAAATAGAGCTGGGCCAGCATCGCCGCAGCGGCAGCCTGCTTGATGTAACCGTCCTCCGAGGCTCCGAGCGAAGATTTCTTCGCCAGGGAGGGAATGGCGTTTTTGAGCAGCGTTTCGACGTGCCGGAAGGTTTCGAGCGCCGTATTGCGGGGACGCAGGCCGTCGTTCACCGAATGGTAAATCGGCATTCCTCCGAAATAGTCGAGCCCTTTCATGTAAAAATAGGCCGTGATGGCGTTCAGCTGGTTGATATGGTCGGCCTTGACGGCGTCGCTGAGCCCGATGGCGTTGTAGTCGACGCCCTCCAGGTCGGCCTTGGCCTCCAAAGCACGCGAAATACCGCCCGTCGTGCCGTCGTAGGTGTTCACGACGAAACGGTCGTCGGGCGACCAGGTGTGATAGTGCAGGCGATAGTACTCTCCGCCGTTGTACCAGTCCGCGCCGCGTTTGGGACAGACCATCTCGTCGGTCGTCAACTCCTGGAGATACCAACGGTCGGCGCCGATATACCACTTCCAATGGGTAAAGGGACGGCACAGCACGGCATAGGTACTCTCGGGCGAGGTGAAGAACGTGTCGGGAGTCACCTCCGAATAGAACTTCTCATCGAGACTGCACGAGGGAGCGGCAAGAGCGGCCGCCCCGGCCAATACGGCTGCTATATGTTTGAATTTCATATTCATCTCTGATTTTATTTAGAACGTTAATTGCACGCCGAGCGTAAAACGGGTCGTCTGCGGATACATCGACGCCGTATTGTTCACATACTCGAAACCGGGATTCAGACCGTTGATGTCGACCTCGGGATTGATGCCGTTGTAATTGGTGAATACGGCCACGTCGCGGATCGTCAGGTAGATCTTGGCCGACTGGATGTAGCGCGTCCACCTCTTCAGGTCGAGCGTATAGCCGAGGTTGACGGCGTCGATTTTGAGGAAGGAGGCGTCGTCGATCCAGTAGTCGCAGAGAATCTTCTCGTCCTTGATGTTGCGGTTGCGCGTATAGGCCGACTTGAGGACATTGAGCTGCGAATCGTTGGCCAGCCCGTAGTACATGTTGACCTGGCTGAACACGTCGTAGTCGAGCCAGCTGCGCAGGAAAACCGACAGGTCCCAGTTCTTGTAGCGGAACGTATGGTCCCACGAAAGGATCACTTTCGGAATGGCGTTGCCCACGAAGTGCTTGTTCTCGGCGACGAGATTCGACTTGGTGCCGTCCACGGCGGGCACGATCTCGTTATTCTTGTCGTAGATCATCCACTTGCCGTCCTCGTCGAGCCCGGCATACTTGTAGACGAAGAACTGGCCGATCTCGACGCCGTTCTGCAGGCGCACGGCCGTACCCGGGTTGCCCGGCGAGGGGAAAGTCACCTGGTCGAGGAAGAAACCGTCATCGCCCATATTATTGATCTTGCTCTTGTTATGCGACAGGCGCAGGCTCGAGGAATAGCGGAAATCCTTGCGGCGGACGATATCCCCGCCGAGTTCGAACTCCCAGCCCTTGTTCTCCAGGCTGCCGATGTTCTTCATGATCTTGTCGTGCACCATCGGCGGCATCGGCGCATTGACCGAGTAGAGCATGTCGTCGACCTTGCGGTGGTAAACATCGAACTTACCCCACAGGCGATCGTCGAACAGCGAGAAATCCAGACCGAAGTTCAGCTCCGATTTCTCCTCCCATTTGAGGTCGGGATTGACGTTGCGGACCGAACCGTAACCGGGCTGCCAGATGCCGTTGGTCGGCCACATGTCGTTGGCCTTGTACATACGGGTAGTATAGCCGTTGCCGAAGCCGTTGTTGCCCGTGACGCCGTAGCCCAGGCGGACTTTGAGGTCGTTGACCCACTTCACGTCGCGCAGGAACGCTTCGTTCGAGATGCGCCAGCCTCCGGAGAGGGCCCAGAAGTTACCCCAGCGGTTGTTTGCGCCGAATTTCGAGGAGCCCTCGCGGCGGAAGCTCGCGCTCACCATGTAGCGGTCCTTGTAGGAATAGTTGACACGTCCGAACAACGAGAGCAGCCGTTCGCGCGGGTCCTTGCCCGAGTCCATCGTGGCACGCCCTTCCGAGAGGTACGAACCCACGCCCATATCCCACGGACCGACCCCATCGACCGGGAAGTCGTAGTTCGCCATGTTGAAATCTTCGCCGCCGGCCTGCCAGAAACTATAACCGGCAACCGCATCGAACGTATGATCCTCGCGGAAAACCTTGTGATAGTTGGCATAGGCCTCGATGGAGACACGGTTGTCCTTGCTGAACTTGTGCGACGCTCCGCCGCGGCGGCTGTTGTCGATCGACTCCTTATGGTCGTGCGAAACGTAGGTGTACTGCTGGTACTGGCGCTTGTCGATGCCGACCGTACCCTGGATCGAAAGCTCTTTCATCAGGTTGATCTTCACGGTGGCATCCGCGAGCAACCACTGGTCCTTGCCGTTGTTGGTGCGGAGCATGATATCGGCCACGGGGTTGAAGCTCGTTCCCGAGATGCCGTTGCCGACGACGTTGTAGGCCGACGGATTGGCGGGGTCACGGAGCGGAATGGTCGGGTTGAGCCCGAAAGCCATCTTGAAGATGCCCGACGAGTTGCGGTCGTCGCGCTCGGCCTCGCGGAACTGGGCATTGGTGCGGATTTCGACCACCCCGTCGAAAAGGTTGAACTTGGCGTTGACACGCCCCGAATAGTCTTTGCGGTTGTCGCCGATGACGATGCCTTTCTGGTTCTGCGCCATGAAAGAGGTATAGACCTGCGCCACGTTCGATCCGCCCGAAATGCTCACCGAATGGCGCTGCGAGAACGGAAGTTCATTGGTAAGCTCCTTGTACCAGTCGGTATCGTAACCGTAATCCTCGCCGAGTCCGTACTCGACATACTCGCCCGATGAAAGCAGGTCGGGGGTCTTGCGGATGGCTTCTACCGAAAACTCGCCCGTATAACGGGCCGTTACGCGGCCCTGCCGGGCCTGTTTGGTCGTGACGAGGATCACACCGCCGGCGGCGCGCGTACCGTAGATCGCGCCAGCCGAGGCGTCTTTGAGCACATCGACCGACTCGATATCCTCCTGGTTGAGCGCACGCATGTCGCCGCCGGGGATACCGTCGATAATCACGAGCGGACCTTTGCTGGCGTTGACCGAGGCCACGCCGCGCAGCTGAAAGTCATTGCTGCTGTTAGGGCTGGCACTGCCCGAAATGGTCAGGCCGGGAATCTTGCCCTGAAGCGCCGTGGCGATGGTCGAGCCGCCCATACCGGCCACCAGGTCGTCGCCCTTGATCGAGGAGATGGACGAAGTCACCGATCTCTTCTCCATCGTACCGTAACCGATCACGACGACGTCTTTCAACATCTGGCTGTCGTCTTCCAGAACGACGTCGAGCACCGACTGCGCACCGACCTTGACGGTCTGTTCCACATAGCCGATATAGGAGAATTTCAGTTCGCCTCCGGCGGGAACCCCGATCGTAAAACGCCCGTCAGTGCCCGTCGTCGTGCCCGTCGTCGTGCCGACGACTACGACCGTAGCGCCGATGAGCGGTTCTCCGGCCTTATCGGTCACCTTGCCGCTCACCTGGTTGCGGTTCTGAGCCTGCGCCAGCGACGCGGCCGCCGTCAGCACCAGGCAGAACACGAAACGCAGAAAATACCCTGCATAGGATTTTCCCGTATCTGCAAATCTGTTTTTCATATCTGTCTTCTTGTTTTTCATTGATTTGACACCGCAGGACTATTCGGCTGCGATCTTCGTCATTTTGATGTCGTCGAGGAACCAGCGGAAATAACCGGTTACTTTCTGCTGGGTGGAGCGGATGGCGATCCGTGTTTCACCCGTAACGCCGTAGAGTTTCATGCTCACGGGCGTCCACACATATTTACCCTCGGGAGTTATCGGGTCGCTCAGCTTCGCCTCACCGCCGATGGTACCCGGTCCCTCGACGATCTCGACGGAAACGGTAACCTCGTCGGGAATCTTGCTGCCACCGATATTGGGACAAATCTCGAACGTAAGTTCCACGTCTGTGCAATAACCCTCTGCCACGGCATCGAGAGCCGGCAGGATCACTCCGGTCTGGTTGCCGCCCCGTCCCATTTTCAGGTAATCGGAGGCCAGGTACATGCATTCTCCATCCGGATTATAATCCTTAAGTCCCGATTTCACGAACGCCGCGTTGCCCTCTTTCCGATCCTCAGTCGTGCCGTAAATGGGCAGGGTGCTGGTTTTAACTCCGTCGCTGCCTACCTGGTCGTCTTTGTTGAACGGCTTGCACCAGTCAAACGGCTCGTTATAATAGACATGCCCGACCTGCTGGCCGTCGTCCTCGAACAGATTGTCCTTGGCGTTCTGGCTGACACTTACGGTCTCTTCGAGTCCGGTCTGCGCAGTAACGATCTTCACTTCTCCGCTGCGGAGAGCCCCCGTACCGTTCTCTCCGACCGTGAGCGTCACCTCGGTTTCGCCCGCATCGCCCGAAGCCGGGCTGAGCGTCAGCCAGCCGTCGGCGGTCGAGGTCCATGCCTCGGCGGCAGTGACCGTGAACGTCAGCGGCGTGCGCTCCTCGTCGGCAAAGCCGAACTTATTGACCCTGAACGACGTTGCGGAAACTTTCAGCCCCTCGAGGTTCTGGGTCACGGTGACGGTCGCACGCTTCGAACCGGCGACCACGACGAATGTGCCGGTACGCACGGCGCCGGTCGTATTCTGGGAGATCGTCAGCTCTACGTCCTCTTCGCCGGCTTTGCCCGAGGTTTTCGAAGGGGTAATCCAACCGCTGTCCCCGGCGACCTCGATCGTCCAGTCGCTATTCGCGGAGATATAGACCGAAGCCTTTGCCCCCGTCTCCAGCAGGCCGGATTTGACGACGGTAAGCTTGCCCGGGGAAACCATCAGGGCATCGACTTTGAGTTTCTGGATGACAGCGACCGTTCGCCGCGAACCGTCGCCCTCGAATATGACATAGCCTTCACGGTCTTTACCCGTGTTGTTTTCGTCGATCGCAAGGAAGATGCGCGTACGTCCGCGATCCCCCTCGGTATGGGTCGGATGTATCCACTCCTCGACGTAGGTCGCCCGCCACGCATGGTTGGACCCGAGGTCGAAATTGACCGTCTCGCCGTTGGCCGTCAAACCGTTGTATTCCACTTCGATCTCCTGCTTGGAAACCGAGATAAACGCATCGGGATCGTCGTCGTCGCAGGCCGTGAAGAGAGAACCCGACAGCAGCAACAGGAGGGACGACGCCCTGATTATCATATACTTGAAATCCATTGTAATTCTGATTTTGAATTGATTAGGGTTAATTGCGCGGAGCTTTCACGATCTTCACGTTGTCGAGATACCAGCGGAAATAACCTTTTTCGCCGGCAGTCACCCCGCGCTCTCCCTGCTGCGTCGAACGGATGGCAATACGGGTCGCAGCGGTCACACCATAGAGTTTCACGCTCATCGGCGTCCATTTCCAGGCCTGGTCGGGTTTCATACCCTCGCTCTCACGGTCGGAGTTGCCGTTGACCGTGCCCGGCCCCTCGACGATCTCGACCGTAACGGTCACCGCATCGACCTTGCCGGTTCCGCCGATATTCGGGCAGGCATCGAACGTAAGTTCGACATTGGAGGCTTTCTTGCGGCCGATCTTCAGCGCCGGCAGAATGATTCCGGTCTGCTTGTCCGTCGCCCCCATCTTGAAATATCCGGCACAGGCGTACATCGTCCTGCCGACCGGATTGTAATCTTCGAGCCCGGCTTCGCCGAACTTTTGCAGTGCGTCGCCGGTGGAATAGATGTTTTTCGCATTATCCTGCGAACCGACGCCTACGCAGTCGGCACCGCCGTATACGGCAATCCAGTCGAAGTTTTCGTCATAGTAGGTGTATCCCACAGGATTCCCGTCGTCGGGATCGGGATCGAGCGTCTGCGTCACAGTGACCCGCTCGGAGAGTTTTCCGCTCGTAACGGTGAGGTGTCCGGTACGTTCGCCGGTGGTTTCATTGGGCTTCGCTTCGAGCGTCACGGAAACGCGGCCTTTTCCGGTCGGTTTGTCGACATCGAGCCATTCGGCGTCGGACGTGATGGCATACCCCCGGTTTGCAAGTACGTCGAGCGAGGCTTTCGAACCGGTATTCAGCATCCCGGTCTGGATCAGCTCCACCTCGACCTTGCTCACAACGAGCCGGTGTGCGGCATCTTCCGCCTTGTCCTCGATGCAGGAGGGAAGCAGACACACACAGCCCGATAAAAGCAACAGGCGTAAAAAGGTTCTCTTCATGGATAATTAGGTTTAGGTGTATATTAAAAAAATTACGAATCGAAATCTTCCTATGAGGGGATGAGGCAAAATTACCCATTTCCCCGGGGGGGGGAAATACCCCGCTTCAAAAATATAGACCCAAACCACCGACAATATCCTAATACAAAACGCATTACATCTTAAAACCCCCGAATGTTATATAGATTTGCAAAGCCCCTGAACAGCCGAAAAACGACTTTTCCCCGATTTTTCCCGACCTGGCGCTCTCCGTTCCGTCGGAATTTCGCTGTATGCGCGGATTTCGCATCGAAATAGTCCCCGACTATCGACCGCACAACGGTATTTAATGATATTCACACCCAAAGATAATTTCCTCCTTTGGTATGGATAAATACAGGGAAAAGGTTTGAAGATTACAAAATGTCTATTGGTTTTGGCACGCTCTTACTCTGATGATTCAACTTCTAATTGCGCAAAACCTCATTAACATTTATGAGTTTATCCATGTCTTTTTGTAAAGCGACGCATTTTGTCTGTATTTTCTCAGAAGATTCCTCTATTTCCATTCTTACAACCCTTGCTTTATTCCATGACTTTTATACAGCATAAAACAAAATTCCAATAATACTCAATGTCCGTCAACCTTTCCAAAAGTATAAGTACAACAAAAATACTTATATTATCGCATGTCCTAAAGATGAAAAGTCTACCCAAAAGTTCTTTCGATTGGCACTAATAATCCACCCCAAAACAGAATAAATCATCGTACAACCTGTAAGAAAACTCCAGAATAACTGTTTTAACAAAGTATCTATTTCACAACCGCATAAAAATAAAGCCACTAAACCATAAAAGAACAACCAGAGGCTTACAGAGGATACATTTTTAGCTTCAGAACCCACGGATCATGTAATATAATAATCGGCGGGAGTTACGTTTTGAGAACGTAACTCCCGCCGATGGTTTATTCCGGATGGTCCGGCGATTTTTTACCTGCCTCCGGTTACGGGTTTCAACAGGAACCTGAACTCATAGTCCT
>ENA-UERN01003581-UERN01003581.1-human-gut-metagenome-genome-assembly--contig:-NODE-3581-length-10664-cov-4.016624_pt1 | contig 10664 bp, 7 predicted proteins | sample MGYA00242950_ERZ507950 | MGnify/ENA primary metagenome ERZ507950 (study PRJEB26167, sample SAMN06115515) | human gut metagenome | host: Homo sapiens | place: China:Ningxia | collected 2014-11-26...
ATTGCCTGCAGCGGGGTTCGCTTATGTGCTGAAACATCTGAAAAGCCTTATTTCAAGCGGTTTTCGGGCGTAGAAAAAGTCCACCGTAATTCTATCAAAATTACGGTGGACTTATGGTCCGAGTGACTGGATTCGACCCAGCGGCCTCTTGAACCCCATTCAAGCGCGATACCAAACTTCGCTACACCCGGATTTCATTTTGCCTAGATATCATAGCACATCCGGACGAAATTTGCAAGCACTATTTTGGCTTTTTTCGGATTTTTCGCGGGGACGGTCAGACGACGGCAGCAGGCTGCGGGTCGGCGGGCCGGGCATTCAGATTCTTGCGCGCGGTAGAGAGCATGAGCTTGATGCGGTTGAGCTGGTTGACCTCGGATGCGCCGGGGTCATAGTCCACGGCGACGATATTGGCCTCGGGATAGGCGCGGCGCAGGGACTTGATGACGCCCTTGCCGACGACGTGGTTTGGTAGACAGGCGAAGGGCTGGATGCAGACGATGTTCGGCACGCCGCTGCGGATGAGCTCGACCATTTCGCCGGTGAGGAACCAGCCCTCGCCGTACTGGTTGCCAAGGGAGAGGAAGGGCTTTGCCAGCTCGGCGACGTCCGCGATCTCCATTGGCGGTTCAAAGCGGCGGCTGGCCTGGAACGCGTCGAGCACCGGGCGGCGCAGATAGCGGATGGCCTTGACGCCGAGCTGGCCGGCAAGCGCGCCGCCCAGGCTCCCACCGAGGAATTCATGCTTGTAGCCGCCGTTGTAGACGCAGTAATTCATGAAGTCCATGAGGTCCGGCACGACGGCCTCCGCACCCTCGCGCTCGAGCAGGTCGACGAGGTGGTTGTTGGCGAGCGGCATGTACTTGACGAGGATCTCGCCAACGACGCCGATGCGCGGCTTGCGGAGCGTCTCATCCAGCGGGAGCGCATCGAAATCCTCGACGATCTCGCGGCAGAGGCGGCGGTAGTCCCGCCCGGCGTGACTGCCGGTGAGCGAGGCGACGCAGCGGTCGCGCCATTTGGCGTGCAGGGCGTTCGCGCTGCCGGGGACCTTTTCATACGGCCGTACGCGGTACAGGCAGCGCATGAGCAGGTCGCCGTAGACGAGAGAGCGGAACGCATCCATCAGCAGGCCGGGAGAGGCACGGAAGCCCGGATTCTTTTCCATGCCGTTGGCGTTGATGGAAATGACGGGGATATGGCCGAGCCCGGCCTTTTCCAGCGCGCGGCGAATGAAGCCGACATAGTTGCTGGCGCGGCAGCAGCCGCCGGTCTGCGTCATGGCGACGGCGAGATGATCTGTGTCGTATTTTCCGGACAGAATGGCGCTCATGATCTGGCCGACGACCGTGATGGAGGGGAAGCAGGCGTCGTTATTGACGTATTTCAGGCCCGTGTCGATGGCGCTGCGGTTGTCGTTGCCGAGAATTTCGATGTGATAGCCGTATTTGCGGAACGTCGGGCCGAGCAGATCGAAGTGGATGGGGGACATCTGCGGCGCGAGGATGGTCCAGTGCTCGCGGCGCATCTGCTCCGTGAAGACGGCACGCTCATAGCGGACGGGACCTGCCGTGGGGAGAATGCCCTGCCGGGCGCGCAGGTCCATGGCGGCGATGAGGCTGCGGATGCGGATGCGCGCCGCGCCGAGATTCGAGACCTCGTCGATCTTCAGAACGGTGTAGAGACGGTTGCTCTTCTCCAGAATCTCCGCGACCTGGTCGGTCGTGACGGCGTCGAGCCCGCAGCCGAAGGAGTTGAGCTGGACGAGCTCGAGCTCCGGCCGGGTGCGGACGAACTCCGCCGCCGTATAGAGGCGGGAATGATAGACCCACTGGTCGTTTGCACGCAGCGGCCGGGCAGGCGTGAAGTCGATGGGAAGAGAATCCTCGGTCAGCACGGCCAGATCGTAGGAGGCGATGAGCTCCGGGATGCCGTGATTGATCTCCGGATCGACGTGGTACGGGCGGCCCGCCAGCACGATGCCGCGGCCGTGATTCTGCTCGATCCACGCGAGCGCCGCCGCGCCCTGCGCGCGGATGTCGGCCTTTGCGTGCTGCTGCTCGAGCCATGCGGCATGGACGGCGGCACGGGTCTCCGAGGCGGAAATGCCCCACGTCTCTTTGCAGAAGTCAGCCAGGCGCTTCGCGGCGGTCTTCTCGTCCGTAAAGGCGAGGAAGGGGCGCAGATAGGTCACACCGTCCTCGCCGATGGCGTCGACGTTATTTTTAAGATTTTCGGGGTAGGAGACGACGATGGGACAGTTGAAGTGGTTCTGTGCGCCGGGCGTCTCCTGATGCTCATAGAACACGCACGGGTGGAAGATGGTCCTGACACCGTGGTCGATGAGCCACTGCACATGGCCGTGGGCCAGCTTTGCGGGATAGCACTCCGACTCTGAGGGGATGGACTCCATGCCCAGCTCATAAATTTTACGCGTCGAGCGGGGCGAGAGCAGGACAGAAAAGCCGAGCTGCCGGAAGAACGTCGCCCAGAACGGATAATTCTCATAGAGATTCAGCACGCGCGGGATACCGATGCGGCCGCGCGGCGCGTCCTTCTCCGGCAGCGAGGGATAGTCAAACATGCGCTTGAGCTTATAGGCCATGACATTCGGCGCACGGTTCTCCTTCGGCGTGCCGCCGAGCCCCTTTTCGCAGCGGTTGCCGGTGACGTGGCGCTGGCCGTTCGAGAATTCATTGATGGTCAGCATGCAGCGGTTGCCGCAGCCGGAGCAGCGCGTGGTCTGCGTCGTATATTGCAGCTTCAGAATGTCCGCGATGGGGAGCATGGCCGATCGCTGCCCCGTCCAGCGGTCGCGGGCGATCAGGGCCGCACCGAACGCGCCCATGATGCCTGCGATATCCGGGCAGGTGGCCTCGACGCCCGCGATGCGCTCAAAGGCGCGCAGCACGGCCTGATTGTAGAACGTGCCGCCCTGCACGACGATATGGCGGCCCATGTCGCGGGCATCGGCGAGCTTGATGACCTTATACAGCGCATTTTTGATGACGGAGTAGGCGAGGCCAGCGGAGATATCCTGCACGGTCGCGCCCTCCTTCTGCGCCTGCTTGACGTTGGAGTTCATGAACACGGTGCAGCGCGTGCCAAGATCGATGGGATGGGCGGCGAACAGTGCCTCCTGCGCGAAAACCGCGGCGGTGTAGCCGAGGGAATTGGCGAAATTTTCGATAAATGAGCCGCAGCCGGACGAGCAGGCCTCGTTGAGCAGGATGGAATCCACGGAGTGATTGCGAATGCGGATGCACTTCATATCCTGCCCGCCGATATCGAGAATGCAGTCGACGTCCGGGTCGAAAAATGCGGCGGCTTCATAGTGGGCGATGGTTTCGACCTCGCCGTCATCGAGCAGGAAGGCGGACTTCAGCAGCGTCTCGCCGTAGCCGGTCGAGCAGGAGCGCGCGATCTCCACGCCCGGCGGGAGCTGCGCTCCCAGCATACGCATGGCGTGAATCGCCGTCTGCACCGGCGAGCCCTGATTGTTGGCGTAAAACGACCACAGCAGCGCGCCGTCCTCATCGATGAGGGCAAGCTTCGTCGTGGTGGAGCCTGCGTCGATACCGAGGAAGCACCGGCCGGGATGAAGCGCTGCCTTATGGACCTGCGCGCGGTCATGGCGAGCGCGGAAGGCGTCATATTCTGCGCGGTCCGCAAACAGCGGCGGCAGACGCTTGAGTTCGAAGGCCATCTGTACGCCGGAGCGCAGCTTTGCGGCAAGCGCTGCGGCATCTGCCGGCTCGGCATCGCCCGCCTCGAGGGCAGCGCCCATGGCAGCAAACAGATGGGAGTTGTCGGGATCGACGATATTCTCCAGCGTCAGGTGCAGCGTGCGGATGAAGGCCTTTTTGAGCTCCGGCAGGAAGTGCAGCGGGCCGCCGAGGAAGGCGACGCAGCCGCGGATGGGCTTGCCGCAGGCAAGGCCGGAGATGGTCTGGTTGACGACGGCCTGAAAAATGGAGGCCGCCAGATCGGGCAGCGTTGCGCCCTCGTTGATGAGCGGCTGGATATCCGACTTGGCGAACACGCCGCAGCGCGCGGCGATGGGGTAGAGCTCGTGGTAGTCCGCTGCGGCGCGGTTCAGACCCTCGGCATCCGTCTGCAGGAGCGCGGCCATCTGGTCGATGAACGAGCCAGTGCCGCCTGCGCAGACGCCGTTCATGCGCTCCTCCAGCCCGCCGCGGAAGTAGATGATCTTCGCATCCTCACCGCCCAGCTCAATGGCGACGTCCGTCTGCGGGGCAATGGCCTGCAGGCTGGAGGCCACGGCAACGACCTCCTGCACAAAGCCGATGTTCAGGGCCTTGCCGAGGTTGATGGCGCCGGAGCCGGTGATCTTCAGGCGCAGGTCGCAGGGGCCGAGCTTTGCGCAGGCGTCCTCCAGCAGCTCGGCAAGTGTTTCCTGCGTGTGCGCACAGTGGCGGCGGTAATCGCCATAGCACAGGACGCCGCGTTCGTCCAGAATAACGAGCTTTGCGGTGGTTGAACCGATGTCGATGCCCGCCCGATAGCAGTGTTTCATAACGGGTACCCTCACATGTGTTTTTCTAAACAATAAGTATATCATAAAGCGGCGTGAAAATCAAATGTCGGAACTGTGAAGGATTTGAAAACAAATGACCGTCCTGCACGAAAAACGCTTTTCAAAACTGCCGGGATGTGGTATGCTATGCACAGATTCCAGATCATGAGGTGGGCTTCATGCCATCAACTTATGCGCACCGCTGCTTCGGCAGGCAGGTGCTTGCGGCACTGCCGCAGGAAATGCAGCAGCTGCTCCGGCCGGAGCAGGCGCTGTTTTCCATCGGGCTGCACGGCCCGGATATTCTGTTCTTTGACCATCCGCTGCTCGGGCGCGTCAGCCGCCTCGGCCACCGGATGCACAAACAAAGCGGCGCGGCCTTCTTCCGCCCCGCAGGGGAGAAGCTGGCCGCACTGGAGTTTCCGGCGCCGGAAACGGCGTATCTCTATGGGTTTTTGTGCCACTTTGCGCTGGACCGCGCCTGCCACGGCTACATTGCCGGGCAGATCGCGCGCAGCGGCGTGGCCCACACGGAGATCGAGGTCGAATTTGACCGCAGCTTGTTGGTACAGGCTGGACTGGACCCGATCCGCACGAGCCTGACTGGCCACCTGCATGCCTCGGCGCGCAGCGCGGCCGTGATGGCGGAGCTGCTGCCGGATGAGCTGACGCCCCGGCAGACGGAGCAGGCGATCCGGACGTTCCTGTGGGGCAACGCGCTGTTCCTTGCGCCGGGCCGTGCCAAGCGCACGGCGCTGTATGCCGGCATGCACCTTGCCGGCGCGTATCACGGTCTGCACGGCATGATCGTGAACTACGAGCCGAACCCGAAGTGCGCCGAGAGCAATCTGGTCTTGCAGCGCCTGTTTGACGAGGCCGTGCCGCAGGCGGTCACGCTCATCACGGAGTATCTGCCCTGCATCCGCGGGGAGCTGCCGTGGAGCGGCCTCTACGACTATACGTTCGGCGGGGTGCGGGTTTAGTTCTGCGGGAACACGACGGTCAGCAGCATCTTGAAGTCCTCGGCGGCATAGACCGCGTGGGGCTTCCCGGCGGGCATGACGATGCTCTCGCCCGCGGAGCAGAAATGCTCTCTGCCGTCGATGGTAAAGCGGCCGCGGCCCTCGAGCACGAGCACCATTGCGTCGCCGCCGGAGGCGTGTGTGCTGATCTCCTCGCCCTTGGAGAAGGCGAACAACGTGATGCTGACGGCGTCATTCTGGGCAAGCGTCTTGCTGACGATCTGCCCGGCCTCGGCCTCGACCTGCTGTGCAAGCAGGAGCACCTGCTCCTGCGCGATGTTTTTCAGAATAGCCATAATGATCCTCCTTCCGGCCGCGCGTTTGCATGACCCTGTTACCAGATAGCATACCCCAAATCCAAGAGAAAGTATGTTGGAATACCAACAGAGGAAGAAAGAATGAAGGATGCTGCGTTGCTGGCCTCGCCGCTGTTCCGCGGGGCAACATCGGAGGAGATCGCGGCCATGCTGCCCTGTCTCGGCGCGTCGCCCCGGCGTTTTGCGCGCGGGGAACGGATCCTGCGGGCGGGGGAGCCTACGCGGTATATGGGATTGGTGCTCACGGGGAGCGTCCTGATCGAGCACACGGACATGCAGGGCGCGGTCACGCTGCTCGGGCGCGCGGAGCCCGGCGACTTGTTTGCGGAGGCCTATGCCTGTGCACCGGACGAGCTGCTGCTTGTCGACGTTGTGGCCAGTGAGGCCTGCGAGGTGCTGTTTCTTGATGCAAAGCGCATCCTGACGCAGTGCACGAACGCCTGCGAGCACCACAGCCGCATCATTCGCAATCTCGTCCGGACGCTGGCGCATAAAAATCTGGCGCTTTCCCGGCGCAGCCTGCACACCGGCCCGCGCACCATTCGTGCGCGGCTGCTGTCGTACCTTGGCGAGCAGGCGCAGCGGGCGGGGAGCCGCAGCTTCACGATCCCGTTCGACCGCCAGCAGCTTGCCGATTATCTGAATGTGGAACGCAGCGCGCTGTCCAATGAGCTGTCCAAAATGCAGCGGGACGGCCTGCTGACCTGCCGCCGGAGCAGCTTCTGCCTGCTTTGCGAATTTTGATATTTCAATAGAATAGGAGTGCTTTTCTTGATGAGAAAGAATTTTGGTGCACATGCAAGCATTTACCCACAGCCGGTGTTCATTCTGGCTGCCTATGGCGAGGACGGCACGCCCTGCGCCATGAACGCCGCATGGGGCGGCATCAGCGACGATCAGGAGCTTTCGTTCTGCGTCAGCCCGTCGCACCGCACGGTGAAGGACCTGCTGGCCCGCGGCGCGTTTACCGTCAGCATGGGCACGGCGGAGCAGGTCGTCGCCTGCGACTATGTCGGGCTGGTGTCCGGCAACCAGGTGCCGGACAAGTTCGCCCGCGCCGGCTTCCATGCCACAAAGTCCGAATTCGTCGACGCGCCCTGCATCGATGAGCTGCCCATCGCCGTTTCCTGCCGCGTCGTGAGCTATGACCCGGAGAGCTGCCGCCTCGTCGGCGAGATCGTGAACGTCAGCGTGGACGAGGCCTATCTCACGCCGGAGGGTAAGGTCGACGTGGACAAGGTCGCGCCCATCACCTATGATTCGTTCAATAAGACCTATGTCCGCCTTGGCGCGGTCGTCGGCCGCGCGTTCCACGACGGCGCTGCCTTAAAATAACCGGCAAAAAGCATCCGGGCCTGCTGCCAAAAAATGCAGCAGGCCCGGAATTTTTTCGGGATCATTCCAACTCAGAGATTGTGGACGCGCAGGGCGCGGATGGCGTTGAGCACGGCGAGGATCATCACGCCGACGTCGGCGAAGATGGCGGCCCACATGTTCGTGATACCGGCGGCCGTCAGGGCAAGGCAGGCAAATTTCACGATGAGGGAGAACACGATGTTCTGCCGCACGATGCCGATGCACTTGCGCGAGATGCGGATGGCCTTGGCGATCTGCAGGGGATCGTCGTCCATCAGCACAACGTCTGCGGCTTCGATGGCGGCGTCGCTGCCCATGGCACCCATGGCGATGCCGATGTCCGCGCGGGTCAGGACGGGCGCGTCGTTGATGCCGTCGCCGACAAAGGCGAGATTGTCCTTCGGGGCCTTTTCTGCCAGCAGCTTTTCGACCTCGGCGACCTTGTCGCCCGGCAGAAGCTCGCTGCGGACCTCGTCGACGCCCAGCTCGCCTGCGACCTGCTCGGCTACGCGGCGCGCGTCGCCCGTGAGCATGACGGTCTTGGAGACGCCGGACTTCTTGAGGCGGGCAATGGCCTCGGCGGAGTGCGGCTTGATGATATCGGAGATGACGATGTGCCCGGCGTAGACGCCGTCGATGGCCATGTGGATGATTGTGCCGACGCAGTGGCAGTCGTGGTATTCGATGCCGAGCTTTTTCATGAGCTTGGCGTTGCCTGCGGCGACGCTGTGGCCGTCAACGGTCGCCGTGATGCCGTGGCCGCTGATCTCTTCGATACCTGTAACGCGGCTGCGGTCAATGGCCTTGCCGTAGGCCTTCTGCAGGCTCTTGCTGATGGGATGGGACGAGGCGCACTCGGCCAGCGCGGCATATTCCAGCACCTTATCGGCGTCCAGCTCGTTGTGATGGACGGCCGTGACCTCAAACACGCCCTGCGTCAGAGTGCCGGTCTTGTCGAACACGACGACCTTCGTCGCGGCAAGGGCTTCCAGATAGTTCGAGCCCTTGATGAGGATGCCCTCCTTGCTTGCGCCGCCAATGCCGGCGAAGAAGCTCAGCGGGATGCTGATGACAAGGGCGCACGGGCAGCTCACGACGAGGAACGTCAGCGCGCGGTAGACCCAGTCGACCCACTGGGCGCTTGCGCCGAAGGCCATGCGCAGCAGCGGCACGGCAACGCCCAGCAGCACCGCGCCGATGCATACGGCAGGCGTGTAGATGCGGGCAAAGCGGGAGATGAACGCCTCGGAGCGGGACTTGCGGGAGCTGGCGTTCTCCACAAGGTCGAGAATTTTCGAGACGGTGGATTCGCCGAAGGCCTTTGTCGTGCGGATCTTCAGCACACCGCTCATATTGATGCAGCCGCTGATGATCTCGTCGCCCTCGGCAACATCGCGGGGAAGACTCTCCCCCGTCAGGGCGCTGGTGTTCAGGGTGGAATTGCCGCTGACGACGACGCCGTCCAGCGGGACCTTTTCGCCGGGCTGCACGACGATGATGCTGCCGACGGTGACCTCATCCGGGTCGACCTGCTCGAGCTTGCCGTCCTTTTCGATGTTGGCGTAATCGGGACGGATGTCCATCAGCGCACTGATGTTGCGGCGGCTCTTGCCGACGGCGTAGCTCTGGAACAGCTCGCCGATCTGGTAGAACAGCATAACGGAGATACCCTCGACGTAGTCGCCGCTCTTCGTCCAAACGGCGAGGAAGAACGCGCCGAGCGTGGCGATAGCCATCAGGAAGCACTCGTCAAATGCACGGCCGTGGATGATGCCGATGCCTGCCTTGCGGAGGATATCGTAGCCGATGACGAGGTAGGCGGCCACATAGGCCAGGAGCCGCCAGATGCCGGTCAGGGGGAGGAATGCAAGCGCGATGAGCATGACTGCCGTGATCGCGATGCGGATAAGCATTTTTTTCTGCTTTTTGTTCATGCTCGGTTTACCTCTCTTTCTGATTTTTTGATTCGAAATAACAGGACTCAGAGGCCCTGGCCAAATAAAAGGCGGCGTATCTTGCGATGCGCCGCCGGAAGGGTCAAAGCTCGATCTCGCAGTCCGGCTCGACCTTCTTGCAGGCCTTGAGAACGCGCTTCATGACGTCCTTGGGATCAGCGCCCTCGGCGAACTCCACGATCATCTTCTGCGTCATGAAATTCACGGTCGCGTCGGCGATGCCCTCGGTTTTCTTCGTGGCCTGCTCCATCAGGTTCGCGCAGTTTGCACAGTCAACTTCGATCGGATACGTTTTCTTCATGATAAACCTCCTGAAAATTTTCCTTGCGCGCCAGCGGCGCTCCGGAAGGAATGAGTATTGGAACGATTCAATGCTTGCTTAATCGTTGTGACTGTAGTATACTGGATGCGGACCCAAAATGCAAGCGGTTTGGCCGGCTTGTTTCGGAACGGGCGAACGGAATTTCCAAAACGGAGAACGGAGAGAGACTATGGCAGAATTTCAGCTTCCCCACGACCACGGCACGTCGTCTCAGGCGGCAAGCCTGCATCAGGAGGTCATGCGGGTGGCGCATTTTGCGGCTGCCGCCGAGGTATTCAAGCAGCTCAGCGACCCGACGCGCGTGCGCATTTTCTGGCTGCTCAGCCATCAGGAGGCATGCGTCATCAATCTGGCCGCCATGCTGGAGATGTCCAGCCCGGCCGTGTCGCACCATCTGCGCTCCCTGACGGAGAGCGGCCTGCTCGTCAGCCGCCGCGACGGCAAGGAGGTCTATTACCGCGCGGCAGACACGGAGGAGAGCCGTCTGCTGCACGAGATCGTTGAGCGCGTCATGGAGATCGCCTGCCCGGAGAAGGCCGTGGACTTTCTGGCCTCGCAGGAGGAGATCATCCGCCGCGTGCACACCTATCTCACGGAGCATCTTTCCGAGCGCATCACGATCGAGGCGCTGTCGCGCGAGTTTCTGATGAATACAACGACGCTGAAAAGCGCCTTCAAGCGCGTTTACGGCTCGTCCATCGCGCAGCATATGAAGCAGCACCGCATGGAGGCGGCCGCCGCACGCCTGACGCAGACACAGGACGACATCGCGGCCATTGCCAAGGCCGTCGGCTATGAGAGCCAGAGCCGCTTTACCGAGGCATTCCGCGAGGTCTACGGCGAGGTGCCGACGGAGTATCGCAAGCGCCGCTGCCGCACGGCGGAAAACGGCGCGGCTTGCTGCAGCTGCGGCAAATGCGGGAAATAAAAAAAACGGCGGACAGGGTCAAACGACCCTGCCCTTGAGCTTGTCAAAAAAGGATTTTTGACAAGCTCTCAAACGAGACCCGTTTCACTGGGCTCTCGTTTGAATGGGGCAGCGGCTCGCTGCAGCGCACGAAGGGCACGCCGCAGGCGTGCCCTTCGCACGTTTGCGAGCCGAGCGGTATTTTCTCCGACGTACACGCCGCCGGAGAAAATGATTTCCATTTTCTT
>ENA-UERN01003584-UERN01003584.1-human-gut-metagenome-genome-assembly--contig:-NODE-3584-length-10661-cov-4.553193_pt1 | contig 10661 bp, 8 predicted proteins | sample MGYA00242950_ERZ507950 | MGnify/ENA primary metagenome ERZ507950 (study PRJEB26167, sample SAMN06115515) | human gut metagenome | host: Homo sapiens | place: China:Ningxia | collected 2014-11-26...
GCGGAAAGCAGTGTCTTGTATGCCGGAAAAGGGCGCGGGCTGTTGGAACAGATCGGACGCGAAGGAATGAACGAATTCTTTGCGGGCGAAATCAGAGCCTACATTGCCGAATGTACATGCGAAGTCGGGCGAATGAACTGTATCCGTAAACCTTTCACGACCGAGCTGGTCAAGTGGCAGAAGCAATTTGTCGCTTTTGAAAAAAGTATCGATCCGGCAGAAAAAGGCAGTCCTGCCTACGAAGCCTCCTGTATCCTGTTTGCTTATATGAAGAAGCAGATGAACGAAGCAGAAAACCGTGCCCTGCAATTGCAAAAGAACCGCAACCGCACCGAAAAGCGTATTGCCGGGCGTGATGACCTCTCCGATGAACAAAAGTCGCAAGCCTTGCAGAAGGCCGATTCGCGACTGCTGGCTGGGCAGGCTGCCCTTCAATTGACTGCGGTGGCTACCGATCTTATCCCTGTCGTGACCGATCCCGAAGGTTATATCGACCTGTTGCGTTTCTGGTGGCAGGAACTTGGTCGCAACCTCTCGGATGATGATCTGGAACGTATCTTTCGCCCGATGCTGTCGTATGCCAAAAAACAGGCGCGCAAAGGGGTGAGAGTGAAAAGTGTTTACGTGGAATACCGCGAGGAACCGAAAGGGGTGCGGGCAGCGTGAATTTAGAAATGAATCTAAACGATACCATTTTAATAAAGTAATGAACAAAACAGAAAAGACTTTTTCCTTAATCTCTGTCAAAGACAGTTTTTTCAAAGCCCGCTATGAAGTGTTAGACGAAAGTACAGGCGACAACCATGTGATTACGTATGAAAACAAGGCTCCGGTGCATCCCAGTCTCTCTGAAGCGTTGCAGCGCATGGTGTATCATGTAGTCAATTTTACCGGATTGGTGGCGGTGGATGACAATTTCCAGATCACCGGTTATCAACGTCAGAACTGCGGCGATGCGCAACTGCTGACCATCTATGCCCGTGTGGGAACCTCCGAAGAGTTTTGCGGAAATGTGGTGTCGCGCTTTCATATCGGCCGTGACGAATATGCTTCCATCGACCTGCTGCTCGAAGACCTGTCAAGCTGCGAACGTGAAGCGCTGGCTTATATCGAAACCGGCAAGCGTTTGGAGCATGATGCCTTCATCCGTCTTGACAACGATGATTTGCAAACCCTTCAAACTGCCGCCTGATGAAAAAGCATACCCTTACCATCGGTTGCCTCCTGGGAGACCAGGCGGCAGCCTGCCTGATGCGCCTGATTACGGGCGAAAGAGGTTCGCGCAGTTACACCTATTCGTGTGGCGAGGAATACGGGTATTTTTACGACCCGTTTCTGAAAAAATGGATGGCGTTCGACAACCGGCACAACACCTGTCTGGTCGAACAATGCAACACCTCGAAAGAGGCCGAAAACTTTCTCTATGACGACACCGGGTTATTCGCCGCTTAGCGCGTTGATCCTGAAGCATACGGGCGAGGAGGTGGTGGCTGAATACCGTTTCCATCCTGGGCGGGACTGGCGGTTCGACTTCGCCATCCCTTCCCGCCGTGTGGCTGTCGAGGTGGAGGGCGGCGCCTTCAACGGTGGCCGCCATATCCGCCCCGAAGGCTATCTGCGTGATATGGAGAAATATAATGAGGCGGCAGTCTCAGGCTGGTGCGTGATACGCGTGCTGCCTGGAGAACTGCTGATGCTGAAAACGTTACGGCTGGTTATCCGTGCGGTACAAAATCATAATTGAAAAAGTTTATAACAATCATGGCTAGACCTATCAAAAAAGGACTGGATTATTTTCCGGTCGATACCGATATATTTGAAAACATACAAGTACGTAAACTGAAAAGCCGCTACAAGTCGCTCGGCTTTCTGGCTTATTTCACCATCCTGTGCGACGTATATAGGAAAGAAGGGTATTTTCTTCATATATCAGACGATTATGTGTACGATCTTTCCGACCGTTTAGGTGAAACAGAGGAAGTTGTGCGGGACATAATCGACTTTAGTTTGAAAATAAATCTGTTTAACAGGGATATATACAATGTTTATTGCGTATTAACATCCAAAAGTATTCAAGAACGGTATATTCAAGCACAAAAGCGATGCAAAAAACCCGTTCGCGAAGAGTTCGATTGCATTAATGTTGCAGAAACCCCGGTTATTGTTACAGAAACTACCGAAAATATGACAAAAAGTGCACATATTATATTAGATAATATTATAGTAAATGAAAGTAAAGTAAACTTACAACAACAGCAACAACACGCGTGCGAGGAGCCGAAAGAAGAACCGCAGAATTTGGATGAAGAGCGTGAGCAATGGAAAGATGCTTTGCTGGCAGACGAAGACTGGCAGGCCACCATCGTGCGTTATTCCGGAAAAGGCACAGCCGTCCTGCAATATGTGCGGGGAGCCATGGCCGTATTCGATGATTTCCTGCGCCTGAAATTCAGCCTGGATACGATCCGGACGAAAAAAGATTACAGCCAGAGTTTCATCGGCTGGTGGCGATACCACAATTTCAATCTGAAAACGGAAGAGCTTTCCGGCGGCGCGCAGCAGCATATTCCCAAAGTGATCTATTCATCCGGCCGGCCGGAACGTTCTTCGAAAGTAGAGGAATTGATGGAAACAGGGAAACGTGCGACGGAAATAGCCATGAAAATCTATAATTCGCAAGCCGTATGAGTTTGGAAATCAGACTGCAACATGCCATTGCCGACCGCCGCCTGATGACGTACCGGCCGGAGGAAATTCTTCCGGCGGTAAATCAAATATTATTCCAGACCTATGTCTTGCTGGGTTTTTCGCCTCCTAACGACCGTGATCTGGGTATTTTGATTGCTAAACTGGCAGCCGACCTTCAGGAGTCATATCCGAGCCTGACCTTGCAGGAGGTCGCCCTTTGTTTTGAATTGGGGGCCAAAGGTGAATACGGGGATTTCATGGGTTTGAACCTGCGCACGATTACCCGCTGGCTGAAATGTTATCAAACCAGCGATTTGCGATACCGGGCTGTTGTGGAGCGTGAGCAAGCGAAATCGCTGTCCGCCCTTCCGCCCGTCTCCGAGGCTTACAAGGAGGAGCGCGAACGGGTATTTCTGCGCCGGGTGTTTGAGCAATACCGGGCAGGCTGTCCGATCGAGCGGCTTTATCCGGCGCGGGTGTATCTCTCCCTGCAAGCACGGGGAATTATCCGCGACAGTCCGGAAGCGAAACGGACTGCCATGCGGCAAGCGGCCGGTTACCGGCCTGCCGGGAATATGGTGATAGACGAAGAGATGCGGCTGGCGATGGTTAAGCAGCAGGCGATGGGGATTTTGTTGAAAAGATTTTTTGATAAAGCGATAGAGGTGGGTCGGGAGTTATTGAAAGCGGGGTGAACAGTAAATATATGCAAATCACTCTATAATGGCAGTGACAATGATGCCTGAGTTCAACAAGATAGCGTTCACTTTACTATCCTGTGAAAATTAGTCCTTTATTAAACCAAGAGTGACTTATTTGTGTTTATGTGCAGAATCTAAACAAAAAGTTATGCACATAAGTACATGGTGTTATACTATGCTTTGCCTTTTTCTGCCAATGACGCTGATGGCACAGGCAAAGCATAAGTACCTTGATCACGCATTGCCGGAAGCGTGGCAGGAGAATGACAGTAATTTCCAACAAACCCTACCCGTTGATGACAACTGGTGGAGGAATTTCAATGATCCGGTATTGGATTCCCTGATCGATGTGGCCGTGAAGCAGAACTATTCTGTGCAGATGGCTGCCGATCGTATCGCTATGGCGAAAGCCAACCTGCGCATACAACAGGGCAGTTATTCACCGACGCTGGGACTATCGGCGGGATGGAACCGGCAACAAAGCAGCGGCAACACCAGTAGTTTACCGCAAACAATCACCCAATATGCCGATGCCTCGCTCTCCATGAGTTGGGAAGTCGACGTATTCGGTAGTATCCGTAACCGGGTGAAAGCGCAGAAAGAGAATTTCGCTGCCTCCAAAGAAGAATACAACGCCGTCATGGTATCGCTTTGTGCACAGGTCGCATCGGCCTACATCAATCTGCGTGAATTGCAACAGGAGGTCGATGTAGTCACCCAAAACTGTCTGTCGCAACAGGCTGTAGTCGAAATCACCCAGAAAAGGTATGAAACCGGCCTGGTGTCGAAACTGGATGTGGCACAGGCACAATCCGTATATTACAGTACCAAGGCCTCGCTCCCCATGCTGGAAGCAGGTATCATCCAGTACACGAATGCCCTGGCTGTGCTGATGGGACTGTATCCGCAAGACGTTAAAGGACTGATCGACCATCCGCGTCCCCTGCCCGATTACATCGAAACCGTCGGAGTAGGATTCCCTGCCAACCTGTTACTGCGTCGTCCGGATATCCGTTCTGCCGAACGCCAGGTCAACGCCCAGGCCGCGACATTGGGTGCATCCAAATCCGACTGGTGGCCGCAGGTTTTCGTCAAAGGTTCCATCGGATTCGCTTCTCACGACATCGATAAGATAGCCAACCATAACAGCCTGACATATGAAATCGCACCCGCCATCTCCTGGAATTTCTTCCAGGGAGGCAAACTGGCACAGGCAACCCGCCTGGCAAAAGTCCAGTTAGACGAAACAATCAGGCAGTTCAACGAAACCGTCCTCACCTCCGTACAGGAAGTCGATAACGCGATGAGTTCCTATAAAAACTCCATCAAACAAATCGTCGCCCTCCGCGAAGTAGTCAACCAGGGCCAGCAAACGCTCGACCTCTCACTCGACCTCTATAAACAGGGACTGACACCGTTTCAGAATGTACTGGATGCGCAACGCTCGCTGCTGTCGTATGAGAATCAATTGACACAAGCCAAAGGCCAGTCGCTCGTCTATCTGATTCAGCTCTACCAGGCACTGGGCGGAGGCTGGGACGAAAACGGGTATTAAGAAAGGTTAGTTTACCAAACTAAAAAACACAAATATGAAAACATCTGTCAGAATCGCCCTGATCGCCTTGTCGGTCCTTACGCTGGCATCGTGCAAAGGGAAAAAGCAACCGGCGGAAACAGCCGCCCCTTCCATCAGCGTGGCAACACCGGAAGTAAAAGATATTACGCTGACAAAAGACTATCCCGGTTATCTGAGTTCGGAATTGACCGTCAATCTGGTGGCCCGGGTAAACGGTTATCTCCGGACCTCCCACCTGGTGGCCGGCAGCAAAGTGAAGAAGGGAGAACTCATCTTCGTGATCGAGCCCGACACTTATCAGGATAATGTAACCCAGGCCGAGGCGGCACTTAAAACCTCCAAAGCGCAACTCGACTATGCCCGCAGCAATTACGAGCGGATGAAAGAAGCCGCCAAAAGCGGAGCCGTCAGCCAGATACAGGTATTGCAGGCCCAATCGACCGCACAGGAAATGGAAGCATCCGTCCGTAATTCGGAAGCCGAACTAAATACGGCACGCACCAACCTCAGCTACTGCTATATCCGTGCCCCGTTCGACGGACGAATCACCCGGGCCACTTACGACATCGGCAATTATATCAACGGAGCGGCGCAGCCCGTCACGCTGGCTACCCTTTATAAAGATGACAAAATGTTCGTCAACTTCAATATAGAAGATAACCAGTTTATGAAAATGATGATTACCGCTGCCCAAAACGATTCGACCGTCAAACTGCCGGAAACAATCGCCGTACATCTGGGAGACAACGGACGGCAAAACTACACCGGACAGTTGGATTATTTCTCTCCCAATGTCGACCTGTCGACCGGAACACTGAATGTCCGTGCCAACCTGGATAACAAGGGCGGCGAACTGAAAAGCGGATTATACGTCACCATCACCCTGCCCTACAGCGAAAAACGGGATGCCGTCCTGGTACGCGACGCCTCCATCGGCACCGACCAGCTGGGCAAATATCTTTATATCGTAAACGATTCCAATATCGTACGGTACCGTCATATAGAACCGGGACAGTTGGTAGACGACACCTTACGCCAGGTCGTCAGCGGACTTGAACCGAACGAACGTTACGTCACCACCGCTTTATTGAAAGTGCGTGACGGAATGAGTATTACCCCTATAAAATAAGAACGTCATGGTAAAATTCTTTATAAACAGACCCATCTTTGCCACCGTTCTTGCCCTGATTATCGTGGTTGCGGGATTGGTCACACTCAACGTATTACCCATCGCCCAATATCCGGATATCACACCGCCTACCGTACAGGTTTCAGCAGTCTATCCGGGTGCCGATGCACAGACGGTTTCACAAACCGTCGGACTGCCTATCGAGCAACAGGTGAACGGTGTGGACGGAATGCTTTATATGAGCTCCAACTCTTCCAGTTCGGGCGCTTACTCGCTGACCATCACTTTTGCTGTCGGTACGGACATCGACATGGCTACCGTCATGGTACAAAACCGTGTCAGCATTGCACAAAGCAGTCTGCCGGAAGCAGTAATCGTACAAGGAATCACGACTAAAAAGCAATCATCCAACATCGTGATGATGCTTTCCCTCACTTCCAGGGATTCTCTTTACGACGGACTTTATCTGAGCAACTATGCCAGCCTGAACCTGACCGACCAGCTGGCCCGTCTGCCGGGAGTCGGTTCGGTAAGTGTCATGGGAGCCGGCAACTACAGCATGCGTATCTGGCTCGACCCCGAAGTCATGCGCATCCGCAACCTGACGCCGGATATGGTTTTCCAGGCTATCTCGACACAGAACAGGCAGGTTTCTGCCGGTTACGTAGGCCAGCCAATTGCAGAGGCGAACAATCCTTATCAATACACCCTGACCGTAAAAGGCCGGCTGACTACGCCGGAGGAATTTGGCAATATCATCCTGCGGACAGAGCAAGGCGGTAAAATACTCCGGCTGAAAGATATTGCCCGTATCGAACTGGGCAGTTCCTCCTACAACGTGACTTCACGGTTACGGGGACAACAGGCTGCCGCCATTGCCATCTACCAGCTGCCCGGCTCCAACTCGCTGGAAGTATCCAAAGCTGTACGGGCAAAGATGGAAGAGATTGCCTCCACCCTTCCGCAAGGCGTTGAATACGGCGTTACCCTCGACACGACAGAAGTCATCAACGCTTCTATCGACGAAGTGTTGGTGACTTTCCTGGAGACAACAGCGCTGGTTGTCCTGGTTATTTTCCTTTTCCTCCAGAATTTCCGGGCGGTAATCATTCCCTGCCTCAGTATTCCTGTTTCATTGATAGGAACGCTGGCTGTCATGGGGGCATTGGGATTCTCGGTCAATACATTAACGTTATTCGGATTGATCCTGGCGATTGCCATTGTGGTAGACGACGCAATCATTGTCGTCGAGAACTCGTCGCGATACATGGATACCGGGAAGTATACGGCACGCGAAGCGGTAACAAAAGCAATGAGCGAACTCGTCGGACCGGTTATCGGTGTCGTATTGGTACTGTTGGCGGTATTTATCCCGACCACTTTTATTGGCGGCATCTCCGGACAGCTTTACAAACAGTTCGCCCTGACGATTGCTGCCGCAACCGTCCTGAGCGGCATCAACTCATTGACATTGACACCGGCACTCTGCGCCCTGTTCCTGCGCGTCACTAACGATCCGAAGTTTGTCGTCTTCAAAGCCTTCAATAAGGTATACGACAAAACACAGAAGATCTACGATGATGTTGTCGACCGCATGTTGAAACATCAGCTGGTCACATTGATAATCTTCCTGATCGTTTCAGCTACGGCAGCCGTCATGTTCATGCGCTGGCCTTCGACCTTCATCCCGGAAGAAGACGACGGATATTTCATTATCTCCAGCCAGTTGCCGCCGGCCTCGAGCCTGCCACGCACTGAAGCCGTCAGCCAGAAAATCAACAAGATACTGGACACTTATCCGGAAGTCAAAACCTATATGGGAATAAACGGTTTCTCTGTGATGGGAGGCGGCGAACTGTCAAATACCGGTACCTATTTTGTCGTACTGAAGAATTGGAGTGAACGAAAAGGGAAAGGTCATACGGCACAAGATGTCGTCACCCGCTTCAACCGGGAAGCCTATGGCATCCAGGAAGCGCAGATATTTGCTTTGGTTCCTCCCGCCATTCCCGGCCTGGGTGCTTCCGGCGGTCTGCAACTGCAACTGGAAGACCGCAAGAGCCTGGGACCGACCGAAATGCAGCATGCCATACAGACATTGCTGGAAACATACCGTACCAAACCTCAACTTCTGAGTTTATCCAGTATGTATCAGGCGAATGTCCCCCAATACCGTCTGAATATCGACCGCGACAAAGTGCAGTTGCTGGGATTACAGTTGAGCGATGTCTTTTCAACCCTCAGCTATTACATGGGAGCCGCCTATGTAAATGACTTTGTCGAGTTCGGGCGTATCTATCAGGTCAAGATTGAAGCCGGCGGACAGGCGCAGAAGGTCATCGATGATGTTATGCGGTTGAGTCTGGAAAACAGTTCCGGCAAAATGGTTCCTTTCTCCGCTTTTACAGAAGCGAAACAACAATTGGGATTGGACCAGATTAACCTGTATAATATGTATTCTTCAGCCTCCATCACTTGTATTGCCAATCCGAAATACAGTTCGGGAGAAGCCATACAGGCGATGGAAGAGCTCATACAGGAACAGCTGGGTGACAATTTCGGTTACGAATGGACCTCCGTCGCCTATCAGGAGACCAAAGCCGGCTCGACCACGATGTTGATATTCGGTATGGCTTTACTGGTGGCCTTCCTGGTTCTTTCGGCACAATATGAAAGTTGGACAAGTCCGCTGGCAGCCATCATGGGATTGCCAATCGCCTTGCTGGGAGCCATTCTCGGTTGTTTCATTATGGGAGTGCCCGTCAGCGTCTACACGCAAATCGGGATTATCCTGTTGATTGCCCTCTCCGCAAAGAACGGTATCCTGATTGTCGAATTTGCCCGCGACTACCGTGCCGCCGGTAATCCGATACGCGAAGCGGCCCTCGAAGCCGGACACGTCCGCCTGCGCCCTATCCTGATGACTTCGTTTGCCTTTGTACTCGGAGTCATGCCGTTGTTGTTTGCCACCGGAGCAGGGGCAGCCAGCCGTGTATCATTGGGGGCAGCCGTCGTATTCGGTATGGCCATCAATACGATTTTTGCGACCGCCTTTATCCCCAGCTTCTACGAATGGATGCAAACCTTCCAGGAGAAATGGCTGGACAAAGCCTCTCCCAATAAAACTGCAACTAAAGCCTGATGCAGGTCTTTAGATTATAAAAAGAGGATGCGCCAAAAGACTGTAACTTTTCGACGCATCCTCTTATCTATTCTGTTGCGGAATGATCACTCAATATGATCAAAAAGTAATCCCGCACATAGAACTGAGTATTTCCACATCCGATTTATAAATGGTATGTTCCCATCGCCGTCCGGCACTATACTGGTCAAATTCCTTCAACGACAATTTATCTTCATTAAGGGTTCCGACCTGTTCGGCAGACAGGATCTCTGCATAGACGAACGTTCCTTTATCCGGTTCGAGTACAAGCGTATTACGGGGTTGAATGCTCATCGACTTTTCAAAATCATCCAATGCTATAATACGGAATCTTTTCTCCCCGTCTTTATCCGCGATCAGCAAAAGATAGTCTGTTTTATGAGCCGGAGACAAAAAGAGCAGTCCGTCTACCGAATCGATGAATGCCAGTGGAGTATTGGGTTGCGATATTCCTTTTTTCAGATTCGACAGGCCGACCTCGCCATTGGTGAAAACTGCAACCAGGATATCCTCTTTATCTTCCGGATTATAAGAGAACAGAACTTTTCCCTCGCCTCCCCAAACACCTATTTTGGGACTGGGAGAACTGGCGATCTTTCCGTTGGCAAACAAAGAAACGAATAAGTGCCCCGGCGTATATCCGTGGTCCGGTTTCTTTATCAGGGGGTTCGTTCGCAAACCGGATGTTTTGCACGCATACGCTTTGTTTTTAGCTTTTCCCTTCTCATTGTCTTTTTTTATCTCGCGCATCGGCGGAAGAACGGTCTCTTCTTTTACCTCTACTTCCGGCAGGAGAAAAATCTCCTGTTGCACATTACTGTCTTGTTGTACCTTAAAAATGTATTCTTTCCGTTCCTCGCTGAAGAATACCGGAAACTCAGGCTTCTTAGGTGTTGAATCCAGTTTCAGTGTACGCCTTTGTTTAACAAACTCGTCCACGTTGCACACCGCCTTTGCCATACTTGAACTGCCTGTTCGGGTATATACAACCCCTTTCACCTTCACCACTTCATTGATCGGCACCACCCTGAAGGCCAATACCATCCTCCCGTCTTCATATTCATAGATCCGGCAACGGATATTTTCCTGATACCGGTTCCGGTCTTCTTCTTTTTCTCCCAACTGGCAAATGATACTTCTGTTGACTTCACGAAGGTAGACATCGCTATCGTTACGGGCAAATTTCAAATCCTCTGCCAACCCGTTCAGATAGCCTTTGTCGTTGACGCCGATATAAAGCGTTCCTCCGTCTGTATTCATGAAAGAGGCTATGACACGGGCCAGGACGACACTCTGATCTTCGCCGGCATTTTTATTGGCATGAATAAAGGCCGATGTCTTAAATTCCTTCTCCATGCCTTCATGCCCGAAGTAGACCGGAACATATGTCTTCTTTTCTTTCCC
>ENA-UERN01003594-UERN01003594.1-human-gut-metagenome-genome-assembly--contig:-NODE-3594-length-10631-cov-49.204567_pt1 | contig 10631 bp, 8 predicted proteins | sample MGYA00242950_ERZ507950 | MGnify/ENA primary metagenome ERZ507950 (study PRJEB26167, sample SAMN06115515) | human gut metagenome | host: Homo sapiens | place: China:Ningxia | collected 2014-11-26...
TTCAGGGACTGGGTAGCAACGGTACGTGCAGAAACATCGAACACGCAGGGCAGCTGCTCAGCAGCGATCTTGTACATATTGGGGATCATCAGCAGCAGACCCTGAGAAGCGGTGAAGGTGGTGGTAACAGCACCTGCACCCAGAGAGCCGTGGACAGCACCAGCGGCGCCGGCCTCGGACTCCATCTCAACGACCTTGACCTGATTGCCGAAGATGTTCTTCTGGCCGGCTGCAGACCACTGGTCCACAGAGTCAGCCATCGGAGAAGACGGGGTAATGGGGTAGATGGCAGCCACGTCCGTGTAGGCATACGCTACATGGGCGGCAGCGGTATTGCCATCCATAGTTTGCTTTGCTCTAGGCATTTTTCTTCCTCCATTATTCAGAATTTGGTACCTTTTGCGCGGGGCAATATGCCCGCTGGGACCGGAGAACCCCATAAAAGGCACTATTGCTTGTATACTATAATAGCAGATTCCGGCAATAAAGTAAACGCAAACCGCCCGACAAACGCACCAAAAATTAAGAAATTTTTTAGCGGTTTTGTACTTTCTTTAGTGCGCTAAAGCAAGCAGTGATGCAGATTTTCGGTTTTTGGGCACAGGCACTTCCAGAAATTGTGATTTTTTTCGCAAGAGGGAACTCCCTCAGTCAAAACCTACCGGTTTGGATGGAAAGTTTTTGCCTGCCGTCAGCGTGCAAGGACGCTCCGCTGGGCCAGAGGCAGGGAGGGGTGTTCCGACTCCCCCCTCCCTACCTCTGGACTCCACCCACCCCGCAATGCAACAACTGCAACCGCCGCCAGCGGCGGAAACAGGGCGCAGTTGTTGGGGCAGCGGCCAGCAAGACGCGAGTGCCGACCAAGGCACGAAGCGGATGCTGGGTGCCGCAACCCGTCGCCAAGGGCTGCTCGCCCTTGACAATCCTAAAGAAGAAGTCGAAGCACAAAAAAGCTAGCGCTGCGCCAGTCGGCGCTATCGCTTTAACGCTTTTTTCGCTTCTCCATTTATAGCCCCTCAGTCGCTGCGCGACAGCTCCCCCCGGGGGAGCAAGCGCTCGCCCGCAGCGCCGCGCTTTCGCAGAAAGCGGCGCTGCAAATGCCGTTTTCCTCCACGACCCCTCCCGTGAAAATAGCGTTTGGAGCGCTCCGCAGAGCGCGACAAACGCGAAATTATAAATATCCTTTCCGCTGAATATGCGCAAAGCGAACGCGGAGCGCATTTCAAATCGTCCCGCCCTCTTGTATTTATCATATCTTTATTGACAACAAACCGCACTTTGCCGTAAACTGAGAGCATAAAACCGGCGCTGCGCCGGAAAAGGGGCGTAAAAAAAATGAACGATACCGTACACTTTGAAAAAACTCTCTCCAGCGAGACCCTGTTCGAGGGACGGGTCATTACCCTGACCAAGGACACCGCACTGCTGGAAAACGGCAAGACCGCTACCCGCGAGGTGGTGCATCACCACGGCGGTGCCTGCATCCTGCCTTATTTTGCAGACGGCACCATCTGCATGGTGCGGCAGTTCCGCTATGCCATGCAGCAGCAGCTGTGGGAGCTGCCCGCCGGTAAGCTGGAAAAGGGCGAGGACCCCTTTGAAGCTGCCAAGCGGGAGCTGGAAGAGGAGTGCGGCCTGACCGCCGACAACTACATCTCGCTGGGCGAGTTCTACCCCACCGTGGGCTACGATACCGAGGTCATCTATACTTGGGTCGCCACCGGTCTGCACGAGACCAAGATGCACCTTGATGCGGACGAGTTTTTGACCCCCGACCGGGTGCCGCTGGAGACCGCTTATCAGATGGTCCTGCGCGGCGAGATCAAGGACGGCAAGACCATTGCGGGCATCCTGAAGCTGAAGGCTCTGCTGGCCGAGGGCAAGCTGTGATCTTATACGAGGACGCCGCCCTTGTGGTGCTGGACAAGCCCGCCGGGCTTTCCAGTGAGGAGGACGTGCCCGCCGCGCTGCGCGCGTACTGGAACGCACCCAATGCCTTTGTGGGAGTGGTACACCGGCTGGACACCGGTGTGTCCGGGTTGATGGTCTATGCCCGCACCCCGGCAGCTGCCGCCGCCCTGAGCCGTCAGGTGACCCAAAGTCAGGAGGCCTACGCCGTGCAGGACGGCCGCGCCGAGGGCAAAGCCGCCGCGCCGCAGTTCGTCAAGCAGTACCGTGCCGTCATTGCCGGTGCGCCGGACGCACAGCTGCCCGCCGCCGGGACGCTGCGGGATTACCTGTTCAAGGACAGCCGCAAGGGCAGGGTGTTCCCGGTCAGCCGTCCCCGCAAGGGGGTGCGGGAAGCGGTGCTGGAATACCGCATCCTTGCCACGGCAGGGGAGAACAGCCTTGCCGAGATCACCCTGCACACCGGGCGCACCCATCAGATCCGGGTACAGTTTGCCAGCCGCAAGCACCCGCTGTACGGCGATGGCAAATACGGCAGTCGCCAGAAGGGCAGCATCGCCCTGCAAAGCTGCGGCCTGCGCTTTGTGCACCCGGATACCGGCAAGCCCATGGCCTTTTCTCTGCCCCTGCCCGCCGCCGCACCGTGGAAGGAGTTTTTGGAATAAGGCTGTTGCGCATTTCGCCCTCTCAGGCGCTGACGCGCAGAAGATGGGTAACGTCTCTTGAAACTTTCGCCTGCGCCCTCTCAGGCGCTCCCGCGCCAGTTCCCCCAAAGGGGGAGCCAAGCCGTAAAGTTCAGCACTAAAGTATTAGGCGCAATGAGAAAGTTTCTGGCAGTGCTCTTGGCTCTCCCTTTGGGAGAGCTGTCACCGCAGGTGACTGAGAGGGCGAGCCCGCTAAAGGAATCATCATTTCAACTAGGTGAGTGATATGGAACAGCAATACAAGACTGATGCCGAAATTTACGCCGTGCTGGAACGGGAGATCATCGACCTGACCATCCGTCCCGGCTCTTCGCTGAGCGAGAACCCGCTGTGTGCCCGGTTCGGTGCGCCGCGCTCCCTGATCCGGGTGGTGCTGCAAAAATTGCAGGAAAACGGGCTGGTGCGCATCGTGCCCTACAAGGGCACCACCGTTACCCGGCTGAACCGGCGCATCGTGGACGAGCTGATCTACGAGCGCACCGCCGTGGAGGGGCGCATTTTGCGGGACTTTGCCCCCATCGCCACCCCGGCGCAGCGGGCGCAGATCCGCGCGCGGGTGGACGCCTACGAAGCCCTTGCCCGCGCCGAGACCCCGGACTTCAACAAGCTGTACGAGGCCGACTGCCGCCTGCACGAAACGTGGTTTGCCGCCATGGACAAGATGTACCTGTGGAGCACCCTGCAGAACGCCCACGCCGATTACAGCCGTTTCCGTATGCTGGACACCATGACCACCGGCGGGCTGGACGAGGTGATCGCCGACCACCGCAACCTGCTGAACGCCATCGAGCGGTGCGACCTTGCCGCCTTTGAGCCGCTGGTGGAGCGCCACCTGTACGGCGGCATCCGCCGCCTTGGCAGCAAGCTGACCGAGGAATACGCCGACTTTTTTGAGCCGGAGACCGTAAAATAAGTCAAATTGTTCCACGGGGAACAACGAAAAAGAGAGCCTTCCGGCGCCGGGAGGCTCTCTTTTTGTTTATGGTTTTCTTAAAAAACGTGCTTAGCCGATGTTTAATCCTGCAATGCTCGGATTCATAGCCTGAGCGGTGCTCTGGGGAATCTGATCCGTGATATCGATATACTGCTTCAGGATCGTCTCAAAGTCCAGATACTTTGCATCTGCCTTGTACTCGATACGGGTGAAGGTCATGCGGATCGTTATAGTTTCCTTGCTGCCAAAAGATTCTTTTACATCTACATACTTCGGCGCACTGTCGTTGCCTTCAAAGTAGTAGGCAATGGCATATTCCGCAAGTCCTTCATCGGTGAGTACTGCAAAGGACTGGCTCTCAATGTAATAATTGCCCTTCGTTTCCTGCTTGAACTTGAGACTTTCGTTCGGCATTACATTGCCGAGAACATCGCCGCCTGTCGAAGTGCCGCTGATCGTAGCAGAATAGCAATAGCCAAGCTTGCCCTGCTCTTTCGTATCATCATCTTCCTTAGGAATAAGAGTCCAAATTTTCTGTTTTGTCTTATCGACAAGCATAGTCTGGGTCTGGCTTTCTGCATCGCCATTGCTCTGGATCGTATCCTGTTGATAAGAACGGCCGCCATTGGTCACAGTCAGTATATCAGCCAGCATATCAGCAGTCCCGCGCTCATCATTCACGGTGACGTCCAGCTTCATGCCTAAGGTATAGCTGGTGCCAAGCTTCTGGTAGAATCTTGCCGTCCGGCTGTTCTTGTAAGCAATGTTTTCTTCCTTGTCCTCAGTGCCGCTGTTGGAGCTGCTGCCAGAGCCGGAACTGGAACTGCTGGAATTGGAAGAGCTGCCGGAGCTGCTGGAGCTGGAACTGCTGTCAGCGCCAGAGCTGCTGCTGGAGCTAGAGCTGCTGGGGCTGCTGGAACTGGGTGCATCGATGCCGCCGCAGGCTGTCAGCAATGAAACAGACATGACTGCTGCCAATGCAACGGCTGCAATTTTCTTGGACAATCTCATCTTGAAGTTCCTCCTGTTTTTTGTTTAAAGATTCAAGTAGAAACGAACCCCTGAACGCTTCTATTTGTGCCCCTAGCTTAGTTCCCGCAAACGGACTTGTCAAACACCATTCCATTTTTTGTCATTTTGTTTAAAAACCGGCTTGAAAAATTGGCATTCTGATCCTGCATTTTACTTTACTGACCGGAAAAGTGATTCTATACAGACCCCTTATTCCTCAGAACACCCCGGTAACAAAAATTTCCAGCCCGATGCCGATGAGGATGACACCGCCCAGAATACTGGCCTTGCCGGAAAGCTGTGTACCGAACTTTTTGCCGATGCGCAGACCCGCCATGCAGAGGAAGAAGGTGACCACCGCAATGATGATAGCAGCGGTGAGCGCCATCAGCCAGCCGTATTCCGAGATGGTGAAGCCCACCGAGAGGGCGTCTATGCTGGTAGCCACGCCCTGCATGAACAGTGCCCCGGCGCTGAGTTCTGCCGCTTCCTCGGCTTCCCCGCCGTGGATGCCGTCCAGCAGCATCTTGCCGCCGATGTAGCCCAGCAGCGCCAGCGCGATCCACGGGATCAGGCTTTCAAAGGACGCAAACAGCTCCACGATGGTATGCACGCACACCCAGCCGATCATGGGCATTGCAGCCTGAAAAATGCCGAAAGTGCCCGCAATTTTGCACATGGTGCCCTTGTTCATTTTAGGGTCGTGCAGACCGTTTGCCATGGACACCGAAAATGCATCCATCGCAAGCCCCACGCCCAGCAAAACGCTGTTGAGAAAAAACACAAAACTCCATTCCATTCTGTCTGCCTCCTGTTTGTTGACCGTATTCCAAGCAAAAACAAAACCCGGCCCCGGGCGCGTTGTACGTCCGGGACCGGGTGATTTTTTGAGATCCACTCCATGTGCACGGGCGCAGCAAACACGCACCAAAACACATGAGTCTCGCAAATGAAAGCAAGCCAGACCAGAAAGCGGTCATTATGTTGACTTGCTGCGCTCTGCAAAGCGCCTGCTACTCCCCCACGGGTATTGTGATTTCGTTTATTCTAGCACAGTTTTAAGGGGAAGTCCAGACAAACCTGACGGTGAAGCGATTTTAAATGTGCTCCGCTGCGCTCGGCACATCAATAGCGGAAGAATTATTTATAATTTCGGGTTTCAGGAAAGTCTGCGGACTTTCCTGAAACCCATTTTCACGGGAGGGGTTTCCACTCAGTGCTTCAACTTGAGGTACAGCGCCGGTGCGACACGGTGCACCGCTGCCTGAAAGACGTGTGCAGGGGTCACTGCGCCGCTCTGCTTCAGCTGCTGCCATGCGGTGCGGCGGCATTCCAGTGCCCTTTGTGCCTGCGGGCTTTTGCGCTCTGCGGGGGTGATGGCGCGCCAGTTCTGCACAAAATACTTTACGATCAGCCAGTAATATACGCACAGCACGTCCGTCAGTCCCTGCTCCCGGGCACAGGTGAACATGGCATAGTTCGCCGCCACCTGATCTTCCAGGTTCCGCACGGTGCGCTTGCTGTGCATAGCGCTTTCCGTGACCTGCCGGTAGTCATACAGAGCCTGTGCAATGCAGACCACTTTATTTGCCTCTGAAAAGACCTCGACCTGAAAGGTCGCATCCTCGCCGATCGTTCTGTTTCCAAAACGATGTGCGCCGATCAGTTCCGTGCGGTACAGCTTGCAGCACATTCCCGGAAACGGTGCCAGCATCATCTTGCTGAGCACTTCGTGCCGGGTCAGCGTTTCGTCTTTTATCAAGCGTTCCACACGGTGCTTGTCTTTGCCGCTTTCGTCCGTCAGCCGAAAATCGCAGACGGCTGCATCCGCCTGCTCTGCTACTGCTTTTCGATACATCGCTTCCAGATAGCGCGGCGCAACGGTATCGTCCGAGTCCACAAAGGTGATCCACTTTCCCTTTGCGGCATCCAGACCGGTATTGCGCGCAGCCCCCACACCGCCGTTCTTCTGATGGATCACCCGCACACGGTCGTCCCGCAAAGCGGCAGCATCGCACAGGGCAGGGCAGCCGTCCGGGGAGCCATCGTCCACAAGGATCAGCTCAAACTGTGCAAACGTCTGCGCAAGGATCGAGTTTATGCACTCGTTCAGGTATTTTTCCACCTTGTACACCGGAACGATCACACTGATCTCCGGGCATTTTTTCTCTGCCATCTGCCTTCCTCACTTTTCGTTTCGTCCGCTGTGCCGGTGCTGCAAAAAAGCCCACGCGGGCAAGCATACGGCCTGCGTGGGCTTTGCAGCGATTCAGCGGAAAGGATCTTTCAGCTTGCGCTGTTCCTTATTCTTTCTCTTCGGGGTCTGCCTCCGGGGCTTCGGTGGCGGCTGCGGCATCGGCGGCTTCCATCTCGGCCAGCTGCTCGGCGGTAGGCTCGGCATCGGCTTCAGAAGCGTCGATCTTCTCGGTCTGTGCTTCGTCGTCGTGGTCGGTGCGTGCCAGCACCATCACCTTGTCGTTCTCGCCCAGACGCATCACCCGCACGCCGGAGCCGTAGCGGCTCTGCAGCGGGATCTCGTTGGCGTGCAGACGGATGATGATGCCCTCCTGACTGCTCAGCAGCACATCGTCCACGTCGTCCACGATCTTGACAGCGGCTACCTTGTCGCGGCTCACATCGTAGTTGCGGATGCCCTTGCCGCCGCGGGCGGTGATGCGGTAGGTGTCGATATCGGAGCGGCGTCCCTTGCCGTTCTCGGTCACGGTCAGCACCGTGCCGCCCTCGCGGCAGATGCACACGCCGACAACTTCGTCACCCTCTGCCAGACGGATGGCGCGCACGCCATGGCCGTTACGGCCCATCGGGCGGGCGTTTTCCTCGTTGAAGCGGATGGCCTGACCGTTGCGGGTGGCAACGATGAGCATATCGTGGCCGGAGGTCAGGCGGGTCCATGCCAGCGCATCGCCCTCGTTCAGGGCAATGCCGATCAGGCCGCTCTTGCGGATGTTGGCGTACTGCTCCAGCGGGGTGCGCTTGATCAGACCCTGCTTGGTGACCATGGTCACATAGCCGCCCGACTGCTCGGCATCCTTGCTCTGGCAGATCATGTTGGTGACCTTTTCGCCCTCCGCCAGCTGCAGCAGGTTGACGATATTCATGCCCTTGCTGGTGCGGCTGCCCTCGGCGATGGTGTAGCCCTTGATGCGGAACAGGCGGCCACGGTCGGTGACAAAGAGCACATAGTCGTGGGTGGAGCCTACGAACATCTCCTGCACGATGTCCTCTTCCTTGCGGGTCATGCCGGAGATACCGCGTCCGCCGCGGCGCTGTGCCTGATAGGTGGCCTTGAGCTGACGCTTGATATAACCGGCCTCGGTCAGGGTGTAGACGCACTGCTCCTCGGCGATCAGATCCTCGATATCCACCTCGCCGGTCACGGACTGGATCTCGGTGCGGCGCTCGTCGCCGAAACGCTTCTTCATTTCCAGAAGCTCGTCCTTGACGATGGCAAGCACCCGGGCGTCATCGGCCAGAATGGCTTCCCAGTCCTCGATCTTGGCCTGCAGGCCGGCCAGTTCTTCCTCGATCTTCAGGATCTCCAGACCGGCCAGACGGCCCAGCTGCAGCTTGACGATGGCGTCTGCCTGCGGGTCGTCAAAGCCGAACTGCTCCATGATGGCAGCCTTGGCTTCCGCCATGCCGCCCTTGCAGGCGCGGATGGTGGCAATGAGTTCGTCCACGATGTCGGTGGCCTTTTTCAGACCTTCCAGAATGTGGGCGCGCTCCTTGGCCTTTTTCAGGTCGTACTGGGTGCGGCGGCGCACCACCTCATCCTGAAACTCCACATACTTCTGCAGCATCTGCTTCAGGGTGAGCACCTTGGGCACCTTGTGGTCGATGGCCAGCATAATGACGCCCACGGTATCCTGCAGCTGGGTGTACTGGTACAGCTGGTTCAGGATGACCTGTGCATTGGCGTCCTTGCGGATATCCACCACGATGCGCATACCCTTGCGGTTGGTCTCATCATTCAGGCCGGTGATGCCCTCGATGCGCTTTTCCTTGACAAGGTCTGCCATGTGCTCAATGAGACGCGCCTTGTTGACCATATAGGGGATCTCGGTAATGACGATCTGGGTGCGGCCGTTCTTGGTCTCCTCAATGGTGGCGCGGCCGCGCAGGGTGATCTTGCCGCGGCCGGTGGCGTAGGCGGCGCGGATGCCGCTGCGTCCCATGATGATGCCGGCAGTGGGGAAGTCCGGGCCCTTGATGTGCTCCATCAGGCCGGGCAGGTCGATATCCGGGTCGTCGATATAGGCGATGCAGCCGTCAATGACCTCGCTCAGGTTGTGGGGCGGGATGTTGGTAGCCATACCGACCGCGATGCCCTGACTGCCGTTGACCAGCAGGTTCGGGAAGCGGCAGGGCAGCACGCTGGGCTCCTTTTTGGTCTCGTCAAAGTTGGGGTCCCAGTCGATGGTGTCCTTCTCGATATCGGTCAGCATCTCCACCGCCATGCGGCTCATGCGGGCCTCGGTGTAACGGTAAGCAGCCGGGGGGTCGCCGTCCACAGAACCAAAGTTACCCTGACCATCCACCAGCGGATAGCGCAGCGAGAAGTCCTGTGCCAGACGTACCATGGCATCGTAGACCGATGCGTCGCCGTGGGGGTGGTAAGAGCCCAGCACCGCACCGACGGTATCGGCAGATTTGCGGTATGCGTGGCTGGGGTCGTTGCCGCGCTCGTGCATGGTGTACAGAATGCGGCGGTGGACGGGCTTCAAGCCGTCCCGCACATCGGGCAGGGCGCGGGACACGATGACCGACATGGAATAATCCAGGAAGGCCGTTTCGATTTCCTTTTTGACATCGCGGATGATCTTTTTGGTTCCGCTGCCCGGTATCATCACATAATCTTCTTCCATTTGTTCCTCCGTGTCTTACACGTCCAGCTTTGCGTACTGGGCGTTGGTCTCGATAAAGCGGCGGCGGGGCTCCACCTGATCGCCCATCAGGATGGTAAAGGCTTCATCGGCCTTTTCGGCATCCTCGATGGTGATCTGCACGATGACCCGGTTGTCCGGGTTCATGGTGGTCTCCCACAGCTGATCGGGGTTCATCTCACCAAGGCCCTTATAGCGGTTCACCTTTGCGCCGGGCATCTCCTGCGAGAGGATGGCCATTTCCGCGTCGTTGTAGGCGTACTTGATGGTGTTGCCCTTCTGCACCTTGAACAGGGGCGGCTGTGCCACATACACATGACCCTGCTCGATCAGCGGGCGCATATAGCGGAAGAAGAAGGTCAGCATCAGGGTGCAGATATGAGAGCCGTCCACGTCCGCATCGGCCATGATGAACACCTTGTCGTACCGCAGCTTGGAGATATCGAACTCGTCCCCGATGCCGCAGCCCAGTGCCAGCACCACCGGCATCAGCTTGTCGTTGCCGTAAATTTTATCGGCCCGGGCCTTTTCCACGTTCAGCATCTTGCCCCACAGCGGCAGGATGGCCTGAATGGCAGAGTCGCGTCCCATCTTGGCAGAGCCGCCTGCAGAGTCGCCCTCGACGATGAAGATCTCGGTGCGGCTGGGGTCTTTTTCGCGGCAGTCGGCCAGCTTGCCGGGCATCCGGCTGGTTTCCAGCGCGCTCTTGCGGCGCACCAGCTCGCGGGCCTTTTTGGCGGCGGCGCGGGCGCGGGCGGCCTGTGTGGCTTTTTCAAAAATGGCCTTTGCCACGCCGGGGTTCTCCTCAAAGAACTCCATCAGCTTGGAATAGACCATGTTGGAAACGAGGGTGCGGATCTCGGTATTGCCCAGCTTTGCCTTGGTCTGGCCTTCAAATTCGGCCTCCTGCAGCTTGACCGAGATGACGCAGATCAGACCCTCGCGCACGTCTGCGCCGGACAGGTTCTCGTCCTTGTCCTTCAGCAGGCCGTGACTGCGGCCGTAATCGTTGAACACGCGGGTCAGGCTGGCTTTGAAGCCCTCTTCATGGGTGCCGCCGTCCGGGGTGTTGACATTGTTGGCAAAGCTCAGAAGCAGCTCGTTGTAGCTGGAATTGTACTGCAGCGCGATCTCTGCCACACCGCGGTCGGTCTGTCCCTTGAGGTAAAT
>ENA-UERN01003595-UERN01003595.1-human-gut-metagenome-genome-assembly--contig:-NODE-3595-length-10625-cov-3.388320_pt1 | contig 10625 bp, 8 predicted proteins | sample MGYA00242950_ERZ507950 | MGnify/ENA primary metagenome ERZ507950 (study PRJEB26167, sample SAMN06115515) | human gut metagenome | host: Homo sapiens | place: China:Ningxia | collected 2014-11-26...
AGTGCGAAACGCACCTGACGTGCGACCACCGGCTGATGCTGGAATCGCCCGGGCGCGTCGTGGACGGTCTGCGGGCAGCGATGCGCGCGCTGAACGTGAAAAAGGGCGTAATCGCCATTGAGGACAACAAACCGGACGCGATCGAGAGCATGCGCTGCGCGGCGAACGGGCGCGACGGCGTGTCGGTGCGCGTTCTGAAAACGAAGTATCCGCAGGGCGGCGAGAAGCAGCTGATCGAGGCGGTCGCGAAGCGGCAGGTGCCGGTTAAGAAGCTGCCGATCGACGTGGGCGTGATCGTTCTGAACGTGGGTACGTGCGCGGCGATTGCCGACGCGGTGATCGACGGGAAGCCGCTCATCAGCCGCATTACCACGGTGACCGGCTGCGTGCGCAGCCCGGCGAATCTGCGCCTGCGCATCGGTACGATTGCCGAGGACGTCATCGGCGCGTGCGGCGGCTTTTCCGATACGCCCGGCAAAATCGCCTTTGGCGGCGGCATGACGGGGCTGTGCCTGCCCAATATTTACATGCCGATGGCCAAGAGCACGAACGGCATCGTGGTATACAACGAAAAGGACGCGCGGAGCGTGGAGGAGGGGCCGTGCATCCGCTGCGGGCATTGCGTGGCCGTGTGCCCGATCGGCCTGAATCCCTACCAGATGAAGGTGGCCGCCGACGCGGACAAGCTGGATATTCTGCGGGTCATGGATGAACATCTGGGCGGTCCCGGCCCGTACAGTCCCACCGTGGTCCTGAATCTGCCGGATGATCCCGCCTTGGCCGGAGAGGCGGTGTTGCGCGCGGCCCTGGCGGGACAGGTGGCGGCCTATGCCGATCTGCGCAGCGTCAATGACTTTCGCGTGCTGCTCGGCCCCTGGTTTTTCGACATGCACTTCGCGGCCAGCCGCCGTCAGTTTGTGGAGGACGGCCATGCCCGGCGGCTTCTGGAAGGCCTGCCGCAAAACGCGACCTACGGCCCCGTGCGCGTGGCCCTGCTGAAGCGGCTTGACGGAGCCCGTGAGCGTGACTGACACTCTCTCCATGCCGCCCCGCTTTCCCCGAAATTTTCTTGCCGCGCGCGTGCCCTGGCCAAAGGCGGCGCTGGACATGCCGACGAGCGGGCCGCTCAATCCTTCCAAGGCATGGTTGCAGGCCGCGGTTCCGGGAAGCGCGGCGTACATCCGCCTGGCATTCGCTCTGTGGTACTTGCCTCTGGATGAGGGCGCGGCCCTGCTGAACCTGGCCGCCCGGACAGGGCGGGAAGTGCTGGCGGCGGATTTCAAACCGCCCCTCCGAAATATTTTCGCCATTTGCGGCGCGGCGGCTTTAAAAAACGGCGGAACCGGTGTATATTAGTTCCTTTCAGGAGATCACAGGCTTTTTCGGAGGAACATCTGAATGCGGATTCTTTTCGTCTGTACCGGCAACAGTTGCCGCAGCCCGATGGCGGAACTCTACTTCGAGGAGCTCTGTCGCAAAGCCGGTCGCGATGACATCGACGTGCGCTCCGCCGGCACCTGCGCATGGGACGGAGGCCGCATCTCAGCTCCCGCCGCCGCCGTGATGCGCGAACTCGGCATCGACGGCGGGACATTCCGTTCCGCGCGCCTGACCGATTCGCTGGCGGCCGACTTCGACCTGATCGTCGCGATGACGCGGGGGCATGCCTCCGATATTCAGCTCCTCTGCCCCAGCTCCGCCGGGAAGGTGCGGCTGCTGCTCGAATTCGACGGCGGCGGCGACGTGCCCGACCCCTACGGCGGCAGCGTCGAACACTACCGCCGGGTGTTTGAATCGATGCGCCCGGCTCTGGAAAACCTCGCGTCATTCGTGATGAATTCAAAATAAAACATACCATTACAATTTTTCAAGGAGTCATCAACATGTTTGAAATCACCGACTGGTACGGCAAATCCCTGAAGGTTGCGATTGCAACCGACCACGGCGGCTTCGCCCAGAAGCCCGAACTTGCCGCTTTCCTCGAAGCCAAAGGCTGCAAAGTGATCGACTGCGGGCCTTTCGAGCTGAATCAGGGCGATGATTACCCGGACTTCGGCGCTCCGGCCGCGCAGGCGGTCGCCCGCGGCGAAGCCGACTGCGCGATTCTGGTCTGCCGCTCCGGCGTCGGCATGGGGATCGTCGCGAACCGCTTCCACGGCGTGCGCGCCGCAATCGCCCGGGATGCCGAAGTCGCGAAGAAAAGCCGCGTCCACAACTGTTCGAACGTGCTGGTGCTGCCCGGCGACGACCTCGATTTCGCTGCGATGAAGCCGGTGGTCGAAGCGTGGTTCTCGACTCCGTTCAGCGGCGATGAGCGCCATGTGCGCCGCTTGGCCAAGGTTGAAATCGACACCTACGACGACATCGCCGCCGTCCGTCACGCCGACCCGGCGGTCGCCGCGATCATCGACCATGAAGCCAAACGTCAGGCCGACGGCATCGAGCTGATCGCCAGCGAAAACTTCGCCTCCTGCGCGGTGCGCGCCGCGCAGGGTTCGGTGCTGACCAACAAATACGCCGAAGGCTATCCCGGCAAGCGGTACTACAACGGCTGCGAATTCGTCGACGAGATCGAACAGCTCGCGATCGACCGCGTGAAGAAGCTGTTCGGCGCGGAAGCGGCCAACGTGCAGCCCCACGCGGGCAGCTCCGCCAACCAGGCGGTCTACATGGCGCTGTGCCAGCCGGGCGACACCGTGCTGTCGATGAGCCTCGACCACGGCGGCCACCTGACCCACGGCCATCCGCTGAACTTTTCGGGCATGCTCTACAATATCGTCCCCTACGGCGTGAACCGCGAAACCGAAATGATCGACTACGACGAGGTCGAACGCCTCGCGGTCGAAAACAAGCCCAGGATGATCATCGCCGGCGCTTCGGCCTATCCGCGCGTGATCGATTTCGCCCGGCTGCGGGCGATCGCCGATTTGGTCGGCGCGAAGCTCTTCGTGGACATGGCGCACATCGCCGGACTGGTCGCGGCGGGCGAACATCCGAATCCCGTGCCGTACTGCGATGTGGTCACCACGACCACCCACAAGACCCTGCGCGGGCCGCGCGGCGGCCTGATCCTCTGCAAAGAGGAGTACCTCAAGAGCATCAACTCCAAGGTGTTCCCCGGCATGCAGGGCGGGCCGCTTGAGCATGTGATCGCGGCCAAGGCGATCTGCTTCGGCGAAGCGCTGACCCCGGCGTTCAAGGCCTACCAGCATCAGGTGAAGCTGAATGCCGCCAAGCTGGCGGAGGAGCTGGTCAAGCGCGGCTTCCGGATCGTTTCCGGCGGCACCGACAACCACCTGATGCTGATCGACCTGCGCCCGAAGCACGCGACCGGCAAGGCGGTGGCGAACGCGCTGGATATCGCGCATATCACCGCCAATAAGAACATGATCCCGTTCGATCCCGAGAAACCCTTCGTGACCAGCGGCATCCGCGTCGGCACCCCGGCGATCACCACCCGCGGCCTCAAGGAGGCGGAGATGGTCCGGGTCGCCGACTTCATCGAGCGCGGCGTCGAGCTGCGCGAGGACGAGGCCGCGCTGGCCGCCCTCGGCAACGAGGTGCAGGAATTCATGGCGGATTTCCCGATGCCGCGCTTCTGAAACCGCAGGAGGTAACCTGAAATGATTGATATCAGACTGATTCGTGAAAACAGCGAAGCGGTGCGCGCCAACTGCGTGCGCCGCGGCTTCCCGATCGACATCGACGGATTGCTCAAGCTCGACGCCGACGCGCGCCAGCTCGGGCAGGAGGCGGAAGCCCTCCGCGCCGAACGCAACCGCCTCAGCAAGGAGTGCGCGAAAGATCCCTCCGCCCGCGACAAGGTCAAGCAGCTCAAGGAGGTGCTCGCCTCCAAGGAGGAGATGCTCGGCAAAATCCAGGAGAAGATCCGGCAGGTGGTGATCCGCATGCCGAACATGCTTGCGCCGGACGTTCCGGACGGGCTGGACGACTCCGGCAACGTCGAGATCAGGAAGGTCGGCGAAATTCCTTCGTTCGATTTCAAGATTCGCGACCATCAGGAGCTCGGCGAACTGCTCGACATCCTCGATATTCCGCGCGGCGCGAAAGTGGCGGCGACCGGCTTCTACTACTGGAAAGAGAAGGGGGCGATGCTCGCGCAGGCGCTCTATTTCTGGGTCCAGCGCGTGCTGGTCGAACGCGGCTTCACGATGTTCATGACTCCGTGCCTCGCCAAGGAGCGCACGCTCTTCGGCACCGGCTATCTGCCCTTTTTCGCGGATCAGACCTACAACCTCGTCGGTGAGGACCTCGCGCTGATCGGCACCAGCGAGCAGACGCTGGTCGGCTACCATGCCGACGACGTGCTCGACGGCGCGGAGCTGCCGCTCTGCTACACCGCCTTCACGCCCTGCTTCCGCACCGAGGCGGGCAGCTACGGCAAGGCGTCGCGCGGCATTTTCCGCGTGCACCAGTTCCACAAGGTCGAGCAGATCGTGTTCTGCAAGCCGGAGGATTCGGTGAAGTACCACGAGATGTGTCTCGCGAATGAGGAGTACATCCTCCAGCAGCTCGGCATCCCGTACCATGTGGTGAACGTCTGCGTCGGCGACCTCGGCGCGCCCGGTTATAAGAAGTACGACATCGAAGCGTGGTTCGCCGGGTTCGGCGGTTACCGCGAGGTGACCAGCAATACGAACCTGACCAGCTTCCAGAGCCGCCGGCTGAACATCCGTTACAAGGATGGCGACACCCGCGACTTCGTGCATACGATCAGCGCGACCGCCGTGACTGACCGCGTGCTGATCGCGATCATGGAGAACTTCCAGCAGGCGGACGGCTCCGTGATCATCCCCGAAGTCCTGCGTCCGCTCTGCGGCTTCGACAGGATCGAACCCCGGAAGAAATAAGCGCGCCTGACCGCCGCCCGGAACCGGGCGGCAGGATAAAAAGTTCCGGGCCGGGAAAGGTGGATTGCCTTTCCCGGCCCGGAACTTTTTATTTTTGTTTGCAACACCGCGCGGCGCCTTGCCGTGCGGGGAGGCCGGGGCGAAAATGCGCCCCCGGCTATGAAGTATTCCTTATTTCAGGATGCCCCAGCCGAACTCGTCGGGATTTTTGGCGCGGCCGATGCCGCCCATCCATTCGATCCAGCGGATGCGGCCCTTGCCGTCGTTTTCGTTGACGAGGAAGGAGAAGCGGAAGAGGGTTCCGGTTTTATCCGGGATGCCGAGTTTCGCCAGCGGCAGCGATACTTCGTAATGGGTCACGTCGCCGGTGCGGGTGACTTTGGCCGGAACCTTCCACTCATTGCGGAGGGCCGGGGCGGGGGCGTGGTGGGCGTAGACCGCGCCTTTGCCGTCCTTGCCGGAGAGGGTCACTTCGGTGAACTTGCCGTCGAGCGTCGCGAAACCGACCTGAATGCTGTCGTCCTTCCAGGCTTCGGCGGGCGTGCTGTTCATCACATGCCGGTCGTCGGTAACGCGGATGTCGAGATTCAGGTTGCCCTTTTCACGGGTCATCGCGAAGCGGCAGGAGAGGTCCTTCGGCCCCATCCAGCGCCGGATGTTCGGATCGAAGCTCATTTCGTTCACCCGGTCGAGGGTGTCGAGCACCAGTTCCTGCGCCGGTTTCGTACCGGAGGCGACGGGATAGGAAACGTTGACGGTGACCGGGACGGTCAGTTCGAGCGTTTCATCGCCGGAGGCGAGCCGCAGCTTTTTCTCCGTGGTGAAAATGCCGTTCCGGGCGTCGGCGGGAATCGGGAGCCGCACCGGCAGCGTCGCAGTTTCGGCGGCTTTCAAAGAGCGTTTGCCGCCGTCGAATTCGACTTGCGCCGCCTGCGGGAACGGGTTGCGGACCGTAAGCTCGACGCGGGCGTCGGTCCCGGCGCTGCCGCCTACTGTCTGCTTCTGGGCCGCGACGGCGGAGCCGTACCGGAAGGCTCCGGCGGGGAAACTCACATACATCGCATCCTCTACCGGAATGGCGGCGTAGTTGTACTGCACTTTGGCCGGGACCGGCCTGCCGTAGAGGTCGACGGCCGCAAGCTCGCCGCTGCCCTCCAGCGGCAGGAGGTGCCGGGTTCCGCCGATGCGCGGCCAGAGCGCCAGCACTTCACGCTTGCCGTCGGAACTCAAAAAGCGGTAGATGTCGAGTTCGCCGGTGTTTTTCAGCTGCTCGCCGCGCCCGGTGTTGCCGAGCTGGCGGATCAGTTCGTTGTAGGCGACGAATGAGGGTTTGGGGCGGTTGTCGCTGGTCACAAGGCCGAAGGAGTCGTCCGCCTCCGGGTCCATATCCCAGTAATCCTGAAGCGTGAACCAGGTGTAGAATTCGGTGTTGCGGCTTTTGGCGTAGACGATCTTGCGCACCAGCGTCTCCGCCTGGCGGCGGATGGTGTCCGCCGCGTAACCGGCGCGGTCACCGGTTTCGGTGTTGCAGACCGGCAGGTCGACGCCGGCTTCGCCGAGCCACTTTTCGACCATCTCCTGACGCTCCGAGTAGTTCATCAGGCTGCCGTGGGCGTGGAAGCAGGCGATGTCGTACAGCCCTTTGCCCTTGGCGTAGACGTCGCGGGAGAAGTTCTTCTTCTCGCGGGGGTGGAGGATGGTCACGCCGCCGGTGGTGATTTTGACGCCTGGCGCAACCGCGTTGCGCGAATCGTGCACCACCTTCAGCGCGGTCAGATACTCGTCGATGGTGCCGTTGTAGAAATCGAGGTCCGGTTCGTTCCAGAACTCGAAGTAACGCACCGGTTCGAACGGTCTGATGCAGCCGAACACCTTGTCCATGTGCTTGCGGAACTGTGCCGAATTGGTCGGCGCGCCGCGGTGTTTCGGGGTGTTCTGGGTGACGGCGGGGACTCCCTCGGTGTAGGAGAAACAGCAGAGCATGCCGAGCTGCCGGTAGGAGTCGAGGAACTTCCGCACTGCCGGGAAGTTGTTTACATCTCCGTCGTCGATGCGGTTGCCGGTGATGCCGAAGCGTTCGATGTCGAAGCCGGCCTGCTTCTTCCACTGGTTGTGAAGCTCGTTTTCGGCTTCGCAGTTCCAGATCACGGTGTCCTGAATGCCGAACCACATCGGCGTGTCGTTGTTCCGGCCGTTGTTGGGACGGAACACGCCGACCCAGTCCGGATAATCGGTTTTGATCTTGCCGGAGACGAACTCGCAGGAGGCGTGGTAACTGCCCTCCGCCAGCGGCGGCAGGTCGATCTCCGTTACGGCGCTGCCGAAGGGGGTGAGCTTGACCGGGAGGGTTTTCTCCATCACGCATTTGTCGTGCCGGTTGAAGAGCCGGTAGGTGACTTTTCCCTCGATCGGCTGCTCCGACGCGCTGCGGAGCTGGTAGGCGGTCTTGCCCGGCTTGCCGGGTTCGGTCGCGAGCGGCGCGAGCACCGGGCGGATCGAAACTTTCCGCTTCCGGCTGACGCCGCCGGTCAGCGCGATATCGTCGATCAGGATGTAATTGTTGCCGGAAACCCCGGAAGCCTCGAAGCGGAGCCGGTAGAGCTTGAAGGGCGGAGTGAATTCTTCGGCTTTCCTGCCCGCTTCGGAGCGGTAACGCTTCCAGCCGCTGCCGGTGAGTTCGACCGGCTCGGTCGCGAACCGCTTGCCGTTGGTGTCTTCGAGAATAAACCGGATTTTCCCCGGAATGCCGCGCGCGTCGGCGTCGAATTCAACCCCGTCGACGAACACCTCCGGCTGGCTCGCCTTGGCGCGCTGGTACTCGATGCAGCCGGTTTTGCCCGGATCGGCGAAGTCGAACCGGAGCTTGCCCGCGTAGCCGTCGTCGCGCGAAGCGTCGGGAGTCGCTCCCAGCACGAGATCGGCGCCGAACCATTTGCCGGGCGTGACGTTCTGCCGGGACCAGGCGCGCCAGGTCCCGACGTCCGAAAAATCCTCGATGATCAGCCGGTCGGCCGCGCCGAGGCTCAGCAGCAGGCCGCAGCAGGCGGCGGTGCAGAAAGCGTGCTTCATTTTTTCTCCACAGGTTCGATTTCGGCGATCCATTCGGCGGAGAGCGGCGTCGCGTAGATCCGCACCTCGTCGATCTGCATTTTCTGGCTGTTGCTCTGCTTGAGGCGGCCGAGCATCAGGCTTTGGAAATCATCGAGCCTGGTCATCGGCGTGTGGCGTTCCGCCCACTTGCCGTCTACGTAAAGGTAGAGCTTTCTGGTCTTGCCGTTGAAGACGATCGCAACGTCGGAGTAGCCGTCCTTGCTGGTCGGCAGGTGGCCGGAAGCCATGCCCGCCTCCTGCTTTCCCGGCCCTTTGGCGCGCACCGCCATCCCCTTGGGCGTGGAAATGCCGTCGAAGATCAGCTGCGCCCAGTCGGCGGGCTGTACGCTGTTCATCAGTCCGAAGGGGAAGGAGAGTTCCGGGTAGTCCAGATATTTGATCCGGCAGTAGATGGTGCCGCCGTCAGCCAGTCTCGCAAATTTTTCCGACCGGGAGTTGACCGCGTCGGCGACGAGGTAGATGCCGCCGCCGAGGGTTACGGAGCCGTCCGGGTTGAGCGAAAAAGCCGTATCCTTGCCCCAGACGCCCTTTTTGAATTGAAGTTGGCCGACGTCGTCGGTGAAGGCCGCCTGCTCGCTGGAGGTGTCGTTGAAGGTCCAGCGGGCCAGCATGCCGGAGGTGAAATCGGCGTGGAGCGAACCCGCCCCAAGCAGCAGCGCCGCGGTGATTGCCGGAATCTGTTTCATCTTCTGCTCCTTTCCTTAAATATAATAGTTGGTTACTGTTTCAGGAAGCCGCTGTTGTGGATCTGGTTCAAGCCGACATCCGAAACATGGAGGTCGAACCAGAGCACGTTTTTACGGTTGTTGTGACGGTAGGAGTATTCATAGGTAGCTTTGTCCGTGATATTTCCAAGTTCATTACCCAATTGCGCTCCACCCTGGAAAGCGGAATCCGCGTTTTGGGTCGCTTCGGAAATAAAGGCGATCGTGGAGTTTTTCGGCAAAAAGCCCGTTCCGCCGGTTTTGGTGGCTTTCGAGGTCGGGAGCGGGCAAAACGAAGCGATGGATGGCTTATCATTCTCACCTTTGGTCATGGGGGCCGGACCGAAGCCGAACCAAGCCACCAATGGCCCGAAACCGAACATGGAGTAACTGTACCAATCGCGGGTTTCGCGATTTACCGAAGGACGGGAGGGGCAGAGCAGCGGGCCGGATTCCCGCCGTTTGGCGAGGTCGTCCCAGTCTTTCGGCCGGGTGGCGGCATCCATGCCGATATAGGGCATCACCAGCCAGTGCCAGTTGTTGCGGTTTGTCCAAGGTTCAAAATCCGGTGTCTTGCTGGGCGGATAATGTTTGTAGTCGTCGGCGTACAGCGCCAGACCGGTGCCGATCTGTTTCAAGTTGCCGGTACATTTGGTTTTCATCGCCATCGCCCGGGCCTTGTTCAGCGAGGGCAGCAGCATTGACGCAAGAATCGCGATGATCGCAATTACTACTAACAATTCTATCAGTGTAAATAAATGATTTTTCATTATTCCTGCTTTCGTGGTGCGTTTGTGAAATTTTTTCATTTTATCATATCTCCTTGTGGTTGGAAATTAAAGATTCACCTTCGAAAACTTCAAAGTCGGTCAGTTGGAACAGCAGACGGTCATCCGGTTCGGCTCCGGGAAGATACTGGCTGAGCAGTTCGCGCATCGCATTGTCCAGTTTGCCGGTGTTGGCGATGGTCGCCAGCGCGGGAGCCATGAATTTCGCGGTTTCCTGTTCGCCGAAAGAGAAAACGGAGATATCCTTGCCGATCCGGATGTTCCTCTCATAACAGGCCCGGTAAAGGCCCAGGGCTCCGGCGGGCGTCAGGCAGAAGACGGCTTCCGGCAGGCGTCCCGCGTCGATCAGATCCAGCACCAGTTTGCGGATTTTAGGCTCCGGGTGCTCGAAGGGGAGGATGCCCGGGTCGTGAAATTCGCCGGAGAGCCCGTGGCAGTTCAGAAAAGAACGCCACGCGTCGACCCGGGCCGAACTTTCGGTGTCGGAGCTGTTGCCGGTGCCGAGCGCGTCGATCCGGCGGCAGCCGCAGTCGATCAGCTTCTGCATAATCAGATGGATGCTGCCCGGATTGGAGCCGATGAAAGAGCGCAGGCCGTACCGGGTCATGTCGTGAAACAGGATGACCACCTTGTTGCCGAGCTTGCGCAGCCTGCTGAGCAGTCGGCTGTTGCGCCGTCCCACCGGCAGAACCACGAAAATCACATCGAAGCTGGCGCTCAGGGCTTCCGTGATGGCCGGATCGGTGTCGGAGGCATAAGCGACAAAGCGGACCTGCCCCCCGAGTTCGGCGGTTACGTTCCGGATGGAACGCATCCATTCGGAAAAATGCCAGAAAGGGGTGATCACGCCGACCAGCGGCTGTTTCGTGACCGCCTTGCCGATCACGATCTTGCGGTTGGAGGTGATGATGCCGTTCTCCTTAAGCTCGTTGACGGCTTTCCGCGCGGTCAGGTAGCTGACGCCGATATCCTCCGCAAGCAGCCGGACCGCGGGGAGCTTCCCTTCCGGATACTCCCCGTTGTTGATGCGCTGCTCCAGCAGCTCGACCATCTGGCGGTATTTCAGCATGGCGATTCGGTAATCCTTTTTAAAAATATACCAAATTTAGTATATTTATATTATACCAAAGTGTTTTTCATTTGTCAATATC
>ENA-UERN01003597-UERN01003597.1-human-gut-metagenome-genome-assembly--contig:-NODE-3597-length-10621-cov-3.573881_pt1 | contig 10621 bp, 9 predicted proteins | sample MGYA00242950_ERZ507950 | MGnify/ENA primary metagenome ERZ507950 (study PRJEB26167, sample SAMN06115515) | human gut metagenome | host: Homo sapiens | place: China:Ningxia | collected 2014-11-26...
GATTTCATATCACTTTCTGCGAAGCAGAAAATATCACAAACGCGCGAGCGTTTCTTTCACATTTTGCGCCAGCAAAAAAATATCACGAAAACTCTTTAGCGGCTATGCGTCCGTTGCTTCTGCGTGCACTTGCTTTCGCAAGTGCTTTTTTCAACGAAATCCACCCTTTCGGGTGGGTGAAATACCGCTTCGCGGTGTGATATACGCCTGCGGTGTGTGAAATCGCTGCGGCGGTGGGTGGATTTCATATCACTTTCTGCGAAGCAGAAAATATCACAAACGCGCGAGCGTTTCTTTCACATTTTGCGCCAGCAAAATATTTCACAAAGGCTATTCGCGTGCCCCATCTATAACAGCCTATTAACATAAATCCGCCCAAATCCTGCCAGTGATGACCGGCAGGATTTTTCTTTCTGGTTTGATTCGTGAATAGGAATTGCGAAAATGGTCGTACTTCGCTATAATAGAAAAGAACGCACGCTTAAGCACGGGCGTCCTCCAGCACGCTCCAGGCGCTTTCCGCAAGAAAGCGGGCGGCGGGGAGCAGAACGGAAGAGTCCGGACAGAACGCGGCGCTGTGCAGGCCCTCCGGGCTGCCGACGCCGAGCAGGGCGCAGCAGATCGGGACCTCGCTTCCGTAGCAGGCGAAGTCCTCGGAGATCATCTGCGGCTCGATCTGCACGCAGCCGCTTTTGCCGAACACGGAGACGGCGGCGTGCTCCATTGCCGCTGCAAGCCCGGCATCGTTGCACAGGGCGGGCGTTCCGTCCGTCCAGCCGACTGCTGCGGTGCAGCCCCACGCGGCCGCGATACCGGCCGTGAGGGCCTCCAGCCGCGCCTTTGCCTGGGCCCGCGTCTGTGCGGAGAACGTGCGGATCGTCCCGAGCAGGATACAGCGGTCCGGAATGACATTGTTGCAGGTCCCGGCCTGAATGCACGTCACGGCCGTGACGGCTGGCTCTGCCTGTGGCAGGTCGTTGGCGCGGAGCGTTGTGAGGGCCGAAGCCAGCGCAGCGCCCGCGGGGATGGGGTTGCAGGCCCGCTCCGGTGCGGAGCCGTGGCCGCCGCGCCCCGTGACGGTGATCTCAAAGCTGTCCACGGCGGAGAGGATCGCGCCGGACCGGATGCCGAGCTGCCCCTGCGCCAGACCGGGCCAGACGTGCAGCGCCAGCATGCCCGTCACCGGAACACGGCGGAACAGCCCCTGCTCCAGCACCTGCATGGCGCCCGTTGCGGCCTCCTCGGCGGGCTGGAACAGGAACAGGACGTTCCCGGCCAGCTGCTCCCGCCGCGCTGCAAGCAGGCGGGCTGCGCCGAGCAGGGCGGCCATATGGATATCATGTCCGCAGGCGTGCATGACGCCGGGAACGCGGGAGGAAAATTCCGCTCCGGTGCGCTCCGTGATCGGCAGGGCGTCCAGATCGGCGCGCAGGCCGACGGTGGGGCCGGGCAGGGCGCCGCGCAGGAGCGCGGCAGTGCCGGTCGGCAGACCGAGCGGGACCGGCTCGAGGCAGAGAGCCTCCAGCTCCTGGCGGACGAGCCGGGTGGTCCGGTGCTCCTGCCACGAAAGCTCCGGGTCTTCGTGGAGCTGCGTGCGGAGCTTATGCAGGTGCGCCTGCAGCGCCGTCTCCTCGGGCGGTGAAATGATGTATGACATGAATGATTCCTTTCCGCACACCGGCTGTGCCGGGTGCATGGGCGGAGTTTGATATTTTCAGGAAGGCGGCGCTTGAGATGAGCAACTACTATATTCTGACGAACCTGCTCTCGGATGATGAGCGCCGGGTGATCACCAGCATCGTCCGGCATATCGAGCTTGGCGGGAACAAGGTCGGCATTCAGCAGATCGCAAGCGAAAACTATGTTTCAACGGCGTTTATCATGAAGCTGTGCAAGCGGCTGGGCTTTGCGGGCTACAGCGAGCTCTATTATAATCTGGCACAGTCCAGCGGCGAGGGCCACCGCTCCAGCGATCCGGACCCGCTGTGCGGCCTTATCGACGGCTATACGCCGGAGCAGGCCGGGCAGTTCTGCAAAATGCTGATGCAGTACAAGGAACGCAAGATCTTCGTCGTCGGCGAGGGCTTTGCAGAAGAGGTCGCCAATTACATCGTCAAGCGGCTTGCCATCTGCGGCTTCATGGTGTTCAACCACGTCCACTTCTATGACTACATGCTCTTCCGCGAGGAGGCGAACCGCCAGATCACGAGCAACGTGGAGTCCTCACTCATCATCGCCATCTCGCAGAGCGGCGAAACGGAGGCCATCATCAACGACGTGCGCGAGGCGGAGAGCAAGGGCTTTTCCGCCATCTGCTTCACGCGCCGCTCGGATTCCAAGCTGGCGCGGATGTCGGACCTGACGTTCCTCGTCGACGCCTCCAACCAGACGCTCATCAGCGCCGTGCCGAATCAGTTTTTCGGCAAGGTCATCCTTGCGTTCGAGGAATTGATGGGACGGCTTTTCCGATAAGAAGATGCATATGTTTCATTTGAGCCGCAGCGGCTCTTTGCGTCATTCCGTTGTGCGGGGACTGCACTGCGAATTCGCCGGAGCATTCCGGGAACAGAAGGTCCTCTGCTGCGAGATTGCCACGTCGCTTCGCTCCTCGCAATGACAAATCTATGGCCTTTTCCGTGCGCTCAATAGGGCGCGTGGTTGTTTTCCGGTTCGCCGGTCTCGTGCAGGCGCGGGTAGTCTGCGACCGTGAGCACGCCGAGGGACTTTGCATAAGCGCTGACGGCCTCGTGATAGTGGCGGCCGGTCGGTTTCCAGTCGATCTGTCCGGCAATGGCTCCGGTGTCATTGCCGCCGGAGGCCATATAGGCGCTGACCGTGACGCTGAGGCGCTCGTCCGGCGCAATGGGCGTGCCGTCCGGCCGCGTGACAGAGAGAACCTTCTGCCCGCCGGGGCGGGTATGGTCCACTGCGGCGTGGAAGCCGGAGAAGGCGATGGCAGCATTATTGCCGAAGCGCTCCGGCTCATAGACGGCCTCGAGCAGGGCATGGAGCTGCGCGCCCGTGATGATCCCGGTGAACATTTCGTCGTCGAATGCGGCGCAGTAGAGCAGCTCCTCGCGCGTGATCTCACCCGGAAGCAGCTCGCCGCAGGCGCTGGTCGTGTTCATGTAGGACAGCTCCGTCTGCCCGCCATAGCGCAGGCAGTCCGCCAGAAAGTCGCCGAGCTTCGACTCGTGCGCCAGCGTCATGCGCCAGCGCTCGTTCAGGGATCCGAGGGGCTCCCGGAAATACGGCTCGAACGGGTCGGTGACGGAGCGGATATACCGGGTGATCTCCAGATCGGCCTGCCCGTTCGGGTCCGTCTGCACGACGGCGCAGCTGCGGTCCAGAATGCGGTGCGATGCGGCGTCCAGTGTCAGGCGGACATGCGCGATGCTTGCCCCGCCGAACCCGGCCTTGACGACGCAGGCTCCGCTGCGGACCTGCGCGCAGTCGCCGGGGATGTGCCCGCCGATCCAGACGTCCGCAGCGGGCGAGGTGTCGATCAGCTCCGGCAGCTCACCCGTGAGCGTGCCGTCCGCCGCCTGATAAAACGGCATGTGCGTCAGTACGACGACGACGTCCGCGCCCGCGGCGCGCATTGCCGGGATATGGCGCGCGGCTGCTTCGGCGGCGGAGGTCATCTCAAACGGGGCAAACGCGCTTTTCTCCACCATGTAGGGCGTGTATTCCGTCGTGAGGCCGAGCACGCCGATGCGAATGCCGCAGCGCTCGAGCAGGACCCACGGCTTCGTGCCGGGGACGGGCGCACCATCCGCTTTCCGGCGCACGTTGGCGCAGAGGACCGGGAAGGGGCAGGCACTGATGCAGGTGTCCAGAAAGGCGGGGCCGCGGTCAAATTCGTGGTTGCCGAGCGTCATGACGTCCGTTTTGCTGCGGATCATGGCGCCGACAAGCGGCAGGCCGGGCCAATAGTTCGTGCTGAAGGCGTCACCGGCGTCGAGCAGGAGCGTTCCCTCCGGATTCTGCGCGCGCAGCCTTGCGATCTCGGCGGAAAAGGCCGGAAAGCCGATATCCTCACGGGAGGGGCGGATGCGGCCGGAGAAATCGGCGTGGCAGAGCAGGTCGAGGACGATCTTTCCCATGGCGCTCATCCCTTCAGGCCGCCGCGCGACACGCCGGTGACGATGCTCTTGCGGCAGAAGATGAACAGCAGGATCATCGGCACCACGACGATGGTTGAGGCGGCCATCAGGCGCTCATAGCGGATGCCACTGGAGGTCATGAAGGCGTAAAGACCGAACGGCAGCGTCCGGACCTCCTTCGTGTTCGTGGCGATGACGGTCCACAGGAAGGAGTTCCAGCAGGCAATAGCGTCAAGCAGGCCAATCGTCACGAGGGCCGGTCGGGACATGGGCACCATGACGCGCCAGAGGTAGCGCCAGTTGCTCGCGCCGTCGACGCGCGCGGAATAATACAGGCTGTCCGGAATGGCCAGGAAGAAATTCCGCAGGATGTAGGTGTAGAAGATGCTGGAGGTGAACGGCAGGATCAGCGCGATGAGCGTGTCGTTCAGTCCGAGCTTTACGATGGTCGTGTAATTCGTGATGATGAGCATTTCAAACGGGATCATCATCAGCGAAAGCAGCAGGGAGAACAGCAGGTCGCGCCCCGGAAATTTCAGCCGGGAGAAGGCGAAGGCTGCAAGAATGGTCGTGAACATGGTGCAGGCAACGCAGACGATGGTCACGAGCAGGGAGTTGCAGAAATAGCGCAGGAACGGGGCCTTCTCAAACGCATAGACATAGTTTTCAAATACAAGCTCCTTCGGCCAGAACGTCGGCGGCGTCGTGTTGACCTCTGCGGCCGTTTTCAGCGAGGAGATGATCATCCAGAAGAACGGCAGCACCATGATGAGCGCACCGAGGATCAGAACGAGATAGGCAAAGGATTTTTTGGCAGTTTTCATGGCGGTACCTCAATAATTCTTCCACTTGCGCTGGATGAAGAGCTGCAGCATGGTGAAGATCAGAACGATGACGAACAGCACGACGGCGCTGGCCGCAGCCGGGCCGAGCTGCCACTGCTTGTAGAACATGTCGAACAGGTAATATACGACGGTATACAGCGAGTAGGCCGAGCCGGGATTGCCATTGAACAGCGGGAACAGCTCCGAGAAGACCTTGGACGCGGAGATCACGTTCACGATCATCGTCAGGCCCAGCGTCGGGGCGAGCAGCGGCACGGTGATGCGGCGGAAAATGCGCCCGGAGGACGCACCGTCGATGCGCGCGGCCGTGTAATACTGCGGGTTGATGTTCTGGAAGCCGGACAGCAGCAGAATGATCGTGAACGGCAGCATGCTCCAGATGCCGTAGATGATGAGGGCAGCGAGATTATAGTGCGGGTCGTTCAGCCAGTTCACAGGGGAAACGCCGAACAGTGACAGCGCATAGTTGATCAGGCCATAATCGTAGTTGAACATCCATTTCCACACGAGGCCGACTGCCGTGACGGACGTGACCATCGGCAGAAAGTAGCACGTCTGGAACAGGCCCTGCAGCTTCGTGCACGAGTTGAGCAGCGAAGCAAGGAACAGGGACAGCACCGTGACGATCGGCACGACAAACAGAACGTACAGCGCCGTATTGCGCAGACCGTTGAGGAAATTCGCGTCATGGAAAATTTCGGCGTAGTTTCCGAGGCCGATGCCGGAGAATTCGCCGGTCATCAGGCTGTAGTCCTGCCGGAACGACAGCAGAATGACATTGATGAACGGATAGACGGTGAAGACCAGAAGACCGATGAAAAACGGGAGCAGGAACAGCCCCGGCTCAGCAAAGGTGCGGAAGGTCACGCGCTCGCCGTCTGCGCGCGTGCGCAGCTTGCGGCGGCTCATAAGTACCGCACCCCCGTCTTGGCATCAAACAGGAACACGCCGCGCTTTTTCAGGCCGACGGCCAGCTCCGTGCCGGGCAGAATTTCCAGCTCGGCCGGGACAAGACCGCGCAGCTCGGCGGGGCCGGCCTGCAGGCGGACAAGCTCGTCCTTGCCGAGGGAATAGCGCTCCAGCACGGTCGTGCGGAAGGCGGGCGTATCACCCTGCGGCAGGATGCTTTCGGCGCGGACGGCCAGAACGATCTCCTGCCCCTCTGCAAGACCGTCCGGCAGCGCCAGCGCAGCGGGGATGCCGCCGTCCAGCACAAGACAGCCGTTCTGCACAACGCCGTGCAGCTGGTTGATGGGAGGCGTGCCGAGGAAGTCCGCAGCAAAGAGGTTGACCGGGTTTTCATACAGACCGCGGGCGGTGTCCTCCTGCTGGAGCACGCCGTCACGCAGCAGGACGACGCGGTCGGCGATGCTGCTGGCCTCCTCCTGATCGTGCGTGACAAAGACGGTCGTGATGCCGGCCTCACGCTGGATGCGGCGGATCTCCTCGCGCATCTCCACGCGTAGCTTGGCGTCAAGGTTCGACAGCGGCTCGTCGAGCAGCAGCACGTCCGGCCGCTTGGACAGGGCGCGTGCAATGGCGACGCGCTGCTGCTGACCGCCGGAGAGCTCTGCGGGCTTGCGCTTGAGATACGGAGTGATGTGCACCATCTCCGCCAGCTCCTCGGCGCGGCGGATGCGCTCCTTTTTGGGAATGCGCTGGATCTCCATCGGGAAGCAGATGTTCTGCAGGACCGTCATATGGGGATAGAGTGCATAGTTCTGGAAGACGAGGCCAATGCCGCGTTTTTCCGGCGGCAGATTCGTTACATCGCGGTCGTCAAAGAAAATGCTGCCGCCGCTCACGGGGAGAATGCCGGAGATCATATTCAGCGTTGTGGTCTTGCCGCAGCCGCTCGGGCCGAGCAGGGCAATGAGCCTGCCGCTTTCCAGCGTGATGGAAAGGTCGTTTACGGCAATGGTGTCGCCGAAACGCTTCGTCAGATGTTCGAGTTTGATCTGCATGTCCGTATCACCTCAATATTTCGAAAATGGGTGCGCCGTCGACGTCGGGCATCGTCAGCCCGAGCATGGCGGCCATGGTGGGCGCTTCGTCGACCATGGAGCGGCTGCCGTGCACCGTGCAGGGCCGCACATCCGGTCCGGCGGCGAAGAATGTCGTGACCTCCTCGCGTGCCGGACTGCCGCCGTGGGTCGCCACGCCGGTCTTCTTGTCTCCCGGCTGGCAGCTGCGCCAGAGCGTGTCACCGTCCGGGTACTCGCCGAACGCAATGGGAAGACTGCTCTCCACAACAAAGTCGAACGGGCCGGACAGGCCGTAGCGCGCCTGCGCCTCGGCGGCGTCCAGCACCATGCTGAGCTGTACGTCCGGGTCATGCCGCAGGGCCTCGAGCGCCTCGCGCACGCGTGCCATCAGTGCAGCATCGTCCGGGTCGCGCACCTCGATGAGGGCGGCAAGGCCGGTGGAGTGACAGACGGCGTCAAACGAGGTGATCTGCCCTTCGGCGTCAACGGACAGAAGCCCAAGCTGCCGGAAGTAGACGTTCATCAGGAAGGCGTCGCGGATATCGGTCTGGCCGTGGTCGCCGAGGACGATGATGTTCGTCTCGTCCAGCGTGCCCTTGCGGCGCAGGCATTCCAGAATAGCGCCGAGCTGCTCGTCATGCATGCGCAGCTGCGTTTTGGCCTGCTCACTTTCCACACCGTAGGTATGGCGGGCGGAGTCGAGGTCGCACAGCTTGACGAGCATGATGTCCGGCTGCGGGCCGTCCTCCAGGATGTCGAGCGCCAGCGCCATGGTGAACAGGTCAAGGCTGCGGGTCGGCCCCATCAGATAGCGGCCGTGTTTATAGAAGTAACGATCCATCAGGTTTGCAGTGGCCGTGTGCTCCAGCCATTGCTGGGGCTGGTAGCCCTGATAGCTGTATGGAACGATCATCGGCATATTCATGGTATAGTCCGCGCCGCCGGAAACGGGCCAGCTCAGAGAGCAGGTCGTCAGGCCGTTCTCGCGGGCGATGTCCAGCAGCGTTTTGCCGCGGACGTCCGATTTCATGCAGTACCACGGCGCGTCAAGATGGCCGCCGCGGGTCATTTTTTCATTGTGGACGATCCCGTGCCGCCCGGCGTAGGTGCCGGTCAGGATCGAGGTATGGCAGGTGTAGGTCAGGGCCGGGAGCACCGGCTCGATCTTTTCGACGAGCGCGCCGCGCTCCAGAAGCTGCGCGAAGTGCGGCATGCGGTGCATGCGTGCAACGTCGGAGGCGCAGAGGGCATCGATACAGAATACAAGGACTTTCGACATAGGTTCTCCTTCCTGTTGGAACGGCGGCGGGTGCGGGCCCGGCCGGAATGCGCTGGTCTGCGTACAGGCGGACGTCCGCCGGGACGTCCGCCTGTTGGAGTGGGCGGGTATTACTTTGCGAGAGCTTCGCGGCAGGCGGTCTCAAAGGCCGCATAGGCGGTGTCGGCGTCGCTGACGTTGAGGGCAACGCTCTGGACCATCTTGTCGATCTCGGTGCGCATGGCCGCTGCGCCGGGGACGCTGGCCAGCATGCCGATGTCGTCGGCTTCCTCGGTCAGGGCCTTGACGGCGATGTTCGTCTCGGCGAACTGCTGGAACTCGGCGCTCTCGCGGGCTTCCTTATAGATGGGGACGGTGCCGAAGGCCTCGGCCCACTGCACGATGTTCTCGGTGGACGTGAGGAACTTCAGGAACATATAGGCGCCGCGGGCGTGATCCTCATCGGTGCTGAGGCAGGCGAAGTTGTTGCCCCAGGAGGAGATGTAGCGGACCGGGCCTTCCTGCGGGATGGGCACGCAGCCGATCTCGAAGGCATCGTTTACGGCCAGCTCGACATAGCTGACACCGGCGCTCGAGCCGATGTAGGAGGCGACGGCCTGGCTGCCGAACGGGCCGGAGAAGAAGACGTCCTCGCCGACAAGGCGGAAGTCGCCGGACTTCACAAGGTCTGCAAACCAGTTGAGCTTTTCCTTGGCGATGGTCTCGTCGATGGCATAGTTGCCGTCCTCGTCGATGTAGCCGCTGCCGGCCTGCATGATGAGGCACTGATAGGTGTCCACGAGGGAGTCGGTGCCGAAGCCGGGGATGCCTTCCTTCTCGTGAATGATTTTACTGCATTCTGCGAGCTCTGTCCAGGTCTTCGGGGCCTCGAGGCCATATTTGTCGAACATGGTCTTGTTGTAGAACAGGACCTCGCCCGCCGTGGTGCACGGGAAGACGTAGATGCCGTCGCCCCACTGGGTGATCTCGCTGTACTGACCGGCAGGAACGTTGTCCTTGAAGTTCGGGATGCCGATCTCCGGGTCGTTGATGTAAACGGACAGGTCGACAAGGCGGCCCTCGTTCAGATAGTTGACGGCGTCGGACGGATACATGTTCACAAGGTCAGGGCCGGTGCCGTTGCGGACGGCCTGCATGGTCTTGCTGTCGATCTCGCTGTACGGCTGCTGCTCGGCGACGAGCTCGTACTCGTCCTGCGAGGCATTGAAGGCGGCTGCAAGCTCGAGGAACTTCTCTTCGTGCTGGTCGGTGTAGGCGTGCCAGTAGACGATCTTCGTTTTCTCGGTCTTTGCGGGCTTCGTGTCTTCGGTGGTCTTGCTGTCATCGGTGGTCTGCGAGGCTCCGGTACTGGCGCCCGAAGCGTCCGTCTTTCCTGCGCTGCATGCCGCGAACAGGCTCGCGACCATGACCAGAGCAAGCAGAAGGGCAAGAATGCGTGCTTTCATGTGTTTTCTCCTCCATTGTCTCGTGTTTTTATCGGAACGTCGGATGACGCTCACTGCTCAGGAAATGGTGTCCAGAAATGCGGCAAGCTCCGCAAGCGTGTGGACACACCAGGTATATTCCGGCTCGTGGATGCCCGGATAAGGGTCGATCCAGAGCGTCTGCCCGCCGATGGCAGAAATGGGCATCAGATCATTGAAGGCGTGGTCTCCGATGCTGATCAGGGCCTCCGGCCGCGCCAGCAGCGCAGGGTCAAGGGCCTGCAGGCTCGCGATCATGCCGTAGGGCTTGTTCGCACTGCTGCAGATCTCGCGGAACGCTCCGGCAAAGCCGAGCTGCCGCAGGAACTCCCGCACGGTCTCTTCGTAGGAATTGCTCAGCAGAACGACACGGCAGCGCTGCTCCAGCCGCATGATGGCCTCATAAAGCCCGCGGTCACCGTGCATCCCGGCCTGCTCCATCTGCAGGCGGGTCAGGCGATAGACCTCATTGGCGCGGTCGCCGTCCAGACAGCCGAGCGCATCGCCAAGGTAGGCCAGAACGGCCCACGCATCGCCGAGATAGACCACATCGTCTGCCTGCAGCGCTTCGGCATAGGTCATATTTGGAAGCACCCGCTTCCGCAGGGCCTGCACGAGCTCCGGCACGGTGGCGGCCTCTGCACGCCCACGGCGGTAAAAACGGTTCATGTCCAGCTCACGCCCGGCGAAGATCGCCTCTGCCAGCCGGACAAGGTCCGCCTCCAGTGATTCGGCCCACGTCCCGGCAACAAGCGTCCGCAGATAGCCGCGGTGAAAGACGCTGTTCTGATAAATGGTTCCGTCGAGATCGAAGATGACGATCCGGTTTTGCATGGCGGGCCTCCCTTTGTGCGGCGGTTGGCAGGCTCGTGCGGATGATCCGGACCGCGCCCCTGCTGCCGTAACTTGATTATATCACAGGTTTGGCCGAAAAATTTTTTCG
>ENA-UERN01003606-UERN01003606.1-human-gut-metagenome-genome-assembly--contig:-NODE-3606-length-10609-cov-7.462495_pt1 | contig 10609 bp, 10 predicted proteins | sample MGYA00242950_ERZ507950 | MGnify/ENA primary metagenome ERZ507950 (study PRJEB26167, sample SAMN06115515) | human gut metagenome | host: Homo sapiens | place: China:Ningxia | collected 2014-11-26...
GGTAGAAAAAGGGCTTCAGCAGGAAAACGTGAAATGTTAGAAAATAACATCAGTTTTCACAAGGTAGGAAAAACGCGGAAAAACAGGGCGGAAAAGCCTTGAAAGCTCTCTCCTCGGCCCCGATTGAAACCGCTTTTTAAGACAAATCAAGCATTTGGCAAAATTAACTTTTAAGGAGATAACCGATATGATGACCAACAACAAAAAGGTTTTGAAGTTTGTTGAAGACAGCGCGGCGTTTGCTCAGCCGGACAAAATCGTCTGGATCGACGGCAGCGAGGCGCAGAGAGACGCTCTGCGCGCGGAGGCCGTGGCTTCCGGAGAAATCCTCAAGCTCAACGAGGAGCTTCTGCCCGATTGCTATCTGCACAGAACCGCGGAAAACGACGTCGCCCGCGTAGAGGACAGAACGTTTATCTGCTCGCGGAAAGAAGAGGACGCGATGCCTCATTCCATCGTCAAATGGATGGCGCCCGATAAAGCTTATAAGATGGTCGAGGAGATCGCCCGCGGCAAGATGAAGGGCAGAACGATGTACGTCATTCCCTATTCCATGGGCGTGATCGGGTCTCCGTTCTCCAAAATAGGCATTGAAGTCACCGACTCCATTTACGTCGTTCTCAACATGGAAATCATGACGAGGGTCGGCACCGCCTGCCTCGAACAGCTGGGTGAAAACGGCGATTTCGTCAAGGGCTTCCACTGCAAGTGCGACGTCGATCCCGAAAAGAGATACATCATGCATTTCCCCGAAGACAACACGATCGTGTCGGTCAACTCCGCTTACGGCGGAAACGTGCTTCTGGGCAAAAAGTGCTTTGCGCTCCGTATCGCCACGCACCTGGGCAAGGAAGAGGGCTGGATGGCCGAGCATATGCTCATCCTCGGCTGCAAGCGTCCCCAGGACAAAGAAATCAAATACATCGCGGCGGCTTTCCCTTCCGCCTGCGGAAAGACCAACCTCGCCATGCTGATTCCTCCTCAGGAATACCTCGACGCGGGCTATGAAATCCAGACGGTCGGTGACGACATCGCGTGGATCCGCGTGGGCGAGGACGGCAGGCTTTGGGCGGCCAATCCCGAAAACGGGTTCTTCGGCGTCGCGCCCGGCACCAACGAACACTCCAACCCCAACGCTTTGGCGGCGACCAAGAAGGGGACCATCTTCACCAACGTCGCTTACGATCCCGAAACCAACACCGTTTGGTGGGAGAAGCTGACGAAAGAGGCGCCCAAGCGCCTCATCGATTGGAAGGGCAACGAATGGACGCCCGAAACCAACGCGGACGGCAAGCATCCCGCGGCGCACCCCAATTCCCGTTTCACCGCGCCCGCCGTCAACTGCCCCTGCATCTCGCCCGAATTCGATTCCAAGAAGGGCGTTCCCCTGTCCGCGATCATCTTCGGCGGCAGACGGGCGACGACCACCCCGCTTGTATATCAGTCCAGAGACTGGAACCACGGCACCTTCGTCGGGACGATTATGTCCTCCGAAACGACTGCCGCCGCGACCGGCGCGGTCGGCGTGCTCCGTCACGATCCCATGGCCATGAAACCCTTCATGGGCTATTCGGTGGATCAGTACTTCCAGCATTGGATCGATATGGGCGCTAAGGTTCCCGCGGAAAAACAGCCCAAGATCTTCAACGTCAACTGGTTCCGTCAGGACGAAAACGGCGACTTTATGTGGCCCGGGTTCGGCGACAACATGAGAGTGCTCGACTGGATTCTCGACCGCTGCGAGGGCAAAGTAGAGGCGCAGGAGACCGCGATCGGCTATGTGCCCTATGCGAAAGATATCAATATCAAGGGCGCCGACGTTACCCCCGAAACCCTCGACAAGCTGCTCTATGTCGATAAGGCGCGCTGGGGCGCGGAGGCAGAGGAGATCGAGAAGTATTACGACGACAATTTCGGCGATAAGCTTCCCAAGGAAATCCGCGAAAACCTCGAAGTCCTTAAAGAAAACTGCGCGAAATAATCGGATATCGTCAATAAAAAAGGAACGGCAATTCTGCCGTTCCTTTTTTCGTTTACGGAAACCGCTCGCGCGGCGATTTTTTCGTTTGGTTTTTATACGGAAGGGGGCGTTTCGTCCGCGGCCTTTTCCTCGCGGAAAGGCATTGCAGTGCTTTCGGCGGCGCGGGAAAACTTCTCCCCGCTTTCGTCCCCGTCGGGAAACTTTTTCGCGCTCTCTTTTTCGGCCTTTTTTTTGCGGAACCGTATTTCCGCAATCGTGATGGAAGCGACGGTAAAGATCTCGGTGAGCACGCCTGCCGCCGACAGGCAGATTGCGTCGTAAACGATCCACAGCGCGCTGGAGGGCAGAGTGAGCAGCCGCACGAGCTTGGGTCTCTTCATGCCGTAGGCCAACGTCGAGGCGATTTTTCCCAAAATGGCCAGCAGACTGACAGGCCCTACCCAGGTCAGCGCGCCCGCCGCGGCCATCATCAAAGAAAAGACCGCGATCCCCGCGGCAGTGGATTTTCCTTTTTTGACGCGGTCGGCAAATACGAGATTGCGCGCGCAGCCGATGAGATTCATCGCCACGCCCGTATAGGCGCGCAGCAGGACAAACTGAAGCGCAAACGTCAGCTCGCTCGCCGTCTTGAAGAGCATAATTTTTTTATGATTGTTGTTCTGATAGGCGATAAACCCGAACGCCGCGCCGATAAATCCGATAAACTGAACGCAAATTTTGAAAAACATCTTTCTGCCTCCGCTTGACTCCAGCATATATTTGTATTATAATAATCATAAGCAAATAAGCAAAGCACGGAGACTGCTTTCGGGGTTTTGCGCATAAAATTGATAGTCGGCCAAAAATAATTGCTCATTTTGGCGAAAACGGGCGGGAATTATGAAAGAAAACAAAGAGGAAGAAATTCTCGGTTTTTTGCAGGAGAGAAAATACGCGGAAGTCAGCGAGCTTGCGGCGAAGCTGTATCTGAGCGCTTCGACGGTGCGGCGGCGGCTGACGGAGCTGGAAAAGAAAGGGCTGGTGACGCGCACGCACGGCGGCGCGGAGATAAACGACGGCAATAATTTTTTGCCCAGCTTTACCTTCCGCGCGCACCAGAACAGCCTGGAAAAGAAAAAAATCGCCCTGACGGCGATCAAACTGATCAAAAACGGCGACATGGTGTTTCTCGACGGCTCCACATCCGCGTTTTTTATCGCGGAATACCTGTCGGAATTTGATAATCTTAAAGTGGTGACGAACGGGATCGACACTCTTTCGCTGCTTTCGAAAAACAATGTGACGGCGTATTCGACGGGCGGAATCGTTTCGCCTGTCAACCGTTCGGTGCTGATCGGGCATTTCGCGGCGGAGATGATTGCGGGGATTCATGCGGACATCGCCTTTTTTTCCGCGCAGTCGGCGGGGCGGGACGGCGTGATTTCCGACTGCTTTGAGGAGGAAAACGTCTTGCGGCTGTGCATGATGAAGAATGCGTCAAAAAAGGTTTTTTTGTGCGACGGCGCCAAGTTTGAAAAACAATCGGCCTTTCGTCTGTGCAGTGTGCGCGATATCGACTGTATCGTGAGCAATCGGGATATACGCGACCATTTCGATACGGACGCTTTGCCCGAGCTTTTGTATTGAAAAATAAAAGCGCCGCGGCGCTTATGTCCCGCGGCGCGACAGCGCTGTGAAGAAAAAAGAGACTTTTGATTTGCGTTTTTCCCTTAAAAAGGATAATCCCCCCGAAGCCTTGCGGTCTCGAGGGAACTACCTATATGATAAGGGGGAAAATGATGAGCTGTATCAAGTAAATCTCTTGAAGAATCACTTCATTTGATTTACAAGTATATTCTACTATATTCCGACAAAAAAGTAAAATGTTTTTTCGAATTTTTTTGAAAGTTTCTGAAAGTATTAAAAATGGGCAAAAAATGAAAACAATTTACATTTTCACATATTTTTCACAATTTTGCTTTGATAAAATGTAAAAAAATTGTAAAGCGATAACAAAAGGGAAGGGAGTAAAAATTCGGGACGATTCCGCGGCGGCGGTTTATTTTCCCCGCCTTTCCCGTTCGCTTTTTTCCGTGCGTATAAAAGGCTTACATGATTTTACACAGAAAACAGCAGAGCACGACGGAGGCGAAGTAGGAAAAGAGAGAGATGACGAGGGCGGCGGTAAACTTTTTTTGTTTGACTTCGGAAAAATAGACGGCGCCGATATAGAACACTGTTTCCGACGAGCCGTAGGCGACGCAGGCGCAACGCGCGGCGTAGCTGTCCGCGCCGTAGCGGGCGAGGATGTCCGACAACACCGCCGTGGAACCGTTGCCCGAGAGGGGCTTGATCAGCACCAGCCGCGCGATTTCTTCGGGGATTCCCAAGCCGCGAAGCAGTGGGGCGAGAAGCTGCACCAGCTTTGCTTCGAGTCCGCTCACTTCAAACAGCTTGGTCAGCATCATTACCGCGGCGATGTAGGGAAATACCGACATGACGAGCGGAATCGCGCCCTTGACGCCTTCGGTGAAGCTGTCGTAAACGCGCACCTTTTTGAATACGGCAAAGAGGAAGGTGGCGAGGAAAATAAGGGGGATAATCAAGCTGAAAAACTTCATGGTCTCTGCCCTGCCCCCTGTGTTTTTGCTTTTTTGAGCCGCGTTGCCGCGAGGCTTTTTTTCTTTTCCTTTCGCTTCCCCGCAGGGATGAACAGCTTGACGAGAAGTACCCCGAGCACGGAGGAAAACGCCGTGGCGAGCATGGTGGGAAGAATGATGTCCGCGGCGGAGGCGCTTCCCGCGGCGATACGGAATGCGACCACCGACGTGGGGATGAGCTGGAGAGAGGTGGCGTTGATGACGAAGAGCATGGAGGAGGAATACCGCGCGTTTTTGCTTTTATCCAGCAGTGTGGCGGCGCGTATGCCGTAGGGAGTGGCGGCCCCGCCGATCCCCAGAAGGTTGGCCGAGAGGTTCATTCCGATCGCGGAAAGCGCCTCTTCGTCCTCCGTTTTGAACAGCTTGCGGCAAAGCGGCTTTAATAGCTTCGAGATTCCGCGCGCGACCCCGCTCTCCTCCCACAGCTTCATCAGCCCCAGCCAGGCGGCGTAGGTCGCCAGCAGAGAGAGGCTTAAGGTGGCGCTCCGCGTCGCGCCGTCGAGGAGTGCGGGGAGAAAGCCCGACGGATCCACGACCAGAAGAACCGCGGCGGAAAGTATGAAGATGGCGGCAAAAACAGCGTTCATACGCTATTATATGCGGGCGGTTGTCCGCAGTATTCGATAAAACGCCGCAAAAGTATTTTACATTTCGCCGCGAATGGTGTATAATAAATTCTGTATAACGAGTTCCCTCGAAAAGGAGAGTGCGAAAGACATGGAAAACGCGACGAAAAAACCTTATTATATTACGACGGCGATCGCTTACACCTCGGGCAAACCTCATATCGGCAACACCTACGAGGCCGTTCTGGCGGACGCGATCGCGCGGTTTAAGCGCAAAGAGGGCTACGACGTGTTCTTTCAGACGGGTACGGACGAACACGGCCAGAAGATAGAGGACAAGGCGAAGGCGGCGGGCGTTACGCCCAAGCAGTATGTCGATAAGGTGGCGGGGGAGATCAGGGGAATCTGGGATCTCATGGATACGTCCTACGACAAGTTTATCCGCACCACGGACGAGGCGCACGAAGCCCAGGTGGCGAAGATTTTCAAAAAGTTTTACGACCAAGGGGACATTTATAAAGGGTATTACGAGGGAATGTACTGCACCCCGTGCGAATCCTTCTGGACGGAAAGCCAGCTGACGGACGGCAAGTGCCCCGACTGCGGCAGGGAAGTGAGGCCCGCCAAAGAGGAAGCGTATTTCTTCAAAATGGGGAAATACGCCGACCGGCTGATCGAACACATCAACGCGCACCCCGAATTTATTCAGCCCGTTTCGCGCAAAAACGAAATGATGAACAATTTTCTTTTGAAGGGGCTGCAGGACCTGTGCGTGTCGCGCACCTCTTTTACCTGGGGGATTCCCGTCGAGTTCGACAAAAAACACGTCGTTTACGTCTGGCTGGACGCTTTAAGCAACTATATCACGGGGCTGGGATACGATGCGGACGGCGTAAGCGGGGAATTGTATAAAAAATATTGGCCCGCCGACCTGCATCTGATCGGCAAGGACATCATTCGCTTTCATACGATTTATTGGCCCATTTTCCTCATGGCGCTGGGCGAACCCCTCCCGAAACAAATTTTCGGCCATCCCTGGCTTTTGCAGGGGGAGGGAAAAATGTCCAAATCCAAAGGCAACGTCATTTACGCGGACGACCTCGCCCGTCTGTTCGGCGTGGATGCGGTGCGTTTTTTCGTGCTTCACGAAATGCCCTTCGACAACGACGGGCAGATTTCCTGGGAGCTGGTCGCCGAACGGTATAATTCCGAGCTGGCCAACGTTTTGGGCAACCTCGTTTCCCGCACGGTGGCCATGATCGTCAAATACTTCGGGGGCGCCGTCGAAAAGGGACTTGCGGCCGAGGAGGCCCCCGACGCCGAGTTTAAGGAGACGGTGGCGGGCGCCGCCGCGAAGGTGCGCGCGAAGGCGGATTCCCTCCATATCGCGGACGCGATTACGGAAATATTTACCCTCTTTCGCCGCGCCAATAAGTATATAGACGAAACCATGCCCTGGGCGCTTGCGAAGGACGAGAGCAAAAAAGCCCGCCTGAACGACGTGCTTTACAATCTGTCCGAGGCCATTCAGATCGGCGCTTCCCTGCTGGACAGCTTTATGTCCGCAACTTCCGCGAAAATCCTCGCGGCGTTTAACGGCCGCGAAAGAAGTTTAGACGAGTGCGGAAGGTTCGGACTTTCGCAAACCGTCTCCGTCACGCCCGCGCCCGCCCTGTTTGCCCGCATAGACTTCAAGGCGCTGGAGCCGGAGATCGAAAAGATCTGCGAGGCGCAAAAGGCGGCCGCTTCCGCAGGAAATCCGACCGCTGCGGCGACTGCGGCTTCCGCGGGAAATCCGACGGAGGGGAAGGCCGGCGCTTTCGCGGGCGGCTCGGGCGCGTCTGCGGCCGCGTCCAAGAGCGAAGAACCTGCGGCAGGGGCAGGCGGGGAAGAGACTACCGAAATTTCAATCGACGATTTTGCCAAAGTGCGACTTCAGGTGGGGGAAATCGTCGCCTGCGAAAAGGTGCCCAAGTCTTCCAAGCTGCTGCACGAAACGGTGAAGTTCGGAAACGAAATCCGTTCGGTGGTGTCGGGGATTGCAAAGCATTATACGCCCGAGGAAATGGTGGGCAAAAAGGTGGTGTTCGTCACCAATCTCAAGCCCGTAAAGCTGTGCGGGATACTCTCCGAGGGCATGATTTTGGCCGCGGAGGACGAGGACGGCACGCTGTCGCTGGTGGTGTCCGACAAGGACGGCTTAAAGAGCGGTGCGGCAATCCGCTGACGGGGGAGAAAGATGTCGATCGACGTGCATTGCCACCTGACGGGCGGCGAATATCAACGGGCGGGCGGCCTGTCCGCCGTGCTTTCAAGGGCGCGGGAAGCGGGCGTGACGGCCTGTGTTTGTTCGGGGTTCGATCTCCCGTCCTCCGCGGCGGCGGCCGGACTTGCCGAAAAATACGAGGACGTGTATTTCTGCGCGGGATTTCAGCCGCAGGAACTGAAAAAATACCGAGAGGGCGACCTCGGGAAAATCAAAGCGCTGACGGCGCACCCCAAATGCGTGGCCGTGGGCGAGATCGGGCTGGATTATCATTATCCCGACAATCCCGCCCGCGAGCTTCAAAAGGAGATATTCTCCGCGCAGCTGAAACTTGCGGACGAGGCGGGGCTGCCCGTCGTCGTGCACAGCCGCGACGCGGCGGCGGATACGCTGGAGCTGCTTAAGGACAACGCGGAATTGCTGAAACGGGGGGGATTGCTGCACTGCTATTCCTATTCGGCAGAAATGCTGCGGGAATTCGCGGCGCTGGGGTTTTATTTTTCTTTCGGCGGCACGTCCACCTATAAAGGCGCGAAAAAGGTGCAGGAAAGCGTTCGGCGCACCCCTGCCGACCGTATTCTGACGGAGACGGACAGCCCCTATCTGACGCCCGAGCCTTTGCGCGGCAGTTTTCCCAACGAGCCGAAAAACGTCGTCCGCGTGCTGGAAAATTTAGCGGTTCTCCGCGAAGAAAAAAAGGAGGCGCTTGAAAAGCAAATTTCGCAAAACGCGAAACGGCTGTTTTTCAGGCTGAAAACAGAAGAGTTATGAAAAACGGAAAAAACAACGAATTTCGCCCGACGGGCGGCGGAAGCGCAGGCAAAAACGCCGCGGCGGGCCGCGAAACGCGCGAAAACAGAGAAAACAGAGAGCCGCGGGAGAGACGGGAAAACCGCGAGATAAGAGAAGCGCGGGAAAACCGCGAAACGCACGAAAACAGAACACCGAGAGAAATGCGCGAAAACCGCGAGCCCCGCGGCGGGAAAAATCCGCCGCAAAAGGATAGCCGGGTTAGGAAAAATACTTTCGTCGAGCGCGATAAAAACAAAAACGGCGGGGGCAGGGATAAGAACAACGCCGACGGGCGCAAGGACACGTACGTCTATGTCCTCGACGGAAATCTCTATATCAACCTTACGAACAAATGCTCCAACGGCTGTTCGTTTTGCGTGCGCAACGAGCGGGCGAGCTATTACGGCAATTATCTCTGGCTGCGCCACGGAGACCCCACGGCGGAAAAGGTAATCGCCGCGATCGGCGGGCTGGGAGACATCAAAAGGTTTAAGGAGGCGGTGTTCTGCGGCTTCGGCGAGCCGACGTATAAAATGGCGGAGCTTGCCGCGGTTGCGGATTGGGTGCATGCGCAGGGCCTGCCGACCCGTCTGAATACCAACGGACAGGGAAACCTCATCAACAAGCGGGACATCGTGCCCGAGCTGAAGGGCAGGATCGATCTCGTAAACGTTTCCCTCAACGCATCCAGCGCGGAGAAATATCAGCCGATCTGCCGCTCCATGTTCGGGGAAAACGGGTTTGCAGCGATGATCGAGTTTGCGCGGCTGTGTAAGCGCAACGGCGTGAACTGCCGTTTTTCCGTGGTCGATTGCATCGGCGAGGAAGAGGTGGCGGCCTGCAAACGCCTTGCGGAGGGCGTGGGCGTGCCGTTGTACGTGAGAAAATATATCACCGATTCCTGAGACGAAAAGGAGAAAAATGCTGACGCATAAAGCCACGGCGGCGGATATCGCCGAATGGAAGGAAATCTTCGAAGCCTGTCGCGGGCGGCTGTCCCCCAACCGCCGAAGCGGAGAGGAGCTTGCCGCGTATCTTCGGGCGCGTTATCCCGTGTCGTCCCTTTCAGGGGAAAGGGAGCTCGGCGTCGTGCGCGATAATGTGCTGCGCAACGAATGCTTCAAAGAAAAGCTGCCCGAGGGAAAGGCGCCGCGGCCCGTCGCGTTTATGCTGAAGGACAAAGAGACGGATATTTTTATCGGCGTGGAGCTGGAAACGGGGTATTTTCTCGTCGAGGGCGTCGAGCGTTCCACGGGAGAGTTTTGCGCGGAAAAAACGGAAAGGCTCTACGACGAGCTGGTCGCCTTTCGGGGGCTGGACGAAAAAGACCTCGGAAACTTTTATCTGGTGGCGGAATACGTCGGCGCGACGAAAATGCGGAAATAATCGGAAAAAGGAAGGAATATGGAAGATCTGCGCGCGGTGCTCGTCAAACACGGCTTCCGCTTCAAAAAACAATTCGGACAGAATTTTATTTCCGATTCCAATCTGCTGAAATCGATTGTCGCGGCGTCGGGGATTTCGGGCGAGGACACCGTGGTGGAAATCGGGTGCGGCGCGGGTACGCTGACGCGCGCGCTTTCCGAAACGGCGAAAAAGGTGTATGCCTTCGATATCGACGCCGAGCTTAAGCCCGTGCTTGCGGAAACGCTGGCGGGCTGCGATAACGTCGAGGTGATTTTTCGGGATTTCAATAAGCTGGATTTGAAGGCGTTTGAAGGGGAGATCGGGCGGTACGCGGTGGTGGCCAATCTGCCTTACTATATCACGACGCCGCTCGTTACGAAGCTGTTGGAGGAGAGCGAAAAAGTCGAAAGCCTGTCGATTATGGTGCAGGAGGAGGTGGCCGAGCGGTTCTGCGCCCGCGAGGGCACGCCCGAATACGGCTCGATTACGGCGGCGATTGCCTTAAAGGGCAGCGCGAAAATCGTCAAACGGGTGTCGAGAAATTTGTTTTATCCGCGGCCGAACGTGGATTCCGCCGTGGTGAAGATTACTTTCGAGCGCGGCCGCCTGCCCGTCAGAAGCGAAAAAATGTACCGCGCGGCGGTGCGGTGCGCGTTTTTAAGCAGGCGAAAGACGCTGGAAAATAACCTTGTAAACGTTTTCGGGTTTTCCCGCGAAACGGCGAAAGAGGTGCTCTTTAAGGCGGGTGTAGAAGAGAAGGCGCGCGGCGAAACTCTTTCGCCCGAACGTCTGGCGCGGCTGTCCGACGTGCTGTGCGACTATACGGACAAGGAATAGGCGATATAAAAAGACGGCGGACGAATTTTCGTCCGCCGCCGTTGTTGATATAAAGAAAAACCACGCGATAGTCGCGTGGTTCGAGAAAGGTTAACCGATGAGTCTTGAAAAAGAACTCCGA
>ENA-UERN01003642-UERN01003642.1-human-gut-metagenome-genome-assembly--contig:-NODE-3642-length-10523-cov-8.697492_pt1 | contig 10523 bp, 9 predicted proteins | sample MGYA00242950_ERZ507950 | MGnify/ENA primary metagenome ERZ507950 (study PRJEB26167, sample SAMN06115515) | human gut metagenome | host: Homo sapiens | place: China:Ningxia | collected 2014-11-26...
GTATCTGAATTGTATTGAACCACGATATTAAAAGAAAGGAAATATGTGATAATTAACTTCCTAATTATCATACAAGAAAGTTATGAAAAAACGAATGATAGCATGGCTGCTTTGTGCCTGTATGACGTTTACGGCAGCACCGGAAATGCTGCTGGCGGATGTGGCAGGGAATGCACAGCAGACACAGGAAGAAAACAGTTTTAAAGAGAAAGGGACTGTGGAAACACAGACTGTAGAACAGGATGATGAAAAGTCAGCAGTGACAGAGAAAAAAGAAACAGACCAGGCAGATGAAGAAGATCATAATGCCGGACGTCTGGCAGAGGAAGAGTCCGGGGCGGCCGGGACGGAAATTGTCACGGAAGAGACAGAAGAGCCAGAGACGACGATCGTCACGGAAGAGACAGAAGAGCCAGAAACGAAGGTTGTTACAGAAGAAACAGAGGAGACTGAAACAAAGAATGTCACAGAAGAGCCAGAACAGGCTGAAACAGAGAACGTTACGGAAGAAACGGAGAGTACAGAGGAGATTTTAAAAAGGGCATTATCAGGTGATGAGATCAGCCGTATCGACTGGGTACAGGAACTGGTAACATTATTTGATCTTACGGTAGATGAGGATAATTATCCGGATAATTATTACAGTGACATATCAACGGATGATTCGTTTTATCGTGATGTGATGGTGGCATGCGAGTTCGGAATGATCGATCTTGAGGCAGGAGAAGAATTTCGACCGGAAGATGCAGTGACGCGTGAATTTGCAGCGCAGACCATGAATACGATGCTTGGCTTTGTGCCGGAAACAGACAGTTATACTTATCAGGATACAGCAGATGTTACATATAAGGAAGCAGCACAGATCGCAATCGACAGAGGATGGGTTACGGTTGCTGCCGGTAAATTTCTCCCGGAACAGTCACTTACCACGGAAGAGCATGATGCAATGATCGCGGATGCAAAAAAGGTTTTGGCAGATGCGCAGATAGAGACCGGAAAAGAAAATACCTGTACATTTGCGTCCGGAGTAGTTGTTGTACCAAAGGGAACAGCCGTATCTATTGATGTGGATGGAATAGTTATGATCGAAAACTGTCCGGTTACGATCAAACAGGGAACAACATTTGCCGTGTATGTTAACGATATTGTCATGGCATATAAGGCAGAAAGTGTACGGACAGACGGAACTACAACATATATTACAACCTCAGATGCGGATGATGGCGCGGTTTTAAATGTTGACCAGCAGGGCGAACTGGATGTTGATATGACGGAATTTATTCCGGCAGATGAAGAAACATATGTGGTAAATGGTGTTACAGTCACAGAAGGTATGACAAGGGGGATATCCTATAAAAACAATACCCTGCGTGCAGATAAAACGATTTCCGTCTCAGATGATGTCACAGCGACAGTAAGTGTTGTGATTTCAAACATGAAAGTAAATTACAGTCTGAATAATAATGACTATTATTTTTCAGTCAGCGGAGATATGGAATACTCCTGCAATGTAAAAGGGGATGCATTTAAAAATATTAACCACACACTGACGTTAGGGGCAGTGCCGCTCGGCGGTGTTGGTATGCTGACACTGGCAATGGAATATAATCTTTCCGGGGAGGCAACGCTTACCGTGGAAAAGGAATTTGAAGCCGGATTTGCGTATTCGGACGGATTCCGTATAGTTGGAAACAGTCATAAAAAAGGATTTTCCTTTTCAGCAGAAGCAGATCTGACCACAGGTATTGTACTCTCTGCAAAAGCAACGCTCGGAATTGTCAGCGGAGATATTTATGCAAAAACCGGTGCACGTATGAACATCAAATACGTAAGGTACAGTTCCGGAACACCGACATACTGCGCGTCACAGGCTGCATATCTGTATGCATCGGTGGGGGCAAGTGCAAAGATCGGAGTTGGTATTGCATCAAAGACCTTTAGCAAAAGTATAGAGATCTGGGGAAAGAATAACAGTCCGGTGCGCGTGTACTATCATATTGAGGACGGTGTACTTCGGACATCATGCACGCGTGGAAAAGAATTTGCCGCACAGGGAGGCTGGACAAGTTATTGGACATCTCCAGGTTCGAGGTATTTCAATCCGGCGGGCGTAGGAAGCTATTTTGATGCGGGAGCAGGTGCCGGCGGTGCGATCGTACCGATTTATACCTATACACTCGACGATGCAAACAGGGCTACGATCACAGGATATAGTGGAAATGCGACGGCACTTTATATTCCGGGGGAGATTGACGGGCATGAGGTTGTTGCAATCGGAGATAGGGCATTTGAGAACCGGACGGATTTGAGGACGGTGATGATACCGGATAGTGTGACAGAAATGGGAGGATATGCATTTAACAATTGCACTAACTTATCAAATGTGACATTATCTAAAAATTTAGAGAGTATGGGAAGCAGTGCGTTCGGAAATTGTGATGGCTTGACGCAGATAGAGATACCGAAAAGTTTGGATATAGGAGGAAATTACTATTTAGGAGCATTTTCAGACTGTGCAAATATAAAGAAAGTAACATTTGAAAGGGGAACAACAAAAATAGCGTCTAGTTTGTTTTGCGGATGTACAGGAATAGAGAAAATTGATATTCCTGACACAGTGACAATAATTCAAGATTATGCATTTAAAGAATGCAAAAATTTAAGTACTGTGAATATACCAGAAAGTGTGACAGAAATTGGGAGTAAAGCATTTTATGAATGTATAAGTTTAAGTACTGTGAATATACCGGATAGTGTAACAAAAATAGGAGGATATGCGTTTTATCAGTGCAAAAATTTGGTAAACGTAATCTTATCAAAGAATTTAGAAAAAATAGATTGCAATGCATTTGGAAATTGTGATGGTTTGACGCAGATAGAAATACCAAAAAGTTTAGATATTGGGGGAGACTATTATTCAGGAGCATTTGCGGACTGTGCAAATTTAAAGAAAGTAACATTTGAAAGGGGAACAACAAAAATAGCATCTAGTTTGTTATGTGGATGTACAGGAATAGAGAAAATTGATATTCCTGATACGGTGAAAGTAATTCAAGTTTGTGCATTTAAAGAATGTAAAAACTTAAGTACTGTGAATATACCAGATAGCGTGATAGAAATTGAAGGATGGGCATTTGAAAGTTGTTCAGTACTTACTAAAATAGATATTCCAAATCAAACATTATCTATAGCTGGTGCAGCATTTAGAAATTGTACCAGTTTAACAGATATACACTTGCCAAGTATGCTGAAAGCGATTTCATCAAGTACATTCGAAGGCTGCAAAAAATTAACCACCATCAACTTCCCATCCGCCCTGACCATGATCGGGAACTCCGCATTCTCTGGCTGTGAATCTTTGCCGGAAGCAATACTTCCATCCGGGGTGGAAAAAATAGAAAGCAACGCATTTAAAAACTGTAAAGCCATGAAAAAGGCAGCGGTACCGGATACCGTTTCATCCATTGGAAGTTCTGCATTTTATGGCTGTGAAGCTCTGGCCGACATTACATTAGGCAGCAAGTTAAAGAAAATTGAGAGCCAGACATTCTACGGCTGTACAGCCCTGCCATCCATCATGATCCCTTACAATGTGACCACGATCGGTGACAGTGCCTTTGTCAACTGCACGAAGCTGACGCAGATCACAGTCCCGCGCAACACAACTTCGATCGCATCAAATGCATTTTCTTATCCAAAGAAAATGACGATGTACGGTCCGTCTGATTGCTATGCCCAGACTTATGCAAGCGGAAAAGGAATCAAGTACGTCACACAGGATATTCATGCAACCTCAGTCAGTCTGGATAGTACAGAAAAAACGGCGGAGCGCTATGACGATTTCCAGCTGACAGCGACGATCGCACCTTTGAATTTCACAGATGCAGTGGTATGGACAAGTTCCAATGAAGAGGTTGCTACTGTTTCGGATACCGGATATGTGGAGATCTGTGGTGTTGGAACAGCAGTTATTACAGTAACGGCTGGAAATGTAAAAGCAGTCTGTAAGATAACCGTACCGCAGCTGATAGACTGGATCGAATTTGATGAGGATGAGATCGAATTGAAAGCTGGTCAAACCTATCAGTTGAAACCATATATTTCACCTTCGGATGCCACAAATAAAAAACTCAAATATACTTCTTCTGATACGAAAGTGGCAGAGGTTTCTGCAAGCGGACTTGTCACTGCAAAATCGGAGGGTGAAGCAAAAATCCGGGCTGCGGCAACGGACGGCAGTGATGAATATGCAGTCTGCTATGTGACTGTCACCGGAAAGGCGAAAGTAACAGGAATAACTTTAGACAGGACATCAGCAGAGGTAAAAAGAGGAGAGAAGCTCACCTTAAATGTAACTGCATCACCGTCTTATGCGTCCAACAAAAAGGTAGTCTGGAAATCGGCAAATACAAAGATTGCCACCGTGGATGCCAACGGTAGTGTGACAGCAAAGGCACCGGGCCGAACGAAGATCACGGTGACTTCGTCTGAAAACAGCAGTTATCAGGCATCCTGTACGGTTACAGTACCATATAAAATTACCTACAAACTGAATAAAGGTAAAAACAATGCCTCGAATCCGTCAACTTATTATGGAAAGAAAGTAACGCTGAAAAATCCGTCACGCAAAGGATACGCATTTGCAGGCTGGTATACGGATGCAAAATTTAAAAAGAAGATCACAAGTATCAGCAACAGCGCAAAATCCGATTACGTTTTGTATGCAAAGTGGACAAAAGTAAAAGTGGCGAAGGCTTCTCTTACGTCTGCAAAAAACAGCAAGAGTAAACAGATCTTACTGAAATATAAGAAAGTATCCGGCGCAAAAGGTTACGAGATTTCTTACAGTACGGATAAAAAATTCAAAAAGGCGGTCACAAAGAAAAATACGGCGAAGACATCCTATACCATAAGTAAACTGAAAAAAGGAAAGATATACTATGTGCGCATCCGGGCTTATAAAATGGATTCCACGGGCAAAAAAGTGTATGGAAAATATTCATCCATGAAAAAAGTTAAGGTCAGTAAATAGAAAAATTTAAAGTGTGTAACTGTCAGAAAATGACAGGGAAGACAGTGTCCGGATTGATATTCAGCCGGACACTGTCTTTCTTTAAAAATAGCAGCTTGTTTTGTTACTGTTCACTCGGCACCTGAACACTTTGCTGTTCAGGTGCGTATGAACGTGATGTGGGGGTGAGCAGCCCCTTTTGCGAAGCAAAACTTTACATGGGGCTGCGAAGTTACAGTCCGCAGGGTAACCTGTGAACAGTAACTTTGTTTTTGTACAACCTGCACAAGAAATTTCAAATTGGTTGCATACTAAGGATGACGTATGATAAAATAACTCAAAGCATATTTCTACGCTGCAGACATCTATCCGGTGCTATAATTACGAATCCGGCAATTCTGTCTGTATGACTATCAGGATGTATATATCCGTCTAAAATTCAAAAAAACATTTCAGAAATCTATGCTTTTTATCCACAAAAATGAAAAGCAGGAGATCTGGATGAGCCTCCTGCACACAGGAGGAACCGAATATGAAGAAGAGCACACAGGTATCAGAAAAGATACCGACAGCCAACCGTCAGTACAAAGACACTGTATTCCGCATGCTGTTCTCAGAGAAAGAGAATCTCTTATCCCTGTACAACGCAGTGACCGGAAGCCATTATCAGAATGCGGAAGCCCTTAAGATTGTCACGTTGGAAAACGCGATCTATATGGGAATGAAAAATGATCTGGCATTTATGTTAGAGACGAATATTTATCTCTATGAGCGTCAGTCGACGATCAATCCCAATATACCATTGCGGGATCTGATTTACATAGGAATCGAATACCAGCAGTTTGTGAACGATAAGTCACTATATTCGTCAAAGCTGCAGAAGATTTCGGCACCGAAGTTTATGGTGTTTTACAATGGAACCGATGACGTAGAAGACCGTATGGAACTGAAACTTTCATCAGCATATGAGCATCTGGCTGGAGAGCCGGATTTAGAGTTAAAAGTTCTGATGCTGAATGTGAACGAAGGACACAACAAAGAACTGATGGAACAGTGCCAGACATTGAAGGAATATGCCATTTATGTTGCGAGAGTCCGAAAATATGCATCAGAACTGAATCTGAATGATGCAGTTGAAAGGGCAATCACGGAATGCATCAAAGAAGGAATTTTAGTGGAATTTCTTCGGAAGAATCGCTCGGAGGTAAAGATGGTAAGTATATTAGAGTATGATAAAGAATGGGAAGAAAAGAAACTCCGAAAGGCAGAGTATGAAGCTGGTAAAAGTGATGGGATCGAGATTGGAAAAAGTGAAGGAATCAAAATCGGCAGAGAAGAAACTCTAGCAGAAATGATTTACAATATGAAGCAGCATGGTTATTCCATAGAGAAAATGGCAGATATAACAGGAAAATCTGTCAGACAAATAGAACAATATTTACAGTGTAACAGACAGTAAAGACATTATATAAGGCAAAAAGACGATTCTGACAAAAGGAATCGTCTTTTTGCTTGTAATCTGGAAAAGCTGTGATATAATACAAACAAAAGTTAGATAACACTAACAAAAGTAAGAAAAGACTTTAAAACCATTCAGAATAGATAAGGATATAAGAACAATTCTGTAATGGGAAAGGGGAACATATGTCAGAAGAAGAAAGAAAATTTTTGGAAATTGTTGATCTGAAAAAAGGGTTTGGAAGCGGGGAAACCCGACAGGAAGTACTTCGTGGAATGAATTTTTCCGTGGCAAAAGGAGAATTTTGTGTGCTGCTTGGACCATCCGGTTCCGGAAAGTCGACGCTTCTCAATATTATCGGTGGAATCGATAGTGCGGACTCCGGTTATATTTCCATCAACGGCGATAAGTTAGAAGAACTCGGAGAGAAGAAGCTGACACAGTACCGCAGAAAACATTTAGGTTATGTATTTCAGATGTATAACCTGATCGCAAATTTAAATGTCAAGGAAAATATTGAGGTTGGTGCATATTTATCAGACAGTCCGCTCGATATTGACGATCTGTTACATACGCTGGGACTTTATGAACACAGGCATAAACTGCCGAACCAGCTTTCCGGCGGCCAGCAGCAGAGGGTTTCCATCGGGCGAGCCATTGTGAAAAATCCGGATATCCTGCTTTGTGATGAGCCGACGGGTACTATATAAATAGTACAACACTATTCAAAAATAATACCCGTTATATTATAATCGTTGTCAATCCGGATTTCCTTAATAGCGGATCTCCACAACGTTCTTTTTTCTTCACGGGTTAAAGTGTTGTATAAATTTTTAAAATCAGACTGCAGTAACCGTTCCACAGCTTTAAAATTTGGCGGCTGTTCCATTTCTTTGTCGTTTGGCATCTGCTCCAGGGCGGAGGTATATATCTCGTAGTCTTTTCGATATTCTTCAATGTCGATCAGGTCATTTACATATAATTCTTTCAGTTTATTTAATTTGCGTTTTAAGACTGCTTTGTCCTTCGAGGAAGATGAACGTTTTCTTTTTGCAGCCTGTATTTCCCAGTCAAGTTTGACGCGGTCAAATTCTTCACCTAAATGGTCAAACAGCCATCGTTCTACATAATCTTCACGGATGGAATGATTATGCGTACATCGTCCGCGTAACAGACGCTGACCACAACGATAATAATAAATACCTTGAGAAAGGCAACCATTTAACTTGTGCCCGCATTCATCACAGGTGAGTATGGAAGTGAAGATATATATACGACCAGACGGAGCAGTGTGAACATTCTTTTTCAAAAGAGTCTGAACGCGGTCGAATTGTTCTCGATCAATGATCGCAGGACAAAAATTAGCGTTATACCTGTTAGAACGGTTATAAACACCGGTATACAGTTCTTCAATCAGCATCCGGTGAAAAGTTGCATAGCACCAGTTCACGCCGTATTTCTCACGGATATATTTTGTTGTGGCGCGCTGTGACGCGGAAGATTCAAAATAATTAAACGCATCCTGCACAATGGCTGCATCATCTGGGATGATCTCAAGCCGTTTCTCTTCATTTACGCGGAAGCCGTAGGGGCAGCTGCCAGATACCACGGTGCCATGTGCTATTTTACTGTCAAATACAACGTCTATCCTTTCCCCGTCTATATCTGCTTCGTTTTGCGCAATAGACAGCTTTACATTGATATAAAGACGACCGTTTGCGGTCGTGGTATCATATTCTTCATCCGTTGTTTTCCAGTCGCAATTGTGAGCCTGCAAGATTTCCATAACTTTGTAATAATCTGCAACAGACCGGAACCAGCGGTCGAGCCTGGCAAAGAGCAGGATATCTACTTCGTTACGTTTGACGGATTCCATCATACGCTGGAATTCTGTTCTTTTGTGCAGATTTTTGCGGGCTGTTTTAGCGGCATCTATATATGTGCCGGTGATGATCCAGCCGCGTTCTTTTGCATATGTTTCTAACCGTTCCTGCTGGGCTTCCAGTGAAAGTCCTTTGATTTTCTGTTCTTCTCCGGAAACGCGGATATATAATGCGACCCGGATCACTGCCGGACATAATTCTTTCTTTTTCATGTGATCACCTGCATATTTTAGTGCACCCCGGAAGTATTTTGATACAACCGGGGTGTCTTATTGTTTTATCGAAAAATTTTTGATCATTTCCAATGTACCAGTAGAAGTAAGACAAATGCCGTTGATATAATGAAAATGCACCCAGCTTTTCCACAAAGAAAGGTCGTGGGACATGAAAATAAAATACATATATCACAATAACCGCAAAATATATGCAATTTATTATAGATGTAGCAAAACCATGTATTATAATCTTAACTTTACCGGTACAATATTTGTAATTGTAAATAAATAAGCGGGATTGCTGGGTGTCTCGTTCAGGGATTACCCAACACCACGTTTGGCATCTTTTTCAACTGGTGGAAACAGTCTTTCCAATTCTTCCGGTGTATCCGGCACGCTGTCATATAAAGAAATGTCCGGTTCCGGATCTGCGACGGAATTATATTTTGAAATCATCCGCTCTAAAGCTTCCCAGTCTTTCACATCGAACAGTGCAAATGTTTTAAAAATGTTTTTGGCAAATTCATTTTCCCCATGCATGATCTGATCAATCATAGTACTGTATTCAGATTCGTTACTGGTAAACATATCACCGGTACCATTCAGTAGCCATTCTTCGCTGACGTTAAATTCACTGCATATCAGTTTGTATAAGGATAGTTTTTGCTCTGGTTTTTTTAGGCGGTTTAATTCGATGTTGTTAATTGTATCACGACTGACACCAAGACGATTTCCGAACGATTCCATACTTAATTTTAAATATTTTTTTCGAAGTTCTCGTATTCTCTCGTAAGTTTCCATTATATAAAGCACCTCCCTTCTGTGTATTGTGATTTTAATATACAATATAAAAATCTGTACGTCAACACAAAAAAATAAATAATTAAAAATATAAAAGTGTTGACATACAGAAAATAAAATGCTAATATCTGTTTATAAACAGAAAATGATTTGCAAAAAGTGTTGAAATGCATAAATGAAAGGAGAACTTTATGAGAGACGACAAGAAAAAGGAACTGATTACAAAATCAGCAGAAGAATTTTCAAAGTTGAATGAAGATAACAAAATGTTCATTTTAGGTTATATGTTCGGTATCCAGCAGGAGCGCCAGAGAGCGGATCGTAAACAGCCGCAGACAGCATAAGGAGGTGGCGTGGATGAAAGTGCAGGGGACATTTAATGCGCAGCGCTTTTTTGAAACGCTTGCGCGGATCATATCGCAGCGGGAAAACGTGACAGTCACTGTAAAAGTGACACCGCTTGAAAAAGAAGTAGAGCAGCATCCGGCACTGGAAAATGTCGGATAGATATGAGAGATATCAGAAAGCAGGTGAATAACATGGATCGGGACAATAAACGTGAGATTACAATCTCCATTCCGGAATCTATATATGAAGAATTACAGGGTGCGGCAAAACAATTATCCGGATGGGAACGTGAACAGCTCCAGGGAACAGAACGAGAGATATCCGATTCATGGGAACCGGAGGATGTGGTAACAGCGGCTGTGATCACATGGTTGTCGGAGAGGAGAGAGTGAAATGAAGCGTTTAGCTTGTTTAGTTTGCTTAACGGCAATATTGATAGTCGGTCTGATAATCGGAATATTAGGTCTTTGTTTGATAGCCAGTGTCGTCATTGGACATGTAGAAGATGTAGCGGTAGGAGCATTACTTATTGTTAATCTTGCATTGCTTGATTTGTGTCGTTCCTTATAGGTATGGGAGGATCTTCTTTATATGGAAAATAGTATTATATGTGTGGTAGTTGTAACCATTATAATTGTAATAATGGCACGCTTTCAGTTAGATGTAACGCCTATGTATCTTTTGTCAGAGCAAAATGCAGGACAGAAATACAAATACCGGATAATGTTTAAATTACAAAGCTGTAAAGATATCGAACTGTTTTTTTATTCAGATGCATTATATAAAAGTATATCGGCATTTTTTAC
>ENA-UERN01003649-UERN01003649.1-human-gut-metagenome-genome-assembly--contig:-NODE-3649-length-10489-cov-3.299654_pt1 | contig 10489 bp, 7 predicted proteins | sample MGYA00242950_ERZ507950 | MGnify/ENA primary metagenome ERZ507950 (study PRJEB26167, sample SAMN06115515) | human gut metagenome | host: Homo sapiens | place: China:Ningxia | collected 2014-11-26...
GGGAATCCGAGGAGCTGGGCTTCGTTCCTCCCTTTACTTTTGTACAGGTGGCTGAGGAAACAGGCGCTATCGTTGAGATAGGCACATGGATATTCGAGACCGCCTGCCGATATCTCAAGAAAATGAACGAGTACAACAAGGACATTATCATGTCCATAAACGTGTCCGCAGTTCAGCTCAAAAAGAGCGACTTCCTGGACAAGGTGGCAAGAACCATTGATGTGTTCGGCATCAATCCCGCAAATATCCAGGTAGAGCTTACCGAGACCTGTCTGGTTGATTTCATGGACGGCAACGACAAGGTGATCCAGAAGATCGCAGATATGGGCATTGCCATTGCACTTGATGATTTTGGAACAGGCTATTCTTCCTTCGGATATCTTAAAGATATGCCGATCAAGTGCCTGAAGGTCGATAAGTCCTTTGTTGATGAGATATGCAGCAAGCACAAGGATTATCAGATAACAGGCTCTATCATCGACATGGTAAAGCACCTTGGAATTGCAACTGTTGTAGAGGGCGTTGAGACTATCGAGCAGTACAATATCCTCAGCGAGATGAAGTGCGACTACATTCAGGGCTTCCTTATGAGCAAGCCACTTAATGCGGAGGACGCACTGGAGTTTGTAAAGCAGTACGATGAGCTTCACAAGCCCAGCAGGCAGTCACTGGAAGAAAACTCCAACAAGCTTGCGGCAGAGCGCATGGAACGTGAAAAGGGAAATGCCGACAGCTCCGCAAATGTATAAATTATGGAAAGCGTTCTCTTGAAAAAGGGGGCGCTTTTCTGTTTACAAATTAACACCAAATTATTACAAAACGCCTCGGACAGTTGAAATTCACACGAATATATGGTATTATATAGGTACAGGATAAACACACTATGATCCGTGACGAAAGGATGGTTATTATGAAATATACTTATAAGATCACCGCTTCACTGCTTGCAGCTCTTATGATGGCAGGAACCGCCGTTGCTGTTCCCGCTGCTGATTTCGGCTTCGGCACTTCGGTAAGCGCTGCATATAATACCTACGCTTATGCCACAAACATCAGCTACAAGCTCTACAACAGCTGCGTAAAGGCTACATGGAAGGCTGTTACACCCTGCACATACTATCTCATTCAGGTGTGCGATGAAAATGCCAACATAATCTCTACCAGCTACGCAAACGCAAGCGAAACTTCTATCGTAATTCCCTACACTCAGCTTCCTCTTAATGCCGATGTAAACGGCAGACTGCTTGATACCCGATACACTCTCAGCGTTATCGGAATTTACGGCAACGGCATCAACGAAGGCGACCTGGTTCCCTTTGTGGATTCCACAGCAATGTTCACCGTAAAGCCTGATATGAGCAGCTACGAAGCATACGGCAAGCCCGAAAATCTTACCGCTTCCTGCACTAATTCCTCTATTACCCTTAAGTGGACAAATCCCGTGGCTTCCTCCAACAAGGCTTATGTGGATACCTTCCGTGTAAGACTTACCGACAGCAGAGGAAACGTTGTGGCTCTCTCCGATACCACAAAGAACACTATAACTATCAACAAGCTGTTTTACAACAACACTTACACAGCTACCGTTACCAACACTACCTACTCGGCAGCTGCTTCCATAACCGTTAATGTAAAGGCTGCCGCAAATGCTGCCAATAACAATGACTCCAACTACGACACCATGAAGCCTGCAAACAAGCCCAACAAGCCAAGCTCCAAGCCATCTACCTCCACTTCCACCGACACCATTGCTTCTCAGGCAAAGCTTGCTGCGCCCAAGAACGTAAAGGCAAAGTCCGGAACCAACAAGATAATCCTTTCATGGAGCAAGGTCAAGGGTGCTGACGGCTACAGGATCTATATGTATGATGAAGCCAAGGGCAAGTATGTCCGTTACAAGACCGTTAAAGGCACAAAGTGCACCGTAACTGGCATCATCGGCGACAAGGACTACAAGTTCCGTGTTGCAGCAGTTGTCTATAACTCTTCCACAAGAAAGTATGACGCCGGCAAGGCAAGCTCTCCTGTTACCGCAAGATGCGCAAGCCAGGAAAAGGCGCCTACCATAAGATAACAAAATATCCGATAAATAATTCAGGGCTGTCGCAGAAATGCGGCAGCCCCGTTTTGTTAAGATATCATCAAAAAAATCTGTTTGCTTTGTTCTTTTCATGGTAGTAAAACATAAAGCGGAATTTATTATGGAGAGATCATGCCAAATGATAGAAACAAACGGAAAAAAGCTTTTCAGAGGTGAAGCTGCGCTGGCTCTTGCTGTGCTGATAAACAGCTTCGGCGTGGTGCTTATGCTGTATTCGGGAGCACTCATACTGAGCCTTATGATAATGCGAAAGAAGTTCGTCACCTCGTATCTGTTCAGCTTTGCGGTGGGCTTTGTGTTCAGCGAGCTGCTGGACGTTCATGAGCTGTGGATAAACGTTCTGCCATCTTCTCTTGCGTGGAGGATAGTATATTTCGTTATAAGCTACGTGCTTATCTGCATAGGAATAGCGCTGTCAAACCGCTGTCAGCTGCCCATTGTCCCTACGGACCTGTTCCCCAGAGAGCTGGCGGATATAACAAAAATAGCCTATCCCAAAATAAAGATAGGCTTTGATGTTACCTGCCTTTACCATTGGCAAGGGCATTGGCATAGCAGGGAATATTATCGACAAGCAGTTTTATTTCAAAAGCTTTATGTCAAAAAAGCAGCAAGCTTAACGGCGGCTGTGATGAATGCGAGAGATGTCAGCTCGCATATCTGCAAAAACCAGCCTTCAAGATCGCCTGTGATGCCACCGAAGCGCTTGTATGAAAAGCTGCGGTAATATGCAAATGACAGTATCCCACCCACAGCGGCGGATATTCCCACGGCAGGGGAGGCAAGCGCCATCAAAACGGCGGACAACACAGCCGTGCATGAAAGCACGGTAACAGTTATCTTTTTATGGGCAGGCAGGGAGAAATCCTGGAGCGTGCCCGTTTTTTTTGCGCATTTAAGGGTCACTGCCGCAAGCCCGCTGAAAGAGCGTGAGAGCACGAAAACCGGTGCTGCGCACAGCATGGCAGAGGTGTTCCTAAGCTCCGCAAAAAGTGCCGTCTGGATAAGCAGATATATTGCCAGATCTATCACCGCAAAGGCTCCCACACGGGAGTCTTTCATTATTTCAAGAGCTTTTTCCTTTTCGGCGCAGGAAGCCTTTGCGTCGCTTACGTCGCAGAAGCCGTCCAGATGAATGCCGCCTGTGATGGCTATGGGTATGACCGTGCAGCCGACTGCAAAAAGCATATCGCCTGCTCCAAGTACGTTACAAAGCCATTGCCAGCCCAGCATTACCGCCCCGATGACTGCACCTATCAGCGGGAAAAAGCACAAAGCATACCGCCTGTTTTCCTCTTTCCACTCAATGGGCGGCATGGGGATACGTGAGTACATGGCAAATGCCGATATAAGCGATCTCATTTTGCAGCTCCTTTCAGATACACAGGCACGCCGTAAACAGCCTCGATAACAACGTCTGCCGCCTGTGCTATTGCGGCATTCAGCAGACCCATTTGCCTGATGTATTCCATGGTGTCATCAGGGTACTCGATGCCGTCATCGCCCACCTGATTTGTAACGATTATAAAGCGGTCGGCACGACCTGAAAGCTTTGATATTCCTGTTATTATCTTCTGCGCAGGGGATCTCTCGCCCTTTGAGAACATCTCGTTTGCCATAAGATTGCAGGCACATTCAAGAAGCACGGCACAGCCGTCGGGCAGGTCTATATCCTGAATGTCCGTGTATTTTTCCACAGTCTCAAAGCCCTTGCCGCTCCGCATTATGCGGTGTCGGCTGATGGCAGTGTGAGCTTCCTCGCCGAAAGGCTCCATTGTGGCTATGTATATCTTTCTTCCGCAGAAGTCGGAAAGAATATCCTCGGCAATGGAGGATTTTCCGCATTTGCAGCCGCCTGTTATAAGTGTAAGCATTACAGCTCCTTGTACTGCTCTATTGAGAGCGCTTCAAAAAGATGAGATGAGTTATATACAGCCATTGCTGCGTTGATAAGCGGCAGCAGCAGAACACCGCCTGTGCCCTCACCCAGATGAAGCCCTGCGCATATGGGTGCTTTAAGCCCGATATATTCCAGAAGCATTGCCGCTGCAGGCTCGGAAGAGGTGTGGGAGCAGAGCATATACTCCCGTGACAGCTTGTTGAATTTTATTGCCAGAGCTGCAGCAGCGGCGGATATCATTCCGTCCGCAACGATGGGAACATGATAATATGCGCCCCCAAGGAAAAGACCCGTCATTGCGCCAATGTCATAGCCCCCAATCTTTGAAAGGATATCAATGGCATTGTCAGGGTCAGGACGGTTTATATCCAAAGCACGCTTTACGGTGGATATTTTCCGTTCAAGCCCCTTGCTGTCAAGACCTGCGCCCTTTCCCGTAACGACCTCGGGCAGGGCGTTTGTTATCACTGAGGTGACGGCGGCGGCGGGGGTGGTGTTTCCTATGCCCATTTCGCCCGTGACTATTATTTTGTAGCCCTTTTCTTTAAGGTCACGCACTGCGTCCATTCCCACGGAAAGAGCTGCCTGCGCCTGAGAATAAGTCATTGCGGCGCCCTTTGCAATGTTTTCCGAGCCGTATGATATCTTGCGGCGGATAAGCCCATTAGCTTCCACATCACGGTTCATGCCCACGTCATAGGCGAACACATCTGCATTGCAGGAGCGGGCCATAAGATTTATGTTGGAGCTGCCCTCTGCAACGGACTTTGCAACTATGGCAGTAACGCTGCTGTCGCTCTGGGTCACGCCCTCCTCAACAACACCGTGGTCGGCGCACATCACCGCTACGCAGCGCTTGTCGAGAGAAAAGCTTTCGCTGCCTGTTATGCCCGCAATTTTTATGATGATATCCTCCAGCTGACCCAGACTGTGCAGGGGCTTTGCAACGCTGTTCCATTTATCCTGCGCACGCTTCATCGCAGCGCTGTCAGGCGGAGTTATGGCTTTTATCCTTTCCATAGGGAGATCCTTTCGAGGTTTGATATACAGGGGGTACGAGAAGCATATGTGCTTATAAAAAATCCGCAGGTACGGACAAAGTATCAAAGTTTGTCTGCATAGAATTAAGGGCTGTCACAGTATGATACTGCAGCAGCCCCGTTTTGATTATCAGAAAAGTCCGCTTATCTTTCCGTTGTTGTCGCAGTCGATCTTCATTGCGGCGGGTGCCTTGGGCAGACCGGGCATTATCATGATATCGCCTGTGAGAGCGACTACAAAGCCTGCGCCTGCGGAAAGCTTCACATCTCTTACGGTAATGGTGAAGTTCTCGGGCTTGCCAAGCTTTGTGGGGTCATCGGAAAGGCTGTACTGTGTCTTTGCCACGCAGATAGGAGTATCGGTGAAGCCCAGACGCTCTATTTCGGCGATAGCCTTGTTTGCCTGAGTGGTGTAGTTTACGCCGTCGGCACGGTAAATTTCCTTTGCGATAATTTCTATCTTTTCCCTGATAGGAAGCTTTTCATCATAAAGGAACCTGAAATCAGCCTTGTTGTTTTCAATGGTGCGGCAAACCTTTTCGGCAAGGTCTGTTCCGCCCTCGCCGCCCTTTGCAAATATCTCTGCAAGGGAGACTTCAACGCCCAGCTCATGGCAGAACTTTTCAACTACTGCAATTTCAGCGTCGGTGTCGGTTCCGAAGCGGTTGATAGCAACGACAACGGGGATACCGAACTTCTTCATATTTTCAATGTGGGTGAGCAGGTTAACGATGCCCTTTTCAAGAGCTTCAACATTTTCCTCTGCAAGCTCTGCCTTAGGCACGCCGCCGTTGTACTTGAGGGCACGGATAGTTGCAACGATAACAGCGCAGTCGGGGGAGATGCCGCCGAAACGGCACTTGATGTCGCAGAACTTTTCAGCGCCAAGGTCAGCGCCGAAGCCTGCCTCGGTGATGCAGTAATCGCCAAGCTTAAGAGCAAGCTTTGTTGCTCTTACGGAGTTGCAGCCGTGGGCAATGTTTGCGAAAGGACCGCCGTGCATAAGTACGGGGTTATTTTCAAGGGTCTGAACCATATTGGGCTTGAGAGCGTCCTTTAACAGAGCGGTCATAGAGCCCTCAGCGCCGATATCCCTTGCATAAACAGGCTCGCCGCTGTAGTTATAGGCAACGAGAATGCTGCCCAGTCTCTTTTTAAGGTCTGCAAGGTCGGTAGCAAGGCAGAGAATAGCCATTACTTCGCTGGCAACGGTAATTCTGAAGCTGTCCTGACGGGGAATGCCGTTTACCTTGCCACCCAGACCAACGATTATGTTTCTCAGGGCACGGTCGTTCATATCCATGCAGCGGTCAATCATTATTCTGCGCTGGTCGATGCCCAGAGCGTTGCCCTGCTGCATATGGTTATCGAGCAGTGCGCAGAGAAGATTGTTTGCAGATGTGATGGCGTGCATATCGCCTGTGAAGTGCAGGTTGATGTCCTCCATGGGAACTACCTGAGCATATCCGCCGCCTGCTGCGCCGCCCTTTATTCCGAACACGGGGCCGAGAGATGGCTCACGGAGGGCAAGAACAGCCTTCTTGCCGATTTTTGCCATAGCCTCGGTAAGACCTACGGAAATGGTGGTCTTGCCCTCGCCTGCGGGGGTGGGGTTGATGGCGGTAACGAGTATCAGCTTGCCATCGGGCTTATTTGCAGTCTCAGCAAAAAGCTTTTCGGAAAGCTTTGCCTTGTAGTGACCGTAAGGCTCTATATCGTCCTCAGAAATACCGAGTGAAGCCGCTACCTCGGTAATTTTTTTCATATTCGCCTGCTGTGCTATCTCAATATCAGAAAGCATGGTGTATCCTCCCTATATCATTCTTGGGTTTTCCAAATATACCGATAACTCCAAATCGGTATGACTCATATAAAATAGTATATCATAATAATTCGCTTTTGGAAACCGTAATTGATAAATAATATTTGAATTTCCTGTTTTTCTATTGCTGTGACCATAATAAACGTTTGAAAATTTTGTGATTTTGTGCAGTATGCAGAAAATTTTTTGTTCAAAATACTGACCAAAATTGTCATTGTATTTTGCAAAACAAAGCATTATAATATAAAAATTGCCGAGAAGATATCGGCTCTATAATGAAAGGACGTGCTTATATGGCTTCTGTTACTCGTGACCTTACAGAGGGCAAACCTATGAAGCTTATCTTAAGCTTTGGAATACCTCTGCTGTTCGGTTTTCTCTTCCAGCAGTTTTACAATGTGGCTGACACCGCAATAGTCGGCAGATTTCTGGGTGGTGACGCTCTTGCCGCCGTGGGAAGCACCGGTTCGGTGAATTTCCTTGTCATAGGCTTTGTAATGGGCATATGCAACGGCTTCGGAATACCCGTTTCCCAGATGTTCGGGGCAGGGGACTATAAGCAACTCAGAAAATATGTCTCAGGCTCGCTCTGGCTGTGCATTATATTCGGTGCGATAATCACCGCAGCAACTGTCATCTTCTGCACACAGATACTTGAAATGACCAGTACCCCCGAGGATATCTTTGAGCGTGCATACATTTATATCCTGACTATATTTGCAGGCATCCCCGCATATTTCCTCTACAATATGACCGCTGCCATACTCCGTTCCCTGGGCGACAGCCGTACACCTGTTGTTTGGCTGGTTATCGCCTCCATAATCAACATCATTCTCGATATCGTGTTCATCGTTGCATTTAAGTGGGACGTTTTCGGCGCTGCCATTGCAACAGTCATCGCACAGTTTGTGTCGGGCTTCGGCTGCCTTTTCAAGGTCTGCAGAGACTTCCCCGTGCTGAAAATGGATAAGGACGACTGGAAGCCCTCGGGCAAAAACATAGGAATGCTCCTTGCAATGGGACTTCCCATGGGTCTCCAGTATTCCATCACTGCCATCGGAAGCGTTGTGCTCCAGACAGCCGTAAATCAGCTGGGAACCATGTACGTTACCGCAGTTACCGCCGCAAACAAGCTCTCCATGTTCTTCTGCTGCCCCTTTGACGCAATGGGAAGCACCATGGCTACATATGCGGGTCAGAACGTGGGCGCAAGAAAGTGGGACAGGCTCAACAAGGGCATGGGCTCATGCGTTCTGCTGGGACTTATCTACTCAGTGGCAAGCTTCCTGTTCCTGCTGCTCACAGGCGACTATCTGGCAATGATATTCCTTGATGAAAAGAGCGCACATCTTATCCCGCTGGTAAAGCAGTTCCTGCTCATACTGGCATCGTTCTATTTCCCTCTTGCGCTGGTAAATATCGTCCGCTTCACCATTCAGGGAATGGGATTTTCTCCCACAGCCACCTTTGCAGGCGTGCTTGAAATGGTTGGAAGAGGAACCATTGCATATTTTGTTGGCATTTTCGGATTTGACGCAGCCTGCTTTGCATCTCCCGCAGCGTGGATACTGGCTGACAGCTTCCTTATCCCCGCATATTTTCTCTGCCGCAGGCGGCTCCTTAAAAAGTACGGAGCGGAAACGCCACAGGTTCAACAGGCATAACAACACCCCGTATCTGATTCGGATACGGGGTGTTTTATTTTCATGTCGCCCTCCGGACTCCCGCAAGCCTTTCGGGAAAAAGGCTTGACCTAATACTAATCTTCAATCAACCTACAGACAAATCCTCGGCTGAAATAAGCCCATTCTTCGTCAAGCTCCCTTGCCGGGCGGCAAGCCCGCCTGCGGTCGCTTTCCTTGACTGGTCTTATTTCATCTGTCGGCTTTGCCTATAGAACGATTGAAGATTAGTATAAACCCTTTACCTTGCTCTTATTTGTGCAGGCATTTTCATTTGTCCGTTGTCTGTTGTCCGTTGCCCGCTTTTGGGCAAATAAAAATCACCCCGCATTTCTGCGGGGTGAAAATATTATCAGCTGTTTTTCGGTATTAGTACATACCGCCCATGCCGCCCATTCCTGCGCCTGCGGGAGCAGCGGGGGTCTCTTCCTTGATATCAGCAACGAGAGACTCGGTTGTGAGTACCATTGCTGCTACGGAAGCTGCATTCTGGAGTGCGGAACGTGTTACCTTGGTAGGATCAACGATACCTGCGGGGATCATATCAACATAAGTCTCATTGTAAGCATCAAAGCCGTAGCCGACCTTTCTGGAACGAATGATCTTGTCGATGATAACGGAGCCTTCAAGACCTGCGTTCTTAGCGATCTGACGAACAGGCTCTTCAAGTGCCTTGAGTACGATCTGAGCACCTGTCTTTTCATCACCCTGGAGAGAAGAAGTGAGCTTGGAAACTGCGGGCATTGCGTTGATAAGCGCTGTTCCGCCGCCTGCTACGATACCCTCTTCAACTGCTGCCTTGGTAGCTGCAAGAGCGTCCTCGATACGGAGCTTCTTTTCCTTCATCTCGACCTCGGTAGCTGCGCCGACCTTGATAACTGCTACGCCGCCGGAGAGCTTTGCAAGTCTTTCCTGGAGCTTTTCCTTATCAAATTCGGAAGTAGTGCCCTCGATCTGAGCCTTGATCTGGTTAATTCTGTCCTTGATATCGTCCTTGTTGCCCTGACCGTCAACGATGATGGTGTTTTCCTTGGTGATCTTTACCTGCTTAGCACGGCCGAGCTGTGCTACCTGAGTATCCTTAAGCTCAAGACCGATCTCCTCGGAGATTACCTGACCGCCGGTAAGGATTGCGATATCCTGGAGCATTTCCTTTCTTCTGTCGCCGAAGCCGGGAGCCTTTACTGCAACGCAGGTGAATGTGCCTCTGAGCTTATTGACGATAAGTGTGGAGAGAGCCTCGCCCTCGATATCCTCAGCGATGATAACGAGCTTCTTGCCGCTCTGAACGATCTGCTCGAGGAGGGGAAGAATTTCCTGGATAGAAGAGATCTTCTTATCTGTGATAAGAATGTATGCGTCGTCGATAACTGCTTCCATCTTATCGGTATCTGTTACCATGTAAGGAGTGATATAGCCTCTGTCGAACTGCATACCTTCAACAACGTCGGAGTATGTCTCGGCAGTCTTGGATTCTTCAATGGTGATAACGCCGTCGGAAGTAACCTTCTCCATAGCCTCAGCAATGAGCTTGCCAACTTCCTCATCAGCGGAAGAAACGGTAGCAACTCTTGCGATATCAGCGGAGCCTTCAACCTCCTTGGAGTTTGCCTTGATAGCATCAACAGCAGCTGCAACAGCCTTGCTCATGCCCTTCTTTACTACCATGGGGTTAGCGCCTGCTGCGATGTTCTTCATACCCTCTCTGATAAGAGCCTGAGCAAGAAGAGTAGCGGTTGTGGTACCGTCGCCTGCTGCATCATTGGTCTTGGTAGCAACTTCCTTAACGAGCTGTGCGCCCATGTTCTCGAAAGCGTTGTCAAGCTCGATCTCCTTGGCGATTGTAACACCGTCGTTTGTGATAAGGGGAGCGCCGAACTTTCTGTCCAGAACTACGTTTCTGCCCTTAGGGCCGAGTGTGATCTTAACTGTATCGGCAAGCTT
>ENA-UERN01003655-UERN01003655.1-human-gut-metagenome-genome-assembly--contig:-NODE-3655-length-10463-cov-7.120836_pt1 | contig 10463 bp, 8 predicted proteins | sample MGYA00242950_ERZ507950 | MGnify/ENA primary metagenome ERZ507950 (study PRJEB26167, sample SAMN06115515) | human gut metagenome | host: Homo sapiens | place: China:Ningxia | collected 2014-11-26...
GAAAACACCTATGACGGAGTCATCCGCGAAAAAGGTGGTGTCTTTCAGTCCTCCAAGCGAAAAGGAGACGGCGTCGGACTTCAGTCCATCCGTCACATCGCAGAAAAATCCGGCGGGGTGAGTACGGTTACCTATCAGGACGGCGTATTCCGCGCAAGGGTCATGCTCCGGGGATAAAGGCGGAGAGAGGGAACGCCGGACGCCGCAAACAGAGTTGGACTCTGGGAGATATCGGAGCAAGCACAGTCCGCTCAGCGGGCGGTGTCGGTCTGCGCAGCCCAGCGGGGCCGCGACGCCTCGGAACAGCGACGCGCATAAGCGCATCGCTGTCCCGCAGGCTCTCTGCATTCTTCAAGAGCACACCCGGCCAAGACCCAAAAGCGGCAAAGTTTGCCGTTCTGACATCTGGCCACGCAGGGTTTCCGAAACGTGTGGAACGCTCCGAGGGTAGTAATAGCGCCCCCGTCCGAAACGCCCCGTGTTTCGCCGTGTGAGCCCTTGTGTGCGATCCTTTGAGCAAAGCCGAATGTGTACGCACTTTTGCTCGTGAAAGCAAACGTGGGCCATTTGTGCGAGAAGTTGAAAAACGTAATGAAAGAAGGCCTGAGATAAAACTGTTGCTGATAGTGAGGGGTCACAGAGAACCGGGAAATGTATGTATATAAAAGCGTGGCGGAATAAAAGAGATTTCACTGGCGGCACAAAGCCACGCTGTGACCGAGGGAGGGAAGGCCCCTGTTTCGGCGTGTGAGCTGCTGTGTGCGATTTTTCTCCGAAAGGCGAGTGTGTACCCGCTTTCACCCGTGAAAGCGAACGTGGGCCGTTTGTGCGCGAGGCTGAAAAATGCGATGAAAAGCGGTTTGGAACAGCGTTGTGGCGGTAACTTTTTGGCGATATTTGCGGGAACGGTTTTGAGCGAAAAATCGAACTTTACAGGAAGGTTTTTCGAGCGGTGAAGGCCGTTCGATTTTAGCACAAGATAAAGAGAGGTGCCCGTAATTGGGCACCTCTCAGCCACAAAGCCCCGCAGTGCGGGGCTTTCCGGGGTTTTGAAACCGCAGTCTAAGGTGCACCTTGGCGGGAGCTTTCGCGGTCGTGGGTGAACGTGAGGGGCATCAGACCCCAGCAACAGCAGACTTTTCGAGGTGACCGTTCCGCAGTCAAACATCAAAACCGCCGTTTTCAACCACTCGAAAAAGTGATTTCAAGTAAGAGCAATTTTCGGCGCAGATCGCGCATATTTTGAGCCGCTGTAGTCAATAAAAAAAGACTTTCAACTGTCCAAAAATCGCACCGCTGTAACAAAAGAAGAACGCCTCCGGCAGCGCAAAAATTGCGCCGCAATAGTCAAAGATAAGGCGGCGCGGCTCCGAGGTGCAAATGATAACTTTCTGATAACAGTTCGACTTTCGGGTAGCTTTGTTCCCTTGGTTACGGTATTGTTCGTTGCGAAAGGGGCTGATACCATGCCGAAAAGACGAGCAAACGGCGAGGGGAACATCCGCAAGCGAAAGGACGGACGCTGGGAAGGACGCTACACCGTTGGTCACGATCCGGAAACCGGAAAGGCCATCATCAAGAATGTTCTCGGCAAGACGCAGGCTGAGGTAAAGGAGAAGTTGAAGAAAGCCATTGAGGAAAACGTGGGCATCGACTACGGACGAGCCAAAACCTACACGGTGGGGAGTTGGCTGGAGGTCTGGATGGAGAACTACGTAAAAGTTAAACTCAGACCGTCCACGTTCAAGACCAGCCAAGGTTTTCTGAAAAACCACATCAAGCCGCAGATCGGCAGCGTTCCACTGGCAGAATTGACTTCTCTGGACTTGCAGCGCTTCTACAAACATCTACTGGACGGCGGGCGGGTAGACCGTATTGAGGCCAAGAAAAAGCCGAAAGGTCTGGCGCCCAAAACAGTGCGCAACATCCACCAGATGATCGGCTCGGCGTACAATCTCGCCATCGAGCAGAAGTTGGTAACCCGCAATCCGACACAGGGCTGCGCCTTGCCAAAGGTGGAACACAAAGAGATGAAAACCCTGACCGCCGACCAGCTCAGCGCCTTCTTCCAGGAGGCCAGGGACAGCGGCGTGTACGAGCTCTACTACCTCGACCTCGCCACGGGCCTACGGCGGGGCGAACTGCTGGGGCTGAAGTGGACGGACGTCGACCTCGACCGTGGTGTGCTGAAAATCCAACGGGCAATTTCACGGCAGAATGGCAAAGTGGTGGAAGCCCCGCTGAAAACGAAAAACGCCTACCGCACGCTGCCGCTGTCGGCAGACGCGATAAGCGTACTGAAAATGCAGAAATGTAAAGTCGGAAACAGCGAATGGGTATTCCCATCGCCAAGCGGAGGCCCTATGTCGCCGGACAGCGTGCTGCATATGCTGCAGAGAGTGCTGAAACGGGCGGGGCTGCCCCGCATCCGCTTTCACGACCTCCGCCACACCTTCGCAACCATGGCGCTCCAGAACGGCGTGGACGTGAAAACCGTCAGCAGTATGCTCGGGCACTACTCCGCGGGCTTCACGCTGGACACCTACGCCCACGTCACCACTGACGCCCAGATAAAAGCGGCGCAAACAATGGGCAATATCCTATCCCGTGCCGTCTGATGCTTTCCGCTACCCGCTCCCGTTGGGGTCAGCGTTTGGGTCAGAAAAAAGCGGTATCTGAAAATGGTAACTTATGAAAAGCAAAAGTCCTCGAAATCAGACGATTTCAAGGACTTTTAGAAAGACTGCCCAAAATGGATGAAAATTACTATTCCTTTTTTGACGCCTTTGTGATATTATAATCACAGTTAGTTTTTTATCGCAATTTCTTCGCCTTCGGCCGGGGCAGCTTCGCTATTGAGCAGCGCGTCCATCAGCATTCCCAGCAGAATGATTACAAATCCGATCAGAACCGTCGGCTGCGGGTATTCCTTTAAGAACAGAGCCACCCAGACCGGCCCGAGGATCATCTCCCACAGCGCAATGACCGAGGCCTTTTGCGCCGAGACCTTCTGGATGCCGTAATTATAGAAGGCATAGCCCGCGCCGTTCTGCACCACGCCCAGCACCAGCATGATGACCCAGTCCAGCCCGGTCATGACGCTCATCTTGCCCACGGTGCCCGGCACAAAGAGAAAGATGGCTGCGCCTGCAAACAGATTTCCCACGGCGCTGAGACCAACGGGGTTTTTCCCCGCCACTTTTTTTGAGCTGATCGTCATCAGGGCGAAGAACACGCCTTCGGTCAGGGCAATCAGATTTCCCTTCTGGCTTGCGGCGTCCGAGCCGGAGCACATAAAGAATACCACGCCGATGAAGATCACCAGCACCGGCAGGAAGCTCTTGAACCGGAAGCGGTGGGTGCGCAGCAGGCCAACAAGGAAGAGCCAGATGGTTGCCGTGTACTGCATCCCGATGGCTACCGGAGCCGAGGTTGCGCCCAGAGCCAGAATGATGCTCATGCAAAGGCCTGTGTAGGAAACGACATAAACCAGCGTCCATCCATTCCACGAAAGCTGCTTTGGCCGGATCGTCGCCGCCAGCGCAATGCCAGCGATGACGGAGCGCAGCGCGCAGATGAGAACGGGGTCCAGCGATAGATATTTGACCAGTGGAGAGTTAAGGCTCCAGAAGGCGGCGCCGAGAAAGACAAGGAAGCCGCCGGAGAGTGTGATCTTTTTCATAGTATCATCCTTTCCGATAAAACGATCAATCATAGTCAAGATTAGATTATAATCGTGATTATATTGAGATATATTTCTCCTGTCAACCTTATTTTTGAAATTTTCAGATGAAAGGACGGGTAATCCGATGGATTTGGAAAACAAAGCACTGGATTATGACCTGACGCTGAAGCGAAAGCGGATCATGATTTACTTCATTGAGGCAACGGAAAAACTGCTCCGCCGGGATGGAATCGAGAATTTGACCATTCGCGGAATTGCGACGGAGGCGGGCTACAACAGCGCAACGATTTATAATTACTTCAACGACCTGGATCAGCTGATCATGTTTGGTTCGCTGTGCTACCTGCGGGACTATGTTGCCGAGCTGGAGGCCAAGCTGAAGCCGGATATGCGGGCGATCGAACAGTATCGCACCGTTTACCACTGCTTCAATAAGCACGCGCTGGACGATCCTGAAATCTACCACCATATCTTTTTTGGAAAGTATCGGGACCAGCTGTCCTCCGTTCTGGATCTCTATTACCATGTGCTCTTTCCCAACGAGCTGGATCACCTGAGCAAGGAAATGCAGAATATGCTGGTGCAGGGGAGCATGACCGAGCGAGACAAGGCGATGATAGAGCGCATGGTGGAGGAGAAGGATCTCCGGGCGGATAAAGCGCAGATCACATCCGATCTGGTCGTTGCGCTTCACCAGAACTTCCTGTATGAAGCCTCTTTGAAGCGTCAGGGCTACGACCGCGCGGCGCACGAGGAAGAGTTCAACAGGGAATTTGAATACCTATTGGCGGCGGGACGCTGAACCAAGGGGAAATATATCGACAAAAAACGTGGGGAACTGCACAAAGGTTCCCCGCGTTTTTTGTTTATTTTACAGAATGGGGCAATATAAAATAAAAAACAGTTGACTTTTCGCCAAACAGAAAACATAATCATGATTACAATATAATCCGGATGACGACAGGAACGACTACAAATAGGAGACGTTGCTATGAATGCAGAACAGGAGCGTCTGTTGCAAGAACCGGTATTCCGCCATTTTCACACCTTGTGTCAGATTCCGCACCCCAGCTTCCGCGAGGAACAGATCAGCCGGTATCTGTTCGACTGGGCCTGCGAGCGCGGGCTTGAAGCCCATCGGGATGCGCACAGGAACGTGCTGATCAGAAAGCCCGCCGCCGCGGAGTACGAAAATGCTCCCGGCGTGATGCTTCAGGCGCACATGGACATGGTCTGTGAAAAAGCGTCGGGCGCAGCGCACGACTTTGAGACCGATCCCATCCGGTGGCAGATCGAAGGCGACCGGATCAATACCAACGGCCGCACAACACTGGGCGCGGACGATGGAATCGGCGTGGCGCTCGCGCTGTCCGTTCTGGAGGACGACAGCCTGCCGCATCCTGCGCTGGAGGTCCTGTTCACCACCGCCGAGGAGGAAGATTTCTCCGGCGCCGCCGGTTTTGATACCGCTGCGATGCGCAGCAAGTACCTGATCAATCTGGACCACTGCTGCGACCGGGAGTTCCTCTGCGGAAGCTGCGGCGGTCAGGCGGCGGAGCTGAAAGTGCCCGTGGAGAGCGGAGCGGTTCCAGAGGGCTGGATCGCCTGTACGCTGACGGTCTCCGGCCTTCTGGGAGGCCATTCCGGCGAAGATATCCACCGGGGGCACGGAAACGCCATCTCCCTGCTGGTTCGCCTCTTCCTTGCGCTTGAAGAGCAGGGCATCCCCTTTCAGCTTGGCCCGGTCGCGGGCGGCAGCTTCCGCCTTGCGATCCCGCGCGATGCGTCTGCGGTCGTTTGTTTTCCTGCCGGAGCGCAGGAGAAGCTCCGCTCGGCCGTCGAGCAGCTTAAAGATGCGTTTGCCATGGAGCTGTCGGCCTCCGGCGCGCAGCTGACAGTGTCGCTTGCTTCCGCCGAGCGGCCGGCGTGGTGCGCCGCGCCTGACGCGCTGCTCACAGCCGCGCTTTTGTCCCCGGACGGGATCTATCAGATGAACGAAACGCTGACGGGTCTTGTGGATACCTCCGACAATATGGGGGAGCTTTTCCTCACCGAAGAGGGGCTGCGGATCGTCTATGAGATCCGCTCCGCCCGCCCCAGCCTCGGCAATTACCTATACCAGCGGCTTTGCCGGCTGGCTAAGATGCTGGGCGGAAAATGCACGACGGATCGGTTCTATCCTTCCTGGCCTTTCCAGCCGGAGTCCCGGCTCAGGTCGATTGCGAGCGAAGCCTATCGCGAGCTGTTCGGCTGCGATGCGCAATATCTCACGGTCCATGCAGGGCTGGAGGTCGGCTTCTTTTCAGAGAAGAAGCCGGAGCTGGACGCCATCTCCATCGGCCCGGACTGCTGGAACTTTCATTCCCCTTCGGAGGAGATGAGCATTTCCTCCGTCCGCAGGGTCTACCGGCTTCTGTGCAATATTCTGGCGCGCTGCCGGTGAGCGGAAGAAGCATATCACAAATTTCTGTAATTTCTGGAAATCAGATGTAAGTAAGGAGTGGAAATATGGCACAAGAGCATGCAGACATCATTTATAGCGGCGGAACCATTTTGCCGCTGACCGGCTGCGATGCAACGCTTGAGGCGGTCGCGGTCAAGGACGGTGTGATACTGGCCTGCGGAAGCCGGGCGGATGTAGAGAAGCTGGCAGGGCCGGACACCGAGCGAGTGGATTTGGCGGGGAGCACGATGCTTCCGGGCTTTTATGACGCCCACAGCCATTTCGTCGAGGTCGGCACGGGGCGACTGATCTACAGCAATGTGAATTGCCCGCCCTACGGGCCGGTGGAGCGGATTCAGGATGTTCTGGATATCCTGCGGGAAAAGGCGGAAAGAACTCCGAAGGGGAAGTCCGTAATCGGCGCGGGGTATGACCAGAATATCATTGCAGAGCACCGCCACCTGACGCGCGTGGATCTGGATCAGGTCTCGACGGAGCATCCTGTGATCTGCGATCATGTTACGTCCCATTTCATGTATGTCAACTCGATGGCGCTGCGCATCGCGGGGATCGATCGGAACACGCCCGACCCGCAGGGCGGCGTGATCCGCCGGGACGAGCAGGGAGAGCCCACCGGCGTTCTGGAAGAGACCGCAGTCGATCTCATCTGGTACAAGGATGAGCTGGGCTTTCTCGGCACGAGAGATGAAAAGATCCGCGGGCTGAAGGAAGCCACGGATTACTATGCCGCCAGAGGCTATACCACGGCCAATCAGGGCCTTGTGGGCGACGCGGAGATCATGCAGGAGGGCGAAAAGCAGGGGTATCTCGGCATTCGCTGCACGCTGTGGAGCGCGCCGGAGCCGGCGGCGAAATACGCAAAAGAGAATGTGAAGTCCGAGGGAAACATGTTCTTTATGACCGGCGGAAAGGAATTTCAGGACGGCTCGATCGGCTGCGGCACCGCCTATCTGACGAAGCCCTACTACACAAAGCTGCCAGACCGTTCCGCGGATTACTGCGGCAGCCCCGTGTGGAGCCGGGAGGAGCTGACGGAGCTGGTGAAAAAGGTGCACAATGCGGGCGCGCAGATGCACATCCACTGCAATGGCGACGCGGCGATCGACGATGTGCTCTATGCTTACGAGCAGGCGCAGCTTGAAAATCCGTGTCCGGACCCCCGCCATGTCGTTGTTCATGCGCAGATGAGCCGCATGGACCAGCTGGAAAAAATGAAGGAGCTGGGGGTCACGCCCACATTCTATGTGCCGACGCTCTACCCCAACGGAGATATCTTTGAATCGACCTACCTTGGCCCTGAGCGCTGCGAGCATGTGGACCCGATCAAGACGGCAATGGACATGGGACTGCATCCGACGGTGCATACCGACTGCCCGGTCATGCCGCCGGACCCGCTGACCTCCATCTGGACGGCGGTGACGCGCAAAGCGAAAAGCGGCGCTGTGATCGGACAGACAGAGCGCTTGAGCGTATATGAGGCGCTGCTGGCAAGCACCATCAATGCGGCATATCAGAGCAAGCAGGAAGATCTGGTGGGAACCATTGAACCGGGGAAGTGGGCGGACTTTGTGGTCTTAGACCGCAATCCGCTTCAGGTAGACGCAGACGACATCCCGAATTTGAAGATCCTTAAAACCATAGTAGGAGGTCGATGCGTGTATCAGGCTTAACCCTATGCAACAGAGAAAACAGAAACAGAAAACAGAACTATTGAGGTGTGTATTATGAAGAACGAACTTCGCAAGGCGAAAAAGCCTTTTGAACTGCCGCACGGCTACATCATCCTGCTGTGCGTTATGCTGCTGGTGGCGGCGCTGACGTGGATCATCCCCGCCGGTGAGTACGACATCGTGCAAAATCCGGAGTCCGGAATTGAGGAAATCGACCCTTCCAGCTTCCATTTTGTGGAAAGAGATGACCCTGTTACCTTCTTTGGCTTCTTTACGGCGATCAACGCAGGTATCGTAAAGGCCATGGGCATCGGCTCGCTCATCCTGGTCATGACGGGCGCGCTGGCCGTTCTGGACAGCACGGATGCGCTGACTGCGGGCGTGCATCGGGTCATTGCGCATTCAAAGGGAAAAGAATTCCTGATCGTTGCAAGCTTTTTCCTGCTGTTCCTGATCTGCGGCGTTGTGGGCATGGCTGAGAACATGATGCCGTTTATCCCAATCGTTATTACGCTGGTCATGGGTCTGGGCTATGACCGTATGCTCGGCTTTGCAGTTGTCGTTGCCGGCCTTGAGATTGGCTGGACCGCCGGTATTGTCAATATCTATACCACCGGCTTCTCCCAGCAGATGATCGGCCTGCCCATCTTCTCCGGCCTGGGCTACCGCACGATCGCCACGGTGGTGTTCTTCCTGATCGGCGTGACGTATTTCTGGTTTTACTGCAAGAAGATCAAGGCCGACCCCTCCAAGAGCTGCTGCGCAGAGGAATATATGAACCAGCGCGTGGGCCAGAATCAGGTCGAGATGGAGGAGATCCCCCTCACGCTGAAAATGAAGCTCGGCCTGCTGATCTTCGCTGTGGCGCTGATCGTCCAGACCTACGGCTGCGTAAAGCTCGAGTGGTCCTTCAACCAGATGTCCGCCGTGTTCATCATCTCCACCATTGTGACGGTCCTTGTGTGCGGCATCAATCCCAGCAAGGCCTGCCGTATCTTCACCACCGGCGCAGCTGACCTGCTGAGCGTGGTGTTCATGATGGGATTTGCCCAGGCGATCACCGCTCTGATGCGTCAGGGCAAGATCCTCGATACGATCGTCTATTACCTGAGCGGTCTGCTCCAGAACAAGGGCCTGCTGCTGACGCTCTTTGCGATCTTCTTCGTCGTCATGGTCATGAACTTCTTCATCATTTCCGGCGAGGCCAAGGCCGTTGTGCTGATCCCGATCCTCTCCCCGCTGGGCAAGGCGCTGGGCATCAACCAGCAGGTGCTGGTTCTGGCCTACCAGTATGCAGAAGGCTTTACCAACGACCTGTATCCGACCTACGGCAGCCTCCACGCCATGCTCGCTATGGGCAAGCTGAACTTCGGCGATTGGATCCGCTTCTCCTGGAAGCTGTGGTGCATGCTTCTGGTCGCGGGCTTCGCCTTTGTGCTTCTGGCACAGGTCATCAACCTCGGGCCCTTCTAATCAGAAACCATCTCTCTCTTCTGAAATCCCCCGCCGCGGCAGATGCCCGGCGGGAGATTTTTTTCTGCGGAATGAAAAAAGCGCGGCGCCGGCCGGGGAAACATCGCTCTTTCCACGGCCGGATTTGCATGGTATAATCAGAAAAACGCCGCAGGCAGGAGGAATGCATGATGCCGAAAGCAAAGTGGAACCTGAACACCATCTACATCTCCGAGCGGCTGCAGGAGAGCCTGCGGCCCATTTCCCGCTGCGCTATGACCACCGTGGTCGCGCCCATGGGCTACGGAAAGACCACGGCAGTGAACTGGTATCTCGCTGAGCGCGCCAAGGCGGAGGCGCTGCACATCATCCGCATCAGCGTGTACTCCGCCAACCTTGCGATCTTCTGGAAAAGCACGCAGGAGGCCTTTGCCCGCGCGGGCTTTCCCTTCCTGCGGGACTATCCCTGCCCCACGGACGCCGCGGGCGGCGGGCTGCTGGTGGACGATCTCTGCCACGCGCTGGCGGGTGATACGCCCTGCTACCTCGATCTCGCCACCGGACTTCGGCGCGGCGAACTGTTGGGACTGAAATGGACGGACGTTGATCTCGACCGTGGTGTGCTGAAAATCCAACGGGCAATTTCACGGCAGAATGGCAAAGTGGTCGAGGCACCGCTGAAAACGAAAAACGCCTACCGCACACTGCCCCTGTCGGCGGATGCGATAGATGTTCTGATGCAACAAAGAAGAAAAACGGGCAACAGCGAATGGGTATTCCCATCGCCCACCGGAGGCCCCATGTCCCCGGACAGCGTCCTGCACATGCTCCAGCGGGTGCTGAAACGGGCTGGGCTGCCCCGCATCCGATTCCACGATCTCCGCCATACCTTCGCGACGATGGCCCTGCAAAACGGCGTGGACGTGAAAACGGTCAGCAGTATGCTCGGCCACTACTCGGCGGGCTTCACGCTGGACACCTACGCCCACGTCACCACCGACGCCCAACTCAAAGCGGCGCAAACAATGGGCAATATCCTCTCCCGTGCTGTCTGATGCTTTCCGCTATCCGCTCCCTTTGGGGTCAGCGTTTGGGTCAGAGAAAGGCGGCACACCAAAAACGGAACTTATGAAAAGCAAAAGTCCTCGAAATCAGACGATTTCGAGGACTTTTGGTACGCCGTGAGGGATTC
>ENA-UERN01003659-UERN01003659.1-human-gut-metagenome-genome-assembly--contig:-NODE-3659-length-10459-cov-10.150260_pt1 | contig 10459 bp, 4 predicted proteins | sample MGYA00242950_ERZ507950 | MGnify/ENA primary metagenome ERZ507950 (study PRJEB26167, sample SAMN06115515) | human gut metagenome | host: Homo sapiens | place: China:Ningxia | collected 2014-11-26...
TTTTCCATAATTTTTTTTTATTAATAGTTATTTTTTCTTTGACATTCAAAATTAGAATAAAAGAATCGAAAGAATAGTGGGTATTTGTTACATAAATAAGGGGGAGATTTCTAAAAAATGAAATCTCCCCCTCTAATTGGTATAATATTTAGTATGTACGACTTTGAAGATTTATCATAATTCTACAAAAATCTTTCAAGTTCAAAACCATTCAACCATATTCCGCTATTTCTGTCTGTACTTTTAAACTTGATAGTAACAGTATCGCTGTTATCCTCAACTTTGAATTTTATCACAGCAGTTGTCGGATTATTGTATTGACATTCCTTTCCGGCTGATACAGTCAATCCTTCATTTACAATTTTATCATTCACGCTTATACATATTGTTTTTGAATATGGCAGCTTATGAATTGATTCTTTTTTAAGACGTTCCAGATTAGGATCCATGCTGTTTGTATTAGAACTAGGTGCATGATGGTACGTCATCAAAGAGTACTCTCCTGCCGGAAGGTTTTTCAATTCCAGATATAACCCATCCTTATCCAGACACAAAATTCCGTCACCATAAACGAAACCGTTCTTACCTATCACATTCATTTCGCCAAGACTTCTGATTAGTCCTTCGCCTGATACGGTTCTTATAGTAAAATTGTATACCCCCTGTGTACCATTACTAACAATTTCCGACTTTTCCGAGGAAGGAGGAGTATTGCCGGCAACAAGGTCATTAAGTTGTGCAGCACGCACAGAAACAGAAGCTTCCTTACCATCCTTAATAATCCACGGTGTCCATCCAAACTGCAACAATTGACCCTCAGCACCCATATCCATCAATACGGTTTCTTTGTCATAAATAGGATATGCATTGGCAAGCATACAGTCAGTATCTGCTTTTACAGTCTCAACATTCACCGAAGCAGATTTCAGACCTTTCGAAGTAGCAGTAATTTCAATTTTACCCGGTTTTCTTCCTGCTCTGATCAAAGCACTTCCGTTTCCTCTTCTTATCTTAACAGGATTAGCCTCAATGTCAACTTTATCGCCTATAACCTCAGCATCACCTTTCACAGTAAACTTGATTTCACCCTTATAGTCTTTCAGACGCATACCGTTTTCATCAAGAACTTCGGCATGAACCACCATAATATCATTACCGTCAGCTTTGAAATCCATATCATAGGTATCAGCTATCAGGTTCAGTTTATAAGCTTTTTGTGGAGTAAACACACTCTTTTCTTCAATATATGCCCCATCGTAGAAGCCTCTCACTTTAAGTTCTCCGGCTTCATATGGGATATCACTTATTATATACGGAGCATGATCGAGTCCGTCATATTTGAGATTATCAGACGGTTTATACATACCGTATGATTTTCCGTTAACAAGAACTTCAATCTTGGGAGCATTACTATAAATCACAATATCCTGTCGCTTTCCATCCCATGGATTTACTACATGTATATAAGGTTTCTTTACAAATTCTGCAGGATACCAGTAAATTGAATCACTCTTAGGATATCTGAAAGCATCAAGAGCACCCAAACGGGTTTTTTCATCACCGTCACCAAAATCGTGGAAAGTATAATAAGCATGAGCCGTCCATGAAATCATTCCAGGCATCATAGGATCACGTTTGTATGGAGCAATAGCCTCAGGACCATAATTCCCTTCCATAGCAAGCAAAGGTTCGTGACGATCCCAAATACCAGGTCCGTAATTCATGTTACCGAAAATATCAGTCCATCCGCTGCACTGCCATCCGGTCCATCTGCTGCTTTGTGAAGATGTAAGTCGGGTAGGATCTTCCTGCTTAATGGCAAACTGCATTTCAGGAACAGGTCCGCGATGGTTGATTCCTGTCCCCCATATAATCACCGATGGAGAGTTTTTATGGTTTCTCACCATTACTCTTGCAGCCTGCACTGCATTTTCGTACCATTCATTCTTATGGGATATGGAAATCCACGTAGGGGCTTCCTCGTATACCAATAGTCCAAGTTCATCACATGCCTTGATAATCTCATCATCCTGAGGATAATGTGCTGTACGCACACAATTCATACCCAACTGTTTGAGTTGTTTCATATCTTTGTAGTGCAACGAATTAGGCATCGCATCACCTATATAAGCATAATGCTGGTGACGATTGAAACCTATCAATTCTATATTCTTACCGTTAAGTCTGAATCCGGTTTCCGGATCGTATTCCACTTTTCGCAATCCAAGTCTGTTATCTACAACATCGATAGCCTTACCACTCTCATCATACAATACAGTATTTACTTTATAAAGATAAGGACTGTCCAAGTCCCAGAATTTCACATCATCCTCTATACCTCCGGTCTGACAGAAACGGTATCTCATATTAGGAGCAATAACTGCAGTCTGTGTCAATTTGAGCACCACATCGCCATCGGCATCCACTACCCTCTGAACTAAAGTAGCCTTTTGTGGTCTGTTTGTTTCATTCACCACCTCAGTACGAATATCAATTGTAGCATTACCGTTAACATAATCCACTGAAGGAGTAGTAATAGTTACACCACTATTCATTGATTCAATATTGTGTGTTATATGTAGCTTGTCAGTTTCCACAAGATACACATCTCGATAGAGGCCGCCGAATTTTATGTAGTCAAAAGGCCCCGGATCGGGGGGGGTAACTTCACTTTTTCTATTATCTACCCTTAAAGTAATCTGATTATCAGCATTTGGAGTAACATAATCAGTAATATCAAAAATGAAAGGGGTATAACCGCCTGTCTTATGTACACCTACTTCCTTACCGTTAACCCAAAGAGTTGTAATTTGGTGAGCCCCTTCAAATTCAAGGAAGACCTTTTTCCCACTACCGTCAACATGTATATTCCTTCTGTACCACCCTATCTTTCTCATAAAAGTAGGCTGAGTTTTATCCTCATCATATCCGTTCAGTTTGATAGATGTGAGTTCGAGAGTATGAGGTACGCATACATTCTCCCACTTGCTGTCGTCGAAATCCTTTTTGAAATAAGGGTCATTCTCATTACCAATTATAAACTTCCAGTCGGAATTTATTAGAAGTTTTTCCCTATTAGTCTCAGGATAACCATACGGAAAATCCTGTCTCACATTATCTGCATTCACGGCAAATAACGAAAGATATGCACAAAATGCATAAGAAAACAATTTTTTGTGTTCCATAAACATATTAGTTTAATATAAAATAGTTTGTAATAAAATATCCGTTTTATATGAATTCAACATTTAAAATCCAGAATAACCGGTAAATGTTTATAATCAATAAAAAAGAACTAAGTATCAGCAAAGGACAAGCCCGGCTAATACTTAGTTCCTCAATCTGCCAACATTATTCCATCAATAACCAGTTAAGGTTAGCAGTCTTAGTACTACCGTTTGTAGAGAAGAATCTTACAAAAATATCCTGCTTACCTTTAACCTGTTCAAGGATATCCGATTCAAGAGTAACCCATTTACCCCATCCTCCTGTATGAGGAACTTTATACTTAGCAATAACTTTTCCCGACTGATGTCCTATTCTCACTTCAATATTACAGCCCATATTCTCACAAGCCACACGAGCCATCATTTTCTTAGCTTCGCCATTACCAAAATCCACACCATTAAAACGAACAGCAGCTCCATTCCTTGCCTCGCATACCATCCATCCCTTAGGTTCATCACCCGATACAAACGTAGTTGATGCACTTATTATTTCATTATATCTATCCACCTGAATAGTGTCGCCAATTGTAGGATTACCAATTCCCCTAAGTGTTGGCTTAACTTTTTTAATAGCCCCTTCCTTAGTAAACTCCATATAGTCGGCACACATTGACCTCAATTTATTATGTCCGCTCACATGCCAGAAATGGTAAAACAAAATCCATCTGCCATTATAATTCACTACAGAATGATGATTGGTTCCATTGTCAATATTGTCCATGATCTTTCCTCTGTATACGAAAGGACCTAATGGTGAATCGCTAGTGGCATAACCTATAGTATATCCCTCTTCAGGGAAAACATGAGCAAATGTAAAGTAATAAATGCCATCCTTTTTAAATAAGAATGAACCTTCTTTATAGCCAAAAGGAAGACCGCTTATTTCTACAGGTTCACCTTCAATACTCTTCATGTCGTCAGAGAGTTTCACTCCATACAGTTTCTGTCCGCCACCGTAATAAAGGTAAGCTTGATTGTCATCGTCGACAAAAAGTCCCGGGTCAATTCCCTGTATATCCTTAATATAATTTTTTTCCCATTTGAATGGTCCCATCGGATTGTCCGATACCCCCACTCCTATTCGTCTGAAAGCTTTATCATTTTTAGCTTTTGCAGGGAAATAATAATAATACTTCCCATCTTTCTTAACACAATCCGGAGCCCACATGGCATACGTGTCTTTTTCGCCCCATGGTACATCGTTTTCCTTTAGAATCCATCCGTGATCTTTCCATGTAGAACCACCTTCAAGGGAAAATCCATGATAACCCGGCATACAAAAACCGTTGTTTATATTTGCAAGATTCTTAGGTGGCACAACGTCCGACGAAGGATATACATACAGCTTGCCGTCATAACATCTTGCTGTAGGGTCGGCAGTATACATATGTGTTACCAAAGGATTCTGAGCCGACAAAGCAGAGCATGCAGCAATTAAAGTTACAATAAAAAAACTTCTATTCTTCATATAACATAATTAATAGATATATAAAAACACACAAATGTAAATATTGATGAATACTGGGGTATTTTCAATTACAACATCATTATTCAATACAAATTTTAAATATTAACAAAAGTTATCCTTAAAAACCACCTTTTCCTCAAGGGGATTACCTACTGCTTAATATAACATATAGAGCATAACAAATAAGTATTACTTTACAAAGGTAAATAGAAAATATTTCGTCATTGGGTGTTTTTCTTATGCAATTAGGGGTATTTTTTTATAAGTTACCCCTAATTACTGGAAAAAGTCAATATTTCAATCTTCCCGCCTGTTTCAGATTAATATTGGCTGATACCGGAACAATCGTAAATCCATACGAGTAGCTACCATCAAGCAATCGCTTGTCAACAGCCGGTCTTGCCTTGAGACTCCAACTGTCCGTACCACCCACACCTGCCTGCACATGGTCGATATTAACCGTAAGATTTCCATTCTTAACTTTCTCGTTTATGTGCTTGGCTTCTTCAAGGGCTTTCTGTGTAAACTCCCATACAGAAACAGATAGTGGTTCATCACCAAGAATCATGACACCGTTTTCAGTTTCAGTCTGAAGTGACATCCAGCGGACATCACAGCGATTGGCATTCTCCTGAGGCACTACATAATCGAATCCCATTTCGGATGGAGTGGTTTTATAGATAGAAACCATAGCCGAAGCAAGACGGTCTGAGTAATTTTCCCACGGTCCGCGTCCGTAATAAGTGATATTGTTCAGTTTGTTACTGAACTCTCCCTGCATGCCAATACGAATCAGTTCAGGAAGTGAAGGAGATTTCACAAATGAGTAGTCCACTCCTATGATACCATCGGACGATACATTATATGTAAGCGATACCGAAACTAGATTATCTATAGTTTTCAGAACTTTAATATTACATCCTGAGTCAGTTTTCCTTACATCAATTGATGCCGTTTTCAGTTTCTCTGCAGCAGTAACCCAGAACTTCATAATCCTGTCAGTCTTCCATCCGCGCCAGTCATTATCGGTAGATGCACGCCAGAAGTTAGGTTTCAGAGGAGATTTGATAATTTCGGAATTGCCGAGAGAATATCCGGATATATATCCGTCGTTAATTTCCATATCGAACCCTTTACCGGAAATCTTTATTGAGTTTTTATTACTGTCGTCGACACTCAGACCTGCTTCATGAGTTTTTACTGCTTCAGGTTTAGGCAATGACAAATATTCAAACTGTTCCCATGCCACCTCGAAACCTGCTTCTGCATAAAGATTGTCGTTCTTTAATTCCGCACGAAGGCGCAACCAGTATTCGGCACCCTCTTCTGCCTTGAAATCTTTTACAGGAATGCTTGTCTCGAAACTTTCACCTGCCGGAGTGGATGGTACAGAAATTTCTCCTTCCTGCAATACACTGTCCTCATCTCTAAGCTGCCAGAAGAATCTGTAATTATCAGTATTGGTAAAGAAGTTTCGGTTAGTTATAATAATCTTGCCTGTATGTGCGCCAAGAGTAGAAAATGCTACTGGCGCAAATACATATTTACATTCCTCTGTGGCAGGCTTGGTAGTACGGTCGGCACTGATAACACCATTTGTACAGAAATTCTGGTCATTATGCTCACCTTTTTCGTAGTCGCCTCCATAATTCCATGATTTCTTTCCGTATTTACGTTCCTCATCAAGTAGTCCCTGGTCAATCCAGTCCCAGATATATCCACCTGCCAAAGCATCATGCTGCCATATAGCATCCCAGTATTCTTTTAGTCCACCGGTGGAATTACCCATCGAATGTGCATATTCACACATTATAATAGGACGTTTCATTATAGGATTTTTAGTCATTGCTATCAGTTCTTCTACCAAAGGATACATACGGCTCACTACATCAACGTAGGCAGGATCATCGGGGTTGGCATAAACAAAAAGTTCTTTTTTTGCCGTTTTTTCCGGTTCTTTTATGTTGTGGTCTATTTCACTTGTCACTATCGAAGCTTCTTTTCTGCCTATTGGCTTGTAAAGTGGATGTCCTGGAATTCCCTGTGCTCCTTCATAATGTACGGGGCGTGTAGGGTCATAATCTTTAATCCATCCGGACATCGCAGCATGGTTTGGCCCGCATCCTGATTCATTGCCAAGCGACCACATAAACACTGAGGGGTGATTTCTGTCTCTCACCACCATGCGTACCGCGCGTTCCATATATGGAGTTGACCATTCAGGGCGGTTGGCCAGATAGCCTTTCTGATGATGAGTCTCAAGATTAGCTTCATCCATAACATAAATCCCATATTTATCGCATAAATCATAGAAATATGGGTCATTAGGATAATGCGAAGTTCTAACCGTATTGAAGTTATATCTTTTCAGCAACAGCACATCTTCCAGCATTTCCTGACGTGTTACAGTCTTTCCTCCTGTTTCACTATGGTCATGCCTGTTTACTCCTATAAGTTTTATAGGGGTTCCATTTACCAGAATCCTGTTTCCGTCTATCCTAATATCGCGTATTCCTATTTTTGTGCTTCTCGCATCTACCACTTTCCCACTTTTATCGGTAAGTTTCATCACAAGAGTATACAGGTAAGGATTCTCAGAGTTCCATAATTCAGGTTTGGATATAATTCCCTCCATCATTCCGTAATACACGTTATCACGTTGTGGATATGGTTCGTTTATAACATAATTTGCCGTCACCGACATCTCCTTTTCAAATACAGGCTTATTGTCGGTATCATAAAGCTGGGCAGAAAGATTCCATCCTTTTACATCTTCGGAGTTCTGATTTGTTATTTCAGGACGTATCTGTATGGTAGCTTTGTTATTTTTCAAATCTACAAGAGTCCTTACTCCATAATCATATATAGCGACATCTGGAATAGACATGAGATAGACCTCACGATGTATTCCTGCCATACGCCAGTGGTCGGCATCTTCCATATAGCTTCCGTCGGTCCACTTGAATACCTGCACTGCAAGTTTGTTTGTGCCTGACTTTACGTAGTCTGTTATATCAAATTCAGCAGGCAGGCAGCTATCCTCGGAATACCCCACTTTTACACCGTTTACCCACACATAGAACCCTGAATACACACCGCCGAAATGCAGTATGACACGGTCTTTATTCCATTTTGCCGGAACATTGAATTCTTTGATGTAGCATCCAACCTGATTATTCCTGTCTATAAAAGGTGGTCTGGCAGGAAACGGATATGTAGAATTGGTATATATAGGATATCCATACCCCTGCATCTCCCAGCATGAGGGCACTTGAATGCTGCTCCATGAAGAAGAGCTGAAATCTGTTTTGTAGAACCCTACCGGGACATCATCCACATTGTCGGAATAACAGAATTTCCACTTGCCGTTGAGCGACAGATATTCTGACTTGTTTCTGTCGCCTTCAAGAGCTGATGTCACATCACGAAAAGAATAGGTGGTTGACCTGGAAGGTAAACGATTTACACCATTTACATACTGATTCTGCCACTCTGGCTGATTATCCCTCCATTGGCGGACTATATTCTCTGCTTCCAGACATGTAATAGAGGAGAGAAGCAGAATACCGCAAGAAATAGATTTTAAGTTCAAATTCATATATTTTTCTTATTGTTCACGACACAAAGTTAGATAAAACATTATTGACGCAGGGGGGAAGAAATTATTGATCTATGGGGGTATTTTCTCTAAAAAAAACGTGAGGAAGTTTCGTATAAAACTTGCTCACGTTTTAAGTAAAACGAACTGACGTTTTAACTAAAATGTACTGACGTTTTTTTCTATTATCAGAGGTATCTGTAAATTAAAAGATTGTCTTACATTATTACTGTATATAGAATCGGCAGCACAAAGAATGTATCCGGCCTCACCATTATGTAAATATACTTGCGGGCGTTCAAGATGGGACAGTTTTACGATGCTCCCGTCTTCAAATGTCACATTCAGACCGGAAACAATGAAATGCTCCGATTTCTTCCAGTCCAGTCCGTTGTCCGATTCAAACTGCATAAGGAAACATCCGTTTTTGGATGTTTCCATGCGTTTGACTATAGCCCTGAACTTGCCATCCTGATACCATATGTACGGGTCTTCTGCGGGGAAACGTTCACCCTCGAAATGGAAAACCAGTTTTGAGAACTTCTTAAACGGTCCGGTTGGAGAATTGGATATGGCAGCAAGATGAACTATGGGACCTCCCTGAGGCAAAGGGAATTTCTTTCCTACCGCTTTATAAATCATCAGGTATCTGCCATCCGGCATCTGGCATAAGGAAGGATTTGATGTCATCAGGCAATCATAATCATCGTCATTAGCGGAAATATCTATCAACGGTTTATCCGACCTCATCCATGGGCCGTAAGGACTATCTGAAACAGCTACTCCTATTCGTTGGTTATTGCGATGCGACCAGTTTAACACCTCTTTCTGAGGTGTACCCATCACCTTGCCATCACCGGTATTTCCCATGTAGTAAAGATAATATTTTCCATCGAATTTATGTATTGTGGGATTGTGTGTACACCATCCGTCCCAGAACTCTTTACCTCTTCTTTTAAGTGCTACATCGACAAAACGCCATGGTCCCGTGATTGATTCTGAAACAGCATGTGCTATTTCAGAATCTGTAAGCCATGCCCATCCCAAATGCTTGGGCCATCTGGAATAATACATATGAAAAAGGCCGTCATCGTCTTGAACAACAGATGCTCCCCACACGCTATACTTCCCTTTGGGACTGTCATGAAAAACAGCTGAGCGGCTAACCTTTCCCAAAGATATTTTATAACTTACATTCTCAGAACCTCCTCTTTCTGCCATTAATGTTGTGGAAGAAGATAAAGAAATAAGTAAAATTATCAGTAATGCTCTCATAATAAAATATTAGTTAAAAATTTATGGTCTTTCTGGCAGATATCCACCCATATTGAACTTTTGATTGTTTGGTAAACCTTTTTTACCGGTACCTTCTTTCATTAAAGATTTCAACTTGTTTAAATAAATCTGATATACTCTGCGAGGCAATACATTGTGTTTCTTGCATAATGAGGCTGCCATGCGTTGATTTCTGTCAAAAAACACTTTTTAAAGTGAACTCAATTATTATAATTTTTAACTCGTCCTCTAATTTTTAGTGGACACTAATTTATAATAATCATGCATAATGTACCATGCCTTCTTTCTGTTACCTTCCGGAGAAATCAGCCCTTTGAGATTCCATCCTTTCTGATAAAGTGAGTTACTACGACCTGGTGACAAAAAATCAAATAATATCCATGGTGATGTTCCTCTCAGATTCCGGGCATTGGAGAAACTATTGATATCCTCCTTATACACCCATTCCATATATGTCTCACTCCACGAGTTAACAGAAAGAGAGTCAATATCATTTCCATAAACTGCTTCAGATCCGAACTCAGACATAATAAGAGGCTTACCTAGTCCAATCTCCCAATGAAGGTCTTTGCCATCGCACGGAAATGGTTCGTACCACCCCATATATTTGTTATTTCCTACAACGTCAAGATACTCTATCAGCGGATCGTCAAGACGCATCACGTATCTGTCTCCGTCCTTTACCGCCTTGGCACCATGAAGAGCTGAAGATACCAGACGAGTATTATCATGATTACGTACGGTATTTACGAAACCTGTTAGTGCCTCCAGACGACCTTTAGCAGAAGGGAAGGTCTCATTACTTACACTCCAGATGATTATACCGCAACGGTTCTTGTCGCGCGAAATCATTTCATTAAGCATGGTTTC
>ENA-UERN01003661-UERN01003661.1-human-gut-metagenome-genome-assembly--contig:-NODE-3661-length-10456-cov-15.186820_pt1 | contig 10456 bp, 8 predicted proteins | sample MGYA00242950_ERZ507950 | MGnify/ENA primary metagenome ERZ507950 (study PRJEB26167, sample SAMN06115515) | human gut metagenome | host: Homo sapiens | place: China:Ningxia | collected 2014-11-26...
GGCGCTCCGATTGGCGGACGCGTATATGCAGCCGTACAGAACGTATTCACTATCACCAAATACAAAGGACTTGACCCTGAAGTAGAAAAGGGATTGGATAACAATATTTATCCGCGTCCTCTGACTACATTAATCGGTTTAAGCCTTAATTTCTAAACCTACTAAAAATACCAATTATGAAATTCAGATATATAAAATCAATCCTATCGGCTGCCTCACTATTACTGGCAGTCAGCGTGACTTCATGTATCGGTGACCTGGATGCGACTCCTATCGACCCGAATATAGTGATGACATTCGACCAGGCAAGCGTTTTTAACAAGATATATGGAACCCTCGGACTGACAGGTCAGAAAGGCCCCGACGGAAGCGGTGACTTGGACGACATCGACGAAGGTACTTCCTCTTTCTACCGTATGACTTGGTGTGCCAACCAATTGATGACAGATGAAGCGATTGTCAATTCATGGAACGATGCCGGTGTCGCTACTATTGCCGATTGCAGTTGGAGTTCTTCCAATGAAATCGTGACAGGACTCTATTACCGTCTGACATTTGACATCACATTGTGCAACTACTTCCTGGAACAAACGGAAGGACTGACAGATGATGAAACGACACGCCAACGTGCAGAAGTACGTTTTATCCGTGCTTTGAACAACTACTACCTGATGGATATGTTCGGCAATCCGCCGTATTGCGATAAAGTATCGACAGAGAAGCCTCAGCAAATACAACGTGCGGATCTCTTCGCGAAGATTGAAGAAGAGTTGAAAGAAATCGGTGACGACGCCACCGCCACACTGGCACAGCCGCTTCAAACGACTTACGGCCGTGTAGACCGTGTTGCCGCCTGGTTATTGCTGGCACGTATGTATCTCAACGCAGAAGTCTATACCGGCACGCCTCAATGGGGAAAAGCCAAGGAATATGCCCAGAAGGTGATTGGCTCCGGCTATAAGCTGGCTCCTGTCTACAAACACCTGTTCATGGCAGATAATGATGGCAGCAATGTCAACAAGGCAAGACAGGAAGTGATACTTCCCATTTTGCAGGATGGTGTGAGAACCAAGAGTTGGGGTGGTTCGCTGTTCTTGATTGCAGGTACGCACAAAAGTGACACAGGCATGAATCCCTGGGGAAGCAAGCAAGGATGGGGCGGCCCGCATTGTCGTCAGGCAATGGTAGCCAAATTCTTCCCGAACGTAAATGATGCTCCTTCCGTATTGGAAGACCAGATGGTAGTGGCAGCAAAAGATGACCGTGCCTTGATGTGCGGAGTGCAGAGAAGTACGTCGACAGGAGACAATATGAGCTTTACGGACGGATTCGCATGTGCCAAATTCTCGAACATCCGTGCAGACAACGGACTGACAAGCGATACGGATAATCCTGATATGGATATACCTCTTCTTCGTATGGCAGAAGCTTATCTGATTGTAGCAGAAGCCAGTATCCGTGCCAACAATGGTGTTTCTACTCAGGAGACCATAGACGCTATGCATGAAATCCGTAAGCGTGCGAACGCCGCCGAATCTGCTTCATATACATTGACGGACATCCGTGACGAATGGGCGCGTGAGTTCTGGTTTGAAGGTCGCCGCCGCATTGACTTGATTCGTTTCGGCGATTTCGGCGGACACACCGACTATAACTGGGATTGGAAAGGTGGAGAAAAACAAGGTACTGAAATAAAAGAGTTCCGCAACATTTATCCTATTCCTGCCAATGATATCAATGCGAATACGAATCTGGAGCAAAACCCGGAATATTAAACCAGACCGAAGTTATACTTTTATAAAAACAGAGTAATATGAAAAAAATAAATATACTGACGTCCATACTAGTAGCGACAGCCCTGCTGACCGCCTGCGAGGATGACAGGGACTCAAATCCTACCATACAGGAACCTACAACTTTTGTATTGAACACCCCTGCCAATGCAACGTACAACGTCTATGACCTAAATCAATCCAAGAATATCGAGTTGACTTGTACGCAACCGGACTATGGCTACCCTGCCGTAGCGACTTACACCATGCAAGCGGATTTAACAGACAAATGGACTGATGAAACGGAAACGGCAGACGCCTCTTATCTGACACTACCTTCCATATCTACATCAGCCAAAGTGGATGCCAACACACAGGAATTGAATAAGGCAATCGTAAAACTTGCCGGCTGGACATCGGAGAATGATTATGACGGCGAACCGATGAGTGTATTTGTACGTTTGTACGCACATATCGGAGATAAAGGGTATCCTATACATTCCAATTCGATAGAATTGAAAGTTATACCTTATTATATGGATATATCTGATGCCGTTCCTGCCACTTATTATTTACTGGGCGATTTCATCGGTGAAGTTCCCTGGGGAAATCCGACAATGGCAGCAGGTACCGCTTATTTCCCGATGTCACTGGTAAAAGGATATGCGTATGATGCCAATACTGGTAAAGGAGAATTTACCTACACAGGATATATCCCAGCAGATAAAGGATTTAAGGTAGTGGCTACTCCCGGTGCATGGGACGACCAATGGGGAAATGCTGACAGCGAAGGATTCACCAATTTGGTAAATGACAAGAACTCTCAAAATATTAAAGTGAATGCGGCCGGCTGGTACACACTTCATCTCAATACGCTTGAAAATAAACTGACAATGAAAGCTACTACTTTTGAAACTCAACCGACAGAATATGATGCCGTCACATTGATTTATGGTTCGGAATCTGTAAACATGACCAAAGTTACCATGGAGCATTCACATGTATGGTATGCCGACATAACAATCGCGGCAAGCTGCAAAGCCAAATTTACTTCCGGCGACAAGACTTGGGGTGGAGAGGTATTCCCGTTTGGCTCATTTGTTGATGGAGCTACCATCAGTTGCAAACCGGGTGATTATACTGTACTGTTCAACGAACTGGACGAGTGCTATTACTTCAAAGCAAAATAGATTAATCTTAAATGCAGATAGATATGAAAAAATTATCAATATATATAACCGTGTTACTGGCTGCCGCACTAACAGCCTGCAACGAAGATTTTAATGAAGGGGTAGCTTCCCCACAGTCTTACGGACAGGAAGAAGCTGCCGGCAAAATAACTTTTACAGCTACAGGTGTAGCCCCGATTAATATTGGAAATGTCGAGGAAGAATCCGTAGCGGTTGCCGTATTTACAGCTCCTGCCGTTGAAGAAGAAGCCACTTTATCCTATAAAATGAAGTTAGATAATAAAGTGACTTTAATTGTAGACGACAAAGGATACGTAGCAACGGAAGATTTGCAGAATGCAGTGGCGCAAATATATGGTATCCGTCCGGTAGAACGTACCATGAATGCAGTATTAACGTCATACGTGGCTGTCGGAAAGACAGTATATGCGGCACCGGCTGAAAGCTATGAGTTGAAAGTTACTCCGGAAGCACCGGTTATTGAAAGCGCTTATTATATTAATGGCTCTCTGACTTGGGAACAGAATGTAGCATTGGTTAATACAAGTGGTGATCCTTATGCCAATTCAGTCTTTACAACAACAGTTCCTGCTCTGGTTACAGATAACACTGGTGCAAAAGATGCATATTTCCTGATTAAATCCAACTCAGGCAAATCACTTGGCGCGGTTGATGCTAACAACGATGCTCCAGAAGGCAATCTCATTTTATCAGAAACAGCAAATCCTATCAAAATATCCGGTGACGATTATAAATCAGTTAGAATCTCCATCAACATGATGGAAGGCACTTACAAGATTGAGAAAACAATGGATGCACCTCATTTATGGATACCAGGAAATCATCAGGAATGGAAGCCTTCACAAGCACCGACTTTATATAAGCCAGAAGGAAACAATGCTTATTGGGGAATGTCGGAATTGAACGGTGGCTTTAAGTTTACCGCACAGCCCTATTGGCCGGATGGTTCGAATGGCGGACTTGATTATGGATATGACTATTTTACCTCGAAAGAAGGTATGACAAATGATGGTGGAAACTTATCTTTACCACAGGGTATTTATTACATTGTAGTCAATTTGGACGACAAGTACGTCTCTGCAACAGAAATAACATCTATGGATATTATAGGTACAGCCACAGGAGGATGGGAAAACGGCAAAGAATTAACTTATGATGCAACAGAAAAATGCTGGACTGCAAAGACTGAAATGGCAGTGGGTGAATTTAAACTCCGCGTCAATTCCAGTTGGGACTCCGGTGTTAGTTTCGGGGGAACATTAGATACACCCAGTCCTTTTACTGGAGATAATATTTCAATGGACGCAACCGGTAACTATACCATCAAATTCTATCTGAACGGTAGACTAGTCCTCATCAAAGAATAATAAATGGAAAATACATTATGAAAAAAGATATAAAACATATATTCTGGATGCTGCTCTGTCTATTCACGATAGTAGCATGTTCCGACGAAAACCATGAGATGTTAATCACCGGTCCGGAAATCCCCGAACTGGATCACGAGCCGTCTATCGAAGAATTGGTAGAAGGAATCAATAATTACCCCACTAAATTCAAGGGCGACAAGCAAGGTAAAATCTGGTATAAAGCAGCAGCCGGCGACGACTTGTACGGCTATGAAGGTGATGTATATGTTCACATCGGTATCAATGACTGGATGTATGTTCCTACGGAATGGGGTGTAAATGAAGATAAATACAAGGCAGAGAAAGTGGCGGATAATATTTGGTGCTTTACACTTGCCCCGACAGTACGCGAATGGTTTGGCGCGGAAAATGCAGCAAACATTCAAAATGTCTGCATCCTCTTCCGCAATGATGAAGCGTTGACTGACGAAAAGAAAACCAGCGACTTTTTTATCACAGTAACAGGAGACAAGACTTTCACACCGGCTCCGGTAGAGATAGCTGCCTGCCCAGTAGAAGAAGCGGGTATCCATCCATCGGCTGACGGAACGTCTGTGACTTTCGCACTATACGATTTGGATACGGATAACAATTACAAGGATTATGCTTGTCTCATTGGCGACTTCAATGATTGGGAACTTAGTACTGAATATCAGATGAAGCGTGATAACGACAAACACTTCTGGTGGTACACCGTTACAGGCATCGACCCCGCCAAAGAGTATGGTTTCCAATATTACATGGGTAGTGAAAAAGACGGCAATGTTCGTATTGGCGACCCCTATTGTGAAAAAGTGCTGGATGGCTCGAACGATAAATATCTTGTAGAACAAGGAGTTTATCCGGCTAGTGCCATACAGTATCCGAATGGAAAGACGACAGGCATTGTCTCCGTATTCCAAACAAAACCGGCATCCTACAATTGGCAAGTATCCGACTTCAAGATTGATAATCCTGACAATATGGTAATCTATGAGTTACTGTTCCGTGACTTCACACAAACGGGTTCCGAACTTGCTACAGGTACAATCAAAGAGGCTACTAAACATTTGGACTACATCAAGAGTCTGGGAGTGAATGCAATTGAACTGATGCCTATACAAGAATTCGACGGGAATAATAGCTGGGGATACAATCCATGTTATTATTTTGCAATGGACAAAGCATATGGAACGAAAGAGGAATATAAGCAATTCATTGATGAATGTCATAAACAAGGCATTGCAGTATTACTGGATGTAGTCTACAACCATGCTACTGGCAGTCATCCATTTGCTAAACTTTATTGGAATTCGAAAGAAAGCAAGACAGCCAAGAATAATCCGTGGTTCAATGTCGATGCTCCGCATCCATTCAGCGTATTCCATGACTTCAATCACGAATCGCCGCTTGTACGTGAATTTGTAAAACGTAACTTGAAGTTCTTGTTGGAAGAGTATAAGTTTGACGGTTTCCGTTTTGACTTAACCAAAGGATTTACTCAAAACAAGAGCAATGAATCAACGGCAAGCAACAAAGATGACTCCCGTGTTGTTATCTTGAAAGATTACTATAAAACAGTGAATACGACCAATCCTAATGCAGTGATGATTCTCGAACACTTCTGCAATTTGGATGAAGAGTCAGAATTGGCTAAAGCAGGGATGAAACTATGGCATAATATGAATGAAAGCTATTGCCAATCCGGAATGGGAGAATCAAGCAATTCTGATTTTTCATACATGCGAAATAGCGGAATGCCTGCCGAAGGATGGGTTAATTTCATGGAAAGCCATGATGAAGAAAGAGTTGCATACAAGCAAACTGCTTTTGGCAATCTTCAAAATGCAGGTCTTGATATCCGCATGAAACAACTGGGAACAAATGCAGCCTTCTTCCTGACCGTTCCAGGACCGAAAATGATTTGGCAGTTTGGCGAACTAGGATATGATTATTCCATAATGTATAAGTACGATGGAACAATGGGAACTGAAAAGAATACTGATGCCAAGCCTGTGAAATGGGATTATCTTACTGACCAATATCGGAAAGGATTATACGACACTTATAGCACTTTGCTGAAATTACGCAATGATAATCCGGACTTATTCAGCGACAACGCATTCAAAGACTGGAAAGTAAGTGTTTCCGATTGGGATAAAGGTCGTTATCTAAGATTGGAATCCACTACAAAGAAACTGGTTGTAGTAGGCAATTTCAAGAATGAACAGATTAATACAGGTGTGTACTTTGGTAACACGGGAGATTGGTATGAATTGAATGGTGAAACATTGAATGTGACTAACAGTTCTGAACAGCCTGTTGTTATACCTGCTAATAGCTTCAAGTTATACACCAACTTTCCAGTAAACAATTGATTGAACGGTTGTAATCAGAGTTATCATAGAAAACAACCCATAATAATGTAATAAATCCCTGTTCCACAATGTTGGAGCAGGGATTTATTGCTTTAATTATTTCTTATCGATAGAGATTTTTCTCTTCAAGCATGAGCTCTTTTTCAATCCTTTTAAGCGAGCTAGTTGTTTCATGCCTTGAAACTGTTTGTTTCTCACCGAGAAACGAAGTGTTTCACACCGGGAAACCATTCGTTTCACACCGGGAAACTTTTTGTTTCACACCGGGAAACTTTTTGTTTCAAACCGGGATGAAACTATCCGCCTCAAATCTGCGTCTCTCCTTCTATATATTCTTCAAGAAAAAGGTTCTCACCGTCGAATACGGCATAAGAAAAGAAATTAATCCAGTCTCCAAGTATCAGCACACGTGAAGTGACACTTAGCATCAAATCAAGTTCAATGTGGCGATGTCCGTAAATAAAGAAGTTTATATTAGGATGACTTTTCAAATACTCTTTTGTATATAGTACCAGATGCTCCTGATTTTCCCCCATATAATCCGGTTCCTTTCCGTCAGTCCGTTTCTGCCTGCTGCGTTTCGCCCATGATAAACCAAGTTCCACGCTCCATCGGGGATGAATAGCGGAAAACAATGTTTGTAATGTTTTGCTGTGAAACATGGAACGAAGCAGTTTGAACTTCTTGTCCGGGTCGCCCAGCCCGTCACCATGAGCAAGATAGAACTCTTTTCCGTATATTTCGGTAGTCAGCGGTTCACGGTGCATAATGACACCACATTCTTTGGTGAGATAATCCCCACACCATATATCATGGTTGCCAATAAAGAAATGCACTTCCACTCCCATATCCGTCAGTTCGGAGATTTTTCCCAAGAAACGGGTATATCCTTTGGGGACGACCAGCCGGAATTCATACCAGAAATCAAACATATCTCCCAACAGATAAACAGCAGAAGCCTTGTGCTTTATACTATCAAGGAAGTTCACCAAACGCCGTTCCTGCGTGCGTCCATGCTCAATAGCACGGGACCCAAGATGCGCATCGGAAAGGAAATAAACGTTCTTCATGAGTTTTGAGTTGTTAGTTATAAGAGATTGATTATGAGGTTATCACTCGTAACTAGAGAAAACCGAGTTCGAGTTTCGCTTCCTCACTCATCATATCTTTGTCCCATTCCGGTTCAAACACCAGATTAATGGTAGCCGCAGTCACACCCTCCACCGATTCCACTTTCTGACGAATATCTTCCATGATAAAATCAGCAGCCGGACAGTTAGGGGCTGTCAATGTCATATCAAGTACCACTTCTCCAGTATCGGAGACATCTATCTTATAAATCAGTCCAAGATCGTATACATTCACCGGAATTTCCGGATCGTACACCGTTTTTAGCATGGCTACAATCTTTTCTTCTATTTCAATCTTTTCCATACGTCTTCTCATTTTGTTATGTATCGCAAAGATAGAGATAAAAAATGAAACATAAAAAATTAGGTACGGAATGAGCATCGTGTACCTAAAGAATATTACATCTATTCTCTATCTTCACTAATATGAAAAACGTACCCAGATGGTAAATTGTTGCAAAAGGGAATAAAGATGTAGAGAAAATTAAAGCAATCCTTCATCCGCAAAGCTAAAGAACCCGTCTTCGCAAACGACGACATGATCTATCAGGTGGATATTCATTGTATCTGCCGCTTTACGAATATGTTCTGTCAGTGTTTTGTCAGGCTGACTAGGACGGATATTCCCTGAAGGATGATTATGGACCACAGCTATTTGGGTGGCTCTTTGCAGCAATGCTTCCCGAAGGATGGTGCGTACATCGGTGTATGTTCCATCTATTCCACCGGTACTGATACGCACCTTATCAATCAGTTTCGTTGCCTGATTCAATAAAAGAACCCAGAATTCTTCTTGTTCGAGGTCGCACATCAAAGGTTGAAAGATATCATAAATATCTTTTGAACAGGTGATTTGAGGCCTTTCTTTTGTGTTTTGCAGTTTCCGACGCTTTCCAAGTTCCAATGCTGCCATCACTGTAATACTCTTCGCCGGTCCCATACCTTTAAAACGGGAATAATCGCAGACTTCCCATTTCGCTAGAGAATTGAGATTGTTATCACAAGACAGGAGCAGGCGTCGCATCAGTTCAACAGCGCTTTCTTCCGTATTTCCGGAGCCGATTAATATAGCGAGTAGTTCGGCATCACTCAATGCTGCTGCTCCCTTTTCCATCATTTTCTCCCGTGGGCGGTCCTCCAGTGCCCATTGGTTGATGGATAGTTTGTGTTTACTTTCCATTTGCTACGTTTTGAAGGTGTAAAGGTAGGCTTATTTAATTTAATGATAGAGGCAATGGAGAAAAAATTGGTTGCAGGCTTCTTCTTTTTTCTATGCAGAGACAAGTTGTACGACACCCGGGTCTCAGCATACCTGACACCCGGGTGTTGAGTAGCATGAGACCCGGGTGTCAGACGTATTGAGACCCGGGTGTCATGCAACATTCCTTTTAAGTAAAAATAGGAATGGTAGTAAACAAATTAAAAGTAGGTTACTTATAAAAATTCTTTTGGAAAGCCTCAAACTCATCTTTCCCTCTGACACAACGCTGCCACCATGCACGCCAAAAGCCTGTACCATAGCCGATAAGTTGTATAAATGCAGCGGCTATGGAATATATGCCAATAGTCAGACTCTTATTCTGAATAGTAGAATCCATGCATACCAGCAATGCATAAAGAATGATCGGCGTAAAACTGAAAAGACAGAATGGGGTTCCTAATAATAAGAGTGCCACTCCCAGCGTAAATACAGCAGGAAGCAAATGCACCAGTTTCAGAGAGTCCGGGTATTTCTTATAAAGATTAATACGGGCAATGCCGGAGTTATGCACTTGCTTGAAGAACTTCTTCAAATCAGTGCGGCGTTTGTGATACACCCAGGCATCCGGAAAAAGCCGGCAAGTATAGCCGTTCTTAAAGATACGGATACTAAAGTCAATATCCTCTCCAAAACGCATCTTTGAGAATCCGCCCAAAGCCTCATACACTGCCCGGCGAACTCCCATATTAAAACTACGGGGATAGAATTTGTCCATCTTCTTTTTCCCGCCACGGATTCCTCCGGTCGTAAAGAAAGAAGTCATGGAATAGTTTATCGCCTTTTGGATATCCGTGAAAGAATCGTGCGCACGGTCGGGACCGCCGAAAGCATCGGCAGGAGAAGCGAGAAGTTCCTTCTCTACCGCATCGAAGTATCCTTCGGGAAGAATGACATCAGAATCTAATATAATAAGGTATTCCCCTTCGCTACGTTCTGTCCCGTAATTGCGGGTTTGTCCCGGACCGGAGTTAAGTTTAGAGAAGTATTTTATATTCAACCGGTCTGCATAACGGTCTACTACTTCTTTACAGGGAATGGAGGAACCATCTTCTACAACAACGACTTCGAAATCTTTAAAGTGTTGCATGGTAAGACTTTGCAATAATTCATCCACTTCATCGGGACGATTATAAACGGGGATTATGACGGAGTAACGCATAGTAAATTCGTTTTAAGAATGAATTTGAGATGCAAATTAAGACAAAAAAGGGGAAACTACTCCCAAATCTCCAGAAAAACAAAAGAACTAACTATATTTCCTATCTACTTTTTATCAAGATTCCCTCAAAAAGTTTTCTATTCTCCGTTAGAATCAT
>ENA-UERN01003666-UERN01003666.1-human-gut-metagenome-genome-assembly--contig:-NODE-3666-length-10443-cov-7.369477_pt1 | contig 10443 bp, 9 predicted proteins | sample MGYA00242950_ERZ507950 | MGnify/ENA primary metagenome ERZ507950 (study PRJEB26167, sample SAMN06115515) | human gut metagenome | host: Homo sapiens | place: China:Ningxia | collected 2014-11-26...
TTAGCTGGAAACGGCTTGTGAAAATAGGTAGTCGCCGACTTGAACAGAAAGCTCTGAGAGAAATCTCAGGGCTTTTTGTTGTGTCTGGGCATCCCGGTGCACAACGGCGGCCACGTTCTGGGTGAGTGTGTGGGCAACGCTTCCAGCGACGGCATGAAGCTGAAATAAATCCTGTTTGCAGAAAAAGGCGCTTTCGTCTCGTTCTATGAGATGAAAGCGCTTTCTTATTCTACAAAAAAGGATGCGAACAAGATGAAAACAAAATCAAACCGCCGCAGCAGACGCCAACGCGGATATCGGGGATTGCTTTGGGTGCTGGCGGCCGGCCTGCTGTTGTTCGGGCTGATCGCTCAGCAGGATATCCTGCTGGGCACGTCCAGCCGACACGCGCTGCTGATGGATGCCCGGACCGGGCAGGTCCTGGCCCGGAAGCGGTCTGGTGAGGAAGCCGCTCCGGCCTCCCTGACCAAGATGATGACGGTGCTGCTGGCAACGGAAGCGCTGCCGGACCTGGACACGCCGGTAACCTTGCCGGAGGACATCTTTCCCGCCCTGTACAAGGCAGACGCTTCCATGGCCGGGTTCCAGCCGGGCGAGACGGTCACGGTGCGGGATCTGCTGTACGGAGCCATGCTGCCTTCCGGCGCCGAGTGCTGTGAGGCGCTGGCCCGGCAGGTGAGCGGCAGCGAAGAGGCCTTTGTGGCTCTGATGAACCGGAAAGCCGGGGAGCTGGGCATGAAACACACCCACTTTGCCAACTGCACCGGCCTGACCAGCCCGGAACACTATTCCAGCGCGGCAGATCTGGCCGTGCTGCTGCAGGCCGCACTGAACAACGAAACTTTCCGCACGGTGTTTACCACCGGGCAGTACACCAGCAGCGTCACAGCGCAGCACCCAAAGGGACTGTATATGGCCAGCACCCTGCTGAGCAGGCTGGACGGTGGAGAGGTGACAGGCGGGCAGATCCTGGGCGGCAAGACCGGCTACACGGATGCGGCCGGTCTGTGCCTTGCCAGCCTTGCCGTGGTGAACGGAAAGGAGTACATTCTGGTCACGCTGGGGGCACCCGGAAACCACGCGACGGAGCAGACCAACATCATGGATGCTGTGCAGGTGTACCGCAGACTGGAAAAGAAAAAATGACTGTTTTGCGCCAATTCTACCGCCAGTCGGTTGTGCGGGAATGTCCGGTCCGGTACAATGGAGCCACAAACAGAACTGCTGGCTCACAAGGAGGACAAAACGATGTACGAACTGAACAAGACCGCTTTTGGGAGTTTTCTGGCACAGCTGCGCAGGGAGAAGGGCATGACCCAGAAGGAGCTTGCCGCCTGCCTGTATGTTTCGGATAAAGCCGTCAGCAAATGGGAGCGCGGCTTGAGCGTGCCGGATATCTCCCTGCTGGTGCCGCTGGCCGAACAGCTGAATGTGACCGTGGCCGAGCTGTTACAGGGCTGCCGCGTGGAGGAGGAGCAGCGCTTTACCCGCGAGGAAACAGAGGAACTGATCCGCAAGGCACTGACTTTTTCGGCAGAACCGCCGGAACGCCGCCAGGCCCGCACGCAGAAGTTTCTGCCGCTGTATGGGGTCAGCGTGGTGCTTGGCCTTGTAGAGACCGCAGCTGTCTGGGCCGTGGGGCTGGCCGGGACCGAGGGCGCAATGATGCTGCTGATTATAAACGTGATCTTCGGCATCGTATATGGGGCCTACACCCTGTTCTGGATGCCGGAAACATTGCCGCGCTATTATGACGAAAACCATGTCTGCAATTTTGCCCAGGGAGCGTTCCACATGCATATTCCGGGTGTGTACTACAACAACCGCAACTGGCTCCATGTGATCAAAGCAATGCGGGTGTGGTGCGTGGTAAGTATGCTCCTGACACCGCTCTGCACGGCAGCGGCGGTCGTGTTTGAACAGGCCACCGGATGGCAGGTGTGGTGTGCAGTGCTTATCGGATACATTGCATCGTTGTTTGGCGCAATCGTCATCCCGGCAAAGAAGTATCAATGACAGGATAGCGCAAGGGGAGCGGAAACGCTCCCTTTTGCTTTTGACGGCAATGTGGTACAATAAAAATCAATATCATTCAGGAAGAAGGAAGATCATCCATGCGTGACGACCACATCGACCTGTGCGGGCAGGTGGATTTTACCCGCACCGAGGCCATGCCGCTTCTGGAGCGGGAGGCGCAGTTCTGTTTTGCCTGCGCCGGATGCGGCGACTGCTGCCGGGGCAGGGAAGATATCGTAGTATCTGGCTTTGACCTGTGGCGCATTGCAGCCCGGCTGCGCCTGCCGCCGCAGATCGTGGCCCGGGGCTATTGCCGGGCCAGCATCGGGCAGGTGAGCCATCTGCCGGTGCTGCGGCTGGCCCCGGTCAAAGAGAACCGCAGCAACTGCCCGTTCCTGACCGAGAACCACTGTGCCATCCACGATGCGGAACCGCTGGTGTGCGCGCTCTACCCGCTGGCCCAGGAAATCAGCCGGGAAGGGCAGGTAAGCTACTTCTTGCAGCCTACCGGCTGCGGAGGGCAGGTGATCGAAGCCCGGGTACAGGACTACCTGTCCCGCTACGACGTGCCCGCCCGCGAGGCGCTGGACGTGCGCTGGGCACTGACCTGCATGGAGCTGGAGGATGAGGTGGAACGTCTGGAAGCGGTGCTCAGTCCGGTGTTGCTGCGGCGTGCCCAGGCAAAGCTGTGGCAGGCACTGTATTACCACTACGACTACGCACAGCCCTGGCTGCCCCAGCTGGAAGCCAACCTGCACGGTCTGAAAGCCGATTGGGCAAAACTGACGGCTTACCAGCAAAAGCAAAACGTACGATCAAAATAATTAATGGAAATGTTTTAAATAATAGATAATAAGGGCCGTTTTTGCGCAAAAGCGGATTGTTTTACCGGGAAATGTGTGCTATACTTCACGAGTGTAAAGCAAACCTGTTTCTGGCTCGCTTACAATTCAGCAGTTCGCGTGCGGCAGCCTGTGGCCGCACGAACTGCAATGTATAGAGGAGAGAAATCAAAATGCGTAAGATCACTCGTCGTTCGTTCCTGGCTGCCGCCGCTGCCTGCGGTGCCGCCGCCGCTCTGTCTGCCTGTGGCGGTTCTTCCGCTTCCTCCGCAGCTGCTTCTTCCGTGGCTTCCTCCACCGCAGCTTCTGCTTCTGCAGCGGCTGACGGCCAGAAGTTCACCGTTGGCATCTGCCAGCTGGTGCAGCACGCCGCTCTGGATGCTGCCACCCAGGGCTTTGAGGATGCCCTGACGGCTGCCTTTGGCGACAACGTTACCTTCGACTTCCAGAATGCACAGGGCGACTCCGCAACCTGCGCTACCATCACCAACGGCTTTGTTTCTTCCGGTGTGGATCTGATCATGGCCAACGCGACCCCCGCCCTGCAGGCGGCTCAGGCTGCCACCAACACCATCCCGGTGCTGGGCACCTCGGTTACCGAGTACGGCGTGGCGCTGGGTCTGGATAACTTCTCCGGCACCGTGGGCGGCAACGTCTCCGGCACCTCCGATCTGGCCCCGCTGGATCAGCAGGCGGATATGATCGTGGAGTGGATGCCGGACGCCAAGAAGGTTGGCCTGCTGTACTGCTCTGCCGAGGCAAACAGCCAGTATCAGGTGGACGAGGTCCAGAAATACCTGGAGGCCAAGGGTGTGACCGCTACCCAGTACGCATTCTCCGACTCCAACGATCTGTCCTCCGTCTGCCAGAAAGCGGCCGATGAGAACGATGCCCTGTATGTGCCCACTGACAACACCGTGGCGGCCAACACCGGCATCGTGGACGGCATCTGCCGCCCGGCCAAGAAGCCCGTGTTCGCCGGTGAGGAGGGCATCTGCTCCGGCTGCGGCGTGGCCACCCTGTCCATCAGCTACTACGATCTGGGCTACACCACCGGTGAGATGGCCGTCAAGATCCTGAACGGCGAGAGCGATATCTCCACCATGCCCATCGAGTACACCGACGTGACCAAGAAGTACAACAAGGCCATCTGCGATGATCTGGGCCTGACCGTGCCGGAAGGCTATGTAGAGATCGAAGCCTGACAACAGCGGGAACCAAAACGAAAATAGCGGAGGAGAGCATATTTTTACTCTTCTCCGCTTTCCCGTATCAAAACGGGAGATAAAAAAGTGTAACGTTTAGGAGGAAATTGTTTTGGAGATCATTGCAAGACTTGCCAACCTGCCGGGTGCTCTGCCGGGTGCCTGTGCGCAGGGCCTGATCTGGGGCATCATGGCCATTGGCGTATACCTGACCTACCGCATTCTGGATGTGGCCGACTTGACCGTGGACGGCTCTTTCGGCACCGGCGGCGCCGTGTGCGTCATGTGCCTGCTTTCCGGCATGAACGTCTGGCTGGCACTGCTGGTGGCGGTGCTGGCCGGTCTGGCCACCGGCCTTGTCACCGGCCTGCTGCACACCTTTATGGGCATCCCCGCCATTCTGGCCGGCATCCTGACTCAGCTGGCTCTGTACTCCATCAACCTGAAGATCATGGGCAAAGCCAACCAGTCCATCAACGTGGACAAGTACGGCCTGCTCATCTCCCTGCGCTGGGTCAAGGAATTTGCCCTGCACAACCCCATCATCATGATCATTCTGGTCACGGCGGTGGTCATCGGCGTGCTGTACTGGTTCTTCGGCACCGAGCTGGGCTGTGCCATCCGTGCCACCGGTTCCAACCCCGCCATGTCCCGTGCACAGGGCATCAACACCAACTTCAACATCGTGCTGGGTCTGGCCGTGTCCAACGCACTGGTGGCCCTGTCCGGTGCTCTGCTGAGCCAGTATCAGGGCTTTGCGGATGTGGGCATGGGCCGCGGTGCCATCGTCATCGGTCTGGCCGCCGTCATCATTGGCGAAGCCGTATTTAGCCGCATTTTCCACAACTTTGCCCTCAAGCTGGTGTCGGTCTCCATCGGTGCCATCATCTACTATGTTGTCATCCAGTTGGTGCTGACCCTTGGCTTTGACGCAAACCTGCTCAAGCTGCTCAGCGCTTCTGTGGTGGCCGTGTTCCTGGCCGTGCCGTACTGGAAGAGCAAATACTTCTCGAAGCCGGTCAAAAAGGCACAGAAGGAGGATGCAAAAAATGCTTGAGATCCAGAATGTTTCCAAAACCTTCAACGCAGGCACGGTCAACCAGAAAATGGCGCTGAATGGCCTGAACCTGAAGCTGAACGAAGGTGACTTTGTCACGGTTATCGGCGGCAACGGCGCGGGCAAGTCCACGATGCTGAACGCTGTGGCCGGTGTGTGGCCGGTGGACGAGGGCAAGATCCTCATTGACGGCGTGGACGTCACCCGCCTGAGCGAGCATCAGCGCGCTGCCTACATCGGCCGCGTGTTCCAGGACCCCATGACCGGCACCGCCGCCACGATGCAGATCGAAGAGAACCTGGCGCTGGCTGCCCGGCGCGGCAAGCGGCGCACCCTGCGCATCGGCATCACCAAGGCCGAGCGGGAACAGTACCGTGAGCTGCTCAAGACGCTGGACCTGGGCCTGGAGGACCGGCTGACCGCCCGTGTGGGCCTGCTTTCCGGCGGCCAGCGACAGGCGCTGACCCTGCTCATGGCTACCATGAATAAGCCGAAGCTCCTGCTGCTGGACGAACACACGGCAGCACTGGACCCCAAGACCGCGCTCAAGGTGCTGACCCTCTCCGCTAAGATCGTGGAGGAAAACCATCTGACCACCATGATGATCACCCACAACATGAAGGATGCCATCAAGTATGGCAACCGCCTGATCATGATGTATGAGGGCCACATCATCTACGACGTGTCCGGGGAAGAGAAAAAGAACCTGCACGTCAGCGACCTGCTGGCCAAGTTCCAGATCGCCAGCGGCGGTGAGTTTGCCAACGACCGCATGATCCTTTCCAACTGAGTACAGCTGCACAGGCACCTGCCCTCCGGGGTGGGTGCCTTTTTTGCGCACCGGAAACAAACAGGGCCTGCCGGTTTTCCGGCAGGCCCTGCTGCATCGTGCGGTGAATTACCGCTTGATGTCGTAGTTCATATTCATCAGATTGCGGATGCTGCTCACATCGTCGGTGATGTTGGCATCGCCGTGGATGGTGTGCTTGATGGCGCTGCTGGCCACGGCAAAGTTGATCATATCCATGGCTTTGTAGTTGTGCAGCATGGCATAGATCAGGCCGCTGGCGAAGGCGTCGCCGCCGCCCACGCGGTCCAGAATGTTGAAGGTGAACAGCTTGCTCTCGAAGGTGTGGCCGTCGTACCACATAAAGGCCTTCAGGCTGTTTTCGCTGCCGCTGTGAGCATAACGCACATGGCGGGCGATGCACTTCAGGTTGGGGTAGCGCTCAATGAAGTGCTGGAAGATCTCGTCCTGCTGCTCGTAGCTGGGCTGCAGGGGCACGCCGTCCTTCCAGTCACCCTTGCTGTGGTCGTTCTCGTCCTTCCACAGGTGATAGGGCTCAATGCCCAGCAGCACATCCACGTAGGGCAGGCACTCGGTGCAGAAGTCGCGGGCCTCTTCCCAGGTCCATAGGGTGGAGCGGAAGTTGCCGTCAAAGCTCACGGTCAGGCCCTTCTTTTTGGCCACCTTGAGCATGTCCAGGATCAGGCTGCGGCAGTTGGGAGCCAGTGCCGGGGTAATGCCGCTGAGATGCAGCCAGTTAAAGCCGTCCAGCAGGGCGTCCAGATCCACCTGCGAGAAGTCATACTCAGTGATGGCACTGTGCTTGCGGTCGTAGATGACCTTGGACGGCCGGATGCCGTAGCCGGTCTCCAGATAGTAAGTACCCAGACGGTTCGAGGGGGTCTCGTCCGGCTCGGTGAGGATCATGGGGGTGCAGTGCACGTCGTTGGAGCGCAGCCAGCGCACGGCGCTTTTGCCCAGGCTGTTGTTGGGCACCACGCTGAAGAAGGTGCTGTCCACACCCAGGTTTGCCAGAGCCAGCGCAATGTTGGCCTCACTGCCGCCGTAGCTGGCCTCAAAGGCAGACGCCATGCGGATCTTTTCGTAGTTCGGCGGGGTCAGACGCAGCATGATCTCGCCGCAGGTGATGAATTTCTGGCCGGTGGTCTCGTTGCCAAGGATGGGATTGAAATGTTCCATAACGGTCCTCCTGATATTGTAAAAAACTCACCGTGGATCCTTTTGACACATCGTTGTATCCATGTAACCATTATAGTGCGCGCACCGCCGGAATGCAAGCATTTGCGCGGGAATGCAAGAGAAAATAAGAACCGAAATTTGGGTAGTTTGACGAAAAGAGAGAATTCGCGTTACACCCCCGTCAGGTCAAAGCTGGGAGTGTATTCCTCCTTAGCACTGCTCTTCTGCTGCATATAGCCCTGCACAAGGCCCTTGTCCATGGCGTAGTTCACCACCCGGTGGTACTCATAGGTGGTGATGCGCCGCCCGATGCCGTGCTCCGCAGCCTTGTAGAACGGCGTATACTGGCTCATGACGCTGGGCAGGAAGCATCCCGGGTCGGCATCGTTCCAGGCGGCCATCTGGTCCAGCACGGCAAAGCTGTCGTCCACATGGCCCGGCAGCGCCAGATGCCGCAGGATGACGCCCCGCTGCAGGATGCCGTCGGCGTCGAATACCGGGTGCCCGGCCTGGGCCATCATGGCTTCAATGGCGGGTTTTGCCTGAGCAAAGTAGTCCGGTGCGGCGGAAAGTTCCGCCGACAGGGCGGGGGAGACGTATTTCAGATCGGCCAGCCAGATGTCGATGTACCCGCGCCAGGCCTCCACATTCTCCACGGTCTCATAGCCGCCGGTGTTGCACACAATGGGCAGATGCAGGCCCTGTGCCCGGGCAAGGTCCAATGCGGCAGTGATCCAGGGCCGCCACTGGCCCGGCGTGACCAGATTGATGTTGTGGGCTCCATGTGCCTGCAGGCTGAGAAAGATTTCGGCCAGATGCTCCACGCTGATCTCCTTGCCCAGCCCTTCGGCGCTGATGGGGTAGTTCTGGCAGAAGCAGCACTTGAGGGTGCAGCCGGAAAAGAACACGGTGCCGCTGCCACGGGTGCCGCTGATGCAGGGCTCCTCCCAGAAATGCAGGGCAGCGCGGGCGGCTTTCAGGGTGCGGCCCGCGCCGCAGAAGCCAACGGCTCCGGCAGCCCGGTCCACCCCGCAGCGGCGGGGGCACAGGGCGCAGTGGGAGGGCGGAGAGACAAGATCAGTTTTCGGCATAATATCCAAAGTCCTTTGTGTAAAGTTTGTTGCCCCAGTATACCACATTTTACACGGGTCGTGCTATACTATAAAAGGAGAATAACTGCTTTCAGGAGGAACCCTCATGCGCACCGAGAACGATGAGATCCGCGATAACCTCAAATATCTGACCCTGCTCTCGCGGGATTACCCTTCGCAGGCTGCGGCGGCCAGCGAGATCATCAGTACACAGGCCCTGCTCAAGCTGCCCAAGGGCACCGAACATTTCATGAGCGACCTGCACGGCGAAAACGAAGCCTTTGTCCACATTCTGAACTCCGCTTCCGGTGTCATCCGTGAAAAAGTGGACCTGGTGCTGGGGGATGCTATCCCGGAACAGACCCGTGCGGAGCTGGCCACCCTGATCTACTACCCCAACGAAAAGCTGCCGCAGCTCAAGAACCGCTGCACCAGCGAAGAAGCGCTGGACCAGTGGTACACCGACACCCTGCTGCGGCTCATTGACATCTGTCGGCTGGTATCGTCCAAACACACCCGCGACCATGTGCGGCAGTGCCTGCCGGCGAGTTGCGGCTATATCCTGGACGAGCTGCTCCACGCCCATTTTGAGGACCACGACAAAGACCTGTATTATGGGCAGATCGTGGGCAGCATCATCGAGAACGGCCGGGCAGACCGTTTCATCGTGCGGCTGTGCGAGCTGATCAAGCATCTGGCGGTGGACAAGCTGCACATCGTGGGCGACCTGTTTGACCGTGGCCCGCGTCCGGACATCATTCTGGACCTGCTCATGCGCCACCACAACGTGGACATCCAGTGGGGCAACCACGACGTGGTGTGGATGGGTGCCGCCGCCGGAAGCCCCATCTGCATCTGCACGGTGCTCAAGACCACGCTGGCCTATCACAACCACGGCATGCTCGAGGATTGCTACGGCATCAACCTGCGGCATCTGCAGCGCATGGCCGAGCAGTTCTATGGGGAGGACGATCTGTCCATCTGGATGCCCCACACCGACGCGGCCCGCGGCCCCTATACCAAAGGCATGCTGCACCGCTGCGCGGTGATGCACAAGGCCATCAGCATCCTGATGTTCAAGCTGGAATGTCAGGTCATCGACCGCAACCCGGACTTCCAGATGCAGGGGCGGGACTTTTTGCGCCGCATCGACTGGGCACACCACACGGTTCGCATTGGCGAACAGGATTGCCCGCTGCGGGACACGGCCTTCCCCACAGTGGACCCTGCCGATCCGGCGGCCCTGAACGACGACGAAAAGCTGGTGCTGCGCAAGCTGGTGCAGTCCTTCCGCCAGAGCGAAAAGCTGCAGCAGCATGTGGAATTCCTCTATGCAAAGGGCAGTGTGTACCACATTGAAAATGGCAACCTGCTGTACCACGGTGTGGTGCCCATGACCGCAAAGGGCAGTTTTGCGGTGGAACGCTTTGAGGGCCGCCGCTATTCCGGCCGTGCCTTGATGGATTATTGCGATGCCCGGGCCCGGCGGGGCTATTACGCACCGGAGGGCAGCGCCGAACGCCAGAACGGACAGGATTTTTTGTGGTATCTGTGGTGCGGGCGGTTGTCACCGCTGTTCGGCCGCAGCGCTATGACCACCTTCGAGCGGCTGTATGTGGCAGACCCCGCCACCCATGAGGAGATCAAGGATCCCTACTATACCTGGTACAACGACGAGGCCGCCTGCCGCCGCATTCTGGCGGAGTTCGGCCTGCCGGGTACCAGCCACATCGTCAACGGCCACGTCCCCGTGCGGGAAAAGAACGGCGAGAGCCCCATCAAGGGCGGCGGCCGTCTGGTGGTGATCGACGGTGGGTTCTGTCGTGCCTACCACGAAAAAACCGGCATTGCGGGCTACACGCTGGTGTATTCCAGCCGCTCCATGTCGCTGCGCACTCACCAGCCCTTTGAGAGTGCCGAAAAGGCGGTGAGTGAAAACCTGGATATCATTTCCCAGAAAAACATTCTGGAGACCGAGAACCACCGCATCCTGGTGGAGGACACCGACGAGGGCGAGGTGCTGCGGGAGCGGGTGCACGATCTCAAACAGCTGGTAACGGCCTATCAGCTGGGCTGGATCAAAGAGACCCGCAGTGAGGATCAGGTGTGGTAAAATGTGACAAACCGGCGTCTGACCGCCGGAATGTGTCGGAATCTTGAAAAAAAGAGACAAATTTTCAGAATATCGGAACGGATTCTGGGCAAAACAGAAAATAATGGAACTCGTACAATCGGGGCTTTGCTT
>ENA-UERN01003676-UERN01003676.1-human-gut-metagenome-genome-assembly--contig:-NODE-3676-length-10429-cov-5.118238_pt1 | contig 10429 bp, 8 predicted proteins | sample MGYA00242950_ERZ507950 | MGnify/ENA primary metagenome ERZ507950 (study PRJEB26167, sample SAMN06115515) | human gut metagenome | host: Homo sapiens | place: China:Ningxia | collected 2014-11-26...
GAGCTAGGGAAACGATCGGAAACCTCGAAAGGAAATACAATAAAGTCATAGACGAATTGTATAGTACCGACGAGTATAAGCAAAAGACACTCGAAGTAATTAAAGGGTGTTTCGACCATATTCGTTCCTTTACAAAAGATTTGTTCACTTTATTTGAGGAAAAAGTTATTTTGGCTCAGGGCGAGTTGATGTCGACTGCTATGATGAATAACTATTTATTGGATCAAGGTGTGAAATCGGTTATTATTCCTGCTCTTGATTATATGCGTACAGACAAAAATTCAGAGCCTGACAACCAATTTATTAAAAATAAATTGCTTTCATTGCTTCAAGAAAGTCCAGACGCCGAAATTTACATTACTCAGGGATATATATGCAGGAATGCTTATGGAGAAATAGATAACCTTCAAAGAGGAGGTAGCGATTATTCAGCGTCGTTGATAGGTGCGGCAATCAATTCAGAAGAGATACAAATATGGACCGATATCGATGGTATGCACAATAACGACCCTCGGTTTGTAGAGAACACGAAGCCTGTTCGTTTCCTGCAATTTGAGGAGGCCGCAGAATTGGCCTACTTCGGTGCGAAGATATTGCATCCTACATGTGTATTGCCGGCCAAGTTGAATAACATTCCGGTGAGACTTCTCAATACGATGCAGCCCGAAGCTCCGGGTACTCTGATTTACGATCATTCATCAGATGGGCAAATTAAAGCTATTGCCGCGAAGGAGAATATTACAGCCATAAAAATAAAATCGGGGAGAATGTTATTGGCGTATGGTTTCTTGCGGAAGGTATTCGAAATATTTGAAAGCTATCAGACTTCTATTGATATGGTGACGACATCGGAAGTGGGAGTTTCTCTTACGATAGACAACACCAAACATCTGCAAGAAATTCTCGACGATTTGCGTAAATTCGGAACCGTGACTGTCGATGAAGATATGGTGATCATTTGCGTTGTCGGGGATTTGGAATGGAATAATGTCGGATTTGAGTCCGAAGCTGTTCAAGCCATGAAAGATATTCCCGTGCGAATGATATCTTATGGAGGAAGTAACTACAATATTTCATTTTTGGTTCGCCGGGAAGATAAGGTAAAGGCTCTTCGGTCTTTAAGTCATTATCTTTTTGAGAATAAATAATATATTGTCATGTAGAAATATCTCTACATGACATTTAAATTTTTGTGTGTATAATGTTTCCCATCAGCCATTTCAATATAACGAGGACTCCTTTTTATTATTATGATAAAACATTGCTGAGTAACACATTAGCAAAACTGATTCGCTTGGCAGGAGAACGGAATTATCATATTCATTATGCTGTAAAAGCCAATGCTAATCCAGAAATATTGAAACTTATCGCGGCTTCGGGAATAGGAGCCGATTGTGTGAGCGGAGGGGAAATAAAAGCTGCTTTGGAGGCAGGGTTTCCTGCAAAAAAAATTGTATTTGCCGGGGTTGGAAAGGCCGACTGGGAAATAGAATATGCCCTTGAAAAGAAGATATTTTGCTTTAATGTGGAATCGGCAGAGGAGTTGTCGGTTATAGAAGAACTTGCCAAGAAAAAGGAGAATATAGCTTCGATTGCATTGCGTATTAATCCGAATATCGATGCTCATACTCATGAGTATATTACGACAGGACTTAGTGAAAATAAATTCGGTATTCCTATCGAAATGTTGGATTCGATATTTTCGCAAATACAACGTTCTCCGCATGTTCAGCTTGTGGGATTTCATTTTCACATAGGTTCTCAAATATTGAATTTAGAAACATTTCATGTTCTTTGCGAGCGAATCAACCAATTACAAGACGATTTGTCGAAGCGCAATATTCAAGTAAAACATATTAATGTAGGTGGTGGATTGGGAGTCGATTACGAAAATCCCGATAAAAATCCTATTCCCGATTTCGGTCGTTATTTCGATATTTTTCAGCATAATCTGAATTTGAGAGGGGGCCAACAGTTGCATTTCGAGTTGGGACGTTCTATCGTTTGTCAATGCGGATCGTTGATAACCAGAGTACTATATGTCAAGAAGGGTATCGAAAAACAGTTTGTTATCGTAGATGCCGGTATGACCGATTTGATTCGTCCGGCACTTTATCAGGCACATCATTGCATCGAGAATATCACTTCGGATATGGAGAAGTGTCGATATGATGTCGTTGGACCTATTTGTGAATCTTCGGATTGTTTCGGGAAAGATGTAATGCTTAATGAGACAAAAAGAGGTGATTTGATTGCCATTCGATCGGCAGGCGCTTATGGGGAGGCTATGGCTTCCCAGTATAATTGTAGGACATTACCCGGATATTTGATAGAATAATAAAATTATTAACAATAATTTTTATTTTCGTATTTAGAAATATATTATTTTTGCCATTATAAAATTGTAATCATTACAAATAAAGAAAGATGAAAGAATCGGCACAAAATAGATTACGACGATATAATATAAAGCCTTCGGTGCAACGTATGGCCGTGTTGGATTATTTGATGACACACCATACACACCCCACAGCCGATACGATATTCAATGCTTTATATCCGTCTATTCCGACTTTGTCCAAAGCTACTGTTTATAACACTTTAAATTTACTAACAGAACACGGTGTTATACAGATGATTACGATCGATGAGAAAAATGCCCGTTTTGATGCCCGGGAGACTCCGCATTTGCATTTTAAATGTGCTTCTTGCGGAGAGATATTCGATTTTGATTTACCCCCTTTACAAATAGAATCTTTGAAGGATTATGATATTTCTGATATTCAAGTTTATTGTAAGGGAACGTGTCCATCTTGCCAGAAGAAAACTCAACATTAAATAACTAACTAAAATAACCAATCATGAAAAAATTTATTTGTACAGTATGCGGTTACGTATACGAAGGTGATGAAGCTCCTGAATTTTGCCCGCAATGTAAACAACCTCGTTCAAAATTCAAAGAAGTTGTTGAATCAGATGAACTTGATTTTGTAACGGAACATCATATCGGTGACGGTGTAGTAGAGGATGCCGAAGTTATGGAGGGCCTTAAAGCTCATTTCATGGGTGAATGTACCGAAGTAGGTATGTACCTTGCCATGAGCCGTCAGGCAGATCGTGAGGGTTATCCCGAAGTGGCAGAAGCCTTTAAACGTTATGCTTGGGAAGAGGCTGAACATGCATCTAAGTTTGCAGAACTTTTGGGAGAAATCGTTTGGAATACAGAGAAAAATCTAAAAGCTCGTATGGAAGCTGAAAGTGGAGCTTGTGCAGACAAAATGCGTATTGCAAAACGTGCCAAAGAACTTGGCTATGATGCTATACATGACACTGTACATGAAATGGCTAAGGACGAAGCTCGCCACGGTAAAGGCTTCGAAGGTTTATACAATCGTTATTTCAAGAAATAAAATTGTATTTATATTTGTAAGAGGGGGTAGTTCATCTTGTGAGCTACCCCTTTTTATCTATTGCCCATTATTGTAAAAATCGTTATCTTTGCGCACATTATCAGATTAATTTCAATGAAAAATATACGCAATTTTTGTATTATTGCACATATAGACCACGGAAAAAGTACCCTGGCCGATCGCTTGTTGGAGTATACCAAAACCATTGCAGACAAAGATTTACAGGATCAAGTTCTCGACAATATGGATTTGGAGCGAGAACGGGGAATTACGATCAAAAGTCATGCAATACAGATGGAATATATTTACAAGGGTGAAAAGTATATTCTGAATCTTATAGACACTCCGGGGCACGTGGATTTCTCTTATGAGGTTTCTCGGTCTATTGCCGCATGTGAAGGTGCATTGCTTATCGTCGATGCCTCTCAGGGAATACAAGCACAGACTATTTCCAATCTGTATATGGCGATTGAACATGACTTGGAAATCATACCGGTTGTCAATAAAGTAGATTTGGATAGCGCTCGTCCCGATGAAGTAGAAGACCAAATTATTGATTTGCTGGGGTGTAAACGGGAAGAAATTATACGTGCCAGCGGAAAAACAGGACAGGGGGTCGAAGATATTCTTTCGGCTATTATAGAACGGGTAAATCCTCCTCAGGGAGATGTGGATGCACCGTTACAGTGCCTTATTTTCGATTCTGTATTTAACTCATTCAGAGGAATTATCGCTTATTTCAAAATTTGTAACGGACGAATAAAAACCGGCGATAAGGTAAAATTCGTTGCGACCGGAAAAGAGTATGAGGCCGATGAGATAGGTGTTTTGAAATTGGATATGGTTCCTCGAAGAGAGTTGTCGGCCGGCGATGTAGGATATATTATTTCCGGAATAAAAACGTCCAGAGAGGTGAAAGTGGGAGATACGATTACCCATATAGAGCGACCGTGTTCTTCGGCAATCGATGGATTCGAAGAAGTTAAGCCTATGGTCTTTGCCGGAGTGTATCCCATCGAAACAGAAGATTTTGAGAACCTGAGAGCTTCATTGGAAAAGCTGCAATTGAACGATGCATCCTTGACTTTTCAACCCGAATCGTCTGCGGCTTTGGGCTTTGGATTCCGATGTGGTTTTCTGGGGCTGCTCCATATGGAAATTATTCAGGAAAGATTGGATAGAGAATTCAATATGGACGTTATTACCACGGTTCCGAATGTTTCTTATAAGGTTTACGATAAGAAAGGTGCAATGGTGGAGGTTCATAATCCTTCTGGATTGCCGGATCCTACGTTGATAGATCACATCGAAGAACCTTATATACGGGCATCGGTCATTACTTCGACCGACTACATCGGACCTATTATGACTTTGTGTCTGGGAAAGCGTGGAGAGCTGGTCAAGCAGGAATATATATCGGGGAATAGAGTAGAGATTATCTACGATATGCCGTTAGGAGAAATTGTCATTGATTTCTATGATAAACTTAAAAGTATATCGAAAGGGTATGCTTCTTTCGATTATCATATTCATGATTTCAGGGAGTCTAAATTGGTCAAACTCGATATCCTTTTAAACGGGGAGTCGGTGGATGCTTTGTCGACGTTGACGCACGTAGACAATGCGGTAACTTTTGGACGAAGAATGTGTGAAAAGTTGAAGGAGCTTATTCCTCGCCAGCAATTCGAGATTGCTATTCAGGCCGCAATCGGGGCTAAAATTATAGCCAGAGAAACGATCAAACCAGTGCGTAAAGATGTTACGGCAAAATGTTATGGCGGTGATATTAGCCGGAAACGAAAACTGTTGGAAAAACAGAAAAAAGGGAAAAAGCGTATGAAACAAATCGGTTCGGTAGAAGTGCCTCAAAAAGCATTTCTAGCGGTATTGAAACTCGATTAGGGTAAATCGGTTTCTTTTTTTCGTCATTGGAAAACCGTAAAAGGCTTTCTTTGTTTAAATTACAAATACGGAATGTTATATGGATAGCTTATATGCCATAAAAAAGTCGATTAAAAATTATGCCAGCGGAGGTAATGTTTTGATAGTGGCGACATTGTTGGCTTTTATCATCGCTAATTCTCCGATTGCCGATATGTATTTTTCTTGGTGGGCACAACCTATATCTTTACAGTTGGGGGATTTCAACTTATTTAGCCATAATGGGCATCCTATGACCGTAATGGAATTTATCAACGATGCATTGATGGCGATTTTCTTTTTTTCTATCGGACTGGAAATAAAGAGAGAGGTATTGGTTGGAGAGTTGACGTCCATAAAGCAAGCATTATTACCGATCGTTGCCGCTATTGGTGGAATGGTTATTCCTGTTTTATTATTTATGTATATTGGCAGAGGCAGTGATTTCCTGAGAGGGAGCGCCATTCCTATGGCGACAGATATTGCTTTTTCATTGGGCGTTTTGGCTATGTTGGGAAAAAGAGTCCCCATTTCCTTGAAAATATTCCTAACAACATTGGCGGTGGTCGATGACATAGGAGGTATATTGGTTATTGCGATTTTCTATTCCAGTCATATATCGGTTACTTACTTGTTTTATGCTGCCGGCATATTTTTGATTTTATGGTTGGGCGGACGTGCCGGAATCAATAGTAAAATGTTCTATTTCATACTTGGCGGTGTAGTTTGGTTTTTATTCTTAAATTCAGGTATTCACCCTACGATAGCCGGTGTATTAGTGGCTTTTTGTATTCCCGCTAAACCGGTATTGGCGACTACTCGTTTTATCAGTACGATTCGAGATGAAATAGCTAATTTCCCGCAGGAACAGTTTCATGGGGACAGCGATAGCTCGATAATGCTCTCCAAAGATCAAATAAACTGTTTGAAGAGTATAGAATCTGCATCCGATAAAGTGATAAGCCCGTTACAAGACCTTGAAGATACATTGCATCCGGTGATCAACTATCTTATTATCCCTTTATTCGCTTTTGCCAATGCAGGGATCGTTTTGTCGGGAATAGAATTGTCTTCGTTATTTACGGGTATTAGTTTGGCCGTTTTTGTCGGGTTGTTGTTCGGAAAATTTGTGGGTATCTTTTTCTCTTCTTGGTTAATCATTAAACTGAAAATTGTTCCGATGCCGACACACTCTACATGGAAGTCGTTAGCGGCAGTATCTGTGTTGGGTGGTATTGGTTTTACAGTATCTTTGTTTATTGCAAATCTTTCTTTTGGTAATATGGGGCCAGAAGGAATAGAATTGTTGGAACATGCGAAACTCGGTATTGTAATGGGGTCTCTCGTATCCGGTATTTTAGGATATATCTTACTTAACCTATTTTTACCGAAGCAACAAGAAGTCGAGTAGGGCGCTTATTCGAATTTTATAGATTTGGCCGGGCGAATAAGCGCAACCAAATAGGAAGGTGCGATCAACATCAAAACCGATACAAGCATGCAGCCGATGTTCAACCATAAAACGTACCAAAAATTTATTTCGATAGGAACATAAGGTACGTAATATGCTTCGGGATTGAGTGTTACAATGTGAAAGTGTCGTTGAATCAGGCATAGGACAATTCCAATAATATTTCCCCATATCATACCTTTCCCGACAAGGAAAACCGATACGTATAAAAATATTTTCCGAATAGAGGTATTGTTCGCTCCTAATGCTTTCAATATGCCAATCATATTCGCTCGTTCCAATATAATAATGAGTAATCCTGAAATCATGGTAAAGCCAGATACGGCAGCCATGAGAATAAGTATGATCCAGACGTTCATATCGAGTAAATCGAGCCAGCCGAAAAAGACCGGATTCAATGTGCGAATGGATTGAGGATAATAATGTGTCCCATAATCATCGGGACGGTCTATTAATTGTGTATATAGTTCATATGCTATGTCGTCGGCTCTATCGAAATCTTTTACCATTAGTTCTATTTCGCTATACTGGTCGGGATTCCAATCGTTAAGGCGTTGAACATGTCTTACATCTCCGATAATCAACAGTTTGTCATAATCCGAAAAATCGGTCTGATATATTCCTGAAATAGAAAATCGTCGAGCTCTTACTTGCTCTTGGACAAAGTAGCAGTATATTTTATCCCCGATATGCAGGTCCAATTTATCAGCTATGGTTTTGGAAACGAGGACTTCGTTGGATATTATTGAGTCCTGAATTTTAGGTAAACAGCCATCGACCAGATATTTCTTGAAAAAAGACCAATTATAGTCGGGGGTAACTCCTTTCAGAACCGTTCCCATAAAATCGGTATCGGTCTTTATCATACCCAGTTTTGTCCCGATAGGGTCTATTTTTGTGATGTCATCGCGGTCTAACAATATTTCACGCAGACTATCGGTATATTGAATCGGCTGCTTTTCGTAAGTCATGTTATTATCGAATGACGTTATCTGAATGTGAGCGCCGAATCCTACAACTTTGCTTCGGATTTCTTTTTTGAAACCGATGACAATCGCAACCGACAGTATCATTATGGCTAATCCTAGCGCAACACCGGCCACAGCTACGCGTACGGCCGGTGGGGTAGCTTTTTTTCGATGCTGTTTGTCGAAATGTATGCGATTAGCAATATATAATTTCCAATTATTCATTGATGGTACGACCGGGGTATGTTTCTAATGCTTTTTGTAAAACGATTAGAGCTTTTGATAGTTCTTCTTTTTCCAGTACATAGGCTAAACGAACTTCGTTCTTCCCCAATCCGGGCGTGGTATAGAACCCTGAGGCGGGAGCCATAAATATGGTTTGTCCTTCGTACTCGAATTCAGATAAACACCATTCACAGAATTTATCGGCATTATCTACCGGTAATCGAGCCACGGTGTAGAATGCTCCCATAGGGATAGGGGAGTAACACCCCGGAATTCGGTTTAAACCGTCAATTAGGTGTTTACGCCGTTCTACATACTCGTTATAGGTAGAAAGCATATAACTTTCGGGAGCATCGATAGAGGCTTCGGCTACGATTTGTCCTAAAAGCGGTGGACTGAGTCTGGCCTGACAGAATTTCATAACACTCTTTTTTAATTCTTTATGTCGAGTGATCAAGGCTCCTATGCGAATTCCGCATTCGCTGTATCTTTTTGAAACGGAATCTATTAACACTACCTGTTCTTCAATCCCTTCTAAGTGGAAAGCCGATATATAGGGCGCTCCTGTATAGCAAAATTCCCGATATACTTCGTCGGAGAATAGGAACAAATCATATTTCTTTACCAGATCCCGTATTTGGTTCATTTCTCTTTGGGTGTATAAGTACCCTGTGGGATTATTGGGATTACAGATTAGTATAGCCTTAGTTTTTGGCGTAATTAGAGATTCGAATTTTTCGATAGAAGGTAATGCGAAGCCTTCTTCAATAGAAGAGGGTAAAGTTTTGATTACTGCTCCGGACGAGATAGCGAATGCCATGTAGTTGGCGTATGCTGGTTCTGGAACAATAATTTCATCGCCGGGGTCCAGACAAGCCATGAATGAGAATAATACAGCCTCAGAGCCTCCTGTGGTGATGATTATATCATCGGCTGTCACATGAATATGGAATTTGTCATAATATTGGACTAACTTTTCCCGAAGGCTTTTTATGCCTTCACTGGGACTGTATTCCAGTATTCGGCGATGCATGTGCCGTAACGCATCCAACCCTATTTGAGGAGTCGGCAAATCGGGTTGCCCGATGTTTAGATGAAAAACTTTTATTCCTTTTTCTTTGGCTTTGTTGGCGAGAGGAACAAGTTTTCGTATAGGAGAGGCCGGCATGACTTCGCCTCTATGAGAGATTGTGGGCATACTTTTTAATTTAATATAGACTAACCTATGAAATATGCGATATCAAATGGGGGTGTCTATTTTTTATTTTTAAAATACAAAGATAAGAATTTTACTTTTTTCTTTCCTTATGGAGATAGTAGAATATGAAGAGAGAAGTCGTAAAATAGAATAAATAATGCTATATTTGCGTACAAATATAGAAATACAGCAGGTTGATGAACGATTTGAAGCATCTCTTTTTGCTTATTGTTTCTCCCGGGAAGACATGGCAAAAAATGGATAAAGTGCCGTATGCGACACAAATATTTTTGAATCAATTCCTATATCCGCTTATGGGAATAACTGCGATAGTATCCTTTTTAGGACATTTTTTTAACGATGCTTCTTTACCAAGAGCCTTGCAGTTGGCAATCGTGGAATTTGTGAAATTTTTTGCCGGCTTCTATGCTCTTGTATATGTAATGAAAATTTTTTCGACTTACATGTTGGAGGTTTTGCAACCTGAGTCTCGTATAAAACGTTTTGTCGGATACACATTGGCATTGTATATGTTGTTTGATATTTCCATTTTTGTTATCCTCGTTTTTAAGTTCTTCTGGTTTCTTATACACTTCAAATTCTTTCCTATATTTCTAAACTGTATTTCTGTAGCTTCCTATCATTCGTTTACTTAACTCATTCCTTTGCTACTTCTCTACTCCGGCTTCTCATCTTCATTTTTCATCTGTGCGCGTGCTTTTCGTGCAATTCCCGAATTGCTGTTCATAATGCTGGCGCGGGTAATTTTGTCATTTCCAAACTTCTGGCGAATCGCATCCATTGTCGCATCGAGTTTTCTTTTTCGTTCTTTCTTTTCATTGTCTTCAAACAACGACAACTGCTCGAAACTTTCGTCTGTCAGGTTCGTCAGTGCGACTCCGATCAGTCGAAGTGGCTCACCTTTCCAGGATTCTGTGAAAAGTTTTTTTGCATGTTTGTATATCTCGTCGGTCGTGTCTGTTGCATTCGAAAGTGTCGTCTGGTGGGACTTATTTTTAAAATCAAGAGTACGGAATGTCACTGATACGGAGGTACATTTCTTCCCTTTTCGACGCATTCTGGTTGCCACAACATCGCACTGTTCAAGCAGTATCGGGAGTACCTGATCCACCGAAACAATATCATCATTAAAAGTCGTTTCCACACTAAATCCTTTTGCCTCTTCTGGCTGTGCTTTGACCGGAGAATCATCGATTCCGCAGGCATATCGATACAG
>ENA-UERN01003680-UERN01003680.1-human-gut-metagenome-genome-assembly--contig:-NODE-3680-length-10422-cov-3.251909_pt1 | contig 10422 bp, 10 predicted proteins | sample MGYA00242950_ERZ507950 | MGnify/ENA primary metagenome ERZ507950 (study PRJEB26167, sample SAMN06115515) | human gut metagenome | host: Homo sapiens | place: China:Ningxia | collected 2014-11-26...
AAAAAAGTGAACAGAGACCGCGCAGTACTCGCTGCACAGTCCCTGTTTTACGCACATTATTCTATTACAGTACCTGTGCCGCCGCATGCGCCGTGGCCCATGCGATCTGCAGATTGAAGCCGCCGGTATAGGCGTCGCAGTCGATGAGCTCGCCTGCAAAATACAGGCCGTGCACGAGCTTCGAGGCCATCGTCCGCGGATCGATCTCCTTTGTGCTGACACCGCCGCGCGTGATAATGGCCTCCTCCACCGGCCGCGCGCCGGAGATGGGGATCACAAAGCGCTTCGTCTCCTCGAGCAGGGCGCGCCGCTGCTGCCTGGTCAGGGAATTGGCGCGCAGCGCCGGGTCGATGCCGGCGCGCCGCAGCAGCACGGGGATCATGGAGTGCGGGAAGAGGTCTGCCAGCGCATTTTCCATGCTGCGGTTGGCATAGGCCTCGAGATCGCGCAGGAAGCGCGCATCAAGCTTTCCCTCGTCCAGCGCAGGCTTCAGATCGAGCACGAGGGAATAGGACTTCCCCGGCTTCAGATGCGCCGAGGCCGACAGGACCGTCGGGCCGGAGACACCGAAATGCGTGAACAGCAGCTCGCCGAAGTCCTGATAGACCGTTTTCCCCTTTTCGTCGCGGAGCTGCACGCCCGTGTTGCGCAGGGACAGGCCCTGCATCTCGGCGCAGACTTCATCCGGGCTCACGAGCGGCACGAGTGAGCCGCACGGCGGCTGGATCGTGTGCCCGGCCTGCTCCGCCAGACGGTAGCCGTCGCCGGTCGAGCCGGTCAGCGGATAGGACGCGCCGCCGGTGCACAGCAGCACCGTGCTGCATGCGACCGGGCCGTCCGAGGTCAGAACGCCGTTTATCGCGCCGTCCGCGATCGAAAGGCCCGTCACCGTCGTCTGCCGCCGCTCGACGCCGCCGCGCTGCAGCGCGCGCTCCAGCACGTTCAGAACATCGGCGGAGCGGTCCGAGACGGGAAACACGCGGTTGCCGCGCTCGACCTTGAGCGGGCAGCCGCCCTGCTCAAAAAAGGCCATTGCCGCTTCCGGCGGGAAGGCCGCCATGGCGCTGTAGAGGAAGCGCCCGTTGCGCGGAATATTTTTCAGCGCCTCTTCGGCGGTGCAGGCATTTGTGACATTGCAGCGGCCCTTGCCGGTGATGAGGAGCTTTTTGCCGCAGCGGCTGTTTTTTTCGAGCAGGAGGATCCTACGCCCGCGCGCGGAGGCCTGAACTGCGGCAAACAGCCCTGCCGCTCCCCCGCCCACGATCACGGCGTCAAATGTGGACTTTTTCATAGACATGGTACTGATCCCAGACCTGCTCCAGACGCTCGAGCGTCTGCGCAGTCTCATGCTTGCGGCGGGACGTCAGCGCGACGATCAGGGCGTTGACAACGCTCATCGGCGCGACGAGCGAATCCACGAGCGAGACCATGTCGCTCTTGGCCGTGAGCAGATAGTGCGCGCTGCGGGCGATGGGGGCCGTTTCGGAGTCCGTCAGGGCAATGACCTGCGCGCCTGCCTCGCGGCAGTACTGCAGCGCCTTGCCCGTCGCCGTGGAATAGCGCGGGAAGCTGATGCCGATGACGGCGTCCTGCGGCGAGATGCGGACGAGCTGCTCAAAGACCTCGCTCGTCGACGGCGTCGTGATGAGTCGGACGTTTTCAAACATATAGTGCAGGTAATAGCTCAGGGAGCTCGCGAGAGCCGCAGAGGAGCGGACGCCGAGCACATAGATGCAGCGCGCCTGCAGCAGGGCCTCCACCGCGCCGGAGAAGGCCTCGCGGTCGAGATGCTCGTTCGTATGGCGCAGCCGGTCCATATCCGCCTGCAGGATCGTCGAGACGACATCCTGCTCGCCGAGGCGCTCATCCGTGACCTCAATGCGCTGCACGGAGGTCAGGCGGTTGAGCACCATTTCCTGCAGCGCGCGCTGCATGGCGGGATAGCCGTCATAGCCCAGCTCCGCCGCAAAGCGCACGACCGTCGACTCGGACACCTGCGTGATCTTGCCGAGCGCGCCCGCCGTCAGGAAGGCCGCCTTATCATAGCTCTCCAGAATATAGGTCGCGATGCGGCGCTGGCCCTTGGAGAATGTTGTCAGCTTGTTATGTATGTTCGTCAGGATGTCTGCCGTCATACAGGATCTCCCCCTTCTGTTTCCTGCCGCAGCGCGGCAAGCTCCGCTTCGGTGAGCGGACGCCATGCGCCGGGCGCGAGCGTTCCGAGCTGCAGCGGTCCCTCTGCAATGCGCCGCAGCCGGAGCACCTCCAGCCCGGCCGCCGCGCACATGCGGCGAATCTGGCGATTTCTGCCTTCGTGGATCGTGATGAGAAACCGGCCCGGCGCGGTCTGCTCGACCTCCGGCGGGCGGATGCGATAACCGTCGAGCATGAGCGGACGCCGCAGCCGCTCAGCCGCGCCGTCCAGAGGGCCGCGGGCCGTGACCTCATAGACCTTGCTGATCTCGCGGCGCGGGTGCATCAGCCGGTCGGCCAGCGCGCCGTCGTTCGTAAAGAGCAGCAGGCCCTCAGAATCATAGTCCAGCCGCCCGACCGGATAGACGCGCGTGCCGCAGTCTACGAGCGAGGCGGCCGTTCGGCGGCCGCGTTCATCCGACAGCGTTGTGATATAGCCGCGCGGCTTATAAAGCATCAGATAGACGTGCTCCGGCGGAGGCGGGATGGGAACGCCGTCGACCGCAATGGTCCGGCAGTCCGGCTCCGCCGATGCGCCAAGCGCACACGGCACCCCGTCCACCGTGACCCGGCCCAGCCGGATCAGCTCCTCCGCCGCGCGCCGCGAGGCAACGCCGCGCGAAGAAAGGATCTTCTGAATTCGTTCCCTCATCGGTACACTCTCCCCAGAGCAGCGGGATGCGCGCGATGCAGCGCGTCCCGAGAAATACGCCGCCCTCTCCGGCGGGTTCGCCGGGCGTTCCGGCAGAAAAGGCCACACGCGGCCAGAGCGGCCGTACGGTAACGGTTTCCCCGTCGCGCAGCGCATAAGTGACGGACTCCCCTGCCATAAGCTCAGCGCTTCCGCCGGACAGCAGCGGCACGGACGCGACGCACGCCTCGGCCTTCACCGCTTCACGCTCGGAAAAGGCGGCAAACGCCTCGTCATACAGGCAGGCATGATCCTGCCAGTCATCCGGCGCACACAGCGTGACGGCAATGAGCCGCCGTCCGTTCCGTTCCACGGCGCTGACGAGCGTCCGCCCGGCTGCGCGGGTGAAGCCTGTCTTCACGCCGATCGCGCCGTCCAGAGACCACAAAAGGCGGTTGTGGTTCGTAAAGCTGCGCGCCTCGATCGTGATCTGCCGCGTGGCGACGACCTCGGCAAAGGCCGGGACCTGCAGCGCTGCGCGCGTCAGGCGCGCAAGGTCGAGCGCCGTGGAATAGTGCTCCGGCGCGTCCAGACCGTTCGGGTTCGTAAAATGGGTGTCCCGCAGGCCAAGCTCCCGCGCCCGTCCGTTCATGGCCTCCACAAAGGCCCCGACCGAGCCGCTGTGCGCCAGAGCCAGCGCGACGGCGGCATCGTTGCCGGAGTGCAGCAGCAGGCCGTAGAGCAGAGCGCGGACCGTGAGCTGCTCCCCCGCCTTGAGATAGAGCGAAGAGCCTTCGATCCCGACTGCCTCCTGCGGCACGGTGACAACGGCATCCGGATCGCAGTCCTCCGCGATGAGCAGACCCGTCATGATCTTTGTCGTGCTGGCGATGAGCGCGTGCTCTGAAGCATTGCGTGCAAAGCAGACCTCTCCGGTGTCCGCGTCCAGCACGGCGGCGCGGCAGGCCGACAGGGCCGACGCGCACGGAGACAAAAGGGCGGCAGCGATCAGAAGCGCCGCCGCCCGAAGCATTCGTTTCATTCTTCCTCACCGGGCCTAGTATGCCCGGTGAGGCGCGGTTCATGCGAGGTCGACGTCGACCTTTTTCTCCGCGCGGTACTGCGAGATCATCTCGTTGATGCGGTCGACCAGCTCCGGGATCTGCTCGATGAGGCGGTCAGCCGTCGAGGTCGCAGGCTCCGTGATCGGGAGCATACGCACCCGCTCGCCCTGCAGCACCAGAAAGGCAACCGGGACGATCTTCACGCCGCAGCCCGCACCGCCGCCGAACGGGAGTGCAGAGGCGGCTGCCTTCGGCTTGAGGTCGCTGCCGCCGGAAGCCATGGCAAAGCTGATCTTGGAGATCGGGATGAGCGTCGTGCCGTCGCCCGTGGAAATGGGCGTACCGACAACGGTGTTGGCATCGACCATCTCGCGCACCTTCGCCATAGAGGCGCCGAGAAGCTCCGAAACATTTTGACTCATGATTCTGTTTCCTCCTCCTGCTGCGGCAGTTCCTGTTTGCCGAACTGCATTTTTTCGATCTCCGGCAGCTCGTCCAGCGATTCCAGACCGAACGTGCGCAGGAAATCCGGTGTCGTGCGATACAGAATGGGCCGTCCGGGCACATTCAGCCTGCCGCACTCCTCGATGAGGTGTTTATTGAGCAGCGCGCCGACGGAATAGGCACTGTCGACGCCGCGGATCTGCTCGATGTAGGCCCGCGTTGCGGGCTGATAATAGGCGATGACCGTCAAGGTCTCCAGCTGTGCGGACGAAAGCCGGGGCGGCTTGCGTGTTTCCAGTGCTCGGGTAACATAGGAGGACATCTCGCCCGAGGAGCACATCTGATAGGCGTGCTCGAGGCGCAGGATACGGATGCCGCGCCGCTCGTAGGACAGGCGGTCCATCAGCGAACGCACGGCCTGCTCGGCCTCGTCCGGGTCGCATTCTGCAGCCATGGCAATGCGTTCGAGCTCGACCGGCTCGCCCGCCGCAAACAGGATGGCCTCAGCTACCCGTTCCAGCTCCGTCTGTTCCATGTTCTACCCTTTCCTCCGGCATTTTGCAAAAGCGGATGTTCAGATCGTCGTCGCCGTCCTCCAGCTTGACGGAATGCACGCGGCAAAGCTCCAGTACGGCGAGGAACGTCGCAACGATCTCGCTGCGAGAGCGGCTGCCGCGGAACAGCGCGCGGAATTTCTCCACGCCGCGCATCAGCAGCTGCTTGAGGACCTGTGCGGCCTTTTTTGTCACGGGATACGGCTCTAAGCCGACGATGCCCTGAAAATTCGAGAGCTTCGGCGGCAGACGCCGCTCGCTGCGCTCTGCCATGGCCGCCATGGCGCGCAGAAGATCCTGCGGCTCGTGGCGGTAGCGATAGGTCGCGTCCGGACGGAGCGGCTGCGGCGCATGCGGAAAAAAACCGTTGCCGATGTCGCTGCGCGGCTCAAGGAAGGCCACAGCCGTGCGGATCTGCTCATAGGCCTCCGCGCGCTGCTTTTCCTCGAGGGAGCGGATAAGAAGCTCCATCTCGCTCATGGCCTCCTCGCGCTCGGCGGCGTAGAGCAGCATCTTTGTTTTGATGAGCATGAGATGGGACGCCATGGCGATGAATTCGCTGGCGATCTCCATATCCAGCCGCTTCATCTCGTCGAGATAGGCCAGATACTGCTCCAGAATGGACGTGATGCTGACGTCCTGAATTTCGATCTTGTTTTTGCTCAGCAGAAGCAGGATGACGCTCAGCGGACCGTCAAATCTGCGGGCAGCTCATCGCGCGTGTGCATGACGCCCGCAAGATGATAGGTTGGTTCTTCCATGCGCCTCCGGCTCCTTTCACTTTAGAGTATACCATTATTTTAGGAAAATGGCAACCCACAATCCTTAGCCGACCGCGTCAAATATGGCGCGCACAAGGGCCTCGCGGCCCGTCCCCTTCTCTGCGGAGAACGGCAGCAGCGGCGTCTGCTCGCCAAGCTGCAGCGTTTCGCGGATGCAGGCAAGGTTCGGCTCGATCTCACGCGCCTTCAGCTTATCGAGCTTGTTGGCGACGACGAGAAACGGCCGTCCGGTGCTGCGGAACAGGTCTGCCATGACGCAGTCGAGCTTCGTCGGCGCATGGCGCGCATCGACGATCATCACGCCAAGGGCGATGGGCTCCGGCTCGGCAAAATACGCCTCCATGAGCTTGCCCCAGCGTTCCTTTTCCGATTCAGCGACCTGCGCATAGCCATATCCCGGCAGATCGACGAAGTGCGCCTTGCCGTCCACGCGGAAATAGTTGATGTGGACGGTCTTGCCCGGCTTCTGACCAACGCGCGCAAAATTTTTGCGCTGCAGCACGCAGTTCAGCACGGAGGATTTTCCGACGTTTGATTTTCCGGCAAAGGCGATCTGCGGCAGGCCGTCGTGCAGGAACGCACCGGCCTGCGCCGCAGATTTTACAAATTCCACTCGCTGTAACTTCCTCATTGGCGGATCCCCTGATTCGGCTGGGCCGTGTCATGCTGCGCGACGGGAAGCACCCGCTCCGCAGCCTTGCGCACCGCAGGCTCCTCCTGCACGGAGCGGACGAGCGCGGCGTCCAGCACGGCGTCGGCATGGTCGACGAGCAGGAAGTTGAGCGCGCGGCGCACCGTCTGGTCGATCTCCTGCAGATCCTTTTCGTTCTCGTGCGGAATAATGACGGTCTTGACGCCGTGGCGCAGCGCTGCCATGGTCTTCTCCTTCAGGCCGCCGATGGGAAGCACGCGGCCGCGGATGGAGATCTCGCCCGTCATGGCGATATCACGGCGGACCGGCGTCCCGCTGAGCGCGGAGGCCAGCGCCGTGCATACGGCGATACCGGCGGACGGACCGTCCTTCGGCACGGCACCCTCCGGGAAGTGGACATGGATATCGCGCGTCTTGTAGAAGTCGGACGGGATGTGCAGCTGCTCCGCGCGCGTGCGCAGATAGCTCACGGCCGCCTGCACGGACTCCTTCATCACATCGCCGAGGTTTCCGGTCAGGATGAGCTTGCCGCTGCCGTCCATGACATTGCACTCGACCTCGAGAGTCTCACCGCCGACGGAAGTCCAGGCAAGGCCGGTCACAAGACCAATCGGATCGGTCTCCGGCAGCTTATCCGGCAGGATGCGGCGCGGGCCGAGGAAGCTCTCCAGATTCGTGCCCGTCACGGTCACGCGGCGCGGGGCCTCGTCTGAAAGAAGCTGCACGGCGCATTTGCGGCAGAGCTCCCCGAGCTTGCGCTCGAGATTGCGCACGCCGGATTCGCGCGTGTAGCAGCGGATGATCTCGCGCAGGGCATCGTCCGTCACGCGGACCTGCGATTTCTTCAGGCCGTTTTTCGCGAGCTGGCGCGGCAGCAGATGGTCGCGCGCGATGCTGCGCTTCTCCTCGTCCGTATAGGAGCCGAGCTCGATGACCTCCATACGGTCGAGGAGCGGACGCGGGATGGTGTCGGCCGTGTTGGCCGTCGTGATGAACATGCACTCGCTCAGGTCGAACGGAATTTCGAGGAAATTATCCCGGAACGTTGCGTTCTGCTCCGCATCGAGCACCTCGAGCAGGGCGGATGACGGATCGCCGCGATAATCGCTGCCGAGCTTGTCGATCTCATCGAGCAGCAGGAGCGGATTGTGCGTTCCTGCCTGCTGCATGGCAGTCAGGATGCGGCCGGGCATCGCGCCGATGTAGGTCTTGCGATGGCCGCGGATCTCGGCCTCGTCGTGCACGCCGCCGAGCGAGATGCGCGCGAGCTTCCGGTTCAGGGCGCGGGCCACGCTCATGGCGATGGACGTCTTGCCGACGCCCGGAGGGCCGATGAGGCAGATGATCTGCCCCGGCTGCTCCGGGGCAAGCTGGCGCACGGCCAGAATTTCCAGAATGCGCTCTTTGACCTTTTCGAGGCCGAAATGGTCCTCATCGAGGATGCGGCGGGCGACGCGGATGTCCGTGCGCTCGCGCGTGCGGGTATTCCACGGCAGTTCGAGAGCGACGTCGAGGTAATTGCGGATGACGCTGGCCTCGGCGGAGCCATACGGCTGCTTTTCCAGCCGCTGCAGCTCCTTGTGGAGCTTCTCGTCGGCCTCCTGCGGCAGGTGGAGCTTCTCAATCTTCTCGCGGTATTCATCGATCTCCGCGTCCTCGTCGTTTTCGCCGAGCTCGCCGCGGATGACCTTGAGCTGCTCACGCAGATAATAATCGCGCTGGCCCTTGTCGATGCTCTGCTGCGTCTTCTCCTGCAGCTGGGCCTCGAGGCGCAGGACCTCCAGCTCCCGCGCAAGCAGCCGGTTCGCCGTTTCCAGACGGCGCACCGGCGCAAGCTGGGACAGAACGCGCATTTTTTCCTTATAGTCATAGGATGCCGCCTGCGCCGTCATGTCGGCCGCAGAGCCGGGATCCTTTTCGGACAGCAAATGGAGCATGATGTCCTGCATCGGGCGCTGCGACAGCTCCGCATATTCGCCGAACAGCTCGATGGCCTGCCGAAGCAGGGCCTCCGTGCGCGGCGTAATGCTCGGCGTCTCCTCCTCGGGGATCGACTCGACGCGCGCCATCATGCACGGCGCCGTCTGCAGCATCTGCGTGGCACGGGCGCGGTATTCGCCCTGCACCAACACACGCACGGTGTCGCCGGGGATCTTCAGGACCTGCAGGACATGGGCGACCGTGCCGATCTCATAGAGATCACCGAAGCCGGGATCATCCTGCTCGATTTCCTTCTGGGTCACCAGAAAAATGTGCTGGTCGGCGTTCATCGCCGCCTCCAGCGCGCGAACGGACTTCTCCCGCCCCACATCAAAGTGCATGGTTGCCTGCGGAAAAAGGACCAGCCCGCGCATGGCGAGCACCGGCATCCGTTCAGACAAAATCAGTTCGTTCATAGTTCTCCTTCCTCCCCGCCGGATGCGGGGACGGACCACAAAAGGGGCGCACAGACACCCAAGTGTCCGCAACGCCCCCTTCTGTGTCTTGTTATCCTGCGCTCGGACGCTTCCGGCGCGCAGCGCCGGCCTTGTGCCGGATCTCCGGCTCGCTTCCGTCCTCCACGCAGGCGCGTGTGATCAGGACCTCGGAAATCGTGGGATCCGAGGGAATGTCATACATGACCTTCGTCATCACGCTCTCCAGCACGGCGCGCAGACCGCGCGCACCGATCTTGCGGTCGATGGCCTTCTGCGCAATGGCGTCGAGCGCCGCATTTTCAAATTCCAGCGTCACGTTGTCCAGCTCGAGCAGCTTGCGGTACTGGCGGCACAGCGCGTTCTTCGGCTCGGTCAGGATGCGCACGAGCTCTTCCTTCTTCAGGCTGCCGAGGGTCGTGACGACCGGCAGACGGCCGACCAGCTCCGGGATGATGCCGAATTTCAGAAGATCGTGCGGCTGCACCTGCCGGAACAGCTCGCCGACGTCCTGCTCCTTCCGGCTCTTCAGCTCTGCGCCGAAGCCGAGGCTGCTGCGGTCCACGCGGCGCTCGATGATCTTGTCGAGGCCGTCAAAGGCGCCGCCGCAGATGAAGAGGATGTTCGTCGTGTCGATCTGGATGAACTCCTGCTGCGGGTGCTTGCGGCCGCCCTGCGGCGGCACGTTCGCCGTCGTGCCCTCGAGAATTTTCAGCAGTGCCTGCTGCACGCCCTCGCCGGACACGTCGCGCGTGATGGAGGTGTTCTCGCTCTTGCGGGCGATCTTATCCATCTCGTCGATATAGATGATGCCGCGCTCCGCCAGCTCAACGTCGAAGTCTGCCGCCTGCAGCAGGCGCAGGAGAATGTTCTCGACATCCTCGCCGACATAGCCTGCTTCGGTGAGCGTGGTCGCATCGGCGATGGCGAACGGAACGTTCAGGATTTTGGCGAGCGTCTGCGCAAAGAGCGTTTTGCCGCAGCCCGTCGGGCCGATGAGCAGGATATTGCTCTTCTGCAGCTCCACATCGGAGTCGCCGCCGTAGAAAATGCGCTTGTAATGGTTATACACCGCCACGGACAGGGCGATCTTCGCCTCATCCTGACCGATGATATAACCGTCCATATATTCCTTGATCTCTTTCGGCGTGGGCAGATGATCGGGAACGGCCAGCTCGGAGCTGCCGGTCTCATACATCTCCTCGTGCAGGATCGTGCTGCACAGCTCCACGCATTCGTTGCAGATATAGGCCCCGGGACCGGCGATGATGCGTTCGACTTCATCTTCATGCTTCCCGCAAAAAGAGCAGCGAATCGACTTTTTTTCATCATTCATAAATGAAACAAACCTCCACGCCTCAGCGGCTGTAGATGACCTTATCAATCAGGCCAAAATCTTTTGCTTCCTCTGCTGTCATCCAGTGATCGCGCTCCGAGGCTGCCTTGACCTCTTCTGCTGTTTTGCCGGTATTTTTGGCAAGGATCTCATTCAAATGCTTCTTGATCCGCAGGAAATGCTCCACATCGATCTCCATGTCTGTAACCTTACCCTGCGTACCTGCCGAAGGCTGATGGATCATCACCTCGGCATTGGGCAGTGCCAAGCGCTTTCCCTTTGCGCCCGAAGAGAGCAGGAACGCACCCATACTGGCAGCCATACCGATACAGATGGTGGACACCTCGCATTT
>ENA-UERN01003685-UERN01003685.1-human-gut-metagenome-genome-assembly--contig:-NODE-3685-length-10405-cov-20.991092_pt1 | contig 10405 bp, 7 predicted proteins | sample MGYA00242950_ERZ507950 | MGnify/ENA primary metagenome ERZ507950 (study PRJEB26167, sample SAMN06115515) | human gut metagenome | host: Homo sapiens | place: China:Ningxia | collected 2014-11-26...
GCCTTCAGCTCCTGTAAGTGGTAGATGAGCAGGGCGTTGTCGAAGGCGTCCGGGTGGTCGTAGTTCAGCTTGCAGCGTTCTTCAAAGGGCAGCTCGTCGTGGCGCTTGTAGTAGCTGTCGTGGGAGATGAGGCGCACCTCGTCCTCCCCGAAAAGTGCCTTGAGCCGACAGGCCAGTGTGGTCTTGCCGCTGCCGGAGCCGCCTGCGATGCCGATGATCAGATTGTTCATGTTCCAAAAACCTCCGCGTGCCGATTGTTGTAGAAAAAATCCCCAGAGTAGGGTATAATATTCTTATCCTACATAATAACACACTTCGCTCTGTTTTGACAGGGCCGAATCTCTGCTGGGAGGCATTTTGATGAAAAAAATCGTTCCTGCCCCGTACATCGACCAGACTGAGCGCTGGGTCAACGGCTGCGAGAGCATCAGCAGCGTCATGCTGCTCCAGGCCGTGGGCATCGACATCGACCCGGATACCTTCATCGCCCGCGACCTGCCCCATGCTCCTTACTGGGAGCAGGACGGAAAGCTCTACGGCCCTGACCCGTGGCAGGTCTACCCCGGCGACCCCCACGACCACACCGGCTACGGCTGCTATTCGCCCTGCATCGTCAAGGCCCTGAACAGCGCTTTGGAGCACGAGGGCGCAGCCGACAGGTTCGAAGTCGTGGACGAGAGCGGCAAGACGGCGGCAGAGCTTTGCTCTTATATCGACGCCGGGATGCCGGTGGTGTTCTGGGCGACGCTGGATTTCCAGCCCGTGCCGGAAAAGCGTGACCACTGGCTGCTGGCCGATGGCACTGACTTTGCATGGAAGTGCAACGAGCACTGCCTGCTGCTGGTGGGCTACGATGACGAAAACTACTGGTTCAACGACCCGTGGCATGACCACGGCGTCTGCCCGCAGCCGAAACAGCTGGTGGAGGACTGCCATGCGGCCCAGGGGCTGTTCGCCGTCACCCTCCGCCCGAAAGGAGAAGTATGAAAAAAGAAGAATTTCAGCAGAACATGAAAGACAGGATGCAGCAGTTCGAGGACGGCGGTCTCCGCCTCCTGAAAAAGGGCCAGAAAGGCATCGTCCACGCGATCTTCAGCCGCTTCGGGCTGGTGCTGCTGCTCATGCTGTTGCAGGTCGGTGTGCTGTGGAGCGTGTTCCGGTGGTTCGGCGGACTGCTGCCCCATTACTTCGGCGGCAGTGTGGCCATGTCGGCCTTCATGGTGGTCTACATCCTCAACAGCGAGATGGACAACAGTGCCAAGATCACATGGATGGTCACCATCGCCATCCTGCCGGTCGTGGGCGTACCGCTGTTTTTCTACGTTAAAAGCAACATCGGCCACAACGCCCTGAAAAAGCGGGTGACCCACCTCACGGAGGAAGCCCGGGGCTTACAGCCCCAGCCGCTGGCCGCGGCCCAGGAGCTGGCCGAAGCCGACCCCGGCGCGGCCTCGCTGGCGCGGTATCTCCACGGAAAGGGCGGCGGCTTCTCGGTCTACAGGAACACGGAAGTTACCTACTTCCCCGGCGGCGAGGCCAAGTTCGAAGAGCTGCTTCGCCAACTGGAAAAGGCCGAGAAGTATATCTTCCTCGAGTACTTCATCATTGACGAGGGCCTCATGTGGGGCAAAATTCTCGAGGTGCTGGCCCGCAAAGCCGCCGAGGGCGTGGACGTCCGGGTGATGTACGACGGCACCTGTGAGTTCGCCACCCTGCCCCGGGATTACCCCAGCCGCCTCGAAAAGCTGGGCATCCAGTGCCAGGTGTTCTCGCCGGTGCAGCCCTTTGTCTCGACCCATTATAATTACCGCGACCACCGGAAAATCCTCGTCATTGACGGCAAGGTGGGCTTTACCGGCGGCGTGAACCTCGCCGACGAGTACATCAACCACATCGAGAAGTATGGCCGCTGGAAGGACGCCGCCGTCATGCTGGAAGGGGAGGCTGTCCGACCGCTGACCATCCTCTTCCTCGAGATGTGGAGCATCCTCCGGGAGCCGGAGTTTGAGAAGTTCCTCTCCGTGCCGCCCCACTCCGTCCCGGCGAAGGGGTTCGCGGCCCCTTACGGCGACTGCCCGCTGGACGGTGAGCGGGTGGGAGAGATGGTCTATATCGACCTGCTCAACCGCGCCAAGCGCTACATCCACATCATGACGCCCTACCTCATCCTCGACGGCGAGCTGGAAACGGCCCTCAAGTTCGCGGCAGAGCGGGGCGTGGACGTCCACCTCATCCTGCCCCATGTGCCGGATAAGAAGTTTGCCTATGCGCTGGCGAAGACGCACTACAAGTCTCTGCTGGACTCGGGCGTGAAGATCAGCGAGTGGCTGCCCGGCTTCGTCCACGCGAAGGTCTTTGTGGTAGACGACAGCGAGGCCGTGGTGGGTACCATAAACCTCGACTACCGCAGTCTCTACCACCACTTCGAGAATGCGGTCTGGATGAAGGATACCGCCTGCATCCCCGCCATCGAGAAGGATTTCCAGAAGACGCTGGAATTCTGCCGCGACGTCGAGCCCACCCGGGAGAGCATCTGGGAGGGCAACGTGCTGCTCCATCTGGCAGGAATTTTACTGAAAGTTATTGCACCGTTACTGTAAAACAAAGGGGAATGCCGTTGGGCATTCCCCTTTGTTTTACAAATAATCCTTATCCATCGAGAAGCCCCGGCCGCTGACCTCGGTGACATGGCTCACGATGAGGAAGCAGGTGGGGTCGATGCTGTGGGCCAGCTTTTCCAGCCGGGGAAGCTCCCGGTTGGACACGATGCTCAGAAGCACGGCGCTGGACTCGTGGGTGTAGCCGCCCTCGCCGTGGAGGATGGTCACGCCCCGGTCCAGCTGCTCGAGGATGGCGGCACAGATGGCGTCGGACTGGCTGCTGATGATCTTCACCTCGGTGCGGCTGGCACCCATCATCAGCATCTTATCCATGACGATGGTGTGGATGAGCACCATCACAATGCCGTACAGAACCTGCGGCATCGGGCTGAACACAGCCTGCATCAGCAGGACCATGATGTCGAAGGTCAGCATGGTGGCCGACACCGGCAGCTTGAACCACTTGTTGAGCACCAGCGGCGGGATGTCGAGGCCGCCGGTGGATGCGCCGGAGCGGATGACGATGCCCAGCGCCACGCCGATGCCGAGGCCCGCGAAGACGGTGCAGAGGAAGATGTCCTCCGTCAGCACCCGGCCATTCGCCATCCCCTCGAACAGGGCGAGGAAGGCGGGGCTGAGAACACTGCTGGCCAGCGTATTGAGGGCGAAGGCCCGGCCTAAGACCACCCAGCCCCAGACCAGCATGGCGAGGTTGATGAAGAGCAGCAGCCCCGAGACGGACAGGCCCGTCGATCGCCCGATGGCCAGTGCGATGCCGGTCGCGCCGCCGGTGATGAGGCCCGCCGGCTCGAGGAACAGGGCAACGGCCAGCGAGTAGAGCGCGTTGCCGAAGATGATGGCAGCCCAGTTCCAGATCAGCTGCTTCCAGTGCGGATTCTGATTCATAGCGTTTCCTCCCATATCCCTTCTATCATACCGGAAAACGGCAAAAAAATCCACGCCCGGCGGCCTGCCGGAGCGTGGATTTTTGTTCATTTGAGAGATGAAAGTTTGATCTTTTACTCTTCGTCCAGCAGGCGCAGGCCGGCGGTATCGGTGACGGGCAGCGAGAAGACGATGGAGCCGGCCTTTTTGTCGGCGTTGTCCATGATGGCTTTCATGATGGCGTTCTTCTCGGAAGTGCGGCTGACGATGAGCACCAGCTCTTTTTCGTTCACGAGGTCGATGCCCATGAACCTGGCCGCGCCCTCCATGCCGGTGCCTTTGGCGTGGATGACGGTGCCGCCGCCGGCTCCTGCGGCCCGGGCCGCGTCCATGATAGAGCCGGTGTAGCCCTGATTGGCGATGACCAGCAGCAGGTCGTAACGGGTATCCTTCAAGGTGCTTTCCTCCTTCAGCTCAAGGGTCTGGTGTTCGGTGAGGAACAGCAGGGCGCGCTTGCCGCCGATGCTGCTTACCGGGACGATGAATGCGATGCCGGTACCCGGCACATCAATGCGCATCTGGCGGCGCAGGGCTTTCTGGATGCGGGGCCAGCTGTCCGCTGTGATGATGGCAAAGAGCACGGCTTTTTCGGTCTTTTCCAGCCCGAGGGTGGAAAGCGTCTCCTGAACGGCGGTGCCGGCACCCACGGTGCGGAGGCTGACATCGACGCCGAAGCTTTTATACAGCTTCAGAAAGGCGTCTGTCGTGGGGCGGTCGGTGATGGTGACCAGCCAGTAAAGCGTATTCACGGCAAAGCCTCCTTACAGTTCGATGATGGCGTCGTCCGGCAGTTCAGCCAGCAGGGCGGCAGGATCCAGCAGGGGCTGGGCGCTGCGGGCCTTGCGGGTCTTGAGCTGGGCCACAAGGCCCATGAGCTGGACGGTGATGAGGGGGGTCATGGCGACCATGGCCACCACGCCGAAGGCGTCGGTGACGATGTTGCCGCCTACGGCGATGCAGGCACCCTGCGCCAGCGGCAGCAGGAAGGTGGCCGTCATGGGGCCGGAGGCCACGCCGCCGGCGTCAAAGGCGATGGCGGTGTAGAGCTTCGGCACCACAAAGGAGATGCTGATGGCGAAGAGGTAGCCCGGGATGAGGAACCACAGGATCGAGATGCCGGTGAGGACGCGCACCATCGCAAGGCCCACCGAGAGGGCGACGCCGGCCGAGAGGGCCGCGCCCATCGTCCCGGCGGAGATGGCACCGTCGGTGACTTCTTCGACCTGTTTGTTGAGGACGTAGACCGCCGGCTCGGCCCGGACGATGAAGTAGCCGATGAGCATCCCGATGGGGATGAGCAGCCACCGGCTGCTCTGGCCGCCCAGGACCTGACCGAGGTAGTTGCCGGCGGGCATGAAGCCGATGTTCGCCCCGGTGAGGAAGAGCACGAGGCCGATGTAAGTATAGACGAGGCCTACGCCGATGCGGCCCAGCGTCCGCCGGTCGATGTGGAGGGCGGCGAGCTGGAAGATGCCGAACATCACGACGATGGGCAGCAGGGAAGTGGCGATCTCGTGCAGATAGGTGGGCAGGCCCTCGCTGAACAGCTGCCACAGCTCCACCGAGTCGCCCACTTCGGGGATGACCGGCGGCACATAGCTGCTCTCGCTGGCATTGAAGACGATGCCGAGGATGAGGACGGCGAGGATGGGACCTACGGAGCAGAGGGCTACGAGGCCGAAGCTGTCGTCCGCTGCATGGCGGTCGGAACGGATGGCCGACACGCCGACGCCCAGCGCCATGATGAAGGGGACGGTCATGGGGCCGGTGGTGACGCCGCCGGAGTCGAAGGCCACGGCCAGAAACTCTTTCGGCACAAATGCAGCCAGAAGGAAGATGGCAGCGTAAAAGATGACCAGCAGCCGGGGCAGCGGGATGCCCAGCAGCATACGCAGGAAGGCCATGACGAGGAAGATGCCCACGCCCACAGCCACCGAGAGGATGAGGGTCATGTTGGGGATGGAGGGCACTTGGTTCGCAAGCACCTGTAAGTCAGGCTCCGAGATGGTGATCAGGAAGCCCAGCAGGAAGCCTACGCCGATGATGAGGAAGAGGTTCTGGCTCCGGGTGAGCATGGAGCCGACCCGCTCGCCCATGGGGGTCATGCTCATCTCGGCACCCAGGGTGAAGAACATGATGCCGACGATGATCATGGCCGCGCCCAGCAGAAAGCAGAGCAGGATGCTCGGGGAAACGGGGGCGATGCTGAAACAGAGCACCAGCACGATGGCCGCGATGGGCAGGACGGCCTGAAGCGCCTCCAGCAGCTTTTCCCGGAGCTTGGGGAGGGATGATCTGATAATGATGTCCACCAGCCTTTCCCGCCCGGAAGCAGTGCCGCCGGGCGTTGGAATTGAGAAATATTTCCTTATTAAGTATACAAAAACAGACAAAAGTCCGTCAACAGAAGAGCGGCTAAGATTGGCAAAGAAACAGAAATGTTACAAAAAGAAAAGGCTGCCGCGCTTTTGCACAGCAGCCTTGAAGATCAGAATTTAGACGCCCTGCTTTGCCAGAACGTCAGAAGTCGGGGTGGAGAACACCGGAATACCGGCGTAGGGGTCGGGAGTGTTGTCGGCGGGCAGGGACTTCATGTAGGCGTCCATGGACTCGGCCACCTTCTTGGCGATGGCTACGGCCTCCACGACGGTGCGCGCGCCCATGACGGCGTCGCCGCCGGCGAATACGCCCTCGCGGGTGGTGCTGCCGTCCTCGTTGACGGTGAGCAGGCCGCGCTGGTTGGTCTCGATGCCGGTGGTGGTCTTGACGAGAGAGTTTTCAGAACCCTGGCTCACCGAGACGATGACGCCGGTGTGGGGGTAGAAGGTCTCGCTGCCCTCTACCTGGGTGAACTTGCCGTCCTCGCCCTTCACGGTGTCGCGGCAGATGATGCCGTTCTCACGGATCTCCACCGGAGCCTTGCAGAAGCGGAAGCCCACGCCCTCGAGCTTGGCGTACCGCACTTCATGCTCGGAAGCGCTGATACACTCCTCGTCGCGGCGGGCGTAGCAGGTGACGTGGCGTGCGCCGTTGCGGATGGCAGTGCGGGCGCAGTCCATGGCGGAGTTGCCCACGCCGATGACGGCGATGTCGTCGCCCAGCTGGAAGGCCTTGGAGTTGGCCAGATAGTCGATGCCGAAGGCCACGTTGCCCAGCGTCTCGCCCTTGATGTGCATGGCGTTGGCCTTCCAGAGGCCCGCGCCGATAAAGACGCTCTTGTAGCCGTCCCGGAAGAGGTCGTCGATGGTGATGGTCTTGCCGATGGCGGTATTGGGGCGGACGTGGATGCCCTTCAGCTCGAGGTGGCGGTACTGGAAGTCGTCCAGCACGCTGTCGGGCAGGCGGTAATTGGGGATGCCGTACCGCATGACGCCGCCGATCTTGTCGCGGGCGTCGAAGATGGTGACATCGTAACCCCAGCGTGCCAGCAGGACGGCGACGGTCAGGCCCGCAGGGCCGGAGCCGACGACAGCGGCCTTCATGCCGTTCCTGGGGGCGGGGCCGGAAGTCATCTTGTTGGCGTAGGTGGTGGAGATGTAGTCCTCGATGATGGAGAAGTGGACGGGGTCGTGGCTGGGCATCCGGTTGCGGATGCAGTGGCCCTCGCACTGGTTCTCGTGGTTGCACACGAGGCTGCACACAGTGGTCAGGGGATTGTTTTCAAACAGCATCCGGCCGGCGTCGTCGAGGTGATTGTCCTTGAGCAGGCGGATGACCTCGGGGATGTTGGTGTGGATGGGGCAGCCCTGCTGGCACATCGGCTTTTTGCAGCCGAGGCAGCGGTTGGCTTCGTCCAGAACGTGAAGTGCCATGGTTCCTCCTTGTACCTGTCGAACAGGCGGTGTTGTATCCAAGTATCTTTACTATAATACACCGAAACTGCCTCGGCATACAAGTGCCGAAATGACAAAATTTGCAGAAAATTTTCTGTCATTACGTCAAAAAGATATTTTTTTGACGAAGTAGACCGCCCATTGCCTCCGGCGAAACGCGGCAGAGCGCAGCAAAATCGGCGGCGGCAAGCTGCGCCTCGGCCATCTGGGTGCAGGCACCGCCTGATCCCCGCAGACGGGCCAGCGAGTGGGAGACAGGGAGGGTGCAATTTTTTAAGAAAGGAAGAGCATCCTTCTTCCCTCCCAGCAGGTGGAGATAGGGCGGAAGGGCGGGGAGACTGTCGGCGGTGCAGCCCAGCGCGGCGTCCATGGCGAGGCGGCGCATCCGCGCCCGGGGGTAGCGGACGGTGGTGAGAGCGTCCAGCAGTTCGTCGTAGGTGGTGCTGGTACGGACGGCGGCTTCCAGACGGTGCTCCAGTCCTTCGGAGACGCCGCGGATGTCTGCAAAGGGCGCTTTGCCCCGGCAGGCAGACCGGAGAAGGGCCAGCTCGCACCGCCCGGCGGCGGAAAAATCGGTGTACTGCCCGGCGGCGTAAGCCTCCTGATAAAGCGGGAAGACCGCCTCGGGAACGTAAGGCGCGACGGCGTCCGCTCCACCCTCGGCCCAGAGCTTGCGAAGTGCGCTGGCGCTGGCGAACTGCCCGTGGGCAGAGTGGAGCGCCTCACCGTGGTCCGCGCCTTGCCGGGGCAGGGGATAAGTCTCCATCCGAGGCGCAAGGCTGCGGATGGCCCGGCAGTATTCGACAGCGAGGTTGTTGTTGGGCTTGTCCAGCAGGGCGGCGACCCGCTCGTCAGATGCAAGCTGAGCCACGGCGGCCTGCCGCGCGGCGGCAAAGCTCCGTGCGCCGCCCGCAAGCTGGGCTTTCAGGGCGGCGCGGTAGGAGCCGCTGTCAAGAAGCTCGGCGGCCTCCATCAGAAGGGCCGCGTCGGGCGTCTCGGCACCGAACACCAGACCGTCGCACCCGGCGGCGGCAAGCAGCGCCACGCCCGCCCGGGCGAACGCCTCTGCCCCCGCGCAGGCACAGGGAGCAGGCAGAGCAAACACAAGGTCAGCCCCGCAGGTGAGGGCGGACCGGGTGCGGACAGCTTCGGGCAGGAGGGGCAGTGCCCCCCGCTGCACCAGCGAACAGCTCATGGCGACGGCGACGCGCTCTGCACCCAGCGCTTTTGCCTGCGCCAGCTGCCATGCGTGGCCGTTGTGGAAGGGGTCGTATTCGGCGATGATACCGGCAAATTTCATGGCGTGACCTCAAAAGTTTGTGAAATATCTGTCATACTGCATGGAGAACTGGGGCAGAATGACGAGATTCTGGGCAGGATGTACAAAAAAGCCCGGGGACTTCGCGGCAGGCTTTGCCGCCATTGCGGCTTGAAAACCGGCCGACCCTATTATATAATAATTCTAGGAATCTGTAAAATTCTGCCCTCTCGGGGGTGGACAAAAACATATCTGGAGGAAACAAGAAGATGAAAATTCTGGTTATCAACTGTGGTTCTTCTTCCCTGAAATATCAGCTCATCGATATGGACGGTGAGAAGGTGCTGTGCAAGGGCCTGTGCGAGCGCATCGGCATGGAGAGCAGCATGATCACCCATGACGCTAACGGCCACAAGGCTACCACTCCCGCGATCTTCCCCACCCACACCGAGGCTTTTGCTGAGGTCGTGAAGAAGATGACCACCGGCGAGGGCAAGTGCATCGACGATGTCAGCGAGATCACCGCCATCGGCCACCGCGTCGTCCACGGCGGTGAGAAGTTCAAGGCCAGCTGCCTGATCACCGACGAGGTCATCAACACCATCCGTGAGCTGAGCCCCCTGGCTCCTCTGCACAACCCCGCAGGCATCCTCGGCATCGAGGCAGCCCGCAAGGTCTTCGGCAACGTCCCGATGGTCGCTGTCTTCGACACCGCTTTCCACAGCACCATGCCCCCGAAGGCTTATATGTACGCCATCCCCTATGAGTACTATGAGAAGTACGGCGTCCGCCGCTACGGCTTCCACGGCACCAGCCACAAGTACGTCGCTCACAAGGCTGCTGAGTACCTCGAGGAGCCCATTGAGCGCCTGAAGCTCATCACCTGCCATCTGGGCAACGGCTCCTCCATCGCCGCTGTCGATCAGGGCAAGGTCGTTGATACCTCCATGGGCATGACCCCGCTGGCCGGCCTGATGATGGGTACCCGCTGCGGCGACCTGGACCCCTCTGTGGTCAACTACCTGAAGTACACCCTGAACATCACCGGCCACGAGCTGGACGAGATCCTGAACAAGAAGTCCGGCCTGCTGGGCATCTCCGGTGTTTCCAGCGACAAGCGTGACGTCGAGGAGGCTGCTCTCCACGGCAACAAGCGCGCTCAGCTGGCTTCTGACATGCTGAACTACCAGATCAAGAAGATCGTCGGCAGCTACATCGCAGCGATGGGCGGCGTGGACGCCATCGTCTTCACCGGCGGCATCGGCGAGCACGACGAGATCGCCCGTGCAAAGGTCTGCCACCACATGGATTGGCTGGGCATCCGCATCGATACCGAGAAGAATGAGCATCCCGTGGGCGATGTCTGCGACATCACCGCCTGGGGCGCCAAGGTCCGCACTCTGGTCATCGCTACCGACGAGGAGCTGATGATCGCCCGCGACACCAAGGAAGTCCTCGAGAAGTAATCTCTGCATTTAAGGCATCCAAGGCCGCACCGCTCCCCCAAAGGGCGGTGTGGCCTTTTTGCTGTTTTGCACGAGCAAAGACCGTCTTATTATGCCGAATGCACAAAAAAGCGGACGAGGGGTTGTTTTTTGGTTGACAAATCAAAAAAAGAACGGTACAATAGGGGAGTCCTCAGTCAGAGGACGTTTACTCATTCAAGCCCCTGGTAAGCTTACGATCAGCGCTATGGTCCCTAAAAACCAAAGGTATGGTTACAATCCTTCCGTGGGCAAGAACTAAACAAAGAGGAGATACTACTATGT
>ENA-UERN01003697-UERN01003697.1-human-gut-metagenome-genome-assembly--contig:-NODE-3697-length-10375-cov-3.435327_pt1 | contig 10375 bp, 9 predicted proteins | sample MGYA00242950_ERZ507950 | MGnify/ENA primary metagenome ERZ507950 (study PRJEB26167, sample SAMN06115515) | human gut metagenome | host: Homo sapiens | place: China:Ningxia | collected 2014-11-26...
TGCGATACCTAACTCTATTACTCTCCTGAATACTGAGAAGGTTCAGTATGTGATAGATGTAGGTGCTGAACGTATAAAGATATTGCCGCTCACCTGAACTGAGACGACCTATAGGAATAGGCTCTTTATTAATTCTCTCACCATTTTCAAATCTATCAAGCAAGATATCTATACGAAATAGAAATGGCGGCAGGTATTCTTGGATCTGTCCCATTGTGTACAATGGTATGTTTGGTGCAACCATTTCCACATAATCATTATAGGTAATACGATTGAGCAAGAGATCATTCGTATCAACTCGTTTCTCGGTGAGAGCATCTATAAAATGTAACATCTGACGTATTTTCAAAGATATGTGCGACTTATCTTTCATGATACGCTTTACAAGCCTATGTGCCAAGTCTGCAGTATCGGAATTAGTTGATTTGGTAAAATCTCTTAGTTGTCCAATTTGCGAGAACTCATCATAATTAGGATATGCGTTTGCGATAGCATAGGTCTTGTAAATCAAATACATTGCAACTGCATGTTGTACCGTATCATTATAGTTCAACCTATTTACAACACCGTATGCTGAGAGTATTACTGTACCAAAGTCTGGCAGTAATTCTTTCCCTGGTTTATAATTCCAGTATGTATCTTCTTTTACACCATACGTTCCTGTGTACTTCGATTTAAGTGAACTGTCTGAGTATAGATAATAGAGTTGATGAAGCTTGTAGTCTTTCATAAACTCTTTATTATTCTTCTCTGCATACACCATGGCTGAGGATAATCGATATAGCGTCAGCCAATGTTCTTTGTGCATATCGACTTTTCCGTCATCTCTATATGGATTGAGAACAATAGGTGTTAGGTATCCGTCATTCTTGTGAAAAAGACTGTTGATCCATATACAGTCTTCTTTGTGTTGACGCCCCCTTTTACCATCAACCAGAAAACATGGTTCGCACTCATAATCCTGTGAATTGAATGCCTGCATGGAGTAATTTGAGACGATCGTGTAAAACAGACATTCCTTTGCCCACTTTACAAAGTCATCTAACAATACTGTATCCTTGCTCGGGGCATTACCAAAGAATGCCTTTAATGTAAAAACCTCTTCTCCGGATTTTAAAATAGTGACAACATCACCTTTGCACGAAATGCATACTATCTCGCCATCAATCACTACATATAGTTCTGCCCAAATATCATCGATAAAATACAGCTGTTCGGAAGCTCTTCTTCGCTTGCCGCGATTGAGCAAACAACTGAGATTGTTGACAATACGATACACCATCTCCAGCAAAGAAGACTTTCCACTACCATTTACGCCAACGATAGCCTGAATGCTAATGCCTTTACCAAAGAATGACACCATCCCTTCCTGTTGTGATAATGATACAGTACCTCGTTCCCTATCAACTATACAGCGTTTGTTCAGAACATAGTATTCCTCTGTCAAAGCTTTCCTGTGGCTGCTTTTGCAGTTCGGCAATATGTGTAAAACACCTAAAGTAAACTCCCTTTGTGGTTTATCTTCTAAATGTTTATCTTTAGGGGCTCTAAATTTTTTCATCGGCATAATGTCACATAATTCGTACATAAGTCATTCGTATCATGCGCCATAGCTACATTATGGCTATTTTCGACATATTAGTTATGGCTTCATAGCCTCAACATACGCTTGATTGATTGCTGAGTAATACTGCACAACTTTGGTTTGTCCAGCTTGATTAAGTGCAATTCTAAATGAAGGACTTGCATTCTCAATAACAGAGAAAGCATCACCCATGTTAAACACAACATAAAAGTCATCTACCTTCATTACAACCCTGGCTGACTGATCCGTGAAGTCGGAAATGAAAATATCATCACTATCGACCAACGAAGCCTTCATTGCGTCCAGATAATCGTAATCTATCATTTTCGGATCATTCTGGCACCATCTTATTCCATTAGTTGTTCCCATGCAAACTGTTGCAAACTCGGGTGTCAGAGCTTTTGTTAGCTCGGTATGAAGTTTTCTCTTATTCATATTTAGTATATTGGTTATATAGAAGCAGGCAACACATTCGATGTGCAGCATCGCGCCTTATGCCTGCTTATTCTACTTGTTACTCACACGTACCATAGTACTTCGCATACCATTGAGCGAAAGCACGCAAGCCATCTCTCAAAGGAGTACTTGGCCTAAATCCAAAGTCTTCCTCCAAAGGAGTTGTATCCGCGAAAGTAACTGGCACATCACCTGCCTGCATTGGAACGAGTTCCTTGTGTGCCTCGAAGTCGTAATCTGATGGGAGAACCTTAGCTGCAATCAACTCTTCCTGGAGAATTGTGACGAAGTCCAAAAGGTTCTCTGGGGCAGAGTTTCCGATATTATATACTTTATAAGGAGGTACTGGCAGACCATCTTCACCTGTCTGTTTCTCTGGTGCATGTTGCATTACACGAACTACTCCCTCTACGATGTCATCCACATAAGTGAAGTCACGCTTACAGTTGCCATAGTTGAAGATTTGGATGGTCTTGCCTTCACGAAGCTTGTTGGTGAAGCCGAAGTATGCCATATCAGGACGACCAGCAGGACCATAGACGGTGAAGAAGCGAAGGCCTGTGGAAGGGATGTTGTAGAGCTTACTGTAGGCGTGTGCCATGAGCTCGTTGCTCTTCTTGGTGGCTGCATAGAGGCTAACAGGGTTGTCCACTTTATCATCTGTAGAATAAGGAACCTTCTTATTGGATCCATATACAGAACTTGAAGAGGCATAAACCAAGTGCTCAACCTCATTATTTCTACAAGCTTCGAGAATATTGTAGAAGCCAATGAGGTTGCTCTCTATATATGAACCGGGGTTGGTGATGGAGTAGCGTACACCTGCCTGTGCAGCAAGGTTCACTACTACTGCAAACTTCTCTTCGGCAAAGAGCTGGTCAATGAGGGCTTTGTCAGCTAGATTGCCCTTGACAAACTTCCAATCTCGATTGAGAGCCTCTATCTCATTGAGTCGCTCATGCTTGATATTAATGTCATAATAGTCGGTGATGGAATCAAGACCAACTACACGTATTTCCTTCACATCATGGAAGAGTCTCTTTACAAGATTGCTTCCAATGAAACCAGCAGCACCCGTGACAAGCACTGTTTTTCCTTCCAAATTTACATTAAATTGTACCATAAAATCTTTTCAGTTGGTATAGGTGTTAATTTTATTATTTGTTCTGCCTGATGGTATCGCACCATATCGTTCGCACGACCACTTACGCAGACAGATTCCTCTCGCTTAATGTTGCTTGATTCATAAATCTCAATTAGAGCCGCCGGTATTCGATAAGCAGAATTATACATTATGCCTTATGCCTACTATATTACAAGATTACCCCTTGAATTCTTTACCCAACAAGATAATTCTTAAAGCCAATAGTTTGCGAATAATTTTAGTCTTCCTGACACTCTTTTGGCCTGCTGTAATTTGATCCTTTAGTATATTAATAGAGTTTTTTATCTGAGGTTCATACTGAGGATAAACGTTCTGTTTCAATATCTCCTCATAGGCAAACAGGTAGGCTTTGCGCTTATTAGGATTAACCGTACCTAAACCTGCAGTCGTCATTGTATAGTAAGTCAAATACTCGCTCAAGTTTGCCAATTTTCCCACACGACTCATCTGCAGTATCAAATCAGCATCCTGTCCACCGCCTGGGATTCTATAGCCTCCGATTTCATCAAATGATGTTCTTCTAAACATCAATGCCGTATGTGCCATAGGCAAGCGTCTGTCTGTGAGCATGGCTCTTACCATTTGCTCATGATCTACAGGATAAAATTTATGTTTTCTATAGCGATTGCCAACTTTATCAAAATGCTGAGTTCCTAGACAAGATACTTCAGGATGTTTATCCATGAATGCAAACTGTTTCTCCAGACGCGTTGGGCACATAAGATCGTCATCATCGAGGCGAGCTATATATTGGGCATCCGATATGTTGATACCATAGTTTAGAGCTGCTCCAAGACCTGAGTTCGGTATTCGATATACGCGAATTCTTTCGTCTGTTGAGATTTCTTTTATATCTCCTTCAATAGGCACATCAGAACCATCATCTACTATTATCAAGTCAAAATTCTTAAAAGTCTGTGCAAGAACAGATTTTATTGCAGATTCTAGCAAATCCCGTTGAGGATTTCTGCTTGCCATTACTACTGAAACTTTCATATCTTCTTAAATTTTATTTTCTTTCTAAATCCTTTACTTATTGGTAATCTCCGAAGTCTGTTTCTCAAAGATTGCGGAACAAACAGATCACCATTTATTATTTCGCATTCTCCATATACCTCGTCAGTATCTTCATTTGAGACATTCAAGATATTCTTTCCCTTTAGACCTGTATCAAACAGATAGTCTTTACCATCATAGCATCCATAGTCATTGCCTATACCTTGGAAACGGTAATAACCAGTCAAATAGTTTCCATAAATTTTATTACCAGTGTTGTGATTTGGTATGGTTGATTTATATGTTTCACAATATCTCAAATCTATGTCATACTCACCTTTTTTTCCGTGATGATTCATGATGATGAAGTTACCATGAATATCCATATTGCAACATCCATCATCGCAAAAGATACCTCGATTAGCACCATTACCGCAGATATTATAGATAAGATTATCTGCTATCACACAATGCTTTGCGCCAGGGCCTATATATATAGCACCACCATCGCAAATTGTGTTAAGGTTATAATTTTCAGCATATTCTTTTGAGTAAGATATTTCGTTATTCACTATCCTGACATTACTATTGCGTCCTGTTGATATCGCACTATACAAGAAATCCTCTATCTGGTTATTGTTAACCTCTATGTTTTCGCCATTGGCACTTATAGCGAACGTCTGTCCCATCCAGCCGATTCTCTTTAACTGGTTATTCTCTATTCTACAATTTGCACTATTGTTTGTTATGATTATTGCACTTCTTCGAGTATCAGCTATATTGTTGGTTTGTATCGACACATTGCTGCATCCATTTAGCTGAATCGCACATTGTGAGGTACCCACCATTCTGTTGCTGTAAATTTTGGCACCAACCTCAAATTTGCATTGCGTTATCCCTATAGCATAGTTTCCCGCACATCCTCTTATATCAAATCCAGAGAGTGTAAATTCAGCTATATTGCAAGCATAGAGCCTAATCATACAGTTGCCTATTCCATGATAAGTCACAGCGGATGTCTGACCGTCTATTTTATTTCCTTTCACTCGCAATCCCTTGCTTAACGGATAATTTATGAACCTATACCTGGGCTGTATTTTATAACCAGTGATGTCCGAATTTGGATCAAGACCATACTTCTGCACGTCTGATGGAGCTTCTTCTGAAACAAACTTAAAGTATAAATAGCCTTTCTCTACTTTTAACACCTTGTGCCTATAGTAAGCCCATTGTCTGGACAACAACATATAGAAGTTTGCGCAATCCTCCTCTGTGAGATCTGGGATATTGACCTTAAAACGATAAACATTGTACCTTATGTTCATTGTCTTTGCGTCATAACTCACACCTTTATTCGCCAATGCATTATTTGCCTTATAAATATAGAATTCACCTTCCTCAGGCACGGATTCTACCTTACCCTGCACTGTTTCTGCAACTTCCTTGTTGTCTATCAGCTGATATTGCTCGTCAAGGAAGATGTCATCCAGAGAGTACGTTTGAAGCTGCTCTCCTTTATTCACTTTTTCACCATAAGGTGTCATGATTACGCCATTACCCTTAAAGTAAAGACTAAGAGAAGGATCGTTAACTCCAGACAACACTTCAAAGTCATGACCATATTCAAGATGTATAGCCTTGACATCAACAGTTATCTCCCTATTTCCCTCTGTTAGTGCAGAAGCAATCGAACTTTTCAAGCAATCCCAGTCTGCCTGTGTCTGTACGATAATGGTTTTTCCATTGCGCGCGCAGGCGCACAATGATGAAAAAAGCATAATAAAACAGGTAAGGAGTCTCATTCTTAACTAAGTATTTGTAGGTATAAATCTCTTAAAGTATATGTATATATTCACTATTAGAAGAGGCACACATATAGCAAAGATTATATAGACAAGCCACAACAGATAATTATCACCAATATCAAAAGTATACAAGGAACGGCTGTCCGTTGATTCATAAAAACCTGTTTCTAGAAGGATACTGTTACAAGTAAAGAACCCGACTATGTGAAACGCCATTATATATAATGAATTTTTGCCTATATACGCAATAAATTTGCCTATTTGATATCCTTGAATTTTTCTTGCAATGTAACACCAAACATAAACTAACGAACATGTTCCGAAAGTAATCTGCAGAATATCTTGAAACTGATTCATTGCCATGGTAACACCTCTGTGTTGGATCATAATGCACTGCAAAAATATTAAAGAACAAATAACAAGAGTCCATTTACTATCATAAGAACACTTTAGCTTTTGGTTGATAATAAACCCCAACCAGATAAGCCACATAGCAGTTAATGCTGTGCTTAATCTACTAATAGTAAATTCAAACCTTTGCGTCAAAAGACAGCTCACAATAGCAAAAAGTAGAAGCATAATTGTCATCAATTTGAAAGGAAAATCTTCTGACAATTGTCGCTTCCCTGATAGTCTTGCATGAATTTGTCCAATTGCGAACCAGAGCAAACACATGCCAAAAAAGGAGTAGATTAAGGTGTATAGGAACCACATCGCCCCCATGACGAGTTCACCAGATCCGGCACAAAATACTACTTTTAGGCACCTTCTCACTATATCTTTAATATCATATAGTTCAAAAGGTTTAACATTACTAGGATTAAACGAATCTAGTGGATACCAATTGATATGCACAAAAAGATTATGTAATAGAAATGCTAGAACATAGATAATTGTGGCTGGTATGTATAAAGTCTTAAGTTTTTTAATTATGAAACTTTTTACACAAGACAGCTTCTCCAGTTTGAGAAAGAATCCTCCTATAACAAAGAATACAGCAACGTGCCAATTTGCTCCAAGAATTTGAGAGAGAACTGGATTTATCGAGACTGTTACATGGAAAGATACAACTGCAATTATTGCGAATCCTTTAACGATATCAACATAGGTATTTCTACCCCCCCCATTATGGGTAATCCATTGTTATTCATTTAATTTGTAAACCTTTAAATTTCTGCATCCAGACTGTGTGTTATCGCGAACAACGTACTTAGCATCATAGCTAAAACGAGGGTTGAGGTCACAACGCTCGTCATTGAAATACTTGAATGGAGATTTTGTTATGCATCAGTCGGAATTGTTTATATGTCATTTTATATACTTTGATGGTGTGAATACAAAATCACACTTCCAAACCTTAGTAGCACACATATATAATATGACAGGAATTAAACAACCTAATATTGTTCCTGCTGTTAGTACAATAGAACCGATTTGTTCTGTTCCAACAACAATGATATCTAAGCTTTTTTTAGAAATGATTATGCCTAAATTCTGCAATAAATATATGGCAATTGAAGTTCTGCCAAGATATTGCAATACTACTGATTTTGACAGTTGTACAGACAAAGACATTACAAAGAGCGATCCTGCCACAGCAATGAGGATATTGATTATATCACTCTGGATGCTATAGTTAAATACAAGAACATTACCCACCATCAGCACTAGAAAAGAGGCAAGCGCAACTAAAAGCAGAGATTTGAGCTCTGGCAATTTCATAAGTTTTTGCGAACCATACACACCTATTACAAAAAACAGGTACATTCTCATAACATCGCTAATAATCATGTCTTCGAATCTAATGGAGCTTAAACAGCTTACTAAGGTTGGGTGTATAATGATGCATATTACGCAAACGACGCAATGCAAGTATTGCCATTTTTTCGATGGTATGCCAATACGCATTTGCAATAATACCATTATCAGCAGAGCGTAGATAAACCAGAGAAAACTTATCGGGTATAAGAAAATCAGTAGCAAATCTTCAACTACAACGCCACCGCTTGCTGACAAATAAAACTTATACGCCCACCAGAAGAGTGAGAAAAAAAGGTAGGGAACTATGTATGATATTATCTTACGTTTATACCCCCCCCCCATTGCGTTTTCTACTACCCAATTGATTGCCTATCAGCAACCCACTTACCATCATCAATAATGGCATGTGGAAGCTATAAATCAACGGGAGGCCAAAACTATACAGATAGGAATTCGTATATAAACCATTGTTAAGGTATGTCACCATGACATGTCCCATGACTACCAGAATTATAGCAAATCCCTTAGTCACATCAATCCATTCGTAGCGATTTCCTTTCATAATTTATACACTTTTATAGTTCTTATGCCTTCATTCGTATTGTCTATCATTACCTGTGTACAATCCATACTCCAGCGAGGATGGAAGTCACAACGCTCTTCATTGAAATACTTAAATGGAGAATAAAGCTTATCCAAAACCATCAACTCTTTAGTTGCAGTATCAAAAAGGAAGAGATATTGATCCCTATGCGCATTTGGATATGCATCAGTTAGAATGGTGGTTCCATCGTTTGAATATGTAGGGTGACCATCCTCTTTCGGAAGACCATCTATCAGTTCTGTCTCCTTGGTTTTAATATTAACTGTCATATACCCCTTCTTACCCTCATTATTGGTTGCATAAATCATCAACACGTCATTTGACTTCCAGCAATAATGAGAGACATGACCATTATCCAACAGGGTATCTAACTCACCTGTAGTTCGGTCATATATAAGTAGCCTTGAAGTGAACTCTGTGCCTGTCTTCTGCCATCTATGAATGAACATGATAAGGCTCTCATCAGGGCAATATGTAACATGATTGATGTAATGTTGGCAATCATCATCATAGTGCTTGTTGTACTCAATGACCTTTTGGAGAGGAATAAGCAACTCTGCCTTGTTGTCCGATAGAGTTGTTTCCCAGATTCCATCAGTATTACTAACTAAAGCATCCACCTGATATGGATAACCATATCCCTTGGCATAGAGATCCAGTCGATAGAAGTTAAGTGACAGATATGCACTATGATCCTTATTCGAAGCATAACAAGCCCGCATATATGTCTGAACTTCACCAGACTCCACATTGACTATCCTTGTAATATATTGTTTTGATGCTTCATCATACGCATTATAACGTAAATGTGTTTCGTCAACCCACTGAGGCATGCATCCTTGTTGCCAGTTCCACGTTGTTGTCTTGCCAACTACTTTGGATGCCTTTTGTTGTGTATCATATATGCAGACCTCACATGCATCGCCTGGGACAGCGGTTTGCCTCACTTTGGTATAGGCCACAAATCGATTAGTGATATTCATTGGCGACTTGTCATAATAACCAAACCAGCAATGATAGCCCTTCTCACCGATCAGATAGCAATCTTTGGATTTTGCTTTTGGAAGTCCCTTATATCGCTTTGGTTGCGTTAATGATCTTACATAACGCACATACAACAATGTACTCTTCATACTATGGAAGAGCCATTGATTGCTTTTTATGAATCGCTTTATCGTTGACATAAATCTCTTACATGTTTTTGTTCATTTTTGCATGAATCATATTAAAAAAAACAGGAATAAGACAGCAAACTAATTTCATCCACGTCTTTCTATCTTTGTTTTTTATCTGTTTGTAATTTGACAATGCTGTTTTTCGTTGACCATATTTTACAGCAGCATCACCTACAGATCTGTAATACACATTATCAATTAGATATCTATAAGATTCCTCTTTGCCTCGTAGTCTTGCAAAGTATTTGCGCATTTCATGGAAATTATCCAAATATCTTTTTCGTGTATCGAACTTCTTGTTATTATGAAGCGTACCGTATGCAATAGTGTATGTTACTAACGAATCATCAGTTGTATCAAATGTACCATATTGAGAGAGTGCCAGCCAATTTGGCCAATCTTCTACTAAAAATCCCTCTTTTATAAAATCATGGAAATCATATTTACGGAAAGCAGACATTCTAATGCATGACGTTGGCGCACAGATCGGATTAATTTGAAGCAAACACTCAAATAACTCACCTTTTATTTTGATTGGTTTTTTTACTTTTGATTGTCCCGTAGCTTCATAGTATTCTGTAAATCCTCCATAATGAAGAACACAATTGGGATGAGATTCCATATAATCAAACTGATACTGCATTTTGTTAGGATTACTCCACCAATCGTCACCAGCACACCCCATCCTATAGGTTCCAGAACACCTATTAATTGTTTCCTCATAATTGCTGACAACACCAAGATTTTTATGGGGAGCATTTATTTTAATTATTTCTGGAAATTTTTGTGCATATTCTTCACATACAAATCGCGTATGATCTGTAGAAG
>ENA-UERN01003699-UERN01003699.1-human-gut-metagenome-genome-assembly--contig:-NODE-3699-length-10372-cov-10.142788_pt1 | contig 10372 bp, 7 predicted proteins | sample MGYA00242950_ERZ507950 | MGnify/ENA primary metagenome ERZ507950 (study PRJEB26167, sample SAMN06115515) | human gut metagenome | host: Homo sapiens | place: China:Ningxia | collected 2014-11-26...
AAGATTAACATCGAGGAGGAAATGAAGTCATCGTACATTGACTACTCCATGTCGGTCATCGTTTCACGTGCCCTTCCGGATGTTAGAGATGGATTTAAGCCTGTTCACCGTAGAATTTTATACGGAATGATGGAATTGGGCAATACTTCAGACAAACCTTATAAGAAATCAGCCAGAATCGTGGGTGAGGTACTTGGTAAGTACCATCCTCATGGAGATTCTTCTGTTTATTTTGCAATGGTTCGTATGGCTCAGGAATGGGCAATGCGTTATCCTTTGGTAGATGGACAGGGGAACTTTGGTTCTGTAGACGGTGATAGCCCTGCTGCTATGCGTTATACAGAAGCTCGTCTTAATAAGTTGGGTGAAGCAATGATGGATGACCTGTATAAGGAAACCGTCGATTTTGAGCCTAACTTTGATAATACGCTGGTAGAACCTAAAGTTATGCCGACACGTATCCCGAATCTTCTGGTGAACGGAGCATCCGGTATCGCTGTAGGTATGGCTACAAATATGCCTCCTCATAATCTTTCAGAAGTAATTGAAGCATGTGAAGCATATATTGATAATCCGGAAATTACAGTAGAGGAACTGATGGAATTTGTCAAAGCACCAGATTTCCCTACTGGCGGGTTTATATATGGTGTGAGTGGTGTACGCGAGGCATATTTGACTGGACGAGGACGTGTAATTATGCGTGCGAAAGCCGAAATCGAAAGCGGACAGACACATGATAAGATCGTAATAACCGAGATTCCTTATAATGTAAATAAGGCCGAACTGATTAAGTATATAGCTGATCTTGTAAATGATAAGAAAATAGAAGGTATCTCAAATGCCAACGATGAGTCTGACCGTGACGGTATGCGCATTGTTATTGACATCAAACGTGATGCAAATGCAAGTGTAGTGTTGAACAAACTCTATAAAATGACAGCTTTGCAGACATCTTTTGGCGTAAACAATGTTGCTTTGGTTCATGGACGTCCAAAAACGTTGAATCTGAGAGATTTAATTAAATATTTCATCGAACATAGACACGAAGTTGTTATTCGTCGTACTCAGTTCGATCTTCGTAAAGCGAAAGAACGTGCGCACATTCTTGAAGGCTTGATTATCGCTTCGGATAATATTGATGAAGTAATTCGTATCATTCGTGCAGCAAAAACTCCTAATGACGCTATAGCAGGCTTGATTGAGCGATTCAACCTGACAGAAATTCAGGCTCGCGCAATTGTAGAAATGCGTTTGCGTCAATTGACAGGTCTGATGCAGGATCAGCTTCATGCGGAATACGAAGAAATAATGAAGCAGATAGCTTATTTGGAAAGTATTTTGGCTGATGATGAAGTATGCCGTCAGGTAATGAAAGATGAATTGTTGGAAGTTAAAACGAAATATGGAGATGAACGTCGTTCTGAAATCGTTTATTCTTCAGAAGAGTTCAATCCGGAAGACTTCTATGCAGATGATCAGATGATTATTACAATTTCTCATATGGGTTATATCAAACGTACTCCGTTGACTGAATTCCGTGCACAAAATCGTGGTGGTGTAGGTTCGAAAGGTACGGAGACCCGTGATGAAGACTTTGTAGAACATATCTATCCTGCTACCATGCACAATACGATGATGTTCTTTACACAAAAAGGCAAGTGCTATTGGCTGAAAGTATATGAAATACCTGAGGGAACGAAGAATTCTAAGGGACGTGCTATTCAGAATTTGTTGAATATTGACTCGGACGATAATGTAACTGCATACTTGCGTGTGAAGAGTTTGGAGGATTCTGAGTTTATTAATAGCCATTATGTATTGTTCTGTACTAAGAAAGGGGTAATAAAGAAGACATTACTAGAACAGTATTCTCGTCCTCGTCAGAATGGTGTAAATGCCATAACTATCCGTGAAGATGACAGCGTTATTGAAGTTCGTATGACGAATGGAAACAATGAAATCATCATTGCCAATCGTAATGGACGTGCAATTCGTTTCCATGAAGCAGCAGTTCGTGTAATGGGACGTACAGCAACAGGTGTACGCGGTATTACATTGGATAATGATGGTCAGGATGAAGTAGTAGGAATGATTTGTATCAAAGATTTGAAGACAGAATCTGTGATGGTAGTTTCCGAACAAGGATATGGCAAACGTTCTGAAATAGAAGACTATCGTAAGACGAACCGTGGCGGTAAGGGTGTGAAGACCATGAATATTACCGAAAAAACAGGTAAGTTGGTAACAATCAAGTCAGTAACTGATGAAAATGACTTGATGATTATCAATAAGTCTGGTATCACTATTCGTTTGAAAGTGGCTGATGTTCGTATTATGGGCCGTGCTACTCAAGGTGTCCGTCTGATAAATCTAGAAAAACGTAACGACCAGATTGGTTCGGTATGTAAGGTTATGACAGAAAGTCTTGAAGATGAAATTCCGGCAGAAGAAGCAGAAGGAACAATTGTGAGTGATCCGAATGCTGATGCTCCTGATATTGATGATGCAGCAGACGTAAATGAAAACGAAAGCAACAACGAAATCGAGGAATAGACATAATATTAATAATTAATCAAACAACAATCATGAAAAGAGTATTATTTTCGATGGTTTTATTGATGGCTGTTAGCTTCTCATTCGCACAAACGAAGAATGTAAAAGAAGCAAAGAGTATTGCTAATGATGTAAAACCTAATTTTAAGCAGGCTGAACAGCTTATTGGGGAAGCTATGAAGAATCCTGAAACGAAGGATCTTGCTGACACATGGGACGTTGCTGGATTTATTCAGAGACGTATCAACGAAGAGCAAATGAAAAATGCTTTTTTGAAAAAGCCGTATGATACATTGAAAGTGTATAATAGCATTCTGAAAATGTATGAGTACTATACTAAGTGTGATGAATTAGCGGAAATACCTAATGAAAAGGGGAAAGTTAAAAACAAATACCGGAAAGCAAACGCTTCAAGTATGTTGGCTGAACGTCCTAATTTGATTAATGGTGGTATTCAGTATTTTAACTTGGATAAGAATAAAGAAGCCTTGAAATTCTTTGCAACATATGTTGAATCAGCTTCTTACCCAATGTTAGCTGATAAAGAATTGGCTAAAAACGATACTCTTCTCCCGCAAATTGCCTATTACGCAACATTAGCTGCTGATAGAGTAGGTGATAAAGATGCAATTATTAAGTATGCTCCTGCTGCTTTGTCTGATAAAGATGGTGGTAAATTTGCAATGCAGTTGATGGCTGATGCATATAAGGCTAAAGGTGATACTGCTGCATGGATTAAGGCTTTGGAAGAGGGTATCCTTAAGTTCCCAGGAAATGATTATTTCTTCGCTAACTTGGTTGATTATTATAATAGCTCTAATCAAGCTTCAAAAGCTATGGAGTTTGCTGACAGAATGTTATCTAATGATCCGAACAATAAGTTGTATTTGTATGTAAAAGCATATCTTTATCATAATATGAAAGAGTATGATAATGCAATCGAATACTACAAGAAAGCTATTGCTGCTGATCCGGAATATGCAGAAGCATACTCTAATGTAGGCTTGGTATATTTGATGAAAGCACAGGATTATGCTGATAAAGCAACAACAGATATCAATGATCCTAAATATGCTGAAGCACAGGCTGTAGTTAAGAAATTCTACGAAGAAGCTAAACCATTCTATGAAAAAGCCAGAGCTTTAAAACCCGATCAACAAGATTTATGGTTGCAAGGTCTTTACAGAGTTTACTATAACTTGAATATGGGACCTGAATTCGAAGAAATCGATAAGATGATGAAGTAAGATCGTTTTCTGAAAAAATATAAGAAGGCTACTAGAAATAGTAGTCTTCTTTTTTATTCATATAATTTAAAGTAGTAATTGAAAAATCTTATATTTGATATGGACTTGAGTGGAACAAGTAATTTTCTTCATTTAAATAAAAATAGAAAAAGGAGTAAGGTCATTATATTACTCCTTTTTCTATTAAACATAATATATATTATTCCCTAATCTTGGATGCTCATTTTTTGCCTGATTTGATCAGCTAGCTGTTAATAACAAGCAATGGTGTATCTGAATGAAAAATCATCTTTCTGGCAATACTTGGATTAAATAATCGAGCAAATATATTCCTTTTGTAAGAAGTCAAAGTGATTATATCTATATGATTATCTTTGATATACTGATCAAGTCCTTTTAATAAATTATCATTCATCACTACGTCATAATGAATTTCAAGCCCCGGATATTGCTTGTGAAAATATTCTTTTATACCTGCTAGTTTTATTTCATTCCAGGTATCTTTAGAATCTGTAAGGTGTATCAAAGATACAGAAAAATGGAATGATTTCCAAGTATTAAAGAATGCCTCGAAAGCAATTAGATCTCTTTGATCAAAATTGGTAATAAAGGCAATCCGTTTTACTTCACTAAACTGTTTAAATGGTGTATTTTCCGGAATAGCCAATACAGCCGTGCGACTCCTGTCAATAACTTCAGCGGTTACACTGCCAATTAAATCAATGTCTTTCTGATTTTTGCCTCGGGTACCCATAATGATAACCATAGGACGCTGTTCTTTAGCATATCTTAAGATTTCCTCCTCTGGAATACCTTCACGTAAGATGCAGCTATATTTAACGTTGGGAAATTCGCCTGATGCAACTTTTTCTTTTATCTTCTCTGATAAAGCATTGAGATCAGAATGGACTTTTTGGATAATCGTTTTTACAGATTCTTCATCTCCAATCTGGTAATTGAAAACATCCCCATAAGGCAACGACGATGCATAAATAGGCGTGAAATAGACATGCAACAGGATGACTTCTGCATTTTCTGTTTTTGCCAGGTTGAATGCAAATTCACATGCTTTCATCGAATAATTAGAGAAGTCGACGGGAATTAAAATCTTATTTGATTTATCTTTTACTTTGGGCTCCTTCTCTCCCACTATACTTTCAGACAGCCATGTAGAACTTTCTGTTATTTTCAAAGCACGTGGCAGATCGCTTTCCTTTATGCGTAAACGCACCCCCGAAGAAACAACCGGTTGTATTTGATTTACGTTATGAATGTATGTTTCTATACCTTCATTTTCCAAGACATTCTTTAAGATCTGCGCTTTGGTGTATGTCAGAATGGCTAGGGTTACTAATTTGTCTTCCATAAATGTACATTTTATAAGGTGAAAACAAATAAGAAATCCCAATTGTTTGATTCAATTGGGATTCAGTTTGTTATATTTTAAACTTGCACAGATTCGGTAGCCTGTTCTTTTTGCATACTCATATTCAATTCATCTAGGATTTTTAAAGCCCGATCAAGAACGGTCGTATCATCCAACATTACAAGCCCACCATCTGGACCGGGCTCAAGATGTATTCCGACACTTTTTCCCTCCTTGAAATTGTGTCCTCCGAAGAAGTTTCGCACTGTATCTACGTGCAAACCAAGTTCGTCTGCTATTCTATGCATGCTACCGCTAGGCAATGAATCTTTAATTTTACGAAGTTCATTAAACGTTATTGTTCTCATGTCTCATAAATTTAATGGTTAATACTATGTGATTTTTTTATCACGCTATAAACTTAAGCAAAAAAAAAGATAAAACAAATTATTTGCTTATCTTTTTTTCTTGAATATATAAAATCTATTAATGACCTTTATATCACCTCGATAGCAGAAGCTGGTACCCACCCGACTTTTCCATCTTCCAGTCGAATTTCTTTCCATTCTTTCATGGAGTTGTCTTTGACACTTACCTTTCTCCCTTCATGGAGAATAAACAAGCTAGTTCCACTTTCGCTTGGAGTACTCCGTACTGTTACACTCGGATTCATTACTATCGCCTCACTTCGATTAACCAAATGTTCTTTTTGTTGCGAAGCAAAAAGATTAGAGCAAATGGTGACAATCAGCAAAATGAGTCCTGATATGAATCCTATTTTCTTTAACATAATCTGTTTGGAGAATATAAAGAAATAGAGAGCGATAATCAATAGAATAAAGGAGACAATCCCCCATGTGGCCCATGCATCTACACTCATACTATTTGTCAGAGATTTGATCCATGAAACAAAGAACACTTCAGGAACAGGTTCAACCTTGTCTATTGTTTTTGCACGTGCCACTTCAAGATTAGCACGGATGTCACCATTTCCTGGTTGTAATAGCAGAGCACGCTCATAATTTAAAACAGCTTTCGCTATCTCCCCTATTTTATAATAACTATTTCCCAGATTGTAATAGACATCGGCAGCTTCTCCATTTTTCAGTAATGCTTCATATATCTGAATAGCTGCTGCATAATCTTCTTTTATATATGCGGAATCTCCTTCAGCTTTTGTTGCATCTTCCAGTGTATTACTGGAAAATGTGGTATGCGAAGCGTGGATAGAATCAACTCCATTCGTTTGTCTAGTATCAATGCTTAACGAATCTTGTCCGAAACAAGTAAGCGACATTGATAATAATATAAAAAATAATATCTTTTTCATGACATAATCTCTTCTGGGTTAATGTTTTATTGAATTCTCCATTTTGCTTATTACTTCTATTGAAGAAGAATAAACTTTATCCATGGCTTGATTTTCATCACCTGGAGCAAACCGGGCAAATTCACAGTCATTCAATGCATTCAGGAATTCTTTGATTAGTTCCTCATTTACTCCATGATTTCTTAGCTTCTCTTCAATATTATCTTTAGATAAACGAGATACCGGAATATTCAGTTTGTCACTTATATATCCCCACAATGCCTTTAATACCTCATCGTAGAAAGCATCTTTTTTATTTTCGGAGAGTAATTTTCCTGCAAGCTTCATTCGCTTCGTTGCCACTTTATTTGCTTTCTTCGTACGCATTTTAGCAACATTTGCATTTTCAGCAGCTTGCTTACGATAAATAATAAAGAAAATAATAAAGGCAAGAGCCGGAATGATATAGAATAACCAATATGTCATTGAACCATAGAAGAAACTTCCTTTAGGTTGGAGAGTAACTTCATTCTGTTTGATATAACGGATGTCTTCACCTAATACTTTCAAGTCCTCTTTATTCGTGAAGTTAGCAATTACTTGATCCGCATTACCTGCACCTTTCTCAACATTTACTACATAATCTTCTGTTTTCAGTGTTTTGTAAGACTTGGAGCGAATATCAAAATAGCTGAAAGATACTCCCGGAATCTTATATGTTCCGGCATGTCTCGGAATTGCTAAATATTCAATAACTTTATTGCCTGTGAGTCCTTCCCGGGTTAATCTGACTTGATTGTCTACTTTGGGATCATATACTTCAAAATCATCCGGGAATTTAATTTCCGGATTAGAAATCAACTTCAGGTTACCTGTACCGGATATTACCAGTTTAATAGTAATAGCATCATTGGTTTTCAGTTCCTTACTGTTGATAGAAGAAGATATATTGAACTCTCCCACTCCACCTGAAAAATCTGCAGGTTTACCCGTAGGAAGCGGATTGACATTTATTGCTATCTTAGGAGTGGAAATATTTTTTTTAATTTCAATGACATTACTTCCTCCATTGAAGAAGGCATCAAAAGGATCATCTGATTGCACAGGTTTTCCGATAGTCATCTGGAACTGTGCCGGATCAATATATAGCTTTCCTGATTGTTGCGGGAAGAGAACAAACTGGCGATAAACCGTTGTATAGTAATTACGTCCCTGATAATGCTCCGGAGTCCATCTTGCATTAGTTGTCATTTCTATTTCTTGAGAATGGAAACCTTTGAAGTCGGGCAATTTCGCATTATTAAGTTGTAAGTTGGATTCTCTGGTGTATATTTTATAGGTCAGGACAAAAGCCTCCTGTTCATACACATTTGTTTTACTGGCACTTGCCATAATAAAAAGGTCCTGATTAGAGACACTTGTACTAGATGAGGAATGTATAGAACCACTACTACTATTATTTTGCCCGTTATTGCCACCTTGATCTTGTGGCAATACCTTAATCTTTACTGAGTTTGACACCATTTGGTCACCATCGGCAACAATGGAGGCACCGGGTATTGTGTATTCTCCGGCATTATTAGCCATTAATATGTATGTAAATGTAATACTGCTAGTAGATGTAACATTACCATTCACTATTTGAGTACTACTTTGTTGTGAACGGCTTGGACCCATCAATACATCAAAACCTTTGATTGATGGTGCCCGAAAATCTTTCACTTTTTGTGTAGTTACAATATACGACAGCCTGAATTGTTCGCCTACTACCACTGCATCAGGAGCAGAAGCAGTAAAAGACACCTTATCAGCAAACACATGAGTGCTATATGCTATCAATGCCATCAATATAATAATCAGTTTTTTCATTGCTTATGAAATTTATATCATCAACTTTATATTACCAATCTTTTTCCAAGCGACCGCCTTGCATAACTTTTTGTTGTTTCTTCACTTTATCCTGCACATCTTTTTCGTCCTGCATGACAGAGTTCAGTAATTGTTCAGCATTCTCCTTTGACATCTGATTGTCTTGTTTCTTTTCAGATTTCGGTGGTTGCTGCTGATCTTTCTTTTCATCTTGTTTCTGATCCTTCTGTTTGTCTTTATTCTGGTCCTGTTTCTGATCTTGCTTTTGCTGATCTTTGTTTTGGTCCTGATTTTGATCTTGATTCTGCTGATTTTGTTGGTCTTTCAGCATTTTCTGTGCGAGAGCCAAATTGTACCGGGTTTCATGATCGGTAGGATTATTACGCAGTGACATTTTATATGCATCTACAGCTTTGGCATAGTCTTTACCAGCCTGGAAAATTACTCCCATATTGTGATAAATATGGGCGAGTTTCATTTTATCTTTTTCTATTTTGCTAGCTGATACATATTGTTCCATGGCATCCTGAAACTTTTGCTGTTGCGAAAGGGTATTTCCCAGATTATACATGGATACCGTAGACTTGGGATTAGCTTCCAAGGCCTTCCGGTAGTTCACCTCTGCATCAACAAATACGCTATCATTAAACAGACGGTTTCCCTTACGGATATAGTCGCGTTCTGCTTTCTGAGCCGATACACCAGCTGCCGCTAACAGAAATACAGCGAATAGAATATATTTACTTTTTAACATACGTATAACTATTTCTTATTAGAAAACAGGTGAATGTTCTTAAATAAAGGATTTTTGCGATCCAGAATTAAGATTTCTGCCAATAACAATAGTAGAATAACCCATGCAATAGCCTGGAATTGTTCGTTAAACTCCGTATATACTTTCGACTCTACATCAGACTTCGCCATTTTATTCACTTCTTGATTGATGGCCTTTTGGGCTGAATTAGAATTATCTACTCGTACATATATACCTTTTCCTTCTTTTGCAATTTCCTGACACATAGCTTCATTCAAACGGGTAACGATCACATTACCTTCCCGGTCGCGGCGGTAATCATTCGTTCCTTCCACCGGTATTGGAGCACCATCAGGCATACCTACTCCCAATACACTTACCTGAATACCCTTTTCTGCCGCAGCTTTGGCAGCTTCCACTGCACCACCTTCATGATTTTCACCATCAGTAATGACAATAATGGTGCGACCTACCCCTTCTTGCGGGGTGAAACTACGGGCTGCTAGATTGATTGCTTCCCCAATGGCTGTACCCTGTTTAGAAATTAAGGAAGGACTAATGGATTCTAAGAACATCTTAGCGGAAATATAGTCACTTGTAATTGGCAGCTGTGTAAAAGCGTCACCGGCAAATACAATCATACCTACCTTATCATTATCAAGCTCATCTACTAACCTGGATATTAATCTTTTTGCTTTTTCTAAACGGCTAGGCTGTACATCCTGCGCTAACATAGAGTTTGAAATGTCCAAAGCAATAATTACCTCTACTCCCTTACGTTTAACCGTTTCCAGTTTTGAACCGAATTGAGGGCGTGCCAGTAATACGGAGAACAAACCAATAGCAACAAAAATAATCCAGAATTTTACATCCGGACGATATTTGGATACGTCAGGCATTAACTGAGCCAACAAAGTCGGATCTCCGAAATGTCGGATATTCTTTCTCCTCTTGTAATTGGAATACAAGTAGAAAGCTGCTAAAAAAGGTAATAGCAACAATAAATATAAATATGTAGGTTCTCCAAATCGAAACATCTTCTTACTATTTTATGATTGGCAAATAACGATTGACAAACATCCTTATGGAATTTTCTTGAGTACCGAATTACGTAATAGTACTTCCAACAAGACACAGAGGAAAGCTGCTAAAGCAAACCAATGATATTCTTCGTCCCGCTTACTATACTCTTTTACATTCAGTTTCGTCTTTTCCAGTTTATCAATTTCTTCATATACTTCTTTAAGCTTCGAGTTGCTCGTAGCCCGGAAATA
>ENA-UERN01003700-UERN01003700.1-human-gut-metagenome-genome-assembly--contig:-NODE-3700-length-10371-cov-8.705168_pt1 | contig 10371 bp, 14 predicted proteins | sample MGYA00242950_ERZ507950 | MGnify/ENA primary metagenome ERZ507950 (study PRJEB26167, sample SAMN06115515) | human gut metagenome | host: Homo sapiens | place: China:Ningxia | collected 2014-11-26...
TTGCCCAGCACGTTCTTGATGAGCCGCTTTCCGTTCTCCGGGTCATAACCGGCGGTGTAGCGACCCTCCCAGCGTCCGTCCTTTCGTTTTCGGATGTTCCCTTCCCCATTTGCTCGTCTTTTCGGCATAAAATCAACCCCTTTCGGCAACGAACAATACCGTAACCAAGAGGGAAAAGCTATCCAAAGACGGAACAGTTATCAGAAAGTTATCAATTGCCCCTCGGAGCCTCGCCGCCTTATCTTTGTCTATGGCGACGCAATTTTTGCGCTGCCGGAGGCGTTCTTCTTTGGTTACAGCGGTACGATTTTCGAACGGCCAAGAAGCCTTTCCATTGACTACAGCGGCGCAAAATATGTACGCTTTCCTCCGAAAATCGCCGCTATGCAGAAGTCACTTTTTTGAGTGGTTGAAAACAGCAATTACCTCAACTGCCTGCGGAACGGTTACCTTGAAAAGTCTGTTGCCACAGGCATTTGCCGTGTCCAACGTTCACCCAAGACCGCGAAAACACTTCTCAAGGTGCACCTTAGACTGCGGTTTCAAAACCGCGGAAAGCCCCGCACTGCGGGGCTTTGTGGGCGGGCTGCGGGCGCTTGCGACTGCGGCCCTTTATCTTGTACTAAAATCGAACGGCCTTCACCGCTCGAAAAACCTTCCTGTAAAGTTCGATTTTTCGCTCAAAACCGTTCCCGCGAATATCTCCAAAAAGTTACCGCCACAACGCTGCTCCAAATCGCTTTTCATCGCGTTTTTCAACTTCTCTCACAAACGGCCCACGTTTGCTTTCACGGACGAAAGTGGGTACACACTCGGCTCTCGGAGAAAGATCGCACACAGCGGCTCACACGGCGAAACAGGGGCCTTCCCTCCCTCGACCACAGTGCGGCTTTGTGCCGCCAGCGAAATACCTTATATTCCGCCACGCTTTTATATACATACATTTCCCGGTTCTCTGTGAACCCTCAACACCAGCAGAAGAGAAAAATCTGGCAAAGCTGCTGCCATAAATTTTATCCCCCAACCGTTTTTCATCCTGCTTTTTAACTCCTCACACAAACGGCCCACGTTTGCTTTCACGAGCGAAAGCGGGTACACACTCGGCTCGTCTCAAAGAATCGCACACAAGGGCACACACGGCGAAACAGTGGGCGTTCAGATGGGGGTGGTATCACTACCCTCGGCGCGTTCCGCACGTTCACAAACATCCCCGGGCCGGGTATCAGAACGGCAAACTTTGCCGCTTTGGGGTCTGGCCGGGGGCACTCCCGAAGAACGCAGAGAGCCTTCGGGACAGCGATGCGCTTATGCGCGTCGCTGTTCCGAGGCGTCGCGGCCCCGCTGGGCTGCGCAACTCTACTTGTTTATCGGGGTATTTACATTTGTGAAAGATCTTGCAGGGTGCTGCCAATATTCCAGTCCAATTACCAAAGGTGCCGCTGATTCTAACATCCGGATTGGAACCTTATCAGGACATGATCAGAATACCCCTCGCCGCTCAAAGATCCAAAAGCTCAATGCTATGCGTCAGCACATCCGTGTATTGCAGTGCATGGCGCTTCGTCTGTCCGGGTGAGGCTTCCTCCACCTGAAAGATGTGCCGGTATACAGAAATTATCCGAGATATATATGAGGACTCTGTCAGCGTGGTATATGAATCTCCCAGTGGCGACATGATTTGCTTTGATTATACTCATATGCAACAGGGCGCTGCCAATATTATTGCTCCGGGCGATGATGAAATACTTGATGTTATTGATTATGTGGTGAGCATGATTTACTACGCATCGCCCACCTCTCTATTGGTGGTTTCCACTCACTGCTATCCAGACAATAGTATAAGCCCATATCAGTCACAGCCGTCCGCAGGAGTATCCGAACTCCTGTGGGCGGCTTTTTCTTTGCAGAGGACATCTCACGTTCTGAGGAGATTATCTTGCGAACATCGTCGTTTTGTGCTATAATATAATCAGTCTAAATTTGGAACGGAGAATTGCAATGCCTATTTCCTACGATAAGCTCTGGAAGCTGCTGATTGATAAGAAAATGAACCGGACGGATTTGAAAGACGCATCCGGTATCAGCTTCAACGTGCTTGCGAAGATGGGTAGAAATGAATTTGTTTCTATGGAGAGCCTGCATAAGATTTGCTTAACACTCAAATGTGATGTAGGAGACATCATGGAGTTCGTTGATGAAGGAGATATAGAACAGTCATGATTTCAATCGAACTACACAGGAGTGAAAAGAAAATGCAGCAACCGTTGACTTGTGTTGAAATATGCGCTGGCGCTGGTGGACAGGCTTTGGGGCTTGCAATGGCAGGCTTTGTCCATGTTGCGCTTGTCGAGTATGAAGAAGATTATTGCAAGGTACTAAAGCAAAATCGCCCGGAGTGGAACGTCATTTGCGCAGATGTTCACGATTTTGACGGACGCCCATACCACGGTGTCGATCTGCTGGCTGGCGGCGTTCCTTGCCCGCCTTTTTCCGTTGCAGGAAAGCAACTCGGTCAGGAAGACGAAAGAGACCTTTTCCCGGAGGCCATTCGGCTTATCAAAGAAATTCAACCGCGTGCTGTCATGCTTGAAAATGTCCGTGGCTTTCTTGATCCGGGCTTTGATGAATACCGCAACCACATTTTCACGTCGATTCAAAAGCTCGGTTATGTAACCCATATCAAGCTCTTGAACGCCTCTGATTATGGTGTTCCACAGCTACGTCCCAGAGTGGTTATCATCGGCATTCGGAAGGATCAGATTGGAGCATTTGCCTATCCTGATGAACGGCCAGACAGCGCCCTGACTGTTGGCAATACGCTCCGTGATTTGATGGCACAGAACGGATGGGAAGGTGCGAAGCAGTGGGCATCTAATGCAAACCGGATCGCTCCGACCCTTGTAGGCGGCTCCAAGAAGCATGGTGGTCCCGATCTTGGTCCCACACGCGCCCGTAATGCATGGGCAGAGCTTGGCGTAGATGGCCGAGGAATTGCAAACGAAGCACCGGCTCCCGGATTTGAGGGTATGCCCCGGTTGACAAGCCGGATGATGGCACGGATTCAAGGTTTCCCCGATACATGGACGTTTGGAAATCGGAAAACCGTAGCCTGCAGGATGATTGGAAATGCATTCCCGCCCCCGGTTGCCCGGGCAGTTGGAGAAAGAATTAAGGAGTGTTTGGAACATGGATGCATTGATAGCGAACGCGAGATTTCACTTTCACAAGCGGTTGTTTGAAACCAACACACTGACGTTGACCACAGCAGGCGTCGCATCCAATGCAGACACCAGCAGCCGAGGCTCAAAGGCGATTGCGCGGAGGATCGTTGACATTCTTGTAGAGGAGCAACGTCATGCTGTCTCCACAGTCGACAAAATTTCCGGGCAGACTCTCGGAAAACAATTTGAAACGCTGACAATGGAGTTCCTGCGTGAAACCTTTCCCTATTTGCAGAACCTCCGTCCCGGAAACTGGACAATTCTTCAGCTCGGCAATAACAACAAACTAAAAACAAGTGATTTTGCGCAGTACGAGCATCTTGCTTACTTAAATGCGCTTACGACACAGAACGCACAGTTGGCTGCTGCACTCGGGAATGATTACCTCGTTGCACCTGACGTTGTTGTTTACCGCGATCTCTATGAGGACAGCGAGATCAATGCCGCTCAGCCCATTGTTGATGACGAAATCTGCAAGATGGCTGATATTCGGAAGTCTAACGGCGGCAAGCCCATTCTTCATGCGAGTGTTTCTGCAAAGTACACGATGCGCAGCGACCGCGCACAGAACAGCCGCACAGAGGCATTGAACCTGATCCGCAACCGAAAGGGACATTTGCCGCACATCGTTGTTGTGACGGCTGAGCCTATGCCGAATCGCTTGGCATCTCTTGCGCTCGGCACTGGCGATATTGACTGCGTATATCACTTTGCGCTCTATGAACTGATTCGAGCGGTTAAAGAGGCGGGCTCTGAGGATGCGGTAGAAACGCTGGAAACCTTGGTTCAAGGCAAACGGTTGAAAGATATTTCTGATCTGCCGCTGGATTTGTCTGTGTAGCTATATATGGAAGGAATATCGCCCGGTTCCCGTGCGTCTTCGTGAATGGAAACAGTTCTTCCCCAACCTTCAAAAAGAATATGAAGACTCGGCGACTATAAATGATGACGTGTTCTTCAGGGATTACTCCGTCCATCAGTATTTGGAGGTCGATCTATCTAAGCATCGTCTTGAACCACAAGAATATTCTGACTCGTACTACTCAAACGAATGCTTTCAGGATGTTCAGATCGAGCATATTGCGGACGCAATAAATGACATCAAGGAGAATTATAAGCAAAATACCGGCAAGTATAAATATTATGATGCGAAAAGCCATCTGCCGGAAACCTTTACTTATGCATCAACCGGCGAATGGATACCGCATCCCAACCAGCAGGAAACAATTGACAAATTTGTTGCTGCTGTAGAATCCGGCCGGACTAATCTCTTGATATATGCCGTAATGCGCTTTGGGAAATCATTTACTTCTCTATGCTGTGCAAAAGAAATTGGTGCGAAGATTATTGGACCTGTTGACAAAAACAAACTTCTGCTGGAACCCACAGCGGTTCCAGCAGAATAATAAATTGTGAGATAGCGAAAGATGGCCTTTTGCCATCCGCTTAAGATTTAGGGCCATGGCAGCAAGGAGGCATTCTTCCGTAGTTGCAAGAATGCCCCTTTTTCGAATCTTTGAAATACAGTGTTCCCGTTTCAAGACGGAGAAACTGACCTCGGCCCAGATTTTGCGAAGCCGCATCATGGACAGGTATTCAGGAGTTCCCACGCGCTGATGCCCTCTGAAAAATGCCGGATAGCAGCTGCTGGCCAACACTCTGCGCCGAATTCCAGCCTTGTCAAAACAGCCCAGCCGTTTTGGACAGCGCATACAGGCATCGCCCTCGACCTGGTAGCAACGCAGATATTTGCCCGTCGATTTGCTGCAATTTAGCCTGTGGTATGTAAGAGGAACCCCTTCCGGACAGATGAATGCGTTGAGCTGTGGATCGTAGGAGAATCCATATTTCTCAGGTGGATTGGAGAACTGAAATGCGGGGATATATCCGGTAATGCCCAGAAGCTCCAGCCCCCGGTGAACAGCACCAGTCTCATATCCGCGATCCAGAGCAAGCCGGCTCATTGGGGTGCCCTTGATTTGTCCGTTCCAAATGCCGCAAGATCAGGACGCTTTCCTTCTGTTGCAAAATATATCATGTCATTTTTTAATATATTGGTTTATAAGATCGTCCGGAGCAAACTTCCATTTCGAACGATATTCACCAGCAGTTGTGTCCGTAGCGACTATGCGTATTTTTTGTGTTGGCTTAATTGCTTTTCGACTGACTAAATCCAGCAACGCATGAGCTAAATTCGCATAAGGAATCCAAACTTCTGCAATTTCTTCTGGTGGAAGTTTTTTGGGAAACAGGACACGCAAACTCTCATTTGTAAAATCAACCATAAGATTATTTACAACCAGTTTTTTGGTGCCCGTATCCAAATATATATTTGTGATGACAACGTCTCGAATGCCCGTGTTTGCCAAAGAGATAGATAAGCAATCTTCTCCCAGCTCTTTTCCGTACACTGGAATCGATGTGCCAACGGTTAGTTTGATCTGCTTTTTCAAAGGTTGCTTATACTGAATTACCGCAACCACTACCGCAATAGCTGTAATCAGCGAGCCAAGCGTAGTTCCGATAGCGCCAAATGCAGTCCAAAATAATTGCCAGTCCATTCAATTCTAACTCACTTTCACCCAAAATTCCCACTGTACCAAGGCTTTTATTTTTTCTTTCCAGTTCTATGTCAAGCCGCATGGCGTCAAAAAACTGGTTCTCCTACCGCTTCATGTATACCGGCTTCATCGCACAGGACAGCACCTTTCTGATAGGGGGAACGCAGGGCAAAGCTGGCCGCTGCAATCTGGAACGGATAGATTTCAATATCCGATGAGGCAAAGACCGGAAGGAACTGTTCTTCTTCCGGCAGTTGTTCCAAAAGCCGGGCCTTGTAATAGGCATGAAACGGTGTTTGCGGCATGACATTCGCCCCCTTTGCCTGTTTTGCTTATTATGGCAGATATTAGGGGAAAAGGCAATGTGTCTGCATTGGATATTCCGTCAAGAAACCGGCTTTTCCATATGAAAGCGCCTTGCCCGACGCGAACAGAAAACGAGGATCGCGTTTTGACCCACGCCGTGACCCACGAACAGAAAAACCGGGGCGGAAACAACGGAGAAAAGTGTATCCACGGGTGATGGAATTCTTCGGCAAATCCGTTTAAAACCGCTGAAACGGTGTGGAAGACGTCCCTATCGAATCTTCACACGCATGAGGCCACTGGTTCGAGTCCAGTAGTCTCCACCAAAAATCACCGGAATCGCTTGATTCCGGTGATTTTCTTCTATAATCTGCAACTTTTTGCGGCACTTAATTTTTGGCGTTCCTTCAAGACTCACACGCTGACCCACACGGGGAAAGGTGCGGAAAGCACCGGACAGGGCCAGACAGGAATTTTTCTGTCTGGCCCTGTTTTTTCAGCGCATCTGCTGGCTGATGACCCCACCGATGGTGTCTGCGGCATCTTGCTTCATCTGGGCCGTGGCGTGAGTGTAGGTGTTCAGCGTGAACCCCGCCGAGTAGTGGCCCAGCGCGCCGGACAGCGTTTTCACGTCTACCCCGCTTTTCAGCGACAGCGTGGCGAAGGTGTGGCGCAAGTCATGGAACCGGATGTGCTCCGCACCGATGGCTTTCAAAATTTTGTCGTGCGTCCGGCGGAAGGCATCCGGGTCGTACATGGTTCCGGTCTTGGGCGATGGGAACAGGTACGGGTTGCGAGGGTGCTTTTTGTGCTCGGCGATCAGCAGATCCACCGCCTGCTGCGGAAGGGCCAGCGTTCGCACGGAGTTGCGTGTTTTGGGCGGACTGACCATCAGTTCCCCGTTAATTCGATTTACCTGTTTCGTGACAGCGAGTGTCCGGTTTTCGATGTCCAAGTCCGTCCATTGGAGGGCCAGCAGCTCCCCTCTCCGCAGGCCGGTGGTCAGCTCCAGATAGAAGGCTGCGAGAAGGCCCCGGTGTTCCGCTTCCGCAAGATACATTCCGATTTTTTCCTACGGCAGAATTTTCATTTCCTTTTTTTCGAGCTGCGGCAGCTTGCAGCCCTGGGCGGGGTTGGCGAGGATCAGCCGCTCGGCCACCGCCTGCTCCAGGCAGTTGTGCAGCAATGTGTGGACGCCCCGCACCACTCTTGGACTGAGACTGGTATCTTTCAGCGGAGGGAAGTTTTTGCGCTGAACTCGTCCGCTCTTTTGGAGGTTGTTGTAGAACCGCTGGATCTGGATGGTGGTCAGCTTGTCCAACGGGACGCTGCCAATTCCGGGAATGATGTGGTTCTCGATATAGTTGGTGTAGTAGGCTTTTGTGTTGGGGCGGATGCGGGGTTCGGCGTAGACCTCGTACCACGTTTTCACCCATGACGCTACGGTGTATGTCCCGGCTTTGGATACGTCCAGCCGCTGGCTTTCGCTGATTGCGGTCTTGAGTTTTTCCTTCACCTCGGCCTGCGTCTTGCCCAACACGTTCTTGATGAGCCGCTTTCCGGTTTCCGGATCATAACCGGCGGTGTAGCGGCCCTCCCAGCGTCCATCCTTGCGTTTTCTGATGTTTCCCTCGCCGTTTGCTCGTCTTTTTGGCATGGTATAGACCTCCTTTTAACGGCAAACCATACCGTAAACAGCAGAGGAAAGCTACCGGAAAACGGAATCGTTATCAGAAAGTTATCATTTGCCCCTCGGAGCCACACTGCCCTATCTTTGTCTATGGCGGCGCAATTCTTGCGCTGCCGGGGGCGTTCTCTTTAGTTACAGCGGTGCGATTTTTGGACGGTCAAGAAGCCCTTTCCATTGACTACAGCGGCGCAAAATATGTACGATCTGCACTGAAAATCGCCGCTGCGCTGAAAGCACTTTTTTGAGTGGTTGAAAACGGAAAATTTCTCAACCGCCTGCTGAACGGTCACCTTGAAAAGTCCGCCGTCACGGGGATCTGATGCCCCTCACGTTCACCCAAGACCGCGGAAACGCCCGCCAAGGTGCACCTTAGACTGCGGTTTCAAAACCTCGGAAAGCCCCGCACTGCGGGGCTTTGTGGCTGAGAGGGCCCCAATTAGGGGCACCTCTCTTTATCTTGTACTAAAATCGAACGGCCTTCACCGCTCGAAAAACCTTCCTGTAAAGTTCGGCTTTTCGTCCAAAACCGTTCCCGCAAATATCGCCAAAAAGTTACCGTCACAACGCTGTTCCAAACCGCTTTTCATCGCATCTTTCAACTTCTCCCACAAACGGCCCACATTTGCTTTCACAGGCGAAAGTGGGTACACACTCGGCTTTGCCAACAGGATCGCACACAAGGGCACACACGGCGAAACAGGTGGTGTTTTGGGTGGGGGGTGGTATCACTACCCTCGGAGCGTTCCGCACGTTTCGGAAACCCTGCGTGGCCAGGGGGTAGAACGGCAAACTTTGCCGCTTTTGGGCCTTGGTCGGGGGTGCTCTCGAAGAACACAGAAAGCCTTCGGAACAGCGATGCGCTTATGCGTGTCGCTGTCCCGAAGGCGTCGCGGCCCCGCTGGGCTGCGTGATCTTTTTCATTTCTGACGAAATTGTGGCCTGTATGACCTGTTCCAGAAACTTTTTTCGGTTTTCCAGACGTTCCAGCTTGTGCTGTTCCTGTGCAAGTTGCGTCTCAGATCGTTCCTTTTCGGTGTTAGTGTTCGCCAGAAAAACCACTGGGGACTATTTCAGCCGGACGCCAATATCAGCTCGGAGTTGGTCAAGGCGTTTAGGTTTTGCCATTGTGCTTGACCTCCTTTTTTGATTTTGGGGATAAAAAAAGACCGTCAACTTTTCGCACAGTGCGACCAGTCAACAGTCTGATTTTCGATGTTCATTTTTTGTGTTCAGTTCGACAAAACAGAAGCTGTCATTTTGTTGTAGTTACTTCAGTTGCAAAAATCTTGCTGCAAAAGCTCCGAGTGCCTTTACTTTACGCAGCATGGCTGATAAACTAGGAGTGACCGTAGATTACTTTTTGTACCAGGTCTCCACACAAGCGGAAGTCAAGGCCATCTCTGTTCAGCTGACCGACAAAGATTCAGAGTATGTCGCATTTATCGGCCGTCTTATTTCGACCTGCAATGATTACTACGAACCAGACAAAGAACTGGATAAAGAATAAATCGCACATAGGGATGAGCAAAACTCCGATTTGCTCATGAGACTATACAATAAATAGTGCCATCCGACTTGCCTGAAACCTATATATTGTGGCTCGACTTTGCAAAACTCGCGTTTTGCTCAACCCTAATCGCACAAACTAAGGAGGTGGGTATTGCCATGACACAATTATCAACACGGAGAGTAGTAATTGTTTTTGTTCTTGTAATGTGCATATCTTTAACTACGAATGTTTTTCTTCTCCAAAAAATTCACAAACAAGGTGAACCTGTTGTAACACCGCCTACTTTCTACCAACTCATTGATTCAATCAATGAAAACTTCTCTTATACGGGATACAATGAAATTCTGAATCATTCAAATCTATTCATGGCCCTTCCCCAGCAGGCAAATGATGATACCCTCCCAAAGCGTTCCAAAGTATTTGTATACAAAGGAATTGATAAGAATGTTGTAATCATGTTAGGGATTAGTTATAGCGAAGTTGCCACAGACTTATCAGAAGAATGGTATGCCAGTTATGATTATTCACCTCAAATACTAAATAGCGCGGATGATCTATTCGGATACAACCGAAATCTCCCTTCCGCATTAGTGTGTACAAACTCTTTTAGACTTTCAGGTTTTAACTATACAATTACATGTTTCTCTGACAACCAGTCAGATATGTTGGCACAAAATGAACTGACTGCATTCAGCAACGCCTTACTTGCTTTTTTAAGCGAAAAACGCTAGATAGGAGTAAATTATGAAACGTATTGCCAGTTTGTTCTGCACAGTTTTAATATTGCTTTCTATTTGTACTATCCCTGCATCCGCTCATGAAGAATGCTCGTTTTCTAAAAACCATGTTCCTTATATGAGCCGAGGTAGCTGGCATTGGCGATGAAGATCTGGTCAACGATGTTGTAAAGTGCGCCCACCAGCAGCGAGATGATGCAGGGGATGGCGTACTGCCGCATGAGCTTGCTCACACGCTCCGTCCCCAAAAACTGGTTTCCGGTTTCCAAAAAAATCACCTTTCTTTCAAAAAAATAAGAAATGCGTAAGTCCCAGAACATCCGGACTTACGCATTTCTGCTACACG
>ENA-UERN01003701-UERN01003701.1-human-gut-metagenome-genome-assembly--contig:-NODE-3701-length-10366-cov-3.345223_pt1 | contig 10366 bp, 9 predicted proteins | sample MGYA00242950_ERZ507950 | MGnify/ENA primary metagenome ERZ507950 (study PRJEB26167, sample SAMN06115515) | human gut metagenome | host: Homo sapiens | place: China:Ningxia | collected 2014-11-26...
AAAGACGGAGAAGAGGTACAGGAAACACTTTACATACTTCCGCCGGATATGCTGGCCGAGCGGTGGACCGGGAAACGGTTCACACCGGAGGAGGCCAGGGCGCGATCCGGGGCCGCGCAGATCGCATCAAGCGGCGAGTGGGAAAACCGTCTGAAACTTCTGATGCGGAGCGGACGGTTTGAGCGGATTGCGATGGATCTGTATCGGCACGATCCGGAGGATGCAGATACCGAGAGTATCCGGATGGCACGGAAACTTAGAAAGTGGTACCCGGCAGCCACACTCACGGATATTTCCCGTCAGATACGCCGCCAGCGCACCATCAAGCAGCCGTGTGAGATCGAGGCGATGCGGGAGGCAGTCAAGATTACAAGGGACGGCATTCTGGCGATGATGAAGGCATCAAAGCCGGGAATGTACGAATACCAGTATAAAGCCGAATTCGACTACGCACTGGCGCAGCACGGATGCCTTGCACCGGCATTTCCGAGTATCATTTCCGCGGGAGCCAATAATTTCTGTATTCACTATTATGAGTACACAGGGCAGGCGAAGGACGGCGATATGATTCTCAACGACGTAGGCGCCCAGTACGACCACCTCTTCAATGATGTATCGCGCGGCTGGCCGTGCAACGGAAAGTTTTCCGAACGGCAGCGACTTCTTTACACATGTGCATACCGGACTTCGCAGCATATGTTCTCCATCATTCGGCCGGGGATGAAGATGGCAGACGTGGACCGGCTGGCGAGGGAATACAATTTCGAACAGCTCAAAGCCATCGGCTTATGTGACCGGTATGAGGACGTCGGCAGATATATCTGGCACGGCGGCGCCCACCATGTTGGCTGGGACACACACGATCTGGTTGATGTGGATATTGTAGAGCCGGGTATGGTTTTCTGCGTGGATATCGGCATCTACTGCGAGGAATGGGGCATCGGCTTCCGCCTCGAGGATAACTGCCTGGTAACGGAGGATAGCTGTGAGAATCTGACAGCATCCATCCCCAGAACGATAGAGGAAATAGAATCAGTGATGGGAGGAGAGTAAGAATGGAACAGTTACTTGCGTATATGCAGAAAGAGCACCTGGATGGCATGTTCATCAGCCGTCCGGTCAATGTAAAGTATGTCAGCCATTATACCGGCGAAGATCCCTGACTTTGTATCACGTAGGACAGATCCGCGCTACACCGAGCAGGTTTCCTATGAGTGCCCGGATTACACGATTTTGAACTGGAGAGACACCTACGGTTCCATCGGAAAGGCACTTGCCTACGCGGCGGAAAAGGTTGGGGCAAAGACGATCGGCTTTGAAGCAGCCCACCTGACCGTTGAACAGTACCAGAACCTCCAGTCGGAGGTAAAAGCAGAGCTGGTACCGGCGGACGGCATCATCGAGGAGTTTCGCTCCATCAAGAAGCCGGAAGAGATTGAGTGCCTGCGTATCTCCTGTGACATTGCTTCAAGGGCATATGAGAAGATTCAGAAGGATATCCGGGTCGGCATTACCGAGAAAGAGCTGGCGGCGCGTTTAAGCCTTTATATGGTTCTGGAGGGCGCGGATACACAGCCATACGGCAATATCCTCATCTCCGGTGCGAGAACATCCCTGCTTCATGGAATTCCGTCCCAGAAGGCGATTGAATACGGCGATCTGGTCCTGATGGATTATGGATGCCAGTATCATGGTTATTTATCTGATATGACGCGTACCCTGGTAGTCGGACGCGCAACGCCGAAGCAGAAGGAAGTATACAAGATTGAGCAGCAGATGGTCGCTGCGGTGGAAGGATTCTTAAAAGATGGGGTTTCGGCATCGGATGCATATTATGAATCCACGAAGATCATCGAGGGGACCGAGTATTTTCCGTATCACTACACAGGAATCGGACACGGCGTCGGCATGTTTGTCCATGAGATTCCATTTATGAGCCCTGTTTCTAAAAATATCGTGCATGCCAATAACGTCATGACCGTGGAACCGGGTATCTACATTCCGGGATGGGGCGGCATCCGCATCGAGGATCAGCTTCTCATCACGGAGACAGGCAATGAAAACCTGATCAGCGCCACCAAGGAGCTGATTGAGCTTTAATAAAAGAGGACAAGGAGGAATATTATGAGAAAAAACAAACTACTTGCACTGGGATTAGCTGCACTGATGGCAGCGAGTGTAGCGGGCTGTTCCACTCCGAGCGCTTCGGTGGATGACACGAAGGCAGCCGAATCGGGAAGTGACAGCTCCCAGAGCGCAGCAGCGGGCGAAAAGATTTTCCGTTATTCCAACACGGCGGATATCGCGACGATTGACCCTGATAAGACAAACTCCGTAGCAGATGCGACCGTCTCCTATCATATCTATGATGGTCTGTACCGTAACGTACAGGGCGAGCTTCAGCCGGCAACCGCTGAGAGCTATGAAGTCAGCGATGATGGTCTCGTATATACTTTCAAACTCCGTCAAGATACAAAGTGGAGTGATGGACAGACTGTTACGGCTAAGGATTATGAGTACGGTATGAAGCGTCTCTGCGATCCGGCAGCAGCCTGCCCTGCCAGCTATCTGGGTGCTGTTTTAAAGAACGGCGCCAAGGTCAGTGGTGGTGAACTCTCAGTCGATGAGCTGGGCGTTAAGGCACTGGATGACTTCACACTGGAGATAACCCTTGAGAATCCGGCTGATTATTTCGTCAGCATGACGAGTATGAGTGCATTCATGCCGGTGCGTGAAGATCTGGTTGAGAAATATGGCAACGAGTTCGGCGGAAGCGCAGACAAACAGGTTTACAATGGACCGTTCGTTGTAACGGAGTATGCGAACGGCAAAGTAGAATTGGCAAAGAACCCGGATTATTATGACAATGAAAAGATCAGCCTGGACGGCGTTGAGATTCTGACCGTAGCCGATCAGACTACCGCTGTTTCGATGTTCGATGCAGGCGAGCTGGATCTGGCAGAGGTTCCGACCGAGCTGGCAGCGCAGTATGAAGGCAAGACACAGTCCTACTACAGTGGTGCAGATGATTATGCGGCACTGAACCACCGGAATAAATATCTGGCAAACAAGAACCTGCGTCTGGCGATGAACTATGCAGTCAACCGTGAAGAATACATTCTTCTGACCCACAATGGTTTATATCAGGCTAACCAGAGATACGTGCTTCCGCAGGTTCGCGGTGTGGACGGCGAGTACGGCACCGAGTATCCGTTAGAGGCATTCCCGCTTCAGGGTGATCTGGATAAGGCAAAAGAGTATCTGGATACGGCATTATCTGAATTAGGTCTTTCCAGTGCTTCTGATATTTCCCTGAAACTGGTTGTATCCGATTCTGACACAGCGAAGAAAGAGGCAGAGGTTGTTGCAAACCAGTGGAAGAACAACCTGGGTATCAATGTAGATATCAACATGGTTCCGTACGCAACGAGAAACGCACTTCTGGTTCCGGACAGTGATGAGTACGATATCATCATGAGTGGCTGGGCACCGGATTACTCTGACCCGTACAGCTACCTGGAGCTCTGGTACAGCACCTCCGGCTACAACTACTTAAATTACCATAGTGATGAATACGATAAGTACATCGACGCTTCCAAGACAACTTCCGGTAAAGAGCGTATGGATAACCTGTTCAATGCAGAGAAGACACTCCTGGAAGACGGCGCACTGGTACCGCTTCAGTTAAGAGAAGTTCCGTATATGGTATCTGACCGTGTACAGAATCTGGGCGCATACTTTGTTGGACTGAACTATGACTATATATATGTGGACATCACAAACTAATCCATCCAAAACGTATTGAAAAACGTTAGAAGATGATTGAAGTACCTGCGCTTCAGAATCCGGCGGAAACCGGATTTCTGAAGCGCAGTACATATCCGGTGGCTGCTTGGCGGATGAATGAGCCGTAACCGGCGGCCGGAACAACCGGATTTGGGATGTTCCCGTAGTTAAAGGAGCGTGAACCTATGAAAAAATATATACTGAAGCGGGTGGGAATATCCATTGTGACTGTGTTTGTTCTCGTATCCGTTGTATTTTTCCTGGCAAGGCTGATGCCGGGCGGACCGTTCAATGATCCGAAAATGTCAGCAACCGCAAAGGCCAATTTAAGTGCCTACTACGGATTCGATAAACCTTTACTCCAGCAGTATCTGACATATCTGAATAATCTGATTCATGGAAATTTCGGTTTTTCTACCAAATATCCGAGCCGTACCGTCAATGACCTGTTAGCAGGCGCATTTCCGTATTCGGCAGACCTTGGTATCCGCGCATTATGTTTTGCGATTTCCTTTGGTCTTGTATTTGGTATTATTTCTGCATTAAACCGTGGCAATAAAATTGATTTAATCTTTGTGATTGTAGCTGTATTTGGTACAAGTGTCCCGGACTTTATCATGGGCGCGCTGCTGCAGCATTTCTTTGCAGTCAAATGGGGGCTGTTCCCGATCGCGCAGTACAAGGGCTTCGCCTACACGATCCTGCCGTCGATCGGACTGGGATTCTACACGATGGCATCCGTCTCGCGTATCATGCGTGCGAGTATGCTGGAGGTAGTCCAGCAGGATTACATCAAGACGGCGCGCTCGAAGGGCATTTCCAAGTTCCGTGTGACCTGGAAGCATCAGATCCGGAACGCGATCATGCCGGTTGTTACGATCCTCGGTCCGACGGTAGCAGCCGTTCTGACCGGTACATTTGTTATCGAGTCCCTGTTTGCTATCCCCGGCATGGGTAAATATTATGTTGAGAGTGTGCAGAACAACGATTACTCCCTGATCCTTGGCATGACGGCGTTTTACGGCACATTTCTGGTATTCTGCAACATGGTAGTTGATATTCTGTATGGCGTGATCGATCCGAGAGTGCGGATCGGCGGAAAGTAGGTGGCAGTATGGGTGAGATGAAAATGAAAGATGGAAATGTGCTGCCTTCTGAGAATTCCGGCGCAGCAGCAGGCACATCCGAAAACCTGACAGATGGACGCACGATTATCCGCGACAAGTTTGAGATGGTAGGTAAAAATATTGAAAAAATGGAATCGATCTCCCGACCAAGCCTGACCTTCTGGCAGGAGGCGTGGAGACGAATCCGGACAAATAAGGCGGCATATTTCAGTCTGATTCTGTTGATTGCATATGGACTGTTAGCGATCTTTGCACCGATGTTCAGCCACTACGGATTTGACCAGCAGGATGCCTACTCGATGAGCAAGGGGATTTCAGCAGCTCATTGGCTGGGAACCGACTCTCTGGGGCGTGACCTCTGGGTACGTGTTTGGATGGGCGCGCGTGTTTCTTTGACGATCGGTCTTCTGGCAGCCCTTTTAAATACTGTAATTGGTACAGTGCTGGGCGGTTTCTGCGGCTATTATGGCGGCAAGTTTGATATGATCGTCATGCGTATTATCGATGTTATTTATGGTATTCCATCTCTGATCGTCTGTATTTTGGTTATGGTAGTATTAGGTTCCGGCGTTAAAAGCTTAATCATTGCAATGGTTATTGTTGGATGGACGGGAACCTGCCGTTTTACCAGAGGCGAAGTATACCGCTTGAAAGAGCAGGATTTTGTACTGGCAGCCCGCGTCATGGGCGAGTCGGCGTTCACAATCATCGTGCGTGAGATCATCCCGAATATCATGGGTCTTCTGATCACAAACCTGACAATGGCAATCCCGAGCGCCATCTTCCAGGAGGCGTTCTTGAGTTATATCGGTCTCGGCATTTCCCCGCCGCAGGCAAGCTGGGGCGTTCTGGCAAAAGAGGGAACCCGTATGATGACGGCAGCGCCGCATATGCTGTACGTGCCGGCATTCTTTATCTGTACAACTGTACTGGCGCTCAACCAGCTTGGAAACGGTCTGCGGGATGCATTTGATCCGAGACTGAGAGGAACGGAATAGGAGGTAGGAGACAATGGCTAAAAATATATTGGAAATCAAGAATCTGACCTTCTCGTTCCATACATACGGCGGCGTGGTAAAATCCGTCCGGGATGTTAGTTTTAATGTACGCGAAGGCGAGATTCTTGGAATTGTAGGCGAGAGCGGATGCGGCAAGAGCGTTACCTCCCAGTGCATTTTAAAGCTCAACCCGGAGCCGCCGGGATTTTTTGAGGGCGGTTCGATCAAGTATAAAGGCGAGGAGATCATCACCAAGACAGACCGAGAGATGCGGAAAATCCGCGGTGTGGAGATTGGATTTATCTTTCAGGATCCGATGACCTCGTTAAACCCGACCATGACGGTTGGAAAACAGATCGAGGAGGTTTTTGTCGGACGGAAGGGGATGACCCGGGCAGAAGTCAGGGAACGGGCGCTGGAGATCCTGCGTCTGGTCGGCATTAATGAGCCGGAGCGTCGTTATAAACAGTATCCGCATGAGTTGTCCGGCGGTATGAAGCAGCGTGTCATGATCGCGATCGCGCTGGTCGGCAAGCCGAGCATCATCATCGCGGATGAGCCGACGACCTCGCTGGACGTAACGATCGAGGCACAGATCCTGGATCTTCTGAAGGAACTGCGCGATAAGATGAACACCTCGATTATCCTGATTACCCACGATCTCGGAGTTATCGCCAAGATGTGCGACCGCGTGCTTGTTATGTATGGCGGCAAGGTGGCTGAAAAAGGAACGGTTGATGAGATCTTCTATGAGACGGCACATCCGTACACGGCAGGTCTCATCAAATCAATCGCTACGCTGGATACCTCCAAGAATCAGAAGCTGGTGCCGATCGATGGAACTCCGCCGGATCTGTTTGCACCGCCGAAAGGATGCCCGTTTGCAGCGCGCTGTGAGTTTGCGATGAAGGTCTGTTATGAAGAACAGCCGGAATTTCACAGGCTTTCAGACGAACATACCTGTGCGTGCTGGCTGCAGCATGAATATGCGCCGAAGGTGGATATCATGAAAGGGCTGACTGAGGCGCAGAAACAGGAAGAAGAGGAAAATGTTGCGGCTCTGCCGGAAGAGAAACGGAGGGGACACCATGGCAAAACGAATTGATAGGAGCACACCCCTGTTCCAGGTCACGGATCTCTGCCAGTATTTCAACGTCGGCAGGGGAAAAGTGCTGAAAGCAGTTGATCACGTGCATTTTACGATTTATAAAGGGGAAACGTTGGGACTGGTAGGTGAGAGCGGATGTGGCAAGTCCACGACGGGACGGTGCCTGGTAAAGCTCTATGAGCCGGCAGCAGGCACGATCACCTATAAAGGAAAAGATATTTTTAAATACACCCGTGAAGAGGAAAAAGCATTCCGCAAGAATGTGCAGATGATCTTCCAGAATCCACATTCCTCCCTGAACCCGCGTATGACGGTCAAGGATATCATCGGTTCCGGCATGAAACTGCATGGACTGGCGACGGACAAGGATGTGGATCAGAAGGTAGAGGCGATCCTGAAGCGCGTCGGTCTGAACCGCGACCATATGTCCCGTTTCCCGCATGAGTTTTCCGGCGGTCAGAAGCAGAGAATTGGTATTGCCAGGGCATTAGCGGTCGAACCGGAGTTTGTGATCTGCGACGAGCCAATCTCCGCACTGGATGTTTCAATCCAGGCGCAGGTTTTAAATATGTTAAAGGAACTGCAGGAAGAAATGGGACTGACCTATCTCTTCATCGCACATGACTTGAGCGTCGTCAAATACATTTCCGACCGTGTTATCGTTATGTATCTGGGAACGATGGTTGAATTTGCCGATTCCGAAGAGCTGTATGCACATCCGCTGCATCCGTACACGCAGGTGCTTCTGTCCTCGATTCCGGTTGCGGATCCGAGGCTGGTGCGTGAGAAGAAGCGTATCATGGTTAAGGGCGAGATTCCAAGCCCGATCAACCCGAAGGACTGCTGCCGTTTTGCCGAGAGATGTCCGTATGCGACGGAGGAGTGCAGGGCGAAGCTGCCGGAACTCCGGGAAGTGATGCCGGGGCATTTTGTGGCTTGTCATATGGTAAAGTAAATTAAATAGATTCGTGAAGGCGTCGAAGCTGACGGGGACAGGACAGCCTGGCTTCTCAGACTTATCATTGTTCGCTTGCTTTCGCTACAGATGCTCGCCTGATGCGGACTTACATCTGCCTCATTCGGACATCTGTGCTCAAAATGCGTACAATTTGACAAGCTGAAAGCCAGACCGCCCTGTCCTCGTCAGCTTCTTAGTTTTTTGGCTAATTGAGGGAGTAATTGTAGACATTGATCGCCGACTGGTGTAAAATATTAGTTAGAATTTTTTTAAAATTATGGCTGAATTTGGAAAATTTTAACGATATATAACAGAAAGGTGGATTTTCTATGCAGTACGATTTTGATACACCGATCGATCGGACCCATACTTGGTCGATCAAGCATGATTTTAAGAAAGAAAATGGGAAAGCGGATGATATTCTGCCGCTCTGGGTGGCGGATATGGATTTTCGATCGCCGGACAGCGTGGTTGAAGCGCTGAAAAAGGCAGTAGATCACGGGATTTTCGGTTACAGCCGGGCAGATGAGTCGTACTTTGATGCGGTGGCAGCGTGGTATCAGAAACGCCATCATCTGACTCTGCAGCCGGAGTGGATGACCTGCACGCCAGGTATTGTGTTTGCACTCTCGATCGCAGTGCGGGCTTTTACCCAGGAGGGCGATGCGGTGTTGATCCAGCCGCCGGTCTACCATCCATTCAGCCGGGCGATCCTCCGCAATAAGCGGACGCTGGTGGAGAATCCGCTGGTTTTAAAAGATGGACATTATGAGATGGATCTGGAAGAGTTGGAGCAGAAGGTGCTGGATGAGCATGTCAAACTGATGATTTTATGCAATCCGCACAATCCGGTTGGCCGTGTCTGGACGAGGGAAGAGCTGACCGCACTGGCTGACATCTGCCTGCGCCACCATGTATACGTGATCAGCGACGAGATCCATGGCGATTTTGTATGGCAGGGGCATGAGCAGACTCCGTATGCGTCGATTTCAGAGGAAGCATGCCTTCATTCGATGATGTGTACAGCGCCGAGCAAGACCTTCAATCTGGCTGGCATGGCGACATCAAACCTCTTTATCCCGGATCCGGAGATGCGGCGTAAATTCCGGTCGGAGCTGCTGGATGTTGGTCAGGAAAATATGAACCGTCTGGGATTGTTCGCCTGCCGTGCAGCGTATGAAGGCGGCGGGGAATGGCTGGATCAGCTTATCGGCTATCTGGCTGGCAATCTGGCACTGGTGCGCGATTTCTGTAAAAACCGTGTGCCGCAGATTCAACTGGTAGAACCGGAGGGAACGTATCTGGCATGGCTGGATTGCCGTGAACTGGGGATGACGGATGATGAATTGATGGCATTCTTCTCGAATGAAGCGAAGGTATGGCTGGATCCGGGCACGCATTCGGGTGAACAGGGATCTGGATTTATGCGCTTTAATCTGGGCAGTTCGCGCAGTGTGATTGCACAGGCGCTCGATCAGATCGAGGCGGCATGGAAAAAACGGAACGCATAATGAATAATAGCAGAACCGTAAAAATAAAACGTTCGGAGGGATTGCATGGAATTTGAAGAAGTGGAGAATATTGGACAGCGGATCAAGGAGATTCGCAAGAGTAAATCTATCACGATCCAGAAGCTGTCCCAGTTTACCGATCTGTCAGTGGGATATCTGAGCAATCTAGAGCGGAACCAGGCAAGCCCGACGCTGAACAATTTGCAGCGCATCTGCGTGGCGCTTGGTATTTCGATCCGGGATCTGCTCAGTCCTTCCGGCGAGGAGAGAACCCTGATCCGCCAGGAGGAGCAGCAGTTATATGAATATGATGAGTACAAGCTTCAAATCCGCCGTCTGGATTTTGGAAAGAAACGCGGTATTTATGAGTTTTCAACCTATGATCCAGAGACAAAAGATACACCGCCGTCCTGGGGGCTGCATCCATACGCGGAGGTCGGAGTCGTTCTGGAAGGCAAGATGGAGGTCAATCTGGATGGAACGGTTTATCTCTTAGGACCGGGCGATTCGATCTATATCAAGCCGAATCTCTATCACACGATGCGGAATGCGGGCGATACTCCCTGCCGCTCCTTCTGGCATTTGCAGATTATGGATGATTCTGTATAATTGACGGGATGAATTGATCTTGAAATTTGGACAATTCACTCGTATAATAAAGGCTGTACGTTGGGCTATACAGAATATTGCAAAAGTCCATGGCCGTAGACAAATTTGCGTGGATTTTTGTCTGGTAACTGTGAAACTGCAGAAACAGCTGCCAGAGAAGTACATCGGGAAAAGGGAGGATAGAGCTGCATGGCCAAAAACAAGAAAATTGTACGCTACAGAAAGCCATTGAATATCAATGTAGGCATGATCATTTTTGCCGATGTACT
>ENA-UERN01003706-UERN01003706.1-human-gut-metagenome-genome-assembly--contig:-NODE-3706-length-10352-cov-5.443990_pt1 | contig 10352 bp, 10 predicted proteins | sample MGYA00242950_ERZ507950 | MGnify/ENA primary metagenome ERZ507950 (study PRJEB26167, sample SAMN06115515) | human gut metagenome | host: Homo sapiens | place: China:Ningxia | collected 2014-11-26...
TTCACCATTCTGCCTGTCCTGCTGACAATTCCGGTATTTCTTCTGCTGGGGTGGCTGATTCCTTGCATGATGTATGAAAACGCAGCGAAATGCAGTGTTGTAGAGCAATTAAGGGATGCTCAATAACTGTTAAGCAAAAAACGGCCCTCTGCCAATGAAAAGGCAGAGGGCTGAGTTTTAATCTAAGGGTTTACATTCAGTTACAGTTTTTAGATAAATTTCGGGATCACCGTTCAATATCAAGTCTGCATATCCAATCGGATCATTGTAGATCAGATAATCCAGCTCTGACCGCTGATACATATTGTCGGCAACCTCCTTTTCCACGGCGATGGTGTCAATGGCAATGATGCTGCCATCAAAGAATTTCAGCTCTACACAGGCAGTATCCATATTGAACTCACAAGAAACCAATCTATCCATAAGAAACCTCCATTCTGCGGGATGTTAGATTATCCCAAAATATTTGAATGCTTCTCGGATTGCTTTCTCTTTTTCCGGTGGGCACTGCGGCTGTCTGGAATCCTCGGACTTCGGCAAATTATAGTTCTTACCAACCCCAATCCCACATTTTCGCTTAATTTGTGAAATATACAGGTTGGATACCTTTAACCCGCTATGCTCCAGCACATAGTCCTTAATCTGGGTGTAGGTTGCCCCATCTTGAAATTCGGACATATCCATATCTTCCAAAGAGAACTCAACCCGAATCTTTTTCGAGTCGACCTCGCCCTTGGAAAGCAAGACAACCGTCTCGACATGCTTCGTCTGCGGGAACAGGTCTACCGGGCAGAACTTGGCGGCGCGCCAGCCGAGGCGGGTGAAGGCGGCGACGTCGCGGGCAAGGGTCTCGGGGTCGCAGCTGACGTAGACGACGCGGCGCGGCTTCATTTTGTTGACTGCCGCGATGCACTCCGGCGTACTGCCAGCGCGGGGCGGGTCAAGGAACACTACATCCGGGTGCAGGCCCTCCCCGGCCGCGGCGGCCATCCATTCGGTGGCGTCGGCGCAGACAAAGCGGGCATTTGCAATTTTGTTGCGGCGGGCATTGGCGGCGGCGTCCTTCACGGCGGCGGGGTTGCGCTCAACACCGATGACCTGTTTGGCCAGCGGCGCAGCGCAGAGGCCAATCGTGCCGATGCCGCAGTAAGCGTCAATAACCGTCTCGCGGCCCGTCAGCTTGGCAAGCTCCAGCGCTTTCTTGTACAAAACCTCGGTCTGTGTGCGGTTGACCTGGTAAAAGCTGCGGGACGAAATGGCAAACTGCGTGCCGCACAGCGTATCCAGCACATAGCCGGGGCCGTAGAGCGTTTTCTCGCGGCTGCCCAGCACGGCGCTGGAGCGGGTGGGGTTGATATTCTGCACAATGCTGACGACCCAAGACGCTTTTTTGCGCAGAGCCGTGCAGAAATTCTTGCTGCCGGGCAGGTCGGGGCCGGGCGTGACCAACGTGACCAGCACCTTACCGCCGCAGGAGCTGCGCAGCACGGTATGGCGCAAAAGGCCGGTGCCGCGGTCCTCATCGTAGGCGGTCCAGCGGCAGGCGCGGGCGGCGTCCAGCACGGCGGCGAGCGTCTTATTCAAAATTTCCTCCTGCAAAAGGCAGTCTGCGCCGGGCAGGACGCGGTGGGTGCCCTCGGCATACAGGCCGCAGACGAGTTTGCCTCGCTGGGTGGCAAAGCTGGCAATGGCCTTGTTGCGGTAGTGCAGCGGCTCGGCCATGCCCTGCACGGCCTTGACCGGGGCAAACCCGCCCAGCAGCTCCTGCAGGCGGGCCTGTTTTTTGGCAAGCTGTTCACGGTAGGGCAGCGCCAGCAGCGGGCAGCCGCCGCATTTTTTCTCGTAATTGACACAGGTGTTTGGCATAGGAAACGGCCTTTCTCTTGCACATCGTTTGCAAGGCGTGCTACAATGGTAATAAGAGCAAATCCAAAACGGAGGTACTTACTATGAATGTATTGTTGATCAACGGCAGTCCGCACAAAAACGGCTGCACCAACGCAGCCCTGACCGAGATGGCCAAGGTGCTGAACGAAGCGGGCATCGAGACGACGATTTTCCACATCGGCTCTGCGCCGGTGGGCGGCTGTGTGGGCTGCGGCGGCTGCAGCAAGGCTGGCAAATGCGTGTTCGGCGGCCCTGTGGCCGACGTGCTGCCGCTGGTCGAGAAGGCCGACGGCATCGTGTTCGGCGCACCGGTCCACTACGCCACGGCGGCGGCCAGCATGCTGGGCTTTATGCACCGGCTGGCCATCAGCGGCGGCAAATACCTGCGCCACAAGCCCGCGGCTGTCGTGACAAGCGCCCGCCGCGCGGGCACGACGACGGCGCTGGAGGCCATGGAGAAAGTGCCGCAGTTCTTTGAGATGCCTCTCATCAGCTCTACCTACTGGCCGATGGTCCACGGCGGCAAGGCCGAGGAGGTTCTCTCCGACGAGGAGGGCCTGCAGATCATGCGCAACCTGGGCCGCAACATGGCGTGGATGCTCAGGTGCATCGAGGCCGGCAAGGCGGCGGGCATTGCGGCACCTGTGGCGGAGAATGACAATCGGACGAATTTCATCCGGTAAAATTGGCAAATAAAACGGGAGGTCAGAGACCTCCGGCGGGCGGCAGAGCGTCAAAAAAAATCATTCTTGTCTTATCGCGTGTGTAGGGGCGACCATTGGTCGCCCGTCAGCTTACCGCAGCAACGCATTTTCTGGGGCAGTTTGCTTACAAGACAAACGGGCACGGGCGAGCATTGCTCGCCCCTACAAGAGTTTTTTACAGTTTTGCGCGGGGCAAGGCCCGCGGGAAAGCCTCCCCTGTAAGGGGAGGTGGTCGAGCGCAGCGATGACCGGAGGGGCTTTTGCCGCTTTGCCTTTACGCCAAACTCTTGCTCCGGCCCCCGTTGACGTCGTCCTCGGTCACGGCCTTGGTCGTTTTATCGGCGGTCCGGGCGTTTTCCGGGGCATGGCCGGTGGGCCAGACGTTCTGCAAAAGTGCGATGATCGGATCGTAATCGCTGGTGCGGGCGGCGGCGGTGACATAGATCGTCTCGCCGCAGTCGTAGTCGATCTGCGCAAAGATCGTCTGGTAGCTGCCGCAGTCGTAGCGCACGGCCTCAACGGCTGCATCGGGCACGGTAAATTCAAAATCACACTTGACCGTGCCGGTGGTCTCCTCCAGCTCCTGACCGGACTGGGCCAGAAAATCCGTGTAGGTGTCGGTGGTCTGCAAAAGCACCACCGTGTAACTCAACTGGTTGCCCGTGGTCAGCGACAGCGTGTCGTCCTGCGCCATGACGGGCTGCTCCCATTGGTTCTGGTCATAGACGACGGTCACGCCGTTGTCACCGTCGCAGGTGGTGTAGTCCGGCTCGGCGCTTGTCACAAAGCTGTCGCCGCCGTAGAGATAGAGCATCACATCCTGAAAGCTGCACCCGGTCAGGGTCAGGGCAGTCAGCGCGGCGAGGGCCGCAGCGGTCCATTTTTTCATCAGTCTGTTCCTTTTTATAATAGCATAATGGCGTAAAAGCCCAGCGCCGACGCGGCCAGCACAAAGGCGTTCCAGCCAAGCACGGCAAAGACGCCGCCGAACGCGAGGCCGGCCAGCACGTCGCTGATATAGTGTACACCGGTCACGACGCGGGAAATCGCAATGAGAACGCCCAGCACGGCCAGCACCGCGCCGAGCGGCGGCAGCACGTACCACGCCGTCCCGGCTATGGCCGCCGCCGAAAAGCAGTGGCGGCTGGGCATGCTCTGGCCGGTCTTGTCCTTGGGAAAAAGCGGCGTAAAGCCCAGCGCCGTGTAGGGCCGCGGGCGGTCAATGAGCTTGCGCACCAGCGTGCCGACGACAAACGCCGACGCGGGCACGACGAGCGCAGGCCAAAGCTGTCCCATCCGGTGCCACGCCAGCCAGGCCAGCATACCCAGGTACAGCAGGTAGACGAGCGCCACGGCGCTGCGGCTGACGAGCCGCAGCGCCTTTTTGGCGGCTGGCCGTGCATTGAACCACCCGATGACGGCGCGATATTGCTCAGCGTTCATAGGGGCATCCTCCCGGAAATAATTGTACAGTATAAGAATAACATTCTGCAAAAGGCTTGTCAAACGGCGGGTGGAATGTTTATAATGTGTTTACACACTAGCCCCGCATGGGTGGCTGGAAAAGCCTTGTTTCCGCCCGAAGCATTTCGGATTACCGCAGGGCTCTCTCCCCCACCGACTGCGGGCGGAGCCCCCACGCAGAGGGGGCCAAGAAGGAAAACGGGAGGTTTGTCCCTTTGTTTGGTTTTGCAAATGGGCTGCTGGCGTTTCTGGCGCTGGCGGCTGTGCTTGATTTTCTGCCCGTGCTGCGGCACAGGCGCGCCCCTGCTGTCTGGTGGGGCGAGGAACGGCTACTGTTCACCACGCGCTATGCGTCGGTGCGCCAAAAATACGGTGCATGGGCGTTTTTGCTGGGCGTGATGGTGTATGAGTTCATCGTTGTGTTCAACAACAGCATGGCGCGGGAAAACTGGCCCTGGCTGCAGACGCGGGTCTCCCCCGTGCTGGACTGGGTCATGTATCTCTGCTTCGGCTTTAAGATCCTGCTGGGCACAAAATACAATGGCCGCAGCATGGTCTGCGCCGGGCTGCTGTACTTTGTGGCGCGGTGGGTCTACTTCAACGGGCAGAACATCTGGTGGCTGGGGCTTTGCGTGGCCCTGCTGGCCGCCAAGGATGTGCCGCTGCGCCGTGTGATGAAGGCATTTCTGGCCTGCGGCGTGCCGACGCTGGCGCTGGTGGAGCTGCTGCACTTTGCGGGCATCATCGCGCCCGACGCGGCCAGCGAGCGCAACGGCAGCTACCGCCTGATGTTCGGCTACGGCCACCCCAACACCTTCGGCGGGGTGATGTTCGGCCTGCTGCTGGCGTGGGTGCTGCTGCGCCGCACCAGGCTGACCTGGCCGGAGCTGGCGGGCGTGGCCGCCGTGGGTGTGTTCCTGATGGTCGGCCCCAAGTCCCGGTCCGCGGCGCTCTGCACGTTTTTGCTCGTTTTGCTGCTGGCACTGGCAAAGCTGCGCACCCGCAGGGGGCTGCACCCGGGCAGCAGACCGCTGGCAGCGCTCTGCGCGGCCACGGTGCCGGTGCTGGCCGCGGTCAGTTATATTTTACCGCTGTTCGTCGTAAAAATCGGGCCGTGGGCCAACGACATCGGCCCCGGCTGGCTGAAGAAGCTCGACGACCTGCTGACCTGCCGCATCTCGCTGGCATGGGCGGCATACCGGGTGTTCGACATAAAAATTGCGGGCCAGATGCTCTCGGACTGGCCCGCGCTGGACAATATTTTTGTGTATCTGCTCTACCTGACCGGCCCCGTGATGGTCGTGCTGGTCTGCGCGCTGATGATGACGGCGCTGTACGGCTATGCCCGACGCGGGCAGTGGCAGGCCGTGGCCTGCCTTCTGGTCATGTTGGCCTATGGCTACATGGAGAGCCAGGTCACCCACCTGACCAGCGACCCCGCTCTGTTGCTGCTCTGCGGCGCGGTGTTTGCGCTGCCGCGGGAGCGGTGGTTGGATGAATAAAAAGCAGCCGACGTAAAGCTCCGCGGGCGGATATGGAATCCGCCCCTACGGCGTGTGCGCGGACGAGCAATGCCCGCCCTTGCAGCGTCCACGGCGTTTACTCCTCCGGGTAGGCGTCGGCGGAAATTTCCACGGTTTCCTCCTCCGAAGCGGCTTCGGCGCCGGCCTTGGCGGCAGTGATAAGCCCTGTCACCTCGCCGGACGGCTTTTGCAGTAAATATGCCCCCACGGCCTTAGCCTTGTAGACCAGCAGCACACAGTAGGTGTCATGATCGCCCGTAGAGAGCTGCGGGCAGAGCACAGTCCACTTTTCCACGGTCTTGCCCTTGTAATCGGCCAGGTCAAGGCCGCTTTCCTGCACGATCTGGTTGAAGGCGGCAAAGCTGTCGTCCCACTTTTTGGGGATCTTCACTTTGTCCACCGCCGCACTGGCCAGATCGGTGTCAAAGCCGTAGCCGGTAAAATAAGTCCCGATGTCCTGCGTGGTCTCGATGCCCGGCACCGCCGCGGCGGACGCCGTGACTGCCCCACCGGAAAAATGCACCGCCGCGGCCACCGTGCCGCACAGGCAGACGGCGCACAGAGCCAGCGCGCCCGCCTGCCGCAGACCGGGTTTTGTAACGGTAAATAAAAACATAAGCGCAGCCCCCTCACACATTGTCAATGCAATGTATGCGGGGGCTGCACGTTTTATGTGTTCAGTGCGCGGCGGGTGGCGGGCGCATATTGAATGCGCCCCTACGACGGAACGCGGCACCCTGTCCGTAGGGGCGGATTCCATATCCGCCCGCAACGGCAACGGCCATACGCATTACTTATACTGCTGTTTCGGCGCGTACCACTGGAAAATGACCGCGTCGTTCTCGGCCTCGAGCTTCCGGGTGTCATGCTCGGGCAGGGCGGTCCACATGACCATCATGGCACCCAGGCGCGCGCAGAGACGCACGGCCCAGTTGCGCTTTTCGGGGCACCAGGCGATAAAATCAGGCCGCCCCAAAAAGTTGCCCAGGCAGTGGGAGAACACGAACGCGGGCACGGGATGCGCACCGGTCTTGCGGTAGCTCCGGTAGCTGTCGACCAGCTGACCGCGCAGCAGACCGGGGGCCTGCCGCCGCACGATGCCCACGACGCGGGGGTCGAAGCTCTCGATGCAGTAGGGGCCGGGATAGGTCTTGAGCTCGGCAATCGTTGCGCGGCAAAGCTCCTCCAGATAGGTATGCTTGTACTCGCTGCGGCTCTTGATCTCGACGATCAGCGGCGTGTCGGGGTTGGCCTCGGCAACGGTGCGCAGCATATCGGCAAACAGAGGCGGGTGCTCGTCGCTGCCGGCCAGCGGCTGGGCCGAGAACTCCGCCCAAGGCATATCATGGACAAAGCCCTTGGCCGGGGTCATACGATCCAGCGTATCATCGTGGAAAACCACAAGCCGCCGGTCCGCGGTAAACTGTACATCCAGCTCAATGCCGTAGCCGTTTTTGGCTGCCGCGGCAAAGGCGGGCAGGCTGTTCTCCGGCGGGCGTTGATCCTTGCCGAAGAACCCGCGGTGTGCGCAGTTGCGGCCCAGAAACGGCGCACGCAGGGCGTCCCGCCGCTTGCCCGGCCAGACGGCGAACAGCGTCAGAACCACCAGAAGTAAGACAATGCAAAGCAGAATTTTCATAATCGCTCACGCTCCTGCCGTCATTGTACCGCGTACAGCGGCAAATTGCAACAGGTTTTGCAAAAAGGATGCACTTCCGTAAAGGTATATGGCAGGACCCGGATATAAGCAAACATTTTTATAAAAATTTTATTTTTTTTCACAATTCTTCCACTCTTGCATTGTATTGTGGTAATATAGACGTATAAGGAGGGCATTCCTATGGCTAAAATTCTGATCGTGGATGATGAGCCGCGCATCCGGGACCTCATCCGCGAGCATCTGCAATACGCGGGCTTTACCTGTGAGGAGGCCGGCGACGGCACCGCCGCGCTGAGCGTGCTGAGCCAGGGCGGCATTGATCTGGTAATTCTGGACATTATGATGCCGTTTATGGACGGCATGACCTGCCTGCGGGAGATGCGCACCCGCAAGATCATGACCCCCGTGATCATGCTGACCGCCCGCAGTGAGGAATACGACAAGCTGACCGGGCTGGAGAGCGGTGCCGATGACTATGTCGTCAAGCCGTTCTCCCCGCGGGAGCTGGTCGCCCGTGTCAAGGCCGTGCTGGCTCGCACGATGCCCAAGCCCGCCGAGGCCACCGGGAGCTATACCTTCGGCGATTTGTCCATCGACACGGCCAGCCACAGCGTAAAGGTGGCCGGGCAGGAGGCGTCGTTGACCCCGAAGGAGTTTGACCTGCTGGTTTTTCTGGTCAGCAACAAGGGCATTGCGCTGAGCCGCGAAAAGATCCTGCAAAAGGTCTGGAACTATGACTATTACGGCGAGGACCGCACCGTCGATACCCACGTCAAGATGCTGCGCGGCCATCTGGGTGCCTGCCGTAAGATGATCGTGACCGTGTGGGGCATCGGGTACAAGTTTGACCCGGACGCTGTATGAAAAAGGACGAAATAAAGCAAAAGCGCCCCTTTGCGCCCGGCATCCAATGGCAGCTGATGCTCTTTATCGGCGGCATCACGCTCTTTACGCTGCTGCTGGTGTGGGGGATCATCACCTACGCGCTGGAGCCGCAGTACAACCGCAACATTCGCGCCAAACTGGACAGCAAGGCCGCCGCCATCACGGCGCTGATCGACCAGTCGGACGCGGAAATTTCAAGCCGCACCTATCAGGGGCTCTATCTGAACGATGAATTCTGGAGCGGCGTGAGCCAGACGTTCCGGGACAAAAAAATCAACGTTGACAGCAACTGCGTGGATTTCTCCGATTCAACGCTGCGCTGCCTGAAAGCCTACGAGAGCATGTACCCCTGCCTGCTGCATGAGAGCACCGGCGCGTTCGGCGGGGAGTTCGGCTACAATCTGGACACCCGCATTGCCATTCAGCTGCGGCAAAAGCTGTTTCAAGACGGCTCGCTGTACCAGATCGTAAAGATCGGCTCCTCGATGCAGATGTGCGTCGGGCGGCTCTCCGCCGACGGGCAGTACGGGGTTATTGTTTCGGCAAGTCTGGCGCAGATCACGACGGCTGCCGAGGTGCTGCGCGCGATCCTTGGGCCTGTCGCGTTGATTCTGCTGGTGCTGGACCTGCTGCTGGCGATACTTTTCAGCCGCTGGTTCACGAACCCGATCCGCAAGCTGTCCAACGGCGCGCAGGAGATCGCCTCCGGCAACTACGATGTGCAGATCAAGGTTGAACGCCACGATGAGATCGGACGTCTGGCTGAGGATTTCAACCACATGGCCGCCGAGGTCAAGCGCAGTGCCCAGCTCGAAAAGGACATTCTGGCGAACGTCAGTCACGACCTGCGCACCCCGCTGACCCTGATAAAAGGCTACGCCGAGACCGTGCGCGACCTGACCGGCGGCGACGACGCCAAGCGTACCGAGCAGTGCAGCATCATTGTCGATGAGACGAACCGGCTTTCCACGCTCGTCAACAGCGTGATGGAGCTGAGTAAAGTGCAGAGCGGTGCGGAAAGGCCAAATCTTGTTGACTTTGACATGAGCGACCTCTGCTTTGAGGTCGCGGGCCGCTACGACGCGCTGTGCGACAAAAATCACTGGCAGCTTGATTTGCAGGCCAACGAGCCCTGCCCGGTCAGTGCCGACCCAGCCATGATGGAGCGGGTCATGCACAACCTGCTGGGCAATGCGTTCCACCACATCGGTGCGGACGGTGTCGTTGTGCTGCGGGCCATCCCGCAGGAGAAGGGCTGCCGCATTGAAATCGAAGATCACGGCCCCGGCATCCCGCCGGAGGATCTGCCTTACATTTTTGACCGCTACTATCGTGCGCGGCAGGACAGCGGGCGTACCGGCACCGGCTTGGGCCTGTCCATCACGAAGGCAATTTTGCAGCAGCACGGCTTTGCCTTCGGCGTTGACAGCGCCGTTGGCCGCGGCTCGACCTTCTGGTTCGAGATGAAGGACACGCGGAAATAGCAGCCCTGCTGCCGCGTAGGGGCCGGGCATGCCCGGCCCGCAGCCTTCCCGCAAGTGCCCGTTTACCGTACACGTCAGGGCCGGACATGTCCGGCCCCTACAAACCTACCTAAAGGGAGTACGCTATGGAAAACCTGAACACACAAATGGACGATCAGCTGAAAAACCGCGTTGCGGAGCTGAACCGCGCCAACGACGAAAACCGCGACGGCAGGCTGGATGCTGCCGACCTGAAGGCGCAGCTCAACCGCATTGAGGCCCAGCTGGAATTACAGGATCAGCAGAACCGCGGCATCATTGCCAACCAGCGCAAACGCATGGCGCTGAGCGTCGTGCTCTGCGTGATCATTCTGGCGGCGCTGGCGTTCTTCAGCTGGCGGATGAACGAGGCCTACGTCAACGTTATGGACGCCTGCAACCGCGTGAACGATCTGGCCGACACCGTCCAGACCAGTCTGGACACACTGGATCAGGCCCAGCTGGACAGCATGATGCAGGATCTGCCGGAAATCACCGCACAGCTGAAAAAGGTCGATGTTGACGCCCTGAACAAGGTCCTGACCGAGCTTCCCGCCCTGATGGACACCGTCAACAGCCTGCAGACTCAGGTGCAGAACATCTCGAACTGGTTCAGCAGCTTAGGGTCGGTGTTTGGACGGTAAATTAAAGGCAACACCGCATAATTCTAAGTGCCGATACGGCGAGCGAGGTGCGGCAGCTGCTAAGCCAAAAGCGCAGATAATAC
>ENA-UERN01003709-UERN01003709.1-human-gut-metagenome-genome-assembly--contig:-NODE-3709-length-10341-cov-8.103761_pt1 | contig 10341 bp, 6 predicted proteins | sample MGYA00242950_ERZ507950 | MGnify/ENA primary metagenome ERZ507950 (study PRJEB26167, sample SAMN06115515) | human gut metagenome | host: Homo sapiens | place: China:Ningxia | collected 2014-11-26...
GCGGTAGACTCTGACTCTACTTGTGGGAGTTCGATTCTCTCATCCCCAACCAGAACAAAGCCATCCGATGAACAATCGGGTGGCTTTTCTGTTTTGTTTTCTGCCGATTTCACGCAGTGAACACACCGCACTGTACCAAAGGTCTTTGGGCAAATCAAACACCCGCACCGCATTCCCTTTTCTTGGGAGATGCAGTGCGGGTGCTTTTTTCGTTTGTCAGCCAGCGGGCTGAATCATCTTACAGGATGCTGATGCGGCCTGCACCGTAGGGATTCTCGTAGTCCAGCAGGTAGCCGGGGTACTCTGCCAGCACACTGTTGGCGCTGGAAAGGTGCGGCAGACCCTCTGCGTCCACACCGCCAAAGGTCATGGCGTAGGTGGACATGACAAGGTAATCTTCCGACACATAGTCCTTGATGAGCTCAGCACCGTCAAACATGGCAAAACCATCGCCCAGATTGCGCAGGGTGTAGTTCATACCGGCCAGCGCATAGGTCTTGGCCGGGTCCAGAGGCTCGTAGGTGCCGGTGTGACGATCGTAGATCTTCACGTTCTGCACACGAGGCGTGCCGGTGGCACTGCCGATCCAGACGTTCTTGTCGTCGGTCTGCACGGTGTTGGGGATGTCGGTGTGGATCTCGTAGGTCGCACCGGCCACCTGCAGGAAGCCGCCGTTCTCCTTGCCCTCTGCACCGGCAAAGCGGGCTGCAAACTCCAGTGCGTCCTGGATCTGCTTGCCGGTCACCGACATCAGGCAGGCCACGTTGCCAAAGGGGCTGACCTGCTTGCAGGTCTTGAAGGTCCAGTACCCGGCGTCCTCGTCCGAGCGGATGCCGCCGCCGTTCATGATGGCGATGTCACAGTGCAGCTGCTCCACCTCATTGAAGTAGGTGTAGATGCCGTCGGCCACAAAGTCGCCCAGGTTGGTCTCGCCGGAGCGGATGCGGCGTTTGCCGGTAGCAGGGTCGGTGATGTAAAACTTGGTATCGGCCACGGCGATCTTCTCGCCCAGCATGTCATCCACTGTGTTGACCCATGCGGCCTGCTCTGCTGCCACGGCGACATCCTCCTGATCGTAGGTGGACACCAGCCGGGTGGAGATGGTGCCGTCCGGGGCAATGGTCATCTCGCCCACATTGGCAAAGTAGGAGCCGGTCTGGGTCAGGGTGACCAGTCTGCCGGAAGCGTCCGCCACCTGCTTATTCTCCATCACCGTGTGGGAGTGGCCGTCGATGAAGGCATCAAAACCAGTGGTGTGGGCAATGACCTCCTCGCTGGTCCAGGGAGAGGACGAGGGGTCCACGCCCAAGTGGCCCAAGCCGATGACCACATCGGCCAGGCACTTCGCCTTGTCAACGGCCTTCTGCACGGCGCTGTAGAGCTTCTGGCCGTCCTCGCCGCCCAGGATGTCGTAGATGTACTTGGTCTGGGCCTTGTTCATGAAGTAGGCCGGGGTGGACTTGGTAAACGTCTCGGGCGTGGTGATGCCCACAAAGGCAATGCGCACACCACCGCGCACGAACACCTTGATTTCCGGCAGCACCCGCAGATTGGTGCGCAGGTCCACCCAGTTGCAGGACAGGTACGGGAAGTCGGCATCCCGCATGAGCTCCTTGGCACGGTCCATGCCGTAGTCGAACTCATGGTTGCCAGGAGTAGCGGCATCGTAACCGGCGGCGTTCATCAGCTCAATGATGGAAGCGCCCTGGTCCATGGAGCCGTAAGCCGTGCCCTGCACATGGTCACCGGCGTCCACCAGCAGGACCTTTTTGCCGGCGTTCTGATAGCTCTGCTTCAGGGCGGCAATGGCCGCATAGGTGAGCTCCGGGGCCTGCTTGTCGATGTAAGTGTGCACGTCGTTGGTGTACAGGATGGTGACCTCGGATTTTTCACCGGTCCAGCAGGCAGACGCAGCCGGGGCCCCGACGGCCATGGCGGCGGCAGCGGTGGTGACACCGGCGGCCTTCAGGAAATTGCGGCGGGAGATAAGATGTTTCACAGGAAAACGACCTCCTCTTTTTCTGGCATTTGATGGGGCAGGCTCTCCCCTGCCCCTGACTGGTTCAAGCATAACACAGAACCGCGCCAAGAGCAAGACAAAACATGCCGTTTTGTTCAATTTTTCTTCCCATATCAGCCGTTTTTCTTGCATTGTGCATCATCGCCGTACAAAAAAAGAGAACGCCCCTGCAGCTGTCCCAGCATACAGGGGCGTTCCCATCCGTTTAAAAAGGCCGGAGAAAGGGGGCCTTAAATGGCGTTGTATTCCTTGAGGATCTTCTCAAGGTCGGTGCCCTCGATTTTCTTCAAAGCTTCCTTCAGGGCCAGACGCGGGATGAGCGGCAGGTCCATGTCGGTGATCTTCTTGCCGTCGCGCAGCTTGACCGTTGCATTCAGCAGGTCACGCACGTCGTAGGTGCTGCCCCAGACCTCGGGCACACCGCGGTCCACGTTCAGCAGGGTGTACACGGCCTCCATACCGGTGCGCATGGAGTACTCGGTGGTGAAAATGGTATCGCGCTTGGTCTCCGCAAACTGGCCCAGGAAGGCAAAGTTCACAGCGCCCTCCGGCACGATGTCGGGGCGGTCGCCCATGGCACGGGGCATGAAGAAAGCGTCAATATAGGGCATCATCACCGGCACGGTGTTGGCGCTGTGCTCTGCCAGCTCTTCGATCTGGTCGGTGGGCACGCCGATGTGGTACAGCCACTCCATGCAGATCTCCTTGCCGGTGCAGTCGCGCATGGGCTTTTTGACATAATCGCCGGGCTTGTCGCTGAACAGGCCGTAGACCCAGACACACAGCTGATCCTTGGGTTGATCGCGGAACTGCTGCTGACGGTTCAGCGTCCAGCTGAGCAGCCAGCTGGAGTCCTTGACTGTAACGATGCCGCCGGTGACGGTGTGACCGCTGAAGGGATCGCGCTTGCAGATCTTCTGGATATACTGCGGGATCTTGTCATCCAGGGTGGTGATGGTGGCGCTCTCCCAGTTGGACAGCTCCGGATCCGAGCAGAACTTTTCGGGGTGGCCGAAGGACGGGTCCTGTGCGGCGATCTTCTTCCACAGATCCCAGCCGTTGCCCGGCTTGATGGTGGGGTCGAAACCGGCTGCCTTGTCCTGGGCACCCACAGTGCAGCTCTCGACGCAGCCGCCATTGGTGATGAACAGCAGATCGTTCTCGGTCAGGTCGATGTTGGACACCTCGCCTGCGTGCTCCACGGTAACCGAGCTTGCCATCTTGCGGCTGCCCTGAATGTCGAACTTGACGTCCGTGACCTTGGTGTCGTAGTGGAACTGCACGCCAAAGCCCTTCAGGTACTCGATCATGGGCAGGATGATGGACTCATACTGGTTGTAGCGGGTGAAGCGCAGGGCGGTAAAGTCCGGCAGGCCGCCGATGTGGTGGATATAGCGCTTGATATACAGCTTCATTTCCAGTGCGCTGTGCCAGTTCTCAAAGGCGAACATGGTGCGCCAGTACAGCCAGAAGTTGGAATTCAGCACCTCATCGTCAAAGAAGTCGGTGATCTTCTTGTCCTGCAGCTGCTCGTCCGGGGTGAAGAACAGTTTCATGATCTCCATAGCGCCCTTGTCGGACAGGCCGAACTTGCCGTCGGTGTGGGCGTCCTTGCCCTGCTCCACGGTAGCACGGCAAAGGGAGAAGTTGGGGTCCTCCTTGTTCAGCCAGTAATACTCATCCAGCACGCTGGCACCCTCGGTCTCCAGCGAAGGGATGGAGTGCAGCAGGTCCCACATGACCTCAAAATGGTTGTCCATCTCACGGCCGCCGCGCATGACGTAGCCGATGCTGTACTTGTAGCCGTCGCAGGCACCGCCGGGCAGGGCCTCCTTCTCGAACACATGGACATGCTCGCCCTTCATCTGGCCGTCACGCACCAGATAGCAGGCTGCGGTCAGGGCTGCCAGGCCGGAACCGACGATATATGCGGATTTATGATCAACGCCCTCCGGCTTTTTGGGACGTGCAAATGCTTCGTAGTTGCCACTGGAATAGTACATGGAAAAGCCTCCTTGCTTCGCTTTTTTCTTTCTTACAACAGTTCAATGCTGTTCTCTATGGCAACAGTATACCCTGCCTTGGCCCGCAGAACAACAAACAAACTCTGCCCCATGTATAAAATTTAGACAACCGTCCCGTTTTGTTGGAAATGCGTACAAATTGTGACAAAAAAGCGGAATGACCGCTGTCATTCCGCTTTTGCAGGCGTTTGTTTTATTTTGCGGTGGGCTGGGCCACCTCAAAGTCAATCTTGCCCAGATTGACGTCGGAACGCACGATGGTAATCATCATGGTATCGCCCAGGCTCCAGTTCCTGCCGGAGACGGGGTCGGACAGGCGCACGCCCTCGGTGAGCATCGTGCCGGAGGGGGTCAGGCTGGAAGCCGGTACAAAGCCCTCCACGCCGTTCTCCAGTTCAATGAACAGGCCGCGCTGGGTCACGCCGGAAATGCGGCCCTCGTAGCTCTCGCCCAGATGGCGGCGGGCATACTCGGCCTTGTAGCAGTCCTCGGCCTTGCGCTCGATCTGCATGGCGATGACTTCGCGCTCGCTGGCCTGCTTGCTGGCCCGCTCCGCAAAATCGGTGTAGCGCAGGATCATGGTGTCCTTGTCGGTGCCCTTGAGCTGCGCGGTCATGATGCGGTGGATGGCCAGGTCCGGATAGCGGCGGATGGGGCTGGTAAAGTGGGCATAGTCCTGCAGCACCAGACCGTAGTGACCCTTGGGCTTTTCCTCGTACAGAGCCTTGGACATGCAGCGCAGCATACCGGTGTTGATGATCTGCTCATACGGGCCGCCGCGCACACCCTCCAGAATAGCGCTCAACTCCTTGGGGGTGGGCACCTCCTTGGCAAAGTGGTCGTTGATGCCGCAGGCCTGCAGCAGAGCATGCAGACGCTCCAGCTTTTCGGCGTTGGGCTCCTCGTGCACGCGGTACACAAAGGGGATCTGCTTGACCCGGGCAAAGTGGGCGGCGCACTGGTTGGCCAGCAACATGAACTCCTCGATCATGGCTTCGCTCTCGCCGGAGGTGCGCTTTTTCACGTCGATGCAGTGGCCATTCTCGTCGAGGATCAGCTTGACTTCACCGCTCTCGATGTCCATGCATCCGCGCTCCTTGCGCAGGCGGGCACGGTGGCCGTACAGCTCCTTCATGGCGGGCAGCTGAGCCAGAACCTCGTGGTACTTGCCCTTGAGCTCGTCGTCGGCACTGCCGGCCAGCAGGGCGTTGATCTCGGAATACACGCCCTTGACGCGGCTGCGGATGACCGACTTGACAAAGCGGTAGTCGGTCAGGTTGCCGTCCTTGTCCAGACGCATCAGGCAGGAGAACGCCAGGCGCAGCACGCCCTCGTTCAGGCTGCAGATGCCATTGGACAGCTGCTTGGGCAGCATGGGCACCACCTGGTCGGCATAGTACACGCTGGTGGCACGGCTGAACGCCTCGTTGTCCAGCTCGCTGCCGGGCTTGACGTAGTGAGACACATCCGCAATATGCACGCCCAGCTCAAAGCCGCCCTCCGGCGTCTTGGTCAGGCTGATGGCGTCGTCGATGTCCTTGGTCTCAGCGCTGTCGATGGTGAAGATGGGCAGAGCGCGCAGATCCATGCGGCCCTCACAGTCGGCCTCGGTCACCTCGGCGTTTTCCAGCTTCTTGGCCTCTTCGCGGACCTTATCCGGGAAACGGCTGCGGATGTCCTGCGCATAGAGCAGAGCCTTGGCGCAGCGCTTGGCCTCGTCGGAGCTGCCAAAGCGCATGGCCACGCCCACGCGGTGATCTTCCTGCCGGTTGCCGCGCTGCAGGATCTCCACAGCCACTTTGTCGCCGTCCTTGGCACCGCCCTCGCAGTCGCGCATCATCCGCATGGAGATGGCGGGGCAGTCATCGGGCACGAACTTCAGCATGCCCTCCACACGGCGGACGGTGCCCACCAGATCGTTCTTTTCTTCCAGCACGGCCAGTATCTCGCCCTCGTCGCTGCCCTCCACACGGGGATGCTCAAACTTTTCCACCAGCACCTTGTCACCGGGCATGGCGCCGCGGGTGAAGCGGCCCGGGATGAAGATATCGCTGGTGCCGTCCTCCAGCATGACGAAAGCAAAGTTCTTGCCCAGCTTGACCACCTTGCACAGCAGGGCCTTGTCGGCGCGGCCGGAACGCACCGTAAAGAAAACGCCCTGCCGCTGGCAGATCACAGCCTCGTGCACCAGCTGGTCCACAGCCTCCATCACCTTGCGGTCCGAGCCACGGTCCCCGCCGAACTTTGACTTGAGGTCCTTCACGGTGCACGGCTGATTCTGGATCGCGTGCTCAATTTTATCGCGCATTGCCATAATATTTTTCTCCTTGCTCTTCCTGGCTGCGGCCTCCGTCGGGCTGCAGCCCTGCCAGTTCCGGGCATTGCTGCCCACCCTGCTGCGGCAGCCCGAAAAGACAGCTGCCCGCACTTTTTTTACTCAACTATGTCGGTTTTACACAGAAAAACAGCCCCGTCAGAGCACGGGGCTGCATGGGGTGCATCAACCTGCCAGACGGCCGGTGAACAGGCAAGCCAGAATTGCCACCACGAAAAAGACGACACCGGCAATGCGGGTCACCTTGGCCAACATCTGGTCAGCCGGGGTCAGGCGTGCGTTGTTGGCACCGCCTGCACTGCCGTTGATGGCGCCGGAAAGGCCCTGGCCGTGGGTGTGCTGCATGAGGGTGAGGAACACGATGACCAGCGAAGCGACCAGCAGGATCGCGCCGCCAACGATTTCGATAACAGACATGGATTGAAACGCTCCTTTATTCAAATTGAATGGGAAAACCACGCAAAAATACGACTATATAGTATCATACCATCTGCAAAAAAGCAAGCACAATTCCGCATTTATCCCAACCAGTGCAGTGCCGTGCACAGCTGTGCAAACACCGCCGCGCTGGAGACCGCCGCCTGCGTCTGTCCGTCCTGCAAGACCACGATGGTGTATTGCGGATCCTCGGCCGGGTAAAACCCCGCGAACCAAAGGTTCATGCGCTCTTTCCCTTCGGCCGTGAACTGCCCGGTCTGGGCGGTACCGGTCTTGCCCGCCGCTCCGCCAGGCAGGCCGGAAGCATCCTGTGCCGTGCCCTCGGCCACCGTCTGCTCCAGCATGGTGCGCAGAGCCGCTGCGGTCTGCTCCGTGAGCACCCGTTCTGCCTGCGGGCGGGCAAAGGCCGACAGCTCTTCCCCGGATGTTTCATCCAGCGCACAGTCCAGCAGGCACGGCGCACGGTAAACACCGCCGTTTGCGATGGTGTTCATCATGGCGGCCACTTGCAGCGGCGTTGCCAGCAGGCTGCCCTGCCCGAAGCTGAAATTGGCCAGCTGCCCGCTCTGGGCCAGTTCCTCGGCTCCCGGCAGAGCTCCGCTCTGGGCGGCAAGGCCCTCCGCCAGCCCGATGCTCCGCCCGAAGCCCAGCGCCTGCGCCTGCTGCAAAAGAGCCTGTGCTCCCAGCTGCTGCCCCAACCGGATAAAATAGCCGTTGCAGCTCTTTGCCAATGCGGCCGAAAGGTCCACCTCGCCGTGCGGCACACCGCCTGCGCAGCGGAAGATCTGCCCGTCCACCACCACCGCGCCGTTGCAGTCGTACTCCGGCGCAAGGCCGGCTTCCAGCGCAGCCGCCGCCAGCACCGGCTTGAACACCGACCCCACCGCATACGCCTGCAAGGCCCGGTTTAAAAAGGGGCTGTCCGGCGCTTCCAGACTGGCCGCCGGGTCAGCCGGGTCAAAACCCGGCACACTGACGCAGGCCCGCAGGGCTGCCGTGCGGACGTCCAGCACCAGAATGCAGCCGGTGGTCATGGTCTGCGCCGCCACCGCCTCGGCCGCCCGCTGGACAGAACGGGAGATGGTCAGGCGGACCCCCACCGCTCCGCTGTCCGCCTGCAGATGCTGCACCTGCTCCCCGGTGCGCAGGGTGCCCTGCGCGGTCACCGGGCACAGCAGGGTGTCCCGTGCCCCGCTGCCGGTGAGCAGCGCGTCCAGTGCTTTTTCCAGCCCGGCAGCACCGTGGCCATCACCGTCCAGATACCCCAGCAGCTGCGGGCACAGCGGTGCGGCTGCATACCGCCGGGACGCCGCATAGCATGGAATGCCCAGCGCCGTCATGTCCCGGTCCACCTCCACGAGAAATGGAGCCGCCCGGCTGCGGCTGCGGTACAGCAGTTCCTGTCCGGCGGTGTCGGTGCAGGCGTACAGGCGGGTATAATTTTCCTGCCCCGGGAAGCAGAGAGCCATCCAGCGTTTTTCCAGCCCGGTGAGTGGCAGGCCCATGCAGTCGTAAAAGCCGCCGCGCCGGGCTGGCAGTTCCAGCGTGACCGTGCTCTGTGCCGCCGCACGGGCTGCATAATCCGTGCGGGACGCCAAATAAAACAGCCTGCACAGCACTACGGCAAAGCCGAACAACAACGCCGCATACAGCGCCAGCACCCTCCGCCCGGACATGGACACGCCCCCTTTGGCATAGCGTGGGCAACGGAGACCCAGGCTATACAAAAAGGGAGGCAGAACCTCCGAAGAAGTTCTGCCTCCCTAAGGCACTTTTATAAGAGCGCTTTTGCGGCTTAGTACATACCGCCCATACCGCCCATATCACCGGCAGGTGCAGCAGGGGTCGGGGGTTCCGGCAGATCTGCCACCAGGCTCTCGGTGGTGAGCACCATCTCAGCAACGGATGCTGCGTTCTCCAGAGCGGAGCGGGTGACCTTGGTCGGGTCGACGATACCGGCGGCGATCATGTCATCCACATAGACCTCGTTCTGCGCGTCGAAGCCATAGTTGGGCTTGTTGGCAGAAATAATCTTGTCGATGATGACGCTGCCCTCCAGGCCGGCGTTCTTTGCGATCTGGCGCAGAGGAGCCTCCAGAGCCTTCAGCACGATCTTGGCACCGGTGCGCTCGTCGCCTTCCAGGCTGTCGCACAGCTCACGCACAGCGGGGATGGCGTTGATGGGAGCGGTACCGCCGCCGGCCACGACGCCTTCCTGCACAGCAGCCTTGGTTGCATTCAGGGCATCCTCGATGCGCAGCTTCTTGTCCTTCATCTCAACTTCGGTAGCAGCACCGACCTTGATGACAGCCACACCGCCGGCCAGCTTGGCCAGACGCTCCTGCAGCTTCTCGCGGTCGAAGTCGCTGGTAGCGGCCTCGATCTGGCTGCGGATCTGTGCAATGCGGGCTGCAATGGCATCCTTGTCGCCTGCACCGCCCACAATGGTGGTGTTCTCCTTGGTGACCTTGACCTGACGGGCATGGCCCAGCATCTGGACGGTAGCGTCCTTCAGCTCGTAGCCCAGATCAGAGGACACCACAGTGCCGCCGGTCAGGATGGCGATATCCTGCAGCATCTCCTTGCGGCGGTCGCCGAAGCCGGGAGCCTTGACAGCCACCACATTCAGGGTGCCACGCAGACGGTTGACGATCAGGGTGGACAGAGCCTCGCCCTCGATGTCCTCAGCCACGATCAGCAGCTTCATGCCGTTCTGCATCACCTGCTCCAGCAGGGGGACCAGATCCTGGATGACGCTGATCTTCTTATCGGTGATCAGGATGGCGGCGTTGTCCAGAGCAGCCTCCATCTTGTCGGTATCGGTGACCATATACGGGGTCAGGTAACCGCGGTCGAACTGCATGCCTTCCACGATCTCGTTGTAAGTCTCAGCGGTGGTCTTGTTCTCCTCAATGGTGATGACGCCATCGGAGGTGACCTTTTCCATAGCCTCGGCGATCAGACGGCCGATCTCCGGGTCGCCGGCAGAAATGGTGCCGACGCGGGCGATATCGTTGCTGTCCTTCACCTTCTGGCTGTGAGCCTTGATGGTCTCAACAGCCTTGGCAACAGCCTTGCTCATGCCGCGGCGGATATCCATGGGGTTGGCACCGGCGGTGACATTCTTCATGCCCTCGGTGACCATGGCCTGTGCCAGCACGGTTGCGGTGGTGGTGCCGTCGCCTGCGGCGTCGTTGGTCTTAGTGGCCACTTCACGCACCAGCTGTGCACCCATGTTCTCGAACTCGTCCTTCAGCTCGATCTCCTTGGCAATGGTCACGCCATCGTTGGTGATGACAGGGGCACCAAACTTTTTGCCCAGCACCACATTGCGGCCCTTGGGGCCCAGGGTGATCTTGACGGTATTTGCCAGGGTATCAATACCGGCACACAGTGCCTTGCGGGCGTCCTCGCCCTGCTTGATCTGCTTTGCCATAATCTATCGCTCCTTTTAAAGCTGCATTTTTCCAGAAATAGGGGGAACCGCTCAGTCTTCCACGGCGGCCAGGATGTAGCTCTGGCGC
>ENA-UERN01003712-UERN01003712.1-human-gut-metagenome-genome-assembly--contig:-NODE-3712-length-10333-cov-4.636310_pt1 | contig 10333 bp, 8 predicted proteins | sample MGYA00242950_ERZ507950 | MGnify/ENA primary metagenome ERZ507950 (study PRJEB26167, sample SAMN06115515) | human gut metagenome | host: Homo sapiens | place: China:Ningxia | collected 2014-11-26...
GAGACACATCGGAAACACAGAAGACAGTCAGTAAAACTGCACAAAAGATAATTGACCTCGTTATTTCTGATCCATCAATCACAGCCGATAATATGGCTAACAAGATTGGTGTAACTAAACGCGCTATAGAGAAAAACATCAAGAATCTTAGGACTATGGGAATTTTGATCCATGAAGGATCTGATAAGACTGGCTATTGGCGCATTATTATCAAACCATAAACAACAATAGAATCACATGGCAATATTCATATTAGTCTTTATCTTACTAATGGCTTTCTTAGCAATAGCCTTATTGCTTGGTATAACCCCAATAAGTTCTAAAGCTAAATCCAGAACAATGTATGTGGGCGCAACGCTTATGATACTGATAGCTGTGATGACTTGCGATTATATAGATATGCAAACAGACCTGACGGCTAAAATCAGATTTCATACGGTATTGATCTTTACTATTGCAGTCGGATATTTTTGCATAGCTGTAGCATATATGGAGAAGTACAACACTGTAAAACGCAAGAATCAAAAATTAGAAGAAGCCCTTACTGCTAAAAAACAGGAAAAAGTTTCCATTCTATTGGAACAACAAAACGAAAAGCAAAAAGCACTTTTGCAAGGAGAACTTGAATGGCTGGCAAATAAAATCAAGATGTTTACCAAATAAGAAGAAAAAGCTATTCTTGCCTGTGCCTATGCATTTGCAGAACACGACTTGATAGTAACACCTTCAATAGTGATACAACAAAACGACACATGTAGTCAGCAAGACCTTATGTATTTTGTTTGTTCTGCTTTTTTCAACATGGGTAAGAAGCGTTGTGATATTGTAAGTTTCCTATATAAAGTTTTTCCTCTCTATTTCCCTGCTGGAGAAAGAGTACTAGCTAAAAAGATGCCTGGACAGGAAAGGGTAAAAGAGAGAAGGGAGAAAGAAAATAATTAAAAAATAATACAACAATGGGACTATTAGATTTCATATTCGGCAAAAAGAAGGACGCAAAAACTTCTGTGCCACAGTCAAAACCAGCAGCGAAGCCGCAACCGACGGCTTCAAGACCTGTGACAACTACAAGTTCTGCTCCAAAAACTGCAGAGCTGAGTATTGCACCGTTTGTATTCGAGTCAAACCAACACCAGCGCTACGAGAATGGTAATCCAGTACAAGGCTTGCAAGAATGCCCTCGTACAATTAAGGTTGAAAAGAATGTCAATGGTTGCAGTGGTTATCAATTGAAAAACGGTGATGGTTATATTGTTCGTATGATTAATGGCGATACTGGCCAACCTCAGATGTCAGCAAAGCCTATGCGCGTAATCAAATCAACTGTTACTGAAGTCATTCTTAGAGGATATATGGTAAGTGCTCAGACTCCTTTCGGCTTTCAGGATTTTGATATGTCTGACTATGGACTTACTGTCTCTCTGGAAGACGGTAAGGTCGTGAAGTGTGTTCTTCATATGTATGACCGTAATGCGGATATTGAGTACCGAAAAGTATTGACGAGAGCTTTTTCCCAATCATCAAACAAAGCTTCTGCAAAAGAAGAATTAACCGAAGTTGAATTATATGTTGTTCAAGCATTAACACAATTGGGTGCTGGAAATGATGGTGACGCTGTATATCATCCATTGTATAAAGCGTGGCGATCATTCCAAAATAATCCTGGCCAACTTAAGAAGATTATTAATGCAGGCTCATTTGGTAAAGGTATGATGATATTCTTGTCGTATGGTACTGTTACAGACATTGACGACAAACAGCAGTTAGCAAGTATTGCTTATTTATTTTTAAGTCTTGCCATTCAAAACAATCAAAATGATGCAAATCTGATATTAACCCGTTTGCTCGTTATGCTAAATAACCGTGAAGCTTTCGAATATACAGTCTCATCTGTAGTAAATAAGGATGAAGGTATGATGTTTATGAACATGACCCCTTTTAAAGCTAGAGATGCAATGTTTAAGATGGAATATGCAGATTTGTCGAAAGATTCTCACTTGTTATCTGTTGACATTTTTATGCAAGCATATCAAGACCTAAGAAGTAAAATACAATTAGGTTTCTTCGGTCAAAATAAATCGGAGTTTTCCATTATAACAGAGGGAAAAAATCTTCATAAGGAAGTTACAGAATATCTCGTAAACAAGATCCTAGAAGAAAACGATATAGATTTTTAATTCAGAGGCATATGGCTTGGAAGAAGGCAACTATTCAACTCGATAACGGAACTTGGGTTGATGCTCAAGTTCCAGAAATCGTTTCGGCAAGTAGAAGTACGGATATCCCTGCTTTCTATGCAGATTGGTTCTTTCATCGACTGGAGAAAGGATACTCAGCGTGGACGAATCCGTTTAATGGCAAGAAAAGTTATGTATCGTATCAGAATACACGTTTTATTGTATTTTGGTCTAAGAATCCAGAGAGGTTGATTCCTCACTTGGATAAGTTAGAACAGCATACGCCTAAGATAAAGTGCTACATCCAGTACACCCTTAACGATTATGTCGTTGAAGGTCTAGAGAAAGGCGTGCCTTCTGTAAAGAAACGTATAGATACATTCAAACAGCTTGTGGATAAGCTTGGAAATGGACATGTTGTTTGGCGTTTCGATCCATTGATTCTCACAGACCAAATCTCAATGGACGATTTGTTACAGAAGATTGAAAACATTGGCGATCAACTCAATGGCTATACTGAAAAGTTAGTGTTTAGCTTTGCTGATATTGAGTCATATAAGAAGGTTAAGAATAACCTTATCCGCAACAATGTACATTATCAGGAGTGGACTCAAGAACAGATGATTGAGTTTGCCAAATGTCTGTCTGCGCTCAATAAAGCCAAAGGTTGGAACTATGAGCTAGCCACTTGTGGTGAGAAACCAGAGTATAAAGAATATGGCATTCAGCCTAATCACTGCGTGGATGACAATTTGATGATTCGTTTTGCATGGCGCGACGAAGTTTTAATGAAGTTCCTTGGAGTAGAAATCCGAGCTAAGAATTCTACTTTAAGCCTATTTGATGAGCCGGAAGTAATCCCAGAGAATGCGATCATGCTTGACGATGATATTCATTATGCCATCAAAAAGAAAGATAATAAGGACAAGGGGCAACGAACGCTGTGCGGATGTATGGTAAGTAAAGATATTGGACAATACGACACCTGCCCACACCAATGCGAATATTGCTATGCCAACACAAGTAAAGAACTTGCATTGGCGAACTATAAGGTAGCCCAAAAATCTGGCTTTCAAAGTGAAACAATAACAGGAAGATAAAATGTCAAAGTATAAAGATAAGATAAAGAACTTGCCTCGTGTCACCTTGGAAGTAATATCTGAAGTGTGTCGTGGTATGCTTCCATCGAAATATCGAAGTCATCCATGGGACCTACCCTATGCTGATAAAAATTTCGCAAAAATATTTGATCAAGAAGACCAATTGAATGGTTATGCAGCTGCTTATACAAATTGGCATAAGGGAAAATTACGTATTGCTTTTGATAACACACCGACTGACACTTTTGTTGGTGAAATAGCTGTAATAGATTGGGCTTGTGGTCAAGGCTTGGCTACAATATTCCTTCATGAGTATCTCGAAGAGAAAGGTTATAACTGTCGAATCAAAGAAGTTATACTCGTTGAGCCTTCGGAAATAGCTCTTGACCGCGCTAAGTTTAATATTGAGGCCATTGATAACAAAATCAAAGTTTCTATAGTCAATAAGAAACTGGATGAAGTAATTGATTTTGACATCAAGCTTTTTGAACAACGAAAAGTAATACACCTGTTCTCTAATATTTTCGACATCAAAGGAATAAGTCTCAAGCATATCAGTGAAAATCTCCTAGTAAATCTGACGAAGGATAATTATGTACTTTGTGTTAGTCCCTACTACCAACATGTGGAAAGTCGTTACAATACATTGCTTCAATATTTTCAACGTCCACTTGTATGGCAGTTCCGCGATTCGCAATCACAAAAAAACCTTTTAGGATATACCTATAATATTCTATCCTTAAAACTCCTTGCTGATAAGAGTGATCAGATCATTAAATATGATTATTTCCCAGCCTCACAATTCCGTGCATGTTTCGCATTAGAATGTGTGAAGCCAATGGTTGAGAATTTTGCTACTCACACATACTTTGATGTGTATGCTCCATACGAACTTGGTGCGAGTATCAGTGATGACGTAGAGCCAATTTTTGCTGTTCTCAATAACATTGTGAGCCGAGGTCTTCCAACTAAACCTTCATTAATGGTTGAAAGAACCTTAAGCGAGAAATTGTCTTGTTCCGAAGCGTCAACCCTTTATGGAGGTTTCCGTTTCAACTCTTTGTTGGACCATGCTGACGAACTAAAGCTGAAAGAGTATGCCATGACAGGAGATTCAGGTGAAGACTTACGCATCAATCAATTACTCTATACGCCTATCGCAATAGCAAGAGTGCAGAAGGTCCTAGTGGAAGCTTTGATTAGCCATCGTCTGAATTTACAGAAAGACGAGTGGAATGTACTCATTGAAGAATGTGACGTTCCATTTGCTAAATTGGCTGTTGAAGATTTCAAAGAAATGTTCAACCATCTTGCAACTTTGTCTCAAGACTTCGACAATATGCGTATTCCACACATAAATCTGCATGTCATATCTAGCAAGGTTTATAAGGAATCACCGCTTCTTGAAAAAAATGCTATCTTTGAGCTGACGGAAGAAATACGTAATACGACCTTTGACTTGGTAATTAGGTACTCTTCAACCCCAAAAGCGGAAGACTGCAGTTTTACCGAATATCAAGTAAGCAACGATAGCTTCTATTGCATATTCCCGGCAACGGAACAGTATGCAGAACGTTACATCTACACTACGGATGGGTTGGAATATAATCCGTTAGTAAACGATGATAAGAAACCAATCGATGATGCTGTAGATCATTTAAGATATTTCTTGCAGCTACTATTTAGAAAGGAAGATTTCCGTCCTGGTCAGCTTCCTATTCTCTCTAGAGCCCTACAGAACGAATCGGTTATCGGTCTTTTACCAACAGGTGGCGGTAAATCACTCACTTATCAATTGGCCGCATTCCTGCAACCAGGCGTAAGCCTTGTTATCGATCCTCTTGTCTCACTTATGAAGGACCAATATGATGGACTTATCAATGCCGGTATAGACTGTTGCACCTATATCAATTCGCAAGTTGCAGATACACGTGCAGAGCGTGAGTACGACATGGAGCATTCAAAATGCCTATTCGTGTTCATGTCGCCTGAACGTTTGTGCATTCATGGTTTCCGTCAGAGGCTCCGTAATATGCAAGATCTACATGTGTATTTTGCATATGGTATCATTGATGAGGTTCATTGTGTTTCCGAATGGGGACATGATTTCAGATTCTCATATTTACATTTAGGGAGAAATCTCTATCAGTATGTTTTGCCAAAGCAGAGTTCGAGACATGAACATATATCGCTGTTTGGCTTGACCGCAACGGCTTCATTCGACGTTTTAGCAGATGTTGAACGAGAACTATCTGGTGAAGGTGCGTTCCCTTTAGATAACGATGCCGTCGTTAGATATGAAAATACCAATAGACTGGAACTTCAATATCGAGTTGTCCAAGTTGATGCTTCTGGTTGCAATGACAAATGGGCTGTCTATGAACGGAAGAACGATGTGGCGGCCCAAGTCTTAGGTGAATCTTTGGATTGTCTTAAAGAACTTGAGAAGCCAGAAAATATCAAACTCATCAAAAGTAGATTTCTCCAACGAGAGAATATTATGGATGATGATGTGATAGATGAAATCTACGATCGAGACATTACGGTTCCTGTAGATGACGAATGGGCTACGAGTGAAAACAGTAATGCTTCAGCCATTGTATTTTGCCCCCATAGAGTTGGCTCTCTTGGTGTAAATAACTCAGCCAAGAAGCGTGGCGTTAAAGATGCCATAGCTGCAGGCCTTGGTACGCAACGTGTAAGTAACTATGTCGGTGGCGATGCGCTTACTGAACAAGACAAGTTCCTTCATGGAGATACCAATATTATGGTTGCAACCAAAGTCTTTGGTATGGGCATTGACAAGCCCAATGTACGCTTCACGTTGAACATCAATCACTCGGGTTCGCTGGAAGGCTATGTACAGGAAGCTGGCCGTGCTGGACGAGATAGGAAAATGGCTTTGTCCACCATTATGTATTGTCCTCAAGAGTTCAGTGAGCAAAACGAGCGCACGCGCATATATGAGGCTGTACCCGTAGATTATGGAGTACATCAGTTCTTTTACGAGAACAACTTCATTGGAGCCGATTTCGAAAAATGGATTATGTATTTCTTAATGTCTAAGAATACAAATACGATCGTTGAAGTTGGTGAAGAACAGAAGAATGTTGAAAGCGTTTCGGGCTTCTTGGATAAGTTGATGTTAGCTCAACCGGAAGAAGAGTTGGTCTACTACATCTCTTATACCTATACGGCAGAAGATGTACAATGGATAAACGAAATGCTTACAAAAAACAATCTTCCTCGATTCAAGACTGATGATGACATTCGCCTTGAAGAGGAAGGTAAACGAAGACACGGTTTTGCACGTCCAGCGTACAATTATGGTTATGCTGACTATACAGAAGCGCTTAAAAAGGCAATCTATCGCATGTGTTGTGTCGGCGTTATCGACGATTTCACTCAAGACTACTACAATCAACGTTTCCGTATTGTAACTAAGAGAAAAGCTGATGGGCATTATTTTATGGCACTAAAGCAATTCTTGAAACGATACTATACAGATGAACGAGCTGATATTGAAATTGCAAAAGCTCATGAAGTGAGAGGCGACAATGAGATTCAGCAATGTCTTTCTTTTATTACAGAGTTTGTCTATACCAAGATTGCGATGAAGCGTAAACGTGCAATGCAAGACATGGAAGACTTTTGTTATAGAGCAATTCATAGTGATAAGAATTGGTTGGAAATAAATGAAGACCTCAAAGACGACATTTATTATTACTTCAATTCTAAATACGCACGAGAAGACTATGAGACAGAGTTTGGAGAAACTTTCTCGTTGACTCAAGATACGGATCATGGTAAGTATTCATCATTCGATGTACTCTTTAAGTACTTGCGTGTTGTTGACGATGACGTGATGGGACCAAGTGACTCACAAATTGGTAACATCAAGCACTTACATGGTGCAGTACGATTAATTCGCCGTTCCTTGACGGATACCAATCCTGCTCTTGATATGCTTAATGCCTATTGCCTTTTGTTCCTTGGAGTTGGCGACAATAAAAACCTTGCGAATGAAATGCGGAATAGTTATATAAGCGCATATAAGGAGTTCAGAGAAAGGTCCATTAATAACCTCAAGGATTTCTATGTCAACATGAAGCGTTTCAAAGAAGAAATTCAAAAAAAAGGACACAATGTCGTTGACGAGAAGGAAATGACGCTCATCAATAGATGGGAGACAGAAGCTGAGCTTTTCATTCACTCATCTTGGGTAAAGATGTTTAGAGATAAGTTTGTAGGAGTCACAAAAGATAATGTTTAATTAAGCAAAAACAACAAAGATATGGAAGATAAATCTATTCTCGAAGTCCTCACTCAATTAGAGAGCGACTTGAAAGACATCAAAACTGCCAAAGAGCAAATTGATGACGTATTAGAGGCAGATAGTGAAATAAACGAGAACCTCGCTGATTATTCGCAGCAATTGGCCTCCATTGCCACTCAACTTGGTTCTTTGAAAGAGCTTATCAAGTCTGAGGTGAAAGGTATCGTTTCAGACGTAGATTCTGATGTTACTGAGCGTTTAGCCTCTGTTGGCAAACTCGTTTCCAATATAGGCATGTTGTCATCAGAGATTGAAGGTAATGCTAAGAAGGTCGTCTCTAATACGACTACGGCAATGAATGACTCATGCGCCAAAGTCATTAGAAGCTTTGAAGCTAGTATCAAGAACACTAATGAGGTTTTCTCGAAACAGACTACTGCAGGTGTTGATAAACTAGCTCAAGTTGCTACGGATTTGAAAGGTTCCGCTACAGACTTTTCTGGTTCAAAGAAGGAGATTCTCCAAAAGATTGATGCTCTAGCTAGGGATTTGTCCGTTCTTAAGGCCGTAGCCGATAGCCTTGATAAGGCTATGTCGGAGCTTGTGAGTGAAAGTACTCAACAATCGAAAGACCTGCAAACGGCCAATGAAAAGATCAATCAGGTTCTAACAAACCTTAAGAACCACGAGGCTTCTCTTCAAAGTGCAGTAAAGGCTATTGAAGAGAAAAACGACAAGGTCAAGGATGAACTTAAAGGTGCAATTGATACCAACAAGAAAATTTTGTTTGGTGTTGTAGCTTTAGTAATTATTGATATAATTCTGCGATTTATTTAACATTTGACTCCAATCTCAATGAAGGGTAAAATCTTAGTAATAATACTACTGGTTACTCTCTTTGATATACATGATTTTAGTACACAGTCTATCATAGAAGAAAAACTTGAAAAGCTTTCTCTGTATCTTAGTAATAAAGATGCAGAGAAGGCTGAGCGCATATGGGAAAGCATTAATTTTCAGATATAGAGTCCTTATCCGATTCTTTGAAATGTATGTATCATTACCATACGGCAAATTTGGATATTCTGAAAGGGAATAATGCTGATTACTTAGGAAATGGCAAACATTTAGAATTGGCAAAAAAATATATGGAAAGAGCTTTTCAAATGGGGTGATTTCAATATAATAAACATTCGGTAAACCACGTTGCAAATTTGAGAAATTAGTTCCGAATCGGTGCTATTCGTAGTCAGTTCGGAACTAATAGTATCTATTCGGAACAAGTTTGGTTAGATTTTACCCAATTACTGGGGAGAAGCTCTGTCATATCCTTTTCGTCCCTTTCACAATATGGAATTTTGTGTAGGATATCCTCAATCCTGGTTCTAGGTTCTACTCCTGCAGACTTGCAGGTGGCAATCAGAGAGTAAACGATGTAGCCCAGTATGTGGATGCATCGTTTCCGCAGAACAGATAGTTCTTCTTTCCCAAAATCATATATAATCAGGGGCATGTGTGAATAATAAACATACTAATCATCTTTTTGAGCAACTGTCAATTTTTCGATAAAAGACTGATGTTGTTCCTTAATAGCCCGATACATCGAATAATGTGCAAAGGATTCTTCCTTATATTTCATACTACTAGCAGAAGCAACAACAGCCCATATAATAATAACGGCAATAATAGGCACAATATACTGGAGTTTTATATGATAGCCACATATAAACAGCCCATTAATATTAGGCGGAATAACAGTTACAGGGCTTTTCAGCTCATTGATTTTTGCCAATATCTCATCCTGCCGTTTCAATATACATCGGGTATTAGTTTCGATAGTCATACGATTCTGATTGTAATCGCAAACGTGCCGATAAAGATATTCAAGAAGTTTGGATTTCTGCTTGAATAAATCAATGAGTTTCGGGAACCATAGCGAAAACGGCAATGTGTTGGGTTGCTGTTGCCAGATATGTTTCTTGATCACAGACAAGGCTTCGTTCCAGCAGGTACAGAAACTTTTGGCAATTCCAGTATAAATGGCCTTTTCATTGGAATCCGCTTTTACAGATTGTTCCGGTTTAGGAACAGTGGCATTCTGTTTTTCAATATACACTTTCAGTTCGTTGATACTTTGGCGCAAATTCACAAGATTTGCAGCTACTACATCTTCTTTCATTATCTTCTACGTTTTGAGGTTTTATAAAAAGGTTCGTTTCTTTCGTTGTCTTTGTTTTTATCGTCTCGCCATCCTTGTTCATTGTTGGTTCCTCCACCTCCACTGGGAGTTATGGCTTGATGGGGTTGAATAATCAGCTCTGCTGTTATATTACCCAATGTAGCACAAAGGCTGTTAAAACTCAAATCACGGTCAAGTTTGGAACCAGCCATGCTATACTCATCCTGACTAAATGATATACCACGAATTTTATCCGAGTTCTCAGCGTGATTAAAACGCATATCTATACCCAAACCTTTGAGAATGCTAAAAAAGTTATTCCACGAATGAGAATTTGCTCGTACATCAAGAACTGAAGAACGGAGATTATATTTCCGTAATTGATGAGGACGCAAACGGCTCTTATTTCTCGCTTTGCTGTTTTTAGGGGCAAAGTAAAGTCCATACTCTTTAGTCAAAGCACGACAAACTTTTGCATTGCGTATTCTTTCATTGCTGTCAGAAATGAGATTGCCTTCATTGTCTATCCGATTGAATACCAAATGACAATGAGGATGTTTCGTGTCGTGATGCCGGGCTATGATATATTGAGTATTGCGAA
>ENA-UERN01003726-UERN01003726.1-human-gut-metagenome-genome-assembly--contig:-NODE-3726-length-10290-cov-3.490649_pt1 | contig 10290 bp, 10 predicted proteins | sample MGYA00242950_ERZ507950 | MGnify/ENA primary metagenome ERZ507950 (study PRJEB26167, sample SAMN06115515) | human gut metagenome | host: Homo sapiens | place: China:Ningxia | collected 2014-11-26...
GTCCTCCAGGCGCAGCAGCTTCTCCCGCTCGCCCTCCAGCAGCTTGGTAACCGGCACGCCGGTCCACCGGGAGACGATCCGGGCGGTGATTCCCCTGATCGACAATATGTCATCTGGAACAGAGGCTTATGTCCCTGACGCAGGACTTCGGCAGCGAATTGGCGGGGCCGGGCTGCATTTCGCGGAGTCGGCTCCGTCCGGCCTCCGAATGGGACGGAGACGCGTAACGGAGCATAGGGAAAAACAGGTGTTTAAACTCAGTAGACGGTGCCGAGGCCGCGCTTGACGGCGGCTTTTTCGTAGTACTGCCTGGCCGCCGGGAGCTGCTGTTTCAGCCGTTCGAGGCGCTTGTCGCCGTCGGGGTGGGTGGAGAGAAATTCCGCGACGGTGCCGGTCTGGCTGAGCTTGCGGAACTTATCCCAGAAGGTCAGGGCCGCCGCCGGATCATAACCGGCTTTCGCCATCAGGATCAGGCCGAGCTGATCCGCCTCGTACTCCTGCGTGCGGCTGTAAGGCAGCATCAGAGCGAGGTTGGAGGTCGCCTGATAGGCGGAATCCCATTCGGAGCCGACCGCGGCGGTGACCAGCGCGCCGCCAAGCGACTGCAAGGTGCTCTGGCTCATGCGTTCGACGCCGTGGCGGGCGAGCGCGTGACTGACCTCGTGCCCGACCACGGTGGCAAGCTCGGCGTCGTTGTCGACCAGCTCGAACAAGGCGGAGTAGACCGCCACCTTGCCGCCGGGCAGGCAGAACGCATTCGGCTCTTTGGAGTCGAATACCACGAACTCCCATTTGTAGTCGGGCCGTTCCGCGACTTTGGCGAGGTTGGGACCGATCCGGTTCAACGCCTGATTGTATCCGGCGTCGGAGGAGCGTTTTTCCTGTTTTTGAATCTCTTTCCAGGACTCCTCGCCCAGCTCGATATCGCTTTTTTCGCCGTAGAACATCAGCTGGCTGCGGCCGGTGACCGGCACCGTGGTGCAGCCGTTCAACAGCACCGCAGCCAGGGCGGTGCACACAAGACCGATTGCAGTGGCTCTGATGTCCATCGCCGGGCTCCTAGCATTTCAGGTTGCGCAGGTCGAGCACCCGCTTCGCCTTTCCGGTGAAGCGTTCAAGGGTGTTGGGCTCTACCAGCTCGATGGTGAAATGAATGCCGGTGATCGATGAGATTTCTCGGCCGATCCGGTCGCGGAGCCGGTGCATCTCCTCCATCTTGTCGGAGAAGTCCTGCTCGCGGATTTCGACCTTGACCACCGCCTCGTCGAGATTGCCCGGACGGGTCAGCTCGATCATGAAGTGCGGCGCGGTGCCGTCCACCCGCAGCAGCGCTTCCTCAATCTGGGTCGGGAACACGTTCACGCCGCGGATGATCATCATGTCGTCGGAACGCCCCTTGACCCGGCTCATCCGGATCGTGGTGCGTCCGCAGGGGCACTGGTCGTAGTAAAGCCGCGCAAGGTCGCGGGTGCGGTAGCGGATGATCGGACACGCCTCCTTGGTCAGGCTGGTGATCACCAGTTCGCCCTCCTCGCCCTCGGCGACCGGTTCAAGGGTGTTGGGGTTCAGGCACTCGACCAGAAAATTGTCCTCCTGGATGTGCATGCCGGTGCGGGCCGCGCATTCGCCGGCGACGCCGGGGCCGATGATTTCGGAGAGGCCGTAGTTGTTGAAGGCGTGGATGCCCAGCTCTTCCTCAATGGCGCAGCGCATCTCTTCCGTCCACGGCTCGCCGCCGAAGTGGGCGAACCGGAGCGCGAGGTCCCCTTTTTTCAGCCCCTGGCCCTGAATGGTTTCCGCGAGGTTCAAGGCGTAGGAGGGGGTGCAGATCAGTGTGTTGATCCCGGCGTCCTTGAGCAGCATGATCTGCCGCTGGGTGTTGCCGCTGGAGGCGGGCAGCACCGCCGCGCCGACCCGTTCGATGCCGCCGTGCAGCCCGAAGCCGCCGGTGAAGAGACCGTAACCGAAGGAAACCTGTACGAGCTGGTCGCTGGTCAGGCCGCCTGCAACCAGGAAGCGGGCGCAGAGATCGGCCCAGAGCTTCATATCCTTTTTGGTGTAGCCGACGAAGGTCGGCTTGCCGGTGGTGCCGCTCGAAGCGTGGATGCGGGCGAGTTCGCCCCGGGGCACCGCAAAGAAGCCGAAGGGATAGGCGTCGCGGAGGTCCTGCTTGGTGGTGAACGGGAGACGCTTCAGGTCGGCGACGGTTTTGACCGAATCCGGCGAGATGTTCTTTTCCGCGAACTTGCGCCGGTAGAACGGAATCTTCTGAGCCTGTTCAATGGTGCGCCGCAGATGGGTGGCTTGGAGCTTGGTCCGGTCGGCGCGAGGCATACACTCGGCGGCCGGGTCGAAGATCCGGTTGGGAATGACGAACTGAGACATTTCTTCTGACTTCTTTGCTTGAATATATGGGCCGGCAGCGGCGAAACCGCAGCTGCCGGCCGGAGTGGTTATCGGAACAGATCGGCGGAATTGACCAGCTCGATCGGCTCATTCTTCAGGAGTTCGACGGCCTGCTCCGGATGCTCGAACCGGAACACCATCACACTCTTGTCCTCGCGGCCGAAGGTGAACGCATACATATATTCGACCGAAAGTTTGTGCTTGTCGAAAATCGTCAGGATGTCGGCGAGGCCGCCCGGATGGTCCGGCACGGTCAGCGCCAGCACGTCGGTGACTTTGACCACCAGACCGGCGGCTTCGAGCGCTTCCTTGGCCTTCTCGTACTCCTTGACCAGCAGCCGCAGGATGCCGAACTGCTGGGTGTCGGCCAGCGACAGGGTGCGGATGTTGATCCGGTTGTTCTTCAGCACCTGGCAGACCGCGCTCAGGGCGCCCGGACGGTTTTCCACGAAAAGCGACAACTGTTTGATCATCATGATACTGCCTCCTACTGGGTTGGGTCAGGCGTTGCGGCCGAGTTCAAACATTTCGATATTGAGGGCATGCAGCTTTTCCGGCAGCCGCTCCTTGATTACGGCAAGCCAGCTTTCGTCGGCGAGTTCGAGATGCTTCGACAGCGCGCCGAGCATCATCGTATTGAGCGCTTTCGGATTGGTCAGCTTATCCATCTGCACATCGTCGGTGGTGATCAGCACGCAGCCCGCTTTGAGCTTGTGGCGGTTGACTTCAACCTGAGTCGGCTCCATCACGATCAGGAAGTCGCTTTCGCCTTCCGGAACCATCGGGCTGGCGACTTCTTTGCCGTAGCGCACTTCGCTGGAAACGGAGCCGCCGCGCTGGCTCATGCCGTGCACTTCGCTCTTTTTCACATCGAATCCGGCGCGGAACATCACTTCCGCGATGATGTCGGTGACGGTCAGCACGCCCTGGCCGCCGAGACCGGCGACGGTGATATTGACAACTTTCTGCATCTTATTTCTTCCCTTCGTAAGACTTGAGCTTGACCATCGCGAGAATGCAGGGGCGCCGGGCGATGATCACGCTGGTGTCGTTGCTCGCAAGGCGCTTCTGCACCAGCTCCTTGAATGCTTCGTAGTTCACGGTCGAGTCGATCACATCGACATTGTCCACGCCGATCCCCCTGACGACCTGTTCGATCGAAACCTGCGGGGCAGGGGTGTGGTCGAGCTTGCGGCCGGTGCCGGGATGTTCCTGCATGCCGGTCATCGCGGTGGTGCTGTTGTCGAGCACCAGCACCACGTGGCCGGTCGCGGGGCGGTTGTAAACCATTTCGACGATGCCGTTGACGCCGGTGTGCATGAAAGTGGAGTCGCCGATCACGCTGACCACGCGGCGCGCTTCGGCTTCCGGCAGCACCCGGCGCATACCGAGCCCGACGGTGATCGAGGCGCCCATGCACACGCAGGTGTCCACCGCTTCGAAGGGGGGCAGCACGCCGAGGGTATAGCAGCCGATATCGCCGGAGACGATGCAGTTGAGTTCATGCAGCGCCTGATAGGTTTTGCGGTGCGGGCAACCGGCGCAGAGCTGCGGCGGCTTGCCGGGGGCGGGGGCCGGTTCCGGAGTGGTGTCGCCGGCCAGCAGCCGGCGGACCCGCTGCACGTTGAGTTCGCCGAAACGGAACATCTCCGGCTTGCCCTCGACCCGGATCCCGGCGGCGTTGATTGCGTCGGCGAGGATCGGGTCGCCCTCTTCGACGACCACGCAGCGTTTCACCGATTCCGCGAATTTGCGGATGGTTTCCAGCGGCAGCGGATAAGTGAAGCCGAGCTTCAGCACCGAGGCCTCCGGCGCGGCGTCGCGGACGTGCTGGAAGCTGATGCCGCTGGTGATCACGCCAAGTTCGCCGGAGCCTTCGATCCGTTTGACGAATTCACCTTTTTCATTGAGTTCTTCGAGTTTGTGCAGCGTGGCGCGCAGATTCTTATGGGCGATCCGGGCGTAAGCCGGAATCATCACGTTGCTCCTGGGATCGTGGGTGAAGCTGCCGGTTTTCGGCTCCGCGATCCGGCCGCGCCGTTCGAGGATGCACTTGGAGTGGCAGACGCGGGTGGTGACCCGGAACAGCACCGGGCGGCGGTACGCTTCGGAGAGCTCAAAGGCGCGGATCAGGAAGTCATAGCACTCCTGAGAATCCGCCGGCTCCAGCATCGGCACCCCGGCCGCGATCGCATAGCGGCGGTTGTCCTGTTCATTCTGGCTGGAGGCCATGCCGGGATCGTCGGCGCTGACGATCACCAGCCCGCCGGGCGTGCCGGAGTAGGCGATCGTAAAGAGCGGGTCGGCGGCGACGTTGAGTCCGACATGTTTCATCGTGACCAGCGAACGGCCGTTCGCAAAGGCGACGCCGATGCCGACTTCGAGAGCGGTCTTTTCGTTCGGAGCCCACTGGGCGGTGCCGCCCTCCTTGCTGAATTCGTCGAGGATCTCCGAAGAAGGCGTGCCGGGATAACCGACGCCGAGGTTTACGCCGCAGTCGAAAGCGGCCATCGCGATGGCCTCATTGCCGCTCGCAAGTATTCTCTGAGTCATATAGTTTCTCCTTACCGGGTATTGATTGCTCATTTGTGGTGACAACAACCGCAATCGCAGTCGTCGCCGTGGTGGTCGTGACCGCAGCCGCCGTCGGCGAACCGGTCGGTCAGTCTGCCGATCAGCGCATCCTGGTCATCGGCGCGGAGTTCGACGGTTTCGGTAAGCCGGTCAAGCTCCGCATTGTCGGGCGTGAAGCCCGGATTGTTCAGCAGCTTCAGGATTTCGTTGAGCTGCATCGCGATTTCGGCGAGCCGGTGCATCTCATCGTGCGGCAATTGTTCCGGCGACGCATTTTCATTCGACAGGAAGTCGAAGAAGTTGAGCCGGTCCTCGACCAGCTCCATGACGGTCGAACGCAGCGGCGCTTTCGGCTCGTCGTCATAACGGTTGTATTCGCCGGTCAGCTCCTCGAACCGGTCTTCGATGTAGTTGTAAAAGACCGCCTGCTGCCCCTCGTCGGTGAAGTTCAGCTTTTCGCGGCCGAAGGCGCGGGCGAAGAAATCCTCGAATTCCAGTTCGCGCGCGTGGCAGTTGTCGAGGATGAAACTGTCGATCTCCACCGGGGTCAGGGGCGAACCGATTTCGCGCAGCAAGGCGGCGATGTCGCCGGTTTCGCCGCGCGAGAAGGTGACGCCTTCCGGCAGGTCCGCCGCCGCATCTTCGGGAGCCTCGGACTTCCGGGCCAGCACGGTGTGCTCCTGATCGAAGTTGATTTCAATCCCGGAGGCGCGGCGCAGGAACTCGTCGTCGGAGGCGCTGTCGGCGGCGGCAGGCAGCGTGGCGCGCCCCGCGTAATGCGCCCAGCTCAATTGTTCCGGGATTTCCAGATAATTTTCAAACCGGTCGAAGACGATCCCCAGTGCGGCTTCAAAGGCTTCGACGTAGGCTTTGAGTTTGCTTTCCTGGCGATTCTCGCCGGAGAGGTAGCGAAATTCGATGATGCCGTCCTCGTAGTCGACCACCTTGCAGAGCAGCGCGTCACCGACGCTGAACCGGTGCTTTTTGAAGAAGACGGAGAGGTCGAAGGTGTTCAGCGTGACCATATCGCCCGGCTGCGCCGAGTTGCGGATGCGGCTGTTGGCCGGGGAATCCGCGACGAAGAAGTCGAACACCTGCTCCGAACCGAGCAATAGATGGTAGTGGAACACCTGTGACAGCGGCGCGGTGACCTCCTTTTTCGGAACCGGCTGGCCGTCAGCATCGATCAATTTGACCTCCGACGGGAAGATTTCCGGGTTCACGAACGGGGCGAAACGGTGGCCGGGGAACAGCATGTCGTTTTCAATCTCCCAAGCGTCCGGCGTGATCAGGAACTCCCGGTTGCGGAAAAATTCACTGCGCAGCTGGAAGTTCCCTTTGCCGTCCGAGAAGAAACGGCCGTCGCCGTCGACGGTGCGTTCAACCCGCCCCTGCAGGGTCTGGGATTTGCCGGCGCTGATCGCTTTCAGCAGCTCCGCCATCGTGAATTTGCCGTCGGGGGCTTCGGCGAGCACGGTTTCGATCGCCGTTTCGATCGCGGAAATGGGAATGTTTTTATCCGCCATAATTCACCCCCGCGATTTTGGAGAGCCGTTCGTACAGGAACTGACGGACGTGGATTTCGAGGTCCGCCTGTTCGAAAGTCTTGAGTGTATCGACGGTAACCGCATCGGCAAGGCTGAACTGGCCGCTGCGGGTGCGCCGCAACGCCGCCAGCGTACCGCCGCAGCCGAGCTTTTTACCGGCGTCCGAGCAGAGCGTCCGCACATAGGTGCCCTTGGAGCAATGCAGCGTGAAATCGCAGAACGGCAGTTCGCAGCGGGTCACATCGAGGCTGAAAATGGTGATCGGTTTGCTTTCACGCTCCACTTCGACTCCCTGGCGGGCGAGTTCGTAGAGCTTCTTGCCGTCTTTCTTGACCGCCGAAACCATCGGCGGGGTCTGCATCTGTTCGCCGACGAAGCCGGCGAGGGTGGCGCGAAGCTGCTCCTCGGTCACGCCGGACCAGTCGTGTTCGGCGGTCACTGTGCCGTCAAGGTCGCAGGAATCGGTTTCAAGCCCGAGTTGCAGCGTCGCTTCGTAAATCTTGTCCTCGCCGCTGAATTTAGAGCTCAGCTGAGTGAATTTGCCGAGCACCAGCACAAGCAGGCCGGTGGCGGCCGGATCGAGCGTGCCGCAATGTCCGACCTTCGGCACGTTGAAACGGGCGCGCACGAAATTCACCACATCGAAACTGGTCCACTCCTTCGGCTTGTCCACCAGCAAAACGCCGCTGGTCTGGAAGGGGGGCAGATGGTGTTTTCGGGAGTTGTATCGCATTCGATGATCCTTCAAAAAAGCTATGGTTCCGGGACGGGACGCAGCAGACCGGTCACTTTGTCCAGCAGTACGGCTTCCACCGCCGCCGCGTCAGGCAGCGCGAGGGTGATTCCGGCAGCCATGTCATGACCGCCGCCGCCCAGGCTCCGGGCAATGGGGCCGACCGGGAATTCGCGCAGCTTGCTGCGCATCGACACCTTGTAGGAGTCGTTCTTGCGGTAGATCAGCGCGGCGACGACCGTGCCGTCGATTTCGCGGAGCAGGTCGATCAGCCCCTCGCCGTCGCGCATGTCGAAATCGTACTTCGCGAACAGCTCCGGCGGGATCGAGGCGTAGGCGTATCTGCCGTCCAGCGCGGTTTTCACACAGCTCTGCAGCAGCTCCGCTTCGAACTGCTGCTGGCGGCGCGGCTTGCTGAAGTAGACCGCGTTGACCACCCGCTCGCTGTCGGCCCCCGCGTCGAGCAGGTCGGCGGCGAGACGCAGCGTCTTGCCGGTGGTGTTGGTGAAACGGAAGCTGCCGGTGTCGGTCAGGATGCCGAGATACCAGAGCGTCGCCGCTTCTACCGGAATGGCTTTGCCGGTCGCCTGCGCCAGCTCCACGGCGATTTCACTGGCGGCGGAGGCGGTGCTGTCGATGTAATTATAAGGCGCGCCGACGTTGTTGCCGACGTGGTGGTCGATGTTCAGGAGATTCCGGCTCCGCAGGAAATCGGCGTCCAGCGCCGGACCGCAGGCGATGCGTTCGGCGTTGGCGCAGTCGAGCAATACGATCAGATCGTAGTTCCGTTCGGCTTCCTGCCGGGAAAGCGCGGTCAGCACCGGTCCCGCGAAGGAACGGTACCGCTCCGGGAGCGGGGAGGGGAACAATGCATCCGCCTGCTTGCCGAGGTTTCGCAGGAAACTGCGCATCCCCAGCACCGAACCGAGCGCATCCCCGTCCGGCTTCTGGTGCGCCAGAACGAGAATGCGCTGATGCCGCAGCAGAAAGCCGGCGGCTTCCTCCAGGCTGACGCTCTTACTCATGCTTGTTGTGATTCTCCACTTCATTCAAAAGCTCAAAGACCCGGTCGCCCTTTTCAATGCGGGTGTCGAGCCGGAAATCCAGCACCGGAGTGTGTTTGAAAGCGAGCGTCCTGGCCAGCTTGCGCTGGAAATCGAGGCGCTGTTCGCCGAGTTCGTTCATCACCTTGCGGCGGGCGGCGTTGTCGCCGCCGAAAATGCTGACGTAGACCGTCGCATTGCGCAGATCCACGCTGGTGTTGACCTCCGTGACGGAGACCAGCATACCGGGAGCCGTGATCAGTCCGCGTTCGATCGCATTGGCGATCTCGCGTTTGAGCAGCTCGTTCACACGGGTTAACCGATCGACCTTTTCAGCCATGATCTTACCCTTTCATCCGTTAAAAAAAGGAGACCTCAGAGGGTCGCCTTTTTGAGTTCGATATCGTACAGTTCGATCTCGTCGCCTTCGATGAAATCATTGAAGTTGTCGAGACGGATGCCGCATTCGAGGCCGGCCTTGACCTCCTTCACGTCGTCCTTGAAACGGCGCAGACTGGCGACTTCGCCGTTGTAGATCAGCTCTTTGCTGCGGCGGACGCGCGCCTTGGCGCCGACGTGGACGGAGCCGGATTCCACCATGCAGCCGCAGATTTTCGGCCCCTTGGAGAGTTCGATCACCTGCAGGATCTTGGCGGTGCCGATCGGTTTTTCGCGCTTTTCCGGCTCCAGCTTGCCCGCGAGCGCGTCGGTGATGTCTTCGAGCAGCTCGTAGATGATGCTGTAAAGGCGGATTTCGACGTTCTGCTTCTTGGCCATGTCGTTGACGCCGGGATTGACCCGGACATGGAAACCGACCACCAGCGAATTGGTCGCCGCAGCCAGCGAAATATCATTTTCGGAGATCGGGCCGACCGCGCAGGAGATCACTTCCGCCTTGATTTTCTCGGAGGGGAGCTGGGCGAGCGACTGGGTGATCGCTTCACCGGAACCGCGCACGTCGGATTTGATGATGATATTGAGCGTGTTGCGGTCCTCGCTGTTCAGTTTGCTGAACAGGTCCTCGGCGGTGGCGATCGAACTGGTCGCGAGCATGTGGCCGCGCTTTTCGGCGACCCGGTTGGCCGCTTCGGCGCGCGCCGCCTTTTCCGATTCGAAAATCTCCAGCGGGTCGCCCGCATCCGGGACGCCGGAAAGACCGACGATCTTGACCGGGGTACTCGGGCCGGCGGACTTCACGCGCTCGTTCTTGTCGTTGATCAGGGTACGGATTTTGCCGTAGCTTTCGCCGCAGAGCACCACGTCGCCGACATGGAGGGTGCCGTCCTGAATCAGTACGCTGGCGGTCGGCCCGAGGCCGTTTTCCAGCTGCGCTTCGAGGACGATGCCCTGGGCCGCGCGCTTCGGGTTGGCCTTGAGCTCAAGCATTTCCGCTTCCATCAAGATGCGTTCGAGCAGGTCGGGCAGCCCCTGGCCGGTCTTGGCCGACACCGGCACGGTGCCGACTGTGCCGCCCCAGTTCTCACTGGTGAGACCGTGCTGCTGCATGTGGAGCAGCACCTTGTCCGGGTCGGCGTCCGGCAGGTCGATCTTGTTGATCGCCACGATGATCGGCACCTTGGCCGCCAGCGCCTGATTCATCGCTTCGACGGTCTGGGGCTTGAAGCCTTCCGTCGCCGCCACGACCAGCACCACGAGGTCGGTCGCGTTGGCGCCGCGGGCCCGCATGTTGGTGAAAGCCGCGTGTCCGGGGGTGTCGATGAACGTGATGCCCTTGCCTTTGTAGCTGACGGTGGAGGCTCCGATATGCTGGGTGATCGCGCCAGCTTCCTTGTCGGTGACATGGGTGTGGCGGATCGCATCCTGCAATGAAGTCTTGCCGTGGTCGACATGTCCCATGAAAGTGACCACCGGGGGGCGTTCCTTCAGAAAGGCGGGATTGTCTTCCGGTTTCGGTTTGGGAGCGGCGGCGGGGGCTGCCGGTTTGGGCGGCTGGCCGATCACCAGTTCGATCCCATAATTTCTGCAG
>ENA-UERN01003742-UERN01003742.1-human-gut-metagenome-genome-assembly--contig:-NODE-3742-length-10264-cov-4.400609_pt1 | contig 10264 bp, 5 predicted proteins | sample MGYA00242950_ERZ507950 | MGnify/ENA primary metagenome ERZ507950 (study PRJEB26167, sample SAMN06115515) | human gut metagenome | host: Homo sapiens | place: China:Ningxia | collected 2014-11-26...
GAACGAAAACTATGACGCTTAGCTTGCCGCACTGGAGCGGCACGTCACGGAGCGCTATGCCGAGCAGGGCACGCTCGATGCGCTCATGGCGACGGAGTATTCCCGCACGATCCTGACCGTCGCCATGCTCGGCGGCGACCCGGCCGCCTTCGGCACACGGCCGGACGGCACGGCCATCGACCTGCTGAACGACGGCGTGTGGAATTTTGCTGGCGAGCTGGGCGCGCAGGGCCTCAACGGCCTGATCTTTGCCCTGCTGGCGGTCGATGCCGGGACCTATCCGGAGCCGGAGCGGGCGAAAAACACGCGCGCCGGGATCGTGGAGGCCATCCGCGCGGCGCAGGAGCCGGACGGCGGCTTTGGCCTCGTTTCCGGCGCCTCGGAGGCAGACCTGACGGCCATGGCCCTGCAGGCTCTTGCGCCCTATGGCCGGGACGAGACCGTGGAGCGGGCGCTTGCCTGGCTGAAGGACCAAATGCAGCCGGACGGCACCTTCCTGGCCTACGGCGAGCCGAGCGCCGAGAGCTGCGCGCAGGTCCTCCTTGCGCTGGCAGCGCTCGGCATCGATCCGGAGCAGGAATTCGGCAGCGTGAACCCCGAAACAGGCCTTGCAGAATTCCGGAAGGCGGACGGGAGCTATGCGCATCTGCTGACGGACACGGAAGGAAATCTCATGGCGACAGAGCAGGCCATGCTGGCCCTCTGCGCGCTGGAGCGGCTGCCGGACGGCGGCTGCGTATACGAATCGAAATATCGGGAGGCGGCATGATGGAACAGAAACAATATGAGCTTGCGGCGCAGGTGCTCCGCGAGGTGCAGAAGGTCATCCTCGGCAAGCGGGAGATCGTGGAAAAGGTCCTGATGGCCGTGCTGGCGCAGGGCCATGTGCTGCTGGACGATGTGCCCGGCGTCGGCAAGACGACGCTGGCCATGGCCTTCGCACGCGCGCTCGGGCTGGAGACCCGCCGCGTGCAGTTCACGCCGGACACGATGCCGTCGGACATTCTGGGCTTCTCCGTCTATGACAAGCAGGCGGGAGCCTTTTCCTACCAGCCGGGCGCGGTCATGACGAACCTGCTGCTGGCGGACGAGATCAACCGTACCTCCACCAAGACGCAGGCGGCCCTGCTGGAGGCTATGGAGGAGCGCCGCGTGACCGTCGACGGGGAGACGCATCCGCTGCCGCAGCCGTTTTTCGTGCTGGCGACGCAGAATCCCGTTGGCTCGGCCGGAACGCAGCTCCTGCCCCCGGCGCAGCTCGACCGCTTCCTGCTGTGCCTGAGCATGGGCTACCCCGACCGGGAAAGTCAGGTGGAGCTGATGAAGGAGCGCCACCACGCCGACCCGCTTGCGCAGGTGCGCCCCGTGACGGATGCCGCCGCGCTCTGCGGCCTGATGGATGCCGCCGCCATGACGTTCGTGGCGGACCCGGTCTATGATTATACGGCCCGCCTGCTTGAGGCCACGCGCTGCCATGAGAGCCTGCAGCTCGGCCTGAGCCCGCGCGCCGGTCTGGCCCTGTGCCGCGCGGCCAAGGCGCGCGCGTTCCTGCATGCGCGGGACTATGTCCTGCCGGAGGACGTCGCGGAGGCTGCGCCCGATGTCTGTGCCCACCGCCTTGTGCTCGCGCCGCGCGCCCGCCTGCATGACGAGACGGCTCGGTCGGTGCTTGCCGAAATTCTCGAGCGCGTCCCGCAGCCCGCGGTGCGCGAATTCAAAAGCTGATGCGGAAGCGGATGCTGCGCGCCTGGCTGCTGTGGCTGCTGGCGGCGGCCTGCTGTGCGCTGGCCTTTGCTTTTACCCATGCCGGGGCAGCGCTGGCCGCGCTCTGCGTGCCGGTGCTGGCGGCGCTGGCGGGGCTTGTCGTGCTGCGGTGCAGCAGGCTGCCCGCGCTTTCGCTCCGGCTCCCGGCAGGCGGCCGGAAGGACGGCATGATCGCGGGCGAGATCGCGGCCTCCCGCCGCGCGCCAGGCCGCGTCCTGTGCCGCATCGAGGTGCGCAATGACCTGACGGGCGAAACAACGGAATTTTTCGCGGAGGAGCGCTTCTCGTTCCGCGCCGAACACTGCGGCCGCCTGACGGTCCGCATCCGCAGGGCCTGGCTCCTCGGCCTGCCGGGCCTGTTTGCCCGGAAGATCCGGACGGACGCGGCGGCGCATGTCACGGTCCTGCCGGATACGTTCCCGGTCTCCGTCCATGTGACGATGCCGGAGGTGCAGAGCCCGGACAGCGACACCAGCAGCCCGGACCGCCGCGGAAGCGACCTGACGGAGCCGTTCCGCCTGCGCGAGTATGCGCCGGGCGACAGTCTTCGCCAGATCCACTGGAAGCTCTCGTCCAAGCTCGATCGCCTCGTGATCCGTGAGCCGGGCATGCCCGCCGCGCGTACGCTGCTCGTCTTCTGGGACCGCAGCGGCGATGCCGCCGCGCGCGATGCGCAGGCGGAGGCCGTGTTCTCCGTCTGCCAGAGCCTGAGCGAGCAGGGGTATGCCTATCAGCTCGGCTGGCCCGAGGGCGGCACGGCCCGCTTTGCGGAGGCAGGCTCCACGGAGGAGCTGCTGCGAAACCTGCCGCTGCTGCTGCGCGGCGGCGCGGAGCCTCTGCAGGAGACCGGCGCGCTGCGCGGATTCGGGAAAATTCTCTATTTCACGGCCTCGCCGGACCCGGTCTGGCGCAGCCTGACGGCGGGTGCGGAGCCGGTCCTGCTGCTGTGCGGCGTGCCGGAGCAGCCGGATGTCCGCTGCATCTGCTATACCAAAGAGGACTATGCTGCCGCGCTGCAGCAGCTGGAGCTTTGAGCATGAAACGAACGAACGGTTTTCAACTGGAACGTGCCCCTGCCGGGGGGCAGACTTTGCCGCCGTGGGCGGCCGCGCTGTGCGGCGGCCTGTGCGCTGCGGGGGCGCTGACGCTGCTGGCGGGGTCCTTCCCCGTGCTGCCCGCGTGGGCGGCCCTGCTGCTCGGCCTGCTGCTGGGGGCCGGGCTTGCGCTCCTGCCGCAGCGGGCGTGGCTGACGCCTGCGCTCTGCGGTGCGGCGGCGCTGTTCTGCCTGTGCGCCTTTGTGCCCGTCACGGCGGGCCTGCGGCAGCTGGCGGACTGCGTGCGCCGCTGGCTGACGGCGCGGACCGGGTACATCTATTTGACATCTTCTGGCGGAATGCGGCAGGGCCTCTGGGCCTTCCTGCCGCTCGGCTTTCTTTCGGCGCTGGCCTCCGGCCGCTGCGCCCGGCGCGGGAGCGTATGGTTTGCGGCCGTTTCGCTGCCTCTTGCGGCGGTCGGCTGCACCATTGGGCTGTTCCCGTCGTGCTGGGGCCTGCTGCTTCTGGCAGGCGGCATGACGGCCCTGCTGCTGTTCCGCACGGACCGGGGACGGACGGCGGCCCTGCTGCTTGCGGGCTGCCTGCTGCTCAGCGCGCCGCTCGGACTTCTCTCCCTGCCCGAGAGCGGGGCCGGGGCGGCGCTGGCCCACGGGCTGCATGCGCTGCGCTATGATGCGGCGGCCAACTCCATGCCGGAGGGAAAACTGCACGATCTTTCCGCGTGGGAAAAGAACGGGACGCCCGCGCTGCGCGTGACGATGGAGCAGCCGCAGCGGCTTTACCTGCGCGGCTTTGTCGGCGAGGTCTATACGGGCCGGAGCTGGCAGCCGCTCGATCCGCAGACGCTGGCGGACGAAGCCGGGCGCTTCTATTGGCTGCATGAAAAGGGCTATTATGCCCAGAGCGCCGTCGGGACTGCGGCGGTGCTCGCCGGGCAGACGCAGGTGCAGACCGTCACGGTCACAAACCTGTCTGCCTGCGGCGCGCAGGCCTATCTGCCGACGGGCCTTGCGGACAACGCCCTGCTGGAGCCGGACCGTATCGGCGACCGCGCGGCGAAAGCACCGGGGAAAACGTATTCCTGTTCCTGCGCCGTCGGCGGCCTGCGCGACTGGTATGCCGCACAGCAGGCGCTGGCGGACGATCCGGACGGCGCGGCGCAGTGGCTCACGCTGGACGAGGGCTACCGGGCATTTGCCGAGGCACAGTTCCTTGAGCTTACGCCGGAGGCGGCCGGAGCCGCGCAGGCGCTGCTGGGGAGTGAGATGCAGGGGAAGACCCTGCCGGAGATCCTGCAGGCCATCCGGCAGACGCTCACGGAGCGCTTTGTCTATGACGAGAGCGTCTCGACGCAGAACGGGACGCAGGACTTTTTCCAATATGTGCAGTCCGTCACCGCGCGCGGCTACAGCGTGCACTATGCGACGGCCGCCGTGCTGATGCTGCGCTATTGCGGCGTCCCGGCGCGCTATGCCGAGGGCTACTACCTCTCCGGACAGGATGCGGCCTCCGGCGAGCAGACGTTTGAACTGGATGAGACGCACGCCCATGCGTGGGCGGAATATTATCTGACCGGCGTGGGCTGGGTCCCGTTTGAGGTCACGCCGGGCTATGTAGAGGCCGAGGACCTTGGAGCAGGCGGCGAGGCGGGTGGAAAGCAGTATGAAAATACGCAGCTGCCGCCCGTTGTGGAGCAGCCGGAGCAGCAGGCCCCGCAGGAGGAAACGCAGTGCAGCTTCCGCTGGTGGCTCGCCGCGATCCCGCTTGCCGCGGCCCTCCTCGCGCTCGTCCTGTGCCAGCTCTGGCGCAGACGCCGCCTGCACCGCCGGATCGCGGCCATGGCGGCGGACGAGCCGCGCGAGGCCGTGACGCAGCTCTATGGCTACGCCGTGTTCCTGCTGGCGCGGACCGGCGCGGCCCCGCCCGCAGGGCTGGAGCAGGCCCGGCAGGACAATGCCGAGGCCATGTTCAGCGGCCACGATATTCCAGCGGAAAAGGCCGCTGCCATGCAGCGCCTCGTGCAGGAGGTTCTGCAGGCCTGCCGGAAAAAACGCAATCCGCTCCAACGGTTCGCGGACCGCTGGGTCCATATCTGGTATTAGGTTTGAAGGAGGCAATGCTTATGAAGTCCATTCGATTTCTTGCCCTGCTGCTGTGCGCAGCGCTGCTGCTTCCGCTCGTGCCCGTGCATGCGGCGCAGAGCGGCGGGAGCTTCTATCTGACGGCCTCCACGGCCGGGCAGACGCTCATTGAGCCGGTCGCCGTGCCCTATACGGCCGGGCAGACCATCCGGGATGCCCTGCGCGGCAGCGGTTATGCCTTCGGCGGCATCGATACCGCGTTCATCACGGACATCGAGGGCGTCGCGGGAAACTTTACGGTCTATTATGACGGCGGCGCGTATTCGCTCGATGCGATTGCCAGCCCGGAGACCGTGACGGCCGTCGTCTTCTCCGAGCGTGAAAGAGGCTTTCCGGCCCTGCTGGACGCCGTGACGGAGCTTGGCCGCTTCCGGGAGCGCACGAACCATGTGCAGAATTACCCGGCGGCGCAGCAGGCCTATGCGGCGGCGCTGTCCGGCCTGCGGACGGCGGACGAGGCGGGCCTGACGACGCTTCTTGCCGCACTGCGCAGCGCCGTGGCGGAATACGAGGCCATTTTGAACGGCACAAAGTACCCCGTGACCTTTACGGACACGGCCGGGACGGCCGCGCAGCTCACGCTGACGGACAGCTACGGCAATGTGACGCAGGTACAGGGCCTGCGCGCCGAGGTCGTGGCAGGGGAGTACACGTTCAGCCTGTCTGACGGTGGCGCGAACCGCGTCGACGGCACGCTGACCGTGGCAGGCGCGGTGGAAAAGCAGGTCACGCTGCCGACGGGCGACTGGTTCGGCACGATCCGCCTCCACAATGCGTCCGGCGCATCCGCGGGTGCCTATCCCGGCACGCAGGATGAGAAGACCCATACGGCACAGTTCCGCGTGGAGGACTTCCGCACGCTGGCCTATCTCTATGCCGAGCGCGGTGCGGATGCCCCTGCGGATGCGGCGCTCTACAGCTGCTACATCGGCCAGAACGGCAAGGACTACGGCGACGGCAGCCAGCCCTCGAACCGCAAGAGCTGGTCGAGCTATCAGACGGCGCTCGTGTCGCTGCTCACGGCCGGGATGACGGACTGCGAGGTCCGGCTCGAGGCCCGCAGCGCTTCCGGCACGGACATGCGCATCCAGTCCTATACGCTCCGCCTGCACCGTGTGCCGACGCTCGCGTCGCTTGCCGTCTATGGCGAAGGTACGCGCCTGCCGCTGGACTTTGACCCGGCCGGGACGGACTATGCCGTGACCACGGTCTCCGACCGGCTGACGATCGAGGCGGTCCCGTTCGGTACGGAGGGCTATTCCGTCACGGTGAACGGCGGCACGTCCGCAGAGGTCCCCGTCGGGACGATCACGGTGCAGGTAGCCCACACGAACGGAGAGCGCACCGCCTATACCATTGCGGCGACGAAGGTCGACTCCGTCGAGGTGCGGATCACGGTGCCCGCGGGAACGGACACTGCCGTCTTCAATGCGGCGGACAGCGAGATCGCGCCCGTCGGCAGCGGGACCTACCGCCTCATCCCCGGCGAGCGCTATACCTGGATCACGACAAAGCAGGAATTCTATCATGCGGCGGGCAGCTTTGAGGCCGCTGCCGGTCTCACGGTGCAGGCGTCGGAGCCGGACACGACGGACCGTCTCAGCGCGCTTGCCTCCTACAGCGCGCGCAATCCGAAGAACGGTGTGAGCTATGAGAGCGACGTGCCGTTTTCGGCGGCGCAGCACCGCTATACGCTGACGGTGCCGGATGCGAACTCCACGTTCTATCTGCAGGCGACCCCGACGGGCGGCTATGCCGTGAAGGCGCGCTACCTCCGCCAGACGACGAACACAGGCACGAACGGCACGCAGGCGGAAATCAACGTCACGGCGACCGTCGATCCCGCGAAGACCGCCACGGCCTGCGGCCAGAGCCTTGCGGCGAGCGGCTATTCCAACACCGTGACGCTGCGCCTGAGCCGGACGGCGGGCAGTGTGGAATATTATCAGGACTACACGCTGCTGCTGCGCCGCCGCCTGACGCTGGGCGGGCTCAGCGCCGCTGTGGACGGCGTGACGCTGAACCTGCTGAATGCGAAGGGCGAGGCGCAGAGCTTTGACCGCGATGTGACGGAATACTGGACGCGCGTCGACGTCAGCGCCCGCACGCTGGACTTCACTGCCTCGTTCCGCAGCCTGCCGACGGAGACGAACCCGAACAGCGGCGGCTATCTTGCGGACATCAACGGTACGACGTATGCGGAAGCGCCGTCCGCCGCCCTGACGCTCGATCCGGAAAAGACCGCAGAGGATGTGACCGTGACCGTGCACCATGCAGACGCGGCGGCGCTCCCGGCGACCTATACGCTGCATGTGCAGAAAACGGAGCCGACGATCGTGACGTTCGTGACGGAGCCAAAGGATGCGACCGTCTTCCTGACGAATGAGCAGTCCGGGCGGCGCGCGGAGCGGGCCACAGACGGCAGCTTCGCCCTGACGCCGGGCGACCGCTACACCTATACCGTGACGGCAAAGGGCTATGTCGGCACGACCATCCAGCATTACACGGCCCCGGAGCAGGCGGAAACGGTCCGCGTCACGCTGCAGAAGGCGGCGGAGAACACGGGCCTGCAGCAGCTTCCTGCCCAGTGGCCCTCGTTCCGCGCGGATGCCTATAACAACGGCGTCATCGACGCCAGAACGCCTGTTTCCTCGGAGAATACGGTCCTCTATTGGGCCACGCAGCTCGGCAGCGGCTATTCCTCCGATGCCTGCGGCTGCCCAATCATCGTGGATGACTGCCTGTATACCTACGGCGGCGAGACGATCTACAAGCTCGACAAGCGCACGGGCGAGGTGCTTGCGCAGGGCAAGATGGACCACAAGTCCAGCTTCGCCATCAACTCGCCGACCTATGCCGAGGGCATGATCTTCGTTGGCCTGGCAAACGGCTGCGTGCAGGCGTTCGATGCCGTGACGCTCGAGTCTCTGTGGCTGTACGAGGACCCGCTCGGCGGCCAGCCGAACTGCCCCATCACCTATGAGGACGGCTATCTCTACACCGGCTTCTGGAACCGCGAGGACGGCAACGCAAATTTCGTTTGCCTGACCGTGACGGATGAGGACCCGGCGAAGACGGATGAGAGCAAGCTGGCCTCGTGGACCTACACGTCCCGCGGCGGCTTCTACTGGGCGGGCGCTTACGCCTGCAAGGACTTCGTGCTCGTCGGTACGGACGACGGCGAGGCGGGCTACACGACGGGCCATGCCCGCGTGCTCTCGTTCGACCCGCGCAGCGGCCGCCTGCTCGGCGAGCTGACGCTGCCGCAGACGGGCGACCTGCGCAGCTCCGTGACCTTCGTCCCGGACAGCGAGGGCGGCCTTGCCGGTACGGCCTATTTTACGACGAAGGGCGGCTATTTCTACGGCCTGCATGTCGAGGCCGACGGCACGTTCACGGAGGGCTCGCTGCGCGCGCTCAAGCTGGCCAATTATGCCAACGATCCGAAGAACCCGGCCATGAGCACCTGCACGCCGACGATCTATAACGGCCGCGCCTACATCGGCGTGTCCGGCACGGCGCAGTTCGGCGCGTATTCCGGCCACAACATCACGGTCATCGACCTTGCTTCGATGTCCGTTGCCTATTCCGTCCGCACCCAGGGCTACCCGCAGACGAGCGGCATCCTGACAACGGCCTATGAGGCGGAGAACGGTTATGTCTACGTCTACTTCTTCGATAACTATACGCCGGGCAAGCTCCGCATTCTGGCCGACAAGCCGGGCCAGACCGCGCCGGTCCTCATCACGCAGGAGACGGACGAGAGCAGCGGCAAGCATGTCACCTATGACACACCCTATGTTCTGTTCACGCCGAGCGGCGCGCAGGCGCAGTATGCCATCTGCAGCCCGGTCATCGACGCGGACGGCACGATCTACTTCAAGAACGACTCGGCCTATCTGATGGCTGTCGGCAGCACGATGGACCGGCTCGAGGTCACGGCGCAGCCGGAGAAGACGGTCTACCACGCCGGCCAGACGTTTGAGGCCGCCGGTATGCAGGTCACGGCCGTTTGGCACAATGGCGTAAGGACGGATGTGACGAAGCTCGTGCAGTGGTCGACGGACCCGCTGACACTGGACGACAACGACTTCCAGATCATCTACTCCCATGTGCTCTATCAGGACCGTGACGGCGCGCCGGGCACGGCCTATGCGGCCCCGGTCGGCCTTGCGGCGCTCGATGTGCGCAAGCACATTTACGACCGTGTGGAGACCACGCCGGAGGGCCACCGCGGCACCTGCAGCTATTGCGGGCAGACGGACGAGGCATTCCAGCCACATGAATTCGTCTGGGTCATCGACCGTGAGCCGACGGAGGAGGAGACCGGCCTGAAGCATGAGGAGTGTTTCTGCGGCTACCGGCGCAGTGAAAACACCGAGATCCCGAAAAAGGAGCATGAGCACACCTATGTTGCCACGGTCGTCGCGCCGACGTGCACGGAGCAGGGCTACACGCTGCACACCTGCCCGTCCTGCGGCGATACCTACCGCGATGCCTGGACGGACGCGCTGGGTCACAGCTGGGACGCCGGGCGCGTGACGGTGCCCGCAACGGAGGACACGGACGGCGAGCGCACGTTCACCTGCACGCGCTGCGGGGCCGAGCGCACGGAGGTCATTCCGAAGACCGGCGAAACGCCCTGCGACGGCGGCGCGAATTGTCCGGGCAGCCGCTTCACGGATATGCCGGCAGCCGGGAATTGGGCACACGCAGGCATCGACTTTGCCCTGAAGCAGGGCCTGTTCAACGGCATGTCCTCCACGACGTTCGAGCCGGACGGCAGCATGACGCGCGCCATGCTCGTCACGGTGCTGTGGCGTCTGGACGGCAGCCGGGCACCCGCCGGGCGGAACACGTTTACTGACGTGCCGGGCGGCCAGTGGTTCACCGATGCGGTGACCTGGGCGGCGGAAAACGGCGTGGTCAACGGCGTGGGCAGCGGGAAGTTTGAGCCGGACGGCCGCGTGACGCGCGAGCAGATCGCAACGATCCTGTTCCGCTATGCCGCAAAGCGCTATGATACCTCCGCGCGGGCGGACCTGTCCGTCTTCCCGGATGCCGGACGGGTGAGTGCCTATGCACGCGAGGCACTGGCATGGGCCAACGCTGCAGGCCTTGTGAACGGCACGGACAACGGCTTCGGCCTGATCCTCGACCCGCAGGGCGACGCGACCCGTGCACAGGTCGCCGCCATTTTGATGCGGTATGTAAAAAATATTGTTCGCTGATACTAGAATCTGATAAAAAGCTTTAAAAGCTTTTTATAGCGCCGAGGGCGCGTCAGATTCTGCATGAGACGGC
>ENA-UERN01003743-UERN01003743.1-human-gut-metagenome-genome-assembly--contig:-NODE-3743-length-10264-cov-3.229410_pt1 | contig 10264 bp, 9 predicted proteins | sample MGYA00242950_ERZ507950 | MGnify/ENA primary metagenome ERZ507950 (study PRJEB26167, sample SAMN06115515) | human gut metagenome | host: Homo sapiens | place: China:Ningxia | collected 2014-11-26...
CTTTTTCATCCGCGCCCATTTTGTGGTTGACTACCACGTCCAACAGCACCGCAATGTCATTACGTTTCAGAGCATCAATGGCGGCCAGCAGTTGTGCTTTATCGCCATATTTAGTAGGGATGCTGCCTTTCTGATCAAACTCGCCTAAATCAAATAAATCATAGGAGTCGTAGCCGACCGAATACCCGCCCGATGCGCCTTTATAGGCGGGCGGCAACCAGACCATATTGATACCAATATCATTAAAACCGTCGGCGCGCTCGGCCAGTTCAGGCCAGAGCTTACCGCCTTCCGGGTAATACCAGTGAAAACATTGTAACAGCGTGGGATTACGCATTCTTCGACTCCATTCAAGGGGAACATTAGAAGCGTAGCCGTAATCAGATTATTCGCGAGCCATTAGCTCGTTAAGATTCACGAGAAGTTATCTTGCGGAGCCAGCACAAAGCCGCCCTGATCGCCATAGGCACTTAACACCGATTTTTGCACCGATGACTGACCGACCAGTTTCGCCAGTTCATCCATACGAATCTGTAATAACTGCTTTACCTTGCTTTCGTTGTCGAGAATCAGGCGCAGCATCGGGCGGAGCTGCTCCTGCATCGTGGTGGACGGGTCAATCTCATCAGTCAGATGTGCAATCTCCTGCACCGCATTCACATACGCCATTTCGCTGGCGATGAGTTCGTCCCATTGTTCTTCCGTTGCCAGGCGTAACATGAGCTGGCTTTTTTCGACGAGTTGTTGCCAGGCGAAATACAAATGCGGTGCGTGGTTCATCAGACTGGGTCCTGAATCAAAGAAGGGGAGAGTAACGACTCTTTCCAGGCATCGGCAATATTGCGCATTAATGCTTCCACTTCTTCGACTGCGGAGACATCGTTGCGTAAATTGGCTTGCAGCAAACGCCTGACCATATAGCTATAAAGAGCAATCAAGTTTTGGGTTAGTTCGTCTTTGCTCTCTTCATCAAGACTCACCCGCAGTCCGTTCTCAATGATGTTGATCGCTTTTGACAAAGAGACGCCTTTGCCTTGCTGATTGTTGTCCTGCATAAACAGGCGCGCTCTAACCAGTGCGCTTAGCACTCCATCAAATAGCATGGTGACCAGCTGCTGCTGGCTGGCGCTCATTACGGCGCTTTCGACGCCAATTTGTGCATAGGCCTGGGTGCCTTTTGCCGCGTACATGACCTGTCTCCCGATGAATATTGATTACTTGGAATTACTGTTGTTTTCGAACTGCTGCGTTAAGTAGCTGCTGGTGCTGTTTAACGAGGTCATTAAAACGTCCAGTTGGGTAAATTGTTCTTTATAGCGCGCGACCTGCGCATCAATGCGATCGCTGGCGGCGTTGTAGTCTTTAGTTAATTTATTCAGGGTCTTACTAACGCCATCGGTAGCGGCTTTAATAATGCCCGTTGTCGAAAGCCAACTGGTCAGGTTGCTGCCGATGGTGGTCGTGATGCCGGTTTTTTTACCATCGCCAACAATCAATGCACCTACGCCGCTGGCATCTTTTTTCAGTGCAGCGGTGAGTTTGTCGGCATCCAGTTCCAGTTTGCCATCGCTGGGATCGGTCGTGATACCAATCTGCGCCAGCGTTTTATAGTTGGAAGAACTGACGGTATTACTCAGCATCGACTTCAACTGCGTCTGAATCGTCCGCAGCGTGGAGTCGCCGAGCAGTGCGCCATTGCTAGAACTCTGGCTATCAGCTCCCGCATCTACGGCGGTGTATTTGGTCAGGCTGCTGAAGGTATCTATTAGCGAGTTATAGGCATTCACCCAGTCTTTAATCGCTGTTTGCGCTTTGGAGGTGTCCTGAGTGATGGTTAGCGTCTGGTTGCCCGTGGTGACATCGTTCAGGTTCAGGGTGATGTTTTCCAGCGCGTCGCTGATGGTGTTGCTGCTGTTCTCAATGGCGACGTTGTTGACCGTCAGCTGCGCATTCTGGGCGGCGACCGAGACTTCCATACCGTTGCTGCTGGCACTGGCGTCATAGCCCATAAAACTTTGTAGCGCATCATCACCACTGACCGAGAGCGTCATCGCATTATCAAGGCCGGTGTCATTTGATGTGACTGACAGACGATATTCACCGTTACCCACGTTAATGATGCTCGCACTTACGCCTGCTTTTGCGTTGTTGATGGCATCACGGATCCCGCTTAACGACGAGTTAGCCGCGCTGATATCAATGGTAATCGGATCTTTGTCGCCGCCTTGTTGAATGGTGAGTTTACTGTCGCTGGTGGCGATCGCCGTTTTCGTATCGTCTCTGGTGGTGCGCGTGGTCAGGGTTTGCGCCTGCGCCAGATGGGTGACACTGATGGTGTATTTCCCGGCGATGGCGTTACCCGCGGTGGTGGCACTGAACGCGGTGGTGCTGCTGGTGGTGCTGGTGGCGGAAAAAAGATCGGCTTTAGACAATGCAGTATTGGCGGTCTGGAAAGTCGTCAGCGCGCTTTTCAGCGTACCGTAGGCGCTAAGTTTAGCGGTAAACGACGATTGCTGATTTGAAATAGGGGTTAGCGTCGCTTTTTGCGCGGCGGTGAGGCTATCAAGGATTGAACTTAAATCCAGACCTGACCCGACTCCCAGCGATGAAATACTTGCCATGCGATTTCCTTTTATCTTTCGACACGTAAAACGAATACCGGGGTTATCGGCCTGAATTGCGCAAAGTTTACGTTTAATTGTTTTTTTTAATAGCGGGAATAAGGGGCAGAGAAAAGAGTATTTCGGCGACTAACAAAAAATGGCTGTTTTTGAAAAAAATTCTAAAGGTTGTTTTACGACAGACGATAACAGGGTTGACGGCGATTGAGCCGACGGGTGGAAACCCAATACGTAATCAACGACTTGCAATATAGGATAACGAATCATGGCACAAGTCATTAATACCAACAGCCTCTCGCTGATCACTCAAAATAATATCAACAAGAACCAGTCTGCGCTGTCGAGTTCTATCGAGCGTCTGTCTTCTGGCTTGCGTATTAACAGCGCGAAGGATGACGCCGCAGGTCAGGCGATTGCTAACCGTTTTACTTCTAACATTAAAGGCCTGACTCAGGCTGCACGTAACGCCAACGACGGTATTTCCGTTGCGCAGACCACCGAAGGCGCGCTGTCCGAAATCAACAACAACTTACAGCGTATCCGTGAACTGACGGTTCAGGCTTCTACCGGGACTAACTCCGATTCGGATCTGGACTCCATTCAGGACGAAATCAAATCCCGTCTGGACGAAATTGACCGCGTATCTGGCCAGACCCAGTTCAACGGCGTGAACGTACTGGCGAAAGACGGTTCAATGAAAATTCAGGTTGGTGCGAATGACGGCCAGACTATCACGATTGATCTGAAGAAAATTGACTCAGATACGCTGGGGCTGAATGGTTTTAACGTGAATGGTTCCGGTACGATAGCCAATAAAGCGGCGACCATTAGCGACCTGACAGCAGCGAAAATGGATGCTGCAACTAATACTATAACTACAACAAATAATGCGCTGACTGCATCAAAGGCGCTTGATCAACTGAAAGATGGTGACACTGTTACTATCAAAGCAGATGCTGCTCAAACTGCCACGGTTTATACATACAATGCATCAGCTGGTAACTTCTCATTCAGTAATGTATCGAATAATACTTCAGCAAAAGCAGGTGATGTAGCAGCTAGCCTTCTCCCGCCGGCTGGGCAAACTGCTAGTGGTGTTTATAAAGCAGCAAGCGGTGAAGTGAACTTTGATGTTGATGCGAATGGTAAAATCACAATCGGAGGACAGAAAGCATATTTAACTAGTGATGGTAACTTAACTACAAACGATGCTGGTGGTGCGACTGCGGCTACGCTTGATGGTTTATTCAAGAAAGCTGGTGATGGTCAATCAATCGGGTTTAAGAAGACTGCATCAGTCACGATGGGGGGAACAACTTATAACTTTAAAACGGGTGCTGATGCTGATGCTGCAACTGCTAACGCAGGGGTATCGTTCACTGATACAGCTAGCAAAGAAACCGTTTTAAATAAAGTGGCTACAGCTAAACAAGGCAAAGCAGTTGCAGCTGACGGTGATACATCCGCAACAATTACCTATAAATCTGGCGTTCAGACGTATCAGGCTGTATTTGCCGCAGGTGACGGTACTGCTAGCGCAAAATATGCCGATAAAGTTGACGTTTCTAATGCAACAGCAACATACACTGATGCTGATGGTGAAATGACTACAATTGGTAACTGTTGATTCTGGAACTGGTACGGGTAAATATGCGCCGAAAGTAGGGGCTGAAGTATATGTTAGTGCTAATGGTACTTTAACAACAGATGCAACTAGCGAAGGCACAGTAACAAAAGATCCACTGAAAGCTCTGGATGAAGCTATCAGCTCCATCGACAAATTCCGCTCCTCCCTCGGTGCGGTGCAGAACCGTCTGGATTCCGCAGTCACCAACCTGAACAACACCACTACCAACCTGTCTGAAGCGCAGTCCCGCATTCAGGACGCCGACTATGCGACCGAAGTGTCCAACATGTCGAAAGCGCAGATCATTCAGCAGGCCGGTAACTCCGTGCTGGCAAAAGCCAACCAGGTACCGCAGCAGGTTCTGTCTCTGCTGCAGGGTTAATCGTCGTAACCTGATTAACTGAGACTGACGGCAACGCCAAATTGCCTGATGCGCTGCGCTTATCAGGCCTACAAGGTGAATTGCAATTTATTGAATTTGCACATTTTTGTAGGCCGGATAAGGCGTTTACGCCGCATCCGGCAACATGAATGGTAATTTGTCAGCAACGTGCATCCCCGCCAACGGCGGGGTTTTTTCTGCCCGCAATTTACCGATAACCCCCAAATAACCCCTCATTTCACCCACTAATCGTCCGATTAAAAACCCTGCAGAAACGGATAATCATGCCGATAACTCATATAACGCAGGGCTGTTTATCGTGAATTCACTCTATACCGCTGAAGGTGTAATGGATAAACACTCGCTGTGGCAGCGTTATGTCCCGCTGGTGCGTCACGAAGCATTGCGCCTGCAGGTTCGACTGCCCGCGAGCGTGGAACTTGACGATCTGCTACAGGCGGGCGGCATTGGGTTACTTAATGCCGTCGAACGCTATGACGCCCTACAAGGAACGGCATTTACAACTTACGCAGTGCAGCGTATCCGTGGCGCTATGCTGGATGAACTTCGCAGCCGTGACTGGGTGCCGCGCAGCGTGCGACGCAACGCGCGTGAAGTGGCACAGGCAATAGGGCAACTGGAGCAGGAACTTGGCCGCAACGCCACGGAAACTGAGGTAGCGGAACGTTTAGGGATCGATATTGCCGATTATCGCCAAATGTTGCTCGACACCAATAACAGCCAGCTCTTCTCCTACGATGAGTGGCGCGAAGAGCACGGCGATAGCATCGAACTGGTTACTGATGATCATCAGCGAGAAAACCCGCTACAACAACTGCTGGACAATAATCTGCGCCAGCGGGTGATGGAAGCCATCGAAACGTTGCCGGAGCGCGAAAAACTGGTATTAACCCTCTATTACCAGGAAGAGCTGAATCTCAAAGAGATTGGTGCAGTGCTGGAGGTCGGGGAATCGCGGGTCAGTCAGTTACACAGCCAGGCTATTAAACGGTTACGCACTAAACTGGGTAAGTTATAACGTCAGTAAATGCCGCACTTTAACTTTGACTACCAGGAGTTCTTAATGATGGTGCAGCACCTGAAAAGACGGCCATTAAGCCGCTATCTTAAAGACTTTAAACACAGCCAGACCCATTGCGCGCATTGCCGTAAATTACTCGACCGCATTACCCTCGTTCGCGACGGCAAAATAGTGAATAAAATCGAGATTTCCCGCCTGGACGCGCTGCTTGATGAAAATGGCTGGCAAACGGAACAAAAATCATGGGCGGCATTGTGCCGATTTTGCGGTGATTTACACTGCAAAACGCAGAGTGATTTTTTCGATATTATCGGCTTTAAGCAATTTCTTTTTGAGCAAACTGAAATGAGCCCAGGTACGGTGCGTGAATATGTCGTTCGTTTGCGCCGTTTGGGGAATCATCTACACGAGCAAAATATTTCCCTCGATCCGCTGCAGGACGGTTTCCTTGATGAAATCCTCGCCCCGTGGCTGCCCACCACCAGCACCAACAATTACCGCATCGCATTACGGAAGTATCAACACTATCAGCGTCAAACGTGTACCGGACTTGTGCAGAAATCCTCCAGCCAGCCTGCTTCTGATATATATTAAATAAGAATAAGATGTAGCGGAGTTGTTTTTGTGTTTACAAACAATGGCTCTACACTGCAAACAGACATAACAACATTCGGGGTGAATATGAAATTAGCACATCTGGGACGTCAGGCATTGATGGGTGTGATGGCCGTGGCGCTGGTTGCGGGCATGAGCGTTAAAAGTTTTGCAGATGAAGGTCTGCTTAATAAAGTCAAAGAGCGCGGTACGCTACTGGTAGGGCTGGAAGGAACTTATCCGCCGTTCAGTTTTCAGGGGGATGACGGCAAATTAACCGGTTTTGAAGTGGAATTTGCCCAACAGCTGGCAAAACATCTTGGCGTTGAGGCGTCACTAAAACCGACCAAATGGGACGGTATGCTGGCGTCGCTGGACTCTAAACGTATTGATGTGGTGATTAATCAGGTCACCATTTCTGATGAGCGCAAGAAAAAATACGATTTCTCTACCCCGTACACCATTTCTGGTATTCAGGCGCTGGTGAAAAAAGGTAACGAAGGCACCATTAAAACGGCTGCTGATCTGAAAGGCAAAAAAGTGGGTGTCGGTCTGGGCACCAACTATGAAGAGTGGCTGCGGCAGAATGTTCAGGGTGTCGATGTGCGTACCTATGATGATGACCCGACCAAATATCAGGATCTGCGCGTAGGCCGTATCGATGCGATCCTCGTTGATCGTCTGGCGGCGCTGGATCTGGTGAAGAAAACCAACGATACGCTGGCAGTAACCGGTGAAGCATTCTCCCGTCAGGAGTCTGGCGTGGCGCTGCGTAAAGGAAATGAAGACCTGCTGAAAGCAGTGAATGATGCAATTGCGGAAATGCAAAAAGACGGCACTCTGCAAGCTCTTTCCGAAAAATGGTTTGGTGCTGATGTGACCAAATAATCAGCATAATGACAAAAAAGGGCGCTTTCACTAGCGCCTTTTTTATTTACGCGTTTTCAGCGTGCATAATAAGAAAATCACAACAACACACATCGGAGGCTGTTATGCCACTGCATAATTTAACCCGTTTTCCACGGCTGGAGTTTATCGGCGCGCCAACTCCGCTCGAATATCTGCCGCGCTTTTCTGATTATCTTGGACGGGAAATTTTCATCAAACGGGATGACGTCACCCCATGGCAATGGGCGGCAATAAATTACGTAAGCTGGAATTTCTCGCAGCAGATGCTCTGCGTGAAGGTGCCGATACGCTGATTACTGCCGGCGCGATCCAGTCTAACCATGTGCGCCAGACTGCCGCAGTTGCGGCGAAACTCGGTCTGCACTGCGTGGCGCTGCTGGAAAATCCTATTGGCACAACCGCAGAAAACTATTTAACCAACGGCAATCGTTTGTTGCTGGATCTGTTCAATACCCAGATTGAAATGTGTGACGCACTGACCGATCCCAATGCCCAACTGGAAGAGCTGGCGACGCGAGTCGAAGCACAAGGCTTTCGCCCGTATGTCATTCCGGTTGGCGGTTCTAATGCTCTGGGCGCGCTGGGTTATGTGGAGAGTGCGCTGGAAATCGCGCAACAGTGTGAAGGGGCGGTTAATATTTCGTCGGTGGTGGTCGCATCGGGCAGTGCCGGAACTCACGCCGGACTGGCTGTTGGGCTGGAACACCTTATGCCTGAAAGCGAACTGATTGGCGTTACCGTGTCGCGTTCCGTTGCCGATCAATTGCCGAAAGTGGTTAACCTACAACAGGCGATTGCGAAAGAACTGGAGCTGACCGCATCAGCGGAAATTTTACTCTGGGATGACTATTTTGCACCTGGCTACGGCGTGCCGAACGACGAAGGCATGGAAGCAGTGAAATTGCTGGCGCGGCTGGAAGGCATTCTGCTTGATCCTGTGTATACCGGAAAAGCGATGGCGGGGCTGATTGACGGTATCAGTCAGAAACGCTTCAAAGATGAAGGGCCGATTCTGTTTATTCATACCGGCGGCGCGCCTGCGCTGTTCGCCTATCATCCCCACGTTTAGCTCCGGGAACGCTCATGCAAGAAAGTATACAACTGGTTATTGATTCCTTGCCGTTCCTGTTGAAAGGGGCTGGGTATACGCTGCAACTCAGTATCGGCGGCATGTTTTTTGGCTTACTGCTCGGGTTTATTCTCGCGCTGATGCGCCTGTCGCCAATCTGGCCCGTGCGCTGGCTGGCGCGTTTTTATATCTCTATTTTTCGTGGTACACCGCTCATCGCACAACTGTTTATGATCTATTACGGCCTGCCGCAGTTTGGCATCGAATTAGATCCCATTCCGTCAGCAATGATTGGTCTGTCGCTCAACACTGCCGCCTATGCTGCCGAAACTCTGCGCGCCGCCATTTCTTCTATTGATAAAGGTCAGTGGGAAGCAGCTGCCAGTATTGGTATGACGCCGTGGCAGACCATGCGTCGCGCGATTTTGCCACAGGCGGCGCGGGTGGCGTTGCCGCCGCTGTCGAACAGCTTTATCAGCCTGGTAAAAGATACGTCGCTGGCCGCGACAATCCAGGTGCCGGAGCTGTTCCGTCAAGCGCAGTTGATTACCTCGCGCACGCTGGAGGTGTTCACCATGTACCTGGCGGCTTCGCTCATCTACTGGATCATGGCGACTGTGTTATCGACGTTGCAGAACCATTTTGAGAATCAACTTAATCGCCAGGAGAGAGAACCAAAATGAGTGCCATTGAAGTTAAGAACCTGGTGAAAAAATTTCACGGTCAGACGGTGCTGCACGGTATCGACCTTGAGGTAAAGCCTGGCGAAGTGGTGGTAATTATCGGTCCGAGTGGTTCCGGCAAAACCACGTTGCTACGCAGCATAAATCTGCTGGAACAACCCGAAGCGGGAACGATCACCGTTGGCGATATCACTATTGATACTGCACGTTCATTAAGTCAGCAAAAATCGCTGATTCGCCAGTTGCGTCAGCACGTCGGGTTTGTCTTCCAGAACTTTAATTTGTTTCCGCATCGTACGGTGCTGGAAAACATTATTGAAGGGCCGGTGATCGTCAAAGGCGAACCGAAAGAAGAGGCCACGGCGCGCGCTCGCGAGCTGTTGGCGAAAGTTGGGCTGGCCGGTAAAGAAACCAGCTATCCACGTCGTTTGTCTGGCGGTCAACAGCAACGTGTTGCGATTGCACGTGCGCTGGCAATGCGTCCTGAGGTGATTTTGTTTGACGAGCCAACGTCGGCGCTGGATCCAGAGCTGGTGGGCGAAGTCCTGAACACCATCCGTCAGCTGGCGCAGGAAAAGCGCACGATGGTGATTGTGACGCACGAAATGAGCTTTGCCCGGGATGTTGCGGACCGGGCGATTTTTATGGACCAGGGGCGGATAGTCGAGCAGGGGGCAGCAAAAGCGTTATTTGCCGATCCCCAGCAGCCTCGCACCCGCCAGTTCCTCGAGAAGTTTCTGCTGCAATAATAAGAAAAAATCAGCCCCGACGATTCACCTGTCGGGGCGGGACGCCATTTCAAGCGTGATAAAACAGCTTAACAAATCAGCATAACTCATTAATAACATAAGAGAATGCGATGGCTTGCAAAAGTAATTCATTGCCTGAATAATATAAATTATATATAAATCTTATTTATGTGATAGTTTGAATTATCATTATAAATGATACTCACTCTCAGGGGCGTTGCGGTTTACTATGCAGGATACGGATTTTTTCAGCTGGCGTCGCACGATGCTGTTGCGTTTTCAGAGGATGGAGGCCGCAGAAGAGGTCTACCATGAAATAGAGCTTCAGGCTCAGCAGCTAGAGTACGATTACTATTCGTTATGTGTTCGCCACCCGGTACCATTCACGCGACCTAAAGTGGCTTTCTACACCAATTACCCTGAGGCGTGGGTTAGTTATTATCAGGCAAAAAACTTTCTCGCAATTGATCCGGTGCTGAACCCTGAAAACTTTAGTCAGGGCCATTTAATGTGGAATGATGACTTATTCAGCGAAGCACAGCCGTTATGGGAAGCCGCGCGCGCACATGGTTTACGCCGCGGTGTCAC
>ENA-UERN01003749-UERN01003749.1-human-gut-metagenome-genome-assembly--contig:-NODE-3749-length-10252-cov-3.611990_pt1 | contig 10252 bp, 7 predicted proteins | sample MGYA00242950_ERZ507950 | MGnify/ENA primary metagenome ERZ507950 (study PRJEB26167, sample SAMN06115515) | human gut metagenome | host: Homo sapiens | place: China:Ningxia | collected 2014-11-26...
CGAGCCGCTTTTTGCGGGAGATCGAGCCGGAGTACATCGAGGAGACCCGCAGCCCGGTGCTGGAACAGCGCTCCCGCTTTGGCGGCTGGGGCGACAGCTATCGTGATACGGTGCCCGGTGGTGCGTCCGGTTACTCTGGGCCGTCCGGATGGGGCCGCAGCGCCAGTGGGTACGGTTCGGGCGGCTACGGAAGCGGCTATAGCAATCGCAGCGGCTACCTGAACCGCGAATACAACGCAGGCGAGGGCCGCGGCTTTGGCTCGGCCTATGCAAACCGGGGCCAGAGCCAGAGCGGATACGGTTCCGACTATGGCCGCAGCGGCGCAGGTACTGGATATGGTTCTGGTTATGGTTCTGCATATTCTGACGGAACAACGCAGAAAAAATCTGCAAAGCAAATCTCCTTTACAGGCACACCGGCAGCAAAACCCGCTGCAAAAGGCGCAAAACACTATGAGCCGGGCGATCTTGTGGAGCACAAGGTGTTCGGACGCGGTCAGGTAGTGGCTGTGAAGCCTGCGGCCGGAGATCAGATCGTGGAGATCAACTTTGAAAAGGTGGGCATCAAAAAGACCATGGCCAATTTTGCGCCCCTGACCAAAATCACTGCGGAGGAATAACACACTTATGATGACTGTTCGTTTGATCGCACATACCCCGGAACCGGAAAAGGTGGTGGCTGCAGCGGCAAAGCTCTGCTATTCCGATGCGCACAGCACCGACCTGCTGGACGGCCTGACCGAGGAAAAGACCGCGAAGTTCCTGACCATGCTCAGCGATCTGGGCCATGCCAGCCCCATTGAACATGCCAGCTTCACCTTTGGCATTGAGGGGGTCAGCCGCACTTTGCTGGCGCAGATCACCCGCCACCGCATTGCATCCTTCAGTGTGCAGAGCCAGCGCTATGTGCGGCTGGACGATTTCCGCTATGTGGTACCGCCCGAAATCGAAGCCATCCCGGAAGCAAAGGAAGCTTTCCTTGCCAGCATGGAAGAGGATGCAAAGCGCTACCTCGACCTTGCCCACAAGCTGGAGGAAGGCCACACCGCCCGCCTGATGGCTGAAGGAATGCCGGAAAAGCAGGCCCGCGCCAAGGCCAGCAAGCAGGCCAACGAGGATGCCCGCTTTGTACTGCCCAACGCCTGTGAGACCAAGATGGTGGTCACCATGAATGCCCGCAGCCTGCAGAACTTTTTCCACCTGCGCTGCTGCAGCCGAGCCCAGTGGGAGATCCGGGAGCTGGCCGAAAAGATGTTCGAGCTGGTGTACCCGGTGGCACCGCATATCTTTGCAAAGTCCGGCCCGGCCTGTGTATCCGGCCCCTGCCCGGAGGGAAAAATGTGCTGCGGGAAAACCGCTGAGGTGCGCGCAAAATATGCATCCATCAAGGAGGCTGCAGGCGTATGAGCAAGGGAAAACTGATCGCCATTGAAGGACTGGACGGCAGCGGCAAGGCCACGCAGGCAAAGCTGCTGGCCGGGTATCTGGCTGCACAGGGCCTTGCGGTGCGCGAGGTGAGCTTCCCGGACTACGGCAGCGACTCCAGCGCCCTTGTAAAAATGTATCTGGCAGGGCAGTTCGGCCAGCACCCGGACGATGTAAACGCCTATGCAGCCTCCAGCTTTTATGCGGTGGACCGCTATGCCAGCTACAAAAAGGACTGGGGCAGTTTTTACGAGAATGGCGGCATCATCATTGCCGACCGCTACACCACCTCCAACGCGGTGCACCAGTGCTCCAAGCTGCCGCCGGAGCAGTGGGAAAGCTTTCTCGGCTGGTTGTTTGACTACGAATTCCATCTGCTGGGCCTGCCTGCGCCGGATGAGGTGATCTACTTACAGGTAGACCCCGCCGTGAGCCAGAAGCTTATGACCCAGCGTTACCACGGCGACGAGAGCAGGAAGGATGTGCACGAGAAGGATACCGAGTATCTTGCCCGCAGCCGCTGCGCCGCCGAGTATTGTGCCGCGCACCTCGGCTGGGCCGTCGTGCATTGCACCAGCGGGGACAACATGCGCAGCATCGAAGACATTCAGGCCGAAGTGCAGGAGATCGTGTTGAAGCAGCTGACATAATTTTCGATAAGAGGGGGCATCCTGACAGATGTATCGTTTGATGCAGCCGGAAGATAAACCGGCAGTGCTGGCTTTATGGCAGAGCCAGCGCAATGAATCAGAAGAATTTGCCAAAAAGGCCATTGAGCAGTTTGCAGGCGAGCAGAACGTCTATGTGGCCGAGGAAAATGATGAGATCGCCGCGGTGGTGCTGGCTGTGCCGGTCACGCTGCAGGGCCGCAGCGGCACCTACCTGTACGGTCTGTGCGGCGAGGGCAGCCTGATCCTGGCGGGCCTTGTAGACTATCTGTGTGCCCAGCAGAAGCTGCGCGGCGCAGGGTTTACGGTGGCAGTGCCCACCAGCCCGGAGCAGGCCGCACTGCTGCAGGATAAGGGCTTTGCATGGGCCTTCGCCCTGCGCTGCCTGCCGCGCGAGGTGGAGCGCAACCTGTGGAGTCAGGCGGAGTTTGACTCCGTCACCGCCAAAAAGCTGTGTGAGCTGCGGGAGCGCTTCTGGCCCGATACCGTGCAGCTGACCCCGGAGCGCATGGCCGTGGTGCTGGGAGATCTGTACTCCTCCGGTGCCACCATCGTTTCCACCGCCCACGGCTATGGTATTTATTTCCGCAAGGAGGATACGCTTTACTTTGTGGAGCTGCAGGCCGACAATGACCGCGCCGCCGAAGTACTGATGGAAGCCGCCCGCGAGAAGGAAGTCATCGTGGAAAAGGCGGTCATTACCGTGGGCGCATCCCAGCCGCTGTTCCTCGGCGAGGGCACCCGGCAGGACTACGGCATGATCCGCTTTGATGCCGAACCCTTTGATGTAGCCGAAAGCTACATGCGCCTGATGCTGGAAAACTAAGATAAAAGGAAGGTGCGTATGGCACACGAAAAAAACACCCGCAAAAAAGGCGGTGTAGGGAAGATCCTGCTGGTGCTGGTGGTACTGCTGGCACTGGCCGTTGGCGGGGCGCTGCTGTTTGCGCACAACGAGATCAGCGGCAATGGTAGACCCGGCACGGAGGTAACGGTGAGCATCCCGCAGGGCAGTGGCGTTTCCGTTATTGCGCAAAAGCTCAAGGATGCGGGTGTGATCCGCTCGGCCTATCTGTTCCGCTGGTATGTGGGGCAAAAGGGTGCGGCATCAAAGCTGCAGTATGGCGATTTTACTCTGCAGAAGAGCGCCTGTTCTTACGATGCCATTATTGCGGTCCTGTCCACCTACGCCAAGGCCGAAACGGTGCGCGTGACCATCCCAGAGGGAACCACGGCCATTGCCATTGCCCAGAAGATGGAAGCCGCCGGGCTGTGCAGCGCCGAGGATTTCCTGAAGGAAGCCAACGAGGGCGATTTCAGCGAATACACCTTCTGGCAGTACGTGCCGGACGATGCCGACGCGCCGGACCGCTTTATGAAGTGCGAGGGCTATCTCTTCCCGGAAACCTACGAATTCTTAAAGGACGACACCGTGCACAACTATGTAGCCACCTTCTATGCCCAGTTCGATGCACAGATCACCGATGAGATGTATGCAGAACTTAAAAAGCAGGATATGACCCTGCCCCAGCTGATCACACTGGCATCCTTTGTGCAGGAGGAAGCGGGCAACAGTCAGGACTCGAACGTGGCACAGGTGTTCCGCAACCGTCTGGCTGCGGATTCACCCTACCCGCGCCTGCAGAGCAACACCTCCAGCTATATCCAGAGCGACAGTGACAACAATTACCTCTGGAACTGGGTGGCACCCTACTATGGCGGCTGGGATAATATCCCGGGAAATATCGTGGCTGCGTATGATACCTACAGCTGCAAGGGTCTGCCTGCTGGGCCGATCTCGAACCCCGGCATTGCGGCCATCAAGGCAGCGCTGGCCCCCCAGCCCAATGAGGAAGCCAAGGATGCCTACTTTTTTGTGACCGACCTCAAGGGCAGCTATTATTATGCCCGCACCCTGAGCGAACACAACGCAAACTGCCAGAAGGCAGCACAAGTGAACAAAACTGTGAATACGGAAAAATGAGAGGAATTTGAACTATGCTGCAAATCCCGGAACTGCTGGCCCCGGCAGGCGATCTGGAACGCCTGCGCTATGCCATCAACTACGGTGCCGATGCCGTTTACTGCGGCCTGCCTGAATTTGGAATGCGGTCTGCTCCGGCCAACTTTACGCCGGAACAGCTGGCCGAGGGTGTCATCTACGCTCACGCCCGCGGCCGCAAGGTCTACCTGACCATGAACACCCTGCCCACCAACGAGGAAGCCGACCGCCTGCCCGAGGCCATCAAGGAAGCAGCCAAGGCCGGTGTGGATGCCTTTATCGTGGCAGACCTTGGCGTGCTGGATGCCTGCAAGACCTTTGCACCGGACATCGATGTGCACATGTCCACCCAGACAGGCATCACCAACTGGGCTGCGGCCCGCGCCGCCTACAACATGGGCGCAAAGCGCGTGGTGCTGGCCCGTGAGATGACCCTGCAGGATATTGCGATCCTGCGCGATAAAACACCGCCGGAGCTGGAGATCGAAGCCTTTGTGCACGGTGCTATGTGCATGAGCGTTTCGGGCCGATGCCTGCTTTCCAACTACATGGCGGGCCGCGACGCGAACCGTGGCCAGTGTGCCCAGCCCTGCCGCTGGAAATACTATCTCAGCGAGGAGACCCGTCCGGGCCAGCTGTACGAGATCGGCGAGAACGAGAACGGCAGCTACATCCTCAACGCCAATGATATGTGCACCGCGCCGTTCCTTGACCTGATCTGCAAGGCAGGTGTGGACAGCCTGAAAATCGAGGGCCGTGCCAAGACCTTCTACTATGTGGCAAGCGTTACCGCCGCCTACCGCAGGGCGCTGGACGCTTATCTGGCCGACCCGCTCAACGACAACTTTGAGCTGCCTGCTGAAGTGTACGAGGAGCTTACCCGTACCAGCCACCGCCATTACTCGCCGGGCTTCTACTTTGGCCGCGAGCAGGCCAGACAGGCCACCGACAGCGCTACTTACATCCGCGAGTGGGAGTTTGTGGGCACGGTAGACGGCTGGGAGAACGGCGTTGCCTCCTGCCAGCAGCGCGGCAAGTGGAGCCTGGGCGACACTCTGGAAGCCCTCTGCCCGGATGGCCGCAGCATTCCGCTGAATCCTGAGTGGATCGAGAACGAAGCCGGTAAGCGGGTGGAGAGCACCCCGCATGCCATGGAAAAATACACCATTCCCACGCCGGAGCTGCCGCCCATGAGCCTGCTGCGGCGCAAAACGGTATAAGGAGACCACAATGGAAGCAACACGCCTGTGTCCATACTGCCTGCAGCCGCTGCCCGGAGCAGCACAAAGCTGCCCGCACTGCGGCAAAAGCTTTGCCGGGCGCAACCCCGGCGGCACCCTGCCGGTGGGCACCGTGCTGGCCGGGCGCTACACCGTAGGGGAAATGCTGAGCATCGACGGCGAGGGCATCCTCTACCGCGGCGCAGAGAATCTGGGCCGTTTCCGGGTGACCATCAAGGAATATCTGCCCATTACCCTCACGGCGGAGCGCACGGCAGAAAGCACCCTGCGGCCCAAGACCGGCAGTGAGGTGCTGTTCAAGACCACCCGCATGGATTTTGCGGACCTGTACCGCTCCATCCAGCGCATCACTCCGGCCAATGGTCTGGAAGCCGTGCTGGATGTGGTGGAAGCCAATAACAGCGTTTACGCCATTCTGGAAAATCTGGGCGGCACCCCGCTGGATCAGTGGCTGGAAAACCACCCCGGCACCATCCGCCCGGACGATGCCTGCACTATGCTGCAGCCGGTGTTTGAAGGCGTAGCCGCCATGCACAAGATCGGTCTGGTGCACCGCGGTATCTGCCCGGAGAACATCCGCGTGATGGAAAACGACCGCTGCCGTCTGGCAGGCTATGCCACGGTGGGCCTGCGCACGGCGGGCAGCGGCCTCCACGAGCAGCTGTACGAGGGCTATTCCGCCCCGGAGCAGTATTCCACCGCAGAGTTCGAGGGCCGCTATACCGATGAATACAGCCTTGCGGCCGTGTTCTACCGCATGGTGTGCGGGCAGGCCCCGGTGCCTGCAGCGCAGCGCATGGTGACAGACTCCAACCCACGCGCAAAATCGGTGAACGGCAGCCTGCCGCTGTACGTCTCGCAGGTGCTGCAGCTGGGCCTGCGCCTGCGGCCCATGGAGCGCATCCAGACCGTGCCGCAGCTGTATCAGGCCCTTTCTTCCAAGGAATACACCGCCGAGCTGACCCGCACCATGAAGCCGGAGACTCCGGTGCGCACAGCCCAGCCGGAGCCGGAACGCAAGGAGCATCTGCTCAGCTTAAAAGCGCTGCTGGCGGGCATCGTGATCCTGCTGTCCATCCTCATTCTGCTCACGCTGTGGAGCGTGCTGAGCCAGCACATCCACCAGCCTGCTGCGTCGGCTGCGGAGTCGGAACCGGCCAGCAGCGAGGTGATGGCGCCGCAGAACCTTGTGCCGAACTTTATTGGCATGGACTACACGCAGGTGCAGAACAACCGGGAATATACCAGCATGTATCTGTTCTACGTCACCGAGGAATACAGCGATACCGCCCCGGCGGGCCAGATCATCCAGCAGGAGCCGAGCGCGGACACTGTGCTCAAGGCAGGGGAGACCATACGGCTGGTGGTGAGCAAAGGCCCGCAGATGGCCGAGATGCCCAATATCATCGGCTTTACGCAGGATGGCGCGGTAAAGGAACTGGAAGCGCGGGGCCTTGTGGCAAGCTGCTTTATGGTGGTGAACGATGGCTCCTATGCATCCGGCTGCGTGGTGCGTACCAGCGAGGAGCCGGGCACCAAGGTGGAAGTGGGCACGGTGATCACCGTGTATATTGCGGCAGACCCCAGTGTGCAGATCACGGTAACACCGGAGGAACCCGCCGCTACCGAACCCACCACGACAGAGCCGGCCCCTCCGGAAACAACAGATCCTACCCCCACGGAACCGGAATACAATACAGACTAAAAAACAAAAGCAGAAGCGGGAGCCTTGCAAAGGCCCCCGCTTCTGCTTGTTTAGGATAGGAAAGAGAATGGCTTAGTTAGAGGTTGGTGTAGCCCATCAGGTAGCGGTCTACCTCGGCGGCGCAGTCACGGCCTTCGCGCAGGCCCCACACCACAAGGCTCTGGCCGCGGCGCATATCGCCGCAAACGAACACCTTTTCCACGTTGGTCTTGAAGCTGTGGTCTGCCACGTTGCCGCGGGCAGTCAGCTCCACACCAAATGCATCGGCCACGTAGCTTTCGCAGCCGGTAAAGCCTGCGGCGATGAACGCCAGCTGGCAGTTGTAGGTAAATTCTTCACCGGTGGGCACCATGCTGGTACGGCCGGTCTCGGGGTTCCGCTCCGGCTTCAGGTAGGAGATGATAGCACCGGTCAGGTTGCCTGCATCATCCTTCAAAAATTCCTTCACGGTGGTCTGGTACACGCGCGGGTCCTTGCCAAACTTTGCAAGGCACTCGGTCTGGCCGTAGTCCACCTTCAGCACACGGGGCCACTCCGGCCACGGGTTGGAGGCTGCACGCTCCTTGGGCGGCTGCGGCATCATTTCCAGTGCCACCAGATCGGTGCAGCCCTGCCGCAGGGCCGTGCCCTGACAGTCGTTGCCGGTATCACCGCCGCCGATCACCAGAACATTCTTGCCCTTGGCATCGATGGCCTTGCCGTCCGCGAACTGGCTGTCCAGCAGACTTCTGGTCACGCTGGTCAGGTAGTCCACGGCAAAGTGCACGCCGTTTGCATCGCGGCCGGGCACATTCAGGTCGCGGGCCTTCTTGGCACCGCAGCACAGCACCACGGCATCGTAGCCGTTCAGCAGCTCTTCGGCGGCAACAGCCCCGCCCACATCCATGTTGGTGCGGAACTCCACGCCCTCGGCCTGCATGATCTTGATGCGGCGCTCGATGACGGCTTTGTCCAGCTTCATGTTGGGGATGCCGTACATCAGCAGGCCGCCCACGCGGTCGGCACGCTCGAACACAGTCACGGCGTGGCCGCGCTTGTTCAGGTATTCAGCCTCCGAAAGGCCGGAGGGGCCGCTGCCCACCACAGCTACGCTCTTGCCGGTGCGGGAGGGCGGCGGTGCGGCGTGCAGCCAGCCCTTGGCGTAAGCCGTTTCGATAATGGCGTGCTCGTTCTCGCGCACGGTCACGCTGCTGCCGGTCACATCGCCGCAGGTGCAGGCCGCTTCACACAGGGCAGGGCACACCCGGCTGGTGAACTCCGGAAAACGGTTGGTGGCCATCAGCCGATGCATGGCCAGCTCCCACTTGCCATGATAAACAAGGTCGTTCCACTCCGGGATGAGGTTGTTCAGCGGGCAGCCGGAGGCCATGCCGCCGATCATCATGCCGGCCTGACAGAAGGGAACACCGCAGTCCATGCAGCGTGCTGCCTGCGTCTGCTGCTCCTCGCGGGAGAGCCAGACGTGAAATTCGTTAAAGTTTTCAATGCGTTCCAGCGGCGGAACATCCGTGCTGGTTTTGCGCGTATAGTCGATAAATCCAGTTGTCTTACCCATAACGCTGCCCTCCTTACTTCTTCTTCTGCACCGTGTAGAATGCTTCGATCTGTGCCTGCTCGCCGTCCAGACCGCGCTCCTCAACGGATGCAATCACACGCAGCATACGGTCATAATCGTAGGGCAGAACTTTCTTGAACTTGGGCAGGAATTCGCTGAAGTTGTCAAGGATCTCTTTGCCGCGGGGAGAGCCGGTGGCCTCCACATGTTCGCGGATCAGCTCTTTCAGGGTGGCAACATCGTACTTGTGCTCCACAGGCTCCAGGCTGACGGTCTCCTTGTTCACGCGCTGGTAGAAGTCCCAGTTCTCGTCCAGCACATAGGCGATGCCGCCGGTCATACCGGCTGCAAAGTTCTTGCCGGTCTGGCCCAGAACCACCACCGTGCCGCCGGTCATGTACTCGCAGCCGTGGTCGCCAACGCCCTCCACAACGGCGGTGGCACCGCTGTTGCGCACGGCGAAGCGCTCACCGGCCACGCCGGAAATGAACGCCTTGCCGCTGGTAGCACCGTACAGGGCCACGTTGCCGGTGATAATGTTCTCTTCTGGCTTAAAGGTGATGCCCTTGGGCGGGCGCACGACGATCTTGCCGCCGGACAGGCCCTTGCCCATGTAGTCGTTGCAGTCGCCCACAAGGTCCAGCGTCAGGCCGCCCGGGATGAAGGCACCAAAGCTCTGGCCGCCTGCACCCACACAGTGGGCGGTGTAAATATCATCCGGCAGGCTGTTGCCGTATTTGCGGGTGATCTCGCTGCCAAAGATGGCACCAAAGGCGCGGTCGGTGTTGGAGACATCCAGCGTCACGCTCTGGGCATTCTTGCTGCTGAGCTTGAACTTCTTCATCAGCACCTTCATATCGAGGGTGTTTTCCAGATGGAAGTCGTAGGTGTCCTCCTTCACGAAGTGAACATTGCTGTTCTCGATGGCAGGGTTGTGCAGGATGCAGTCGAGATCCATCTTGGAAGCGCGGCTGCCGGGTGCGGCAGGCTTGACCTTGAGCAGGTCGGTGCGGCCCACCAGTTCATCGATGGTGCGCACGCCCAGCTTTGCCATGTACTCCCGCAGCTCCTCGGCCACAAAGGTGAGGTAGTTGATGATGTATTCCGGCTTGCCCTTGAAGTTCTTGCGCAGCTCCGGGTTCTGGGTGCAGATGCCCATGGGGCAGGTGTCCAGATTGCACACACGCATCATCACGCAGCCCTCGGCCATCAGCAGGGTAGTGCCGAAGCCGAACTCCTCTGCGCCCAGCATACAGCTGATGGCAACATCGCGGCCGGAGAGCAGCTTGGAGTCGCTCTCGATGCGCACGCGGGTGCGCAGGCCGTTCAGGATCAGGGTCTGATGGGTCTCGGCGATGCCCAGCTCCCACGGCAGGCCAGCGTGCTTGATGGAAGTACGCGGTGCTGCACCGGTGCCGCCGTCGTAGCCGGACACCAGAATGACCTGTGCGCCGCCCTTGGCAACACCGGCCGCAATGGTGCCAACGCCGGCCTCACTGACCAGCTTGACATTGATGTTGGCGCTGCGGTTGGCGTTCTTCAGGTCGTAGATCAGCTCGGCCAGGTCCTCGATGGAGTAGATATCGTGGTGCGGCGGGGGAGAGATCAGGCCCACACCGGTGGTGCTGTGGCGGGTCTTTGCGATCCACGGATATA